>Ga0209221_1000581_pt1 | contig 13669 bp, 8 predicted proteins | sample BlaSpr_A8_Ref_O2_FD_187989 | JGI IMG/M metagenome (GOLD analysis project Ga0209221, IMG submission 187989) | Forest soil microbial communities from Thunder Bay, Ontario, Canada - Black Spruce, Ontario site 2_A8_Ref_O2 (SPAdes) (version 2) | ecosystem: Environmental > Terrestrial > Soil > Boreal...
ATGCAGCACAGCAGGTCAAGCAAGGGTCTAACGCGAGCTACTGGCCGAGACGAATGGACTCAACACCACCTCGGAACTCTTAATTTGTTTCGGCAGTATCGTCGGTCAACCTCTTCCTAATCTCTCTGAGAAACTCCCATTGGCGGCCGGCAGCGATCAAGAGCCTCGCCTCGGATAATGAGTGTAATGGGGATTTTGCAACAACCATCACTGCAATGCACGTTGTCGATCAGCACCAGCAGTGCATTGCGTGGCCCCTGACGCCGATCCGTGCCATAGTTGGGGAGCAAGCTCAGCAATAGTGGTGCAGCCTCGGAAAGCAGTTAAGCAGCTTGGGTTGAGAGCGAACGCGGCACGCTTTTCTTTTAGCGTCGACCTAGAACCGACCATCACTGAACCGCTCGCAAACGACGCGATTGGCCCCTCGCAGGGGCCGACATGGAAGCCGTCACAACTCGTTGCAGTACTTGGCATCGACATAAGCAACGCGGCTAACAGTCCACAGTTCCACGACATTCTCCTGAACTGTATTGTCCTTGACCCAAAAAGACGAACTGAGTGCAGTGGGTAGGGATAAGTGGATCATAGCCAAAACCCGATTCGTCAATATGACCTCATACTTGCAGCCCCAAGCCGTGCACGGATCGGGCTGCTTGAGGTCAGCGCCAAATTGTTGCCGAAGGTCAACGAGGGTTGGTGCATGGTCCCTCGTCGAAAACTCATAGGAAATGCGGAAAATCCTCTCGGCGCGATGATCTAACTGATAGGAATAGACGCCCAGAAGACCGATCAATAGGAGTATCGAGACAACGGCTACGAAGACTACGCGCCGAACGCTTCTCATACCGTAATTTGACACCGGCGACGAGTCTTAATCGACCTGACTTTCGTAACTGTCGTTAACAGGCGATTACACTCATTGAGCATCCAGCTCCGAGACCAAATTGCAAACGAGATAAGGCGCAACCCGCGCCTTATCTCGTTTCTGCTCCAAGCCAGACCGCTCTCTAGTGGCGCCCACCGCCATGTCCACCCGCACCCCCACCCCGGTAGCCAGGAAGCGCATGCTCACCCTTCGCGTCATGGCCGGCGTCGCCTACGTTGCCTCGCCCATCTCGCGCTTCATTTCCCTGGAAATGGTTGAAGCGCTCTGCCCCGCGACCAGGCAACGGTCCGTTGTAACCGTGATGAGGGTCGAACCGGTTATCGACATGCCCATAAAAGCCGTGAGGGCCGTGAAACCAAGGGCCTGCTCCAAGAAACACCCCGCCAACAAACCAATCGGGCCCGTAGTAGCCATAAGGAGCACAGTCATACGGAGCATAGTCGAAGTATCCGTAAGGACATACGGGAGCGGGTCCGATGTTTACTCCAATCGAAACCTGAGCTGGCGCCACGGGTGCAGCGCATAAAAAGCCAACAACCACAACTGTGAAAACAAGCGCACTGATTTTGAACATCATTCTCCTCAATTCGTTTAAAGTTTCAACTCGTACAGCGGAGGCAGCATAATACCGAGGATCAACAACTGGCAACCGTAAGCTGAGAGTCAGTGGCTCAAGCAGGCAATTCTGGACGTTACTTCTTCAGCTCTGCAGTCCAGTTCAGTACCAGCGTCAAGGGATCGCTCCCCTCTTTCAAGTTCCCGCTATTCACCAGAAACTTCATGCCGTCAGCCGTCACATCAAACGGCCCAAAGTCGCGCTGTATTCCCACCGCCTGAAACAGCGCATGCGCCGGGCCTAGTCGCGGCGCGCCTTCTGACGTATTCACATCCACTGCGGTGATCGTATCCGCCCCATCCAGGAAAAATAATTCCTTTCCGTCCCGTCGCCACTTCGGCGAGCTGCCTCCGTTATTCGAAACCTGCCACTTGGCTCCTCCGCCCGGAAACGCGGTGATGTAAATTTCTTTCCGTCCCGACTCGTTGCTCTGGTACGCCATCCATTTTCCGTCGCCCGAAAGCGCGGGGAAGTCTTCGTCGAATGGATCCTGCACAATCGGAAACGGCTTCCCCTCGCCGGTCAGCGGCAGCGCCCAAATGTGATACCCAGCATCGTTGGATGACCGTCTGCCATAGATCAAATAACGTCCATCGGCAGAAGTGGTGCGCGGCCCCTCGTACACATCACCATCTTCCAGAACCACCCGTTCGACGCCGCTGCCATCGGCAGGCTTGGCATAAATATGAGTAGAGCCCTTGGCGTTGGACGCGAAAAAAATCGTCTTTCCATCTGCCGACCAAACGGGCAACAGATGGCTCGACGGTCCAAAAGTGAAGCGTGTGCTCGTTTGCCGCGCCAGATCGAAAATCCAAATGTCGTAAACTCCCTGAGCGCCGGCGAAAATCGTAACCGCTAGGCGTGTGCCATCGGGCGATAGCGTGGGGGATAAATAACGCTCCGCTTTGTCAATCGCATCCGTTTGCTTTCCTTCCCGGTCCCTCCACACCAGCGTCCAGCCCGCTGACGCTTCCCCGGTTTGATAAATCAATCTTCCCGTGTCAGACGCCGAAAATACCGCACGCACGCTCGCCCCATTAATGGCAATCCGCTCGGCAATTGGCTGCGGCTCACCGCTCAACTCCAATTTCCTTGTGTCGAAGGGCTGTGCCATCAATGTTTGCCCGCGCAAAAATAGGAGATAACCCGAGGCGTAGCCGGCAACGGAGTCGCTCTTCATTAGCGGCTTCGCGTCCAATTTGCCGGCTTCCCCGACGTAAAGCACCGGCGACTGCCCCGCGCGTGAAGTACGTGACCAGAATACGAAGTGCTTGCCATCGGGCAGAAAGAACGGAAACCGGTGGCTATTCTCGCCCAACGCTGCGTTCAACTTCGATGCCGGCTCAGGCGTTCCGCCAGCGGCAGAAACCTTAAACAACCCCTGGTTCGAGCTGGGGGTAAACACGATCACCCCGTCCCTGCTCCACGTTCCGCCGCGCCCGCTAAAGCTGTCGCATATATCCTGAGGCGGTCCCCCGCTCGCATTAATCTTCTTCAATTTACCTGCGGCGAAAAATGCGATCTCACGGCTATCGGCAGACCAGAAGGGATAAATCGCATCGTCAGTTCCCGGCAGGGCTTGCGCCGTCAGCGAGGTCAGCGGGCGTACATACAACATGACCTTGCTTTTTTCGTCACGCGCCGTAAATGCTAACTGCGCCCCATCGGGCGATAACACCGGAGGTCCCGCTCCCGGCAGCATGGTCACAAATGAAGTTCCCGCCGGAGGCAGAATCGACGACCTCACTACCGCCGTGGGCTCACGCTTCCGAAAGTAGGAAGCTCCGGCGACGACCGCAATCAGCAATGCAATTGCCGCCACCAACCACGGCAGCCGCGAAACTTCCCCTCCCGCCGTCGTAGATTCCACCGCGACAGCCCGCGCCTCTGTCCTTCCCGCGCCAATCGCTTCCAGCTGAATCTTCACGTCATGCATGCATCCGTAGCGCTGCTCGGGATTCTTCGCGAGACAGCGCCCCACCGTCTCGTCCAGTCGCGGCGGAGAATTAGGAAGCACTGCGGAAATATGATCGGGCTCTTTATCCAGAATCGCGCCCAGTAAGCTGAACTGCGACTTGCCTTCGAACGCCCGTCGCCCCGTGACCATCTCGTAAATCACACAACCGAAACTAAAAATATCGGATCGCGCGTCCGCCTGTACACCCTGCAACACTTCCGGAGCCATGTATTGAAATGTTCCAACCACCGTCCCTTTTTGCGTGAGTGGCGAAGCCGGACCGGTAAGCGCTGCCACGCTCATGGTCGGAGTACTTGGAGTCAGCGATCCGCTCTCCGAACCCGAGACCAGTCCCGGCGAAGACTTCGCCAGACCGAAATCCATCAGCTTGGGCCCATTCTTGGTCAGCATGATGTTGGCGGGTTTCAGGTCGCGATGCATGATTCCATGCGCATGCGCTTTGTCGAGCGCTTCGGCGATTTGGATGGCAATCTTCAGCGCTTCCTCAAGCGGGAGCGCTCCTCGATGCAATCGCTCCGCCAGAGTCTCGCCTTCCAGGTATTCCATCACCAGAAAGTCGACGCCATCCTGCGATCCAATATCATGCAGTGTGCAGATGTGCGGATGATTCAGCGACGAAATCGCTTTCGCCTCCCGCTCCATGCGCTGTTTCAGATCCGGATCGGTCGACAAATGATCGGGCAATACCTTGACGGCAACATCACGTCCCAGCCGCGTATCGCGGGCGCGATACACTTCTCCCATTCCGCCTGAGCCAAGCAGTGACTGAATTTGATAAGGACCTAGTTTTGCGCCCGGCGCCAAAGGCATGGCGGCCATTATATAGCTCTAGGACGCGAGACTCGGGCAAAGAAACATTCTTCGAAAAAAAGCGCGGGTGCCTGCTAGTCAACGTGCTCCCCAATCTCAAAACTCTCTTCTGCCATCGGCAGTACGTCGCGCTCTCGAGCTACCCACACATAAAGCGTAGGCAATAAGAACACGCTCATGATGAGCGCTGCAATCAACCCTCCAACAATCACAATCGCAAATGGCCGCTGAGAGTCTGACCCAATCGCGTGTGACAGCGCTGCCGGCAACAATCCTAACGTTGCCACCAACATCGTCATCATGATCGGACGCAGCCTAAGTACCGCGCCTTCCACCGCCGCGTCCTCGACTGTAAATCGACGCGCCCGCAGCTGGTTGATGTATTCCAGCATGATCACGCCAGTCTGCACCGACACACCGAACAACGCCAGAAAACCCACGCCCGAGGAAACACTGAAATTGGTGCCCGTAAACCAAAGAGCCAGCAACCCGCCAATCGGCGCAATGGCCACGTTCACCATGATCAGCGACGCCCACTTGAACGACTTGAACATCGTATAAAGCAGAATAAAAATAATGAGAATGGTAATCGGCAACACAATTAACAGCCGTGCATTGGCCCGCTTCTGGCTCTGATACTCGCCCTCCCATTTAACGGTGTATCCGGTCGGCAGCTTGACCTGTTCATCGATTTTCTTGATGGCCTCTTCCACGGTGCTTCCCAGGTCGCGCCCGCGAACGCTGTACTTGATCGCCACATAACGTTGATTGCCTTCGCGGTACACTTCCGACGCACCGTCAGTCAAACTGATCTTGCACAATTGGGACAACGCGACGCGCTCCCCCGTCGGAGAGAGCAGTCGGATGTTTTCGATTGCATCTTGTGTGTCGCGGTATTGCGGAAGATAACGCAACGTAAGGTCGTACCGCGCCTCGCCTTTTAGCACCTGCGTTAGCGCGTTTCCTCCGATCGCCGTCTGGACCGCATCCTGAACGTCAGCAACGTTGATCTGATGACGCGCACACGCCGCGCGGTCCACCGTCACATTCAGGTTCGGCTGGCCCAGCACGCGGAATACTCCCAGATCCTCGATTCCCCGGATCTTGGATAAAACAGTCATCACCTCGTCACTCTTTGCTTCCAGCACCTTAAGATCGTCACCATAAATCTTGGTCGCCAGCGCGCCCTTCACGCCGCTGACCGCCTCTTCCATGTTGTCTTCAATAGGCTGCGAGAATCCCCAAACCGCGCCCGGGATTTTGTCCAACTCGCGTTGCATGGCCGCGATAAGCTCATCTTTATCCTGATGAAAAACCGGTCTCCAGTCTTCTTTCTGTTTCAGATCCACAAAAAATTCCGTATTAAAAAAACCGGTGGTGTCGGTGCCGTCATCCGGCCTGCCCACCTGGCTCCAGCATTGCGGAACTTCCGGGAAGGAACAGAGCACGATCCGCGCCTGGTTCATTACCCGGATGCCCTCATCTGGTCCAGTGCTGGGAGCCAGCGTGCCCCGTACCCAGAGCGCTCCTTCGTCCAAATGGGGAAGAAATTCCGATCCAATCGCGCCGCTGAAGGCGAGAAAATTGCCAATGGCAACCATAATCAGGACCACTCCGACTGTGATTGCCCGATGCCGAATCGCCCATCTCACTGCGACCCGGTAGCGCTCGATCACGAAAGTCAAAACCGGGTTATGCCATTCCGTGGCACCCTTCTGAAAAGCGAAACTGGCCAGCACCGGAGCGATCACAATCGAAAACAACATGGCCCCAAGTAGCGCAAATGCCACTGTCCACGCCATGGGATGAAACAGCCGCCCCTCTACGCGTTGCAGGGTGAAGATTGGCAAGTAAGCCGTGATGATAATCGCGATCGCATAAAACACCGGGCGCTGCACTTCATGCGAGGCTTCGCTGATCCTCTCGTTCGGAGTCTTGCCATTTTCGCCCTTATGTCCCAGATGGCGGACGATATTTTCCACCATTACCACCGCGCCATCCACCACCATGCCGAAATCGAGCGCCCCCAGGGAAAGCAGGTTCGCGGGAATATGCCGCAAGTCCAAACAAATCGAGGCAAACAACAAAGAGAAGGGAATCGTTGCCGCAACGATCAACGCACCGCGAATATTTCCCAGAAACAAAAACAGAATGATCGAAACTAAAATCATTCCTTCGGTTAGATTATGCAGCACCGTATGGCTGGTAAAGTGCACCAGATCGCTACGATCGATGAAGGGAACAATCTTTACCCCCGGCGGCAGGATATGATCGTTCATCTCCTCGACTTTTGCGTGAATGCCCTTGAGCGCGTTATCGGCTGGCGCACCCTTGCGCAATAGCACGATTCCCGACACCACGTCGTCGTTATCGATGATCTTTCCGTCTTCGCGATGAACCGCCTTCGCGGTTTGCCCCAGCCGGATCTTCGGCCCCTGCGAAACCACAGCAATATCCTTCACTCGCAACGGCGTGCCGTTCTTCGTTAGGATTACTGTTTCGGCGATATCCTGCGAGCGATCCACCATTCCAACTTCGCGCACGTTGATCTGCTGCAATCCCTCCTGAATAAAGCTGCCGCCCGCGTTGGCATTATTGTTGGTGAGTTGCTGCTCGATCTGTGCCAGGCTCAGACCGTATGAGATCAATTTATTGGGATCGACCCGCACCTGATATTCACGCGTAGGCCCGCCAAAACTCGAAACGTCAACCACATCGGGAACCGACTTGAAATTCTTTTCCACCACCCAGTCTTCCAGCGACTTCAACTCCATCGGGTCATACGCCGGATTCGTGCTGCGGAGGGTGAAGAAGTAAATCTGCCCGACCGGACTCCAGTCCGTACCCATCTGCGGCACAACATTCGGAGGCAGCGTGACCTGGCTCAGCCGCTCCAGTACGCGCTCGCGATTCCAATCGTTGTCCGATTCGTCATCGAAGATGAGTTTCAGATCGGAAAGGCCGAACAACGAAAACGAGCGCAGGTGCACTACGTGCGGAATACCGTTCATCATGATTTCTAGCGGAATCGTAACTTGTTGCTCGATCTGCTCCGCCGAAATTCCCGGCCATTGCGTGATCACTTCCACATAGTTATCGGCCACATCGGGATACGCTTCGATGGGAAGGTCGCGGAACGCGACGATGCCTCCGGCAAACAGCACAATTGCCAACCCCAGCACTAACAGGCGATTCCCTAGCGCAAAATCGACGACGCGACGAATCATTTATCGGTTCACCTTATTGTTCCACCGTGTTCTGGAGCGCCAGAGCATTCGATACCACCTGATCTCCTGGCTTCAGCCCCGAAACGATTGTCTGCATACCACCCGGAAGAACGTTCCCGGCCACCACCTCCTGCCGCTTGTAATGCCCCGACCCCAACGGCGCGTAAACCCAGTCGCGATCATGCAAATGCAGAATCGCCGCCGCTGGTACCGATGCATACGTAACCGGACTCTTTCCATAAAAAGTTGCCGTGACAAACATTCCGACTCGCATAATCCCAGGATTCGGCACCTCAAGGCGTACTTTCGCGGTGCGTATCGTAGGATCGAGCACTGGAAGAATATTGTCGATTCTTCCCTTGAGAACTTGATCGGCATGACCGCTCAGGCGAATGTCGGCAGTTTCGCCGACGCGTACCGCGTCGAGATCGTTTTCGTAAACGTCGCAGATGATCCAAACGTAAGTCAGATCGGAGATTGTGAATGGGTTTGGTGCTCCCAGCCCCTGCACCCCGGCCGCATTCGTAATCTGCTGGTCGGTGATAATTCCAGAGATTGGAGCGAAGATGCTGACAATTCCCTGCGGATGATCCTTATCGATCCCGAGAATTTTAAGCTGCTCGCTGGAGGCTTCCAGGTCGGCTTCCGCATTCTTGGCGACGTCTTCCGCCTGCTCCAGAACGCTCTTCGCTACCGCGCCCTTGTCATAGAGAAGTCTTTGCCGATCCAGATTCAACCGCGCCAGCAATTCGTCATTCACCGCCTTGCGGTAAGTTTGATACGCGCCGGAAACGTCGTTGCTCTGCACCTTCATCAGCAACTGGCCTTTCTTCACCAGGTCGCCGAGCCGGGCCTTGATCTCCACCACGCGCCCCGCGGCCAGAGAGATGACTGGCACCGCCCGCGAGATATCCGGTTGCACCACCCCGGTCACGTTTAGCGCAGGTGCTGCCTTGTACTCGGTAGCGGTCACCAGCGGAAATAACTCCGGATGATCGACCTTGAAATTACTCTGGCTCATCTCCGGCTCTACCTGCGCCGTTGGAGGAGCCTCATCCTGCGGATTTGCCTTGCCTTCATTGCACGCCACGAGCGCCGCAGCCAGCCCCATGCACATTCCGATTCGAACATAGTTGGGATATCGCTTGTTCATTGAATAACCTCGCGCCCCACTGCCTGGTTCAACTGCGCCGCCGCCGTTAAATAAGAGCCCACCAGATTCACGTAATTCAGCTCGACACTGCGGTAGTCGCTTTCGGCGTTAAGAAAGTCCAGCAGCGAGGCTCCGCCATGCTGATAAGAAAACAAAATCGTGTCTCGCACTCGCACCGCCATCGCCAGATATTTCTGTTTGTAAAGCCGCAGCAGAATCAGATTGCTGGTCAGCGTGGCATAGGCCGAATCAACATCGCTAAACACCTGCGCCTCGGCCGCACCTTGCAGCTTCTCCTGCCGCGTAATGTCCAGCTTGGTGTGCAGCTTGTTGCCTTGATTGCGGTCGAAAATCCTTAGCGGAATATCCACGTCCACGCCGAAATACAGATCAATTGGAGGATTCCTTCCCACGTCAAAACTAATCGTTGGATCCGTCGACCCATTCGCCACCGCCAGTTTGTAATCCGTGTGCGACTTGTCCACGGCCTGCATCGCCGCTTTCAAGTCAGGACGGTTATCCAGCGCGATTCGCCGGTAAGTGTCGAGAGCGTCGAGCTGATCGGTGAAATCAAACGCTCCGACAATGTCGAACTGATCCACGGAAGTGCGGTCATTCAGCAGCATCAGCATCTGAATTTTCTCGGTGCGCAGGTTTACGATCGCCGTCTGCACATCCGTTTCGTATTGCACCTTCTGCAACTCCAGACGATCGTAATCAATCTGCGCAATATCGCCCGCCTCAAACCGCTCATGACTGATCTTCAACACGTGATCGTAGTAAGCCAGATTGTCGTTCGAAACCTGCAACACGGCTTTTGCCTGCAACGTCTGCACGAAGGCGCTGCGCAGGTTATAGATCAGCCCCCGCTCCAGATCGTTCTGCTGCGAAACCGCAATCCCCGTGGCTTCCTTCGCGCTCTCGGTCCGCAAATCGCGCTTGTGCGCCCGCTCGTGCAAATAGCTTATGGTTGCCGAAGGCAGCAAATATGCGAACGGCCCATGATTCGGCCCAACATTGAAAGGATCAATCTGGTCCGACAGCAACGCCAGATTCGGATTTGGCCGCAGATGCGCCGTGATTTCATCCGCCTGGAATTCGTTGATATTCAATTTCCCTGCCAGCAGCGCCGGATTATTCAACTCCAGCCGCTCCTTCACCTGCTCCCACGTCCACTGCTGCGGCGCTGGCGAGGGGGGAGTTGGCGAATATAGAGGAGCAGGCTGCTGCATCTGCGCCGCCGCCAGTACAGTCCAGCCCAGCACGCCCAACCATCCGCAACTTAGGCAAGAAATCTTCCTCATCCCCACTCCATATGTTCTTCCGGCAATGTCGTAGAGATAGAACGAACATCTCAACCACAAATACCGTTAACTCAAAATGCCCGTCAGCTTAAAGTTTGGAGTTCAACGTACCGTTCGCCCCGGCGATCATCCCCGGAAAGTATCCCGTAAATCCCGTCAGGATCTTCTGGAGATGAAGCGCTCTCCTCGCGGATTCATTAACGCATCCGATTAGCGAGGTAACTGGAACGATTCCAATTGAATAAAATGGCGAATTACCCGAGGAAGGATGCAGGAGGTGCGCGGCCCGCGTGCAATAAGCTGGGCCTCGTCGGTGGAGTGCAGCTAGAAACCAAAACTTCAAACCGGCCGGCTTGCGGAGCGCACAACCACACCGCATTCGCCGCCAATGCTGGCGGCCCTTGCAGCCGGTTTACCCAACCTGAATTCTTGTCGCTTGCCGCCTGCCGCACCGCACGCTTGCTGCTAGCGGATTCTTCCATCTCGGTGCGCATGGCATGCAGATCGTCCGATGCCGAAATCACCGGGAACAGCAGGACCAACACGCATGCCAGTGCCAGTACGCACTGCAGTGAACTGATGGTCCGCCCTTGCCGCGCTTCTGCCGTCCGCCACAGCCAGTAGCCAGGCAGCGCCAGTAGCACCCATGCAAGATTGAGTAACAGTTCCATAACCAGCAAGTCGTACAGAATTGGTGAAGAGAGTCTAACCCGTAGTTTTTCAGAAACCTCAAACTCAAGTCAATATGACCGTCGTACTGCCCCACCACTAGCGAGTAGAAGAAATCAAGAAACGGAAACTGACACCCGAGAGCTGAACCAGCCACCACGAATCGCGCCCTTAAGGTCCCACCAATACCCGCAGCGGCTTCGGAGTCTGCAACATCTCCCTGTAAATCGCATTCCACTTCGCCACTTCTCCCACCACGTTCACATTCACCAGGTAAGCCCCATACGGCAAGGTTTCGCCAAATGGCAACACCATTCCAATTGTTCCCCGAGTCAGCACAAAGCGCTGGTAGCCAATCTCTGTGGCGCGTCCATTGTCGGCAATAGCCTTGACGTCAAAAGTCAAATCGATGTCGTCCTGCGTCGCATTCGAAACTTCCACGTTGCCCGAAATCCGGTTCCCAGAAACCAGCGGCGGATTTTTCCATGCCACCGCCATCGCTTGCACCACCTTCAGGGTATATCCCTTCTGTACCGCCTGCTGCGGCTGCCCGCCATCTCTTGCCGAAATCGCAAACTGAAATTCGCCCGGCTTCTCCGCCTGTCCATGCAGCGTTCCGTTATCGGTCAGCTTAATCCCCGGAGGCAACGTGCCGCTCTCTACACTCCAGTGCAGCACTGGCACGTAATTCCCACTCCCATGAAAATTCATTTGGTAAGGCGCATGTGGATAAGTCTGCGGCAGCTCCGCCGGCTCGATCGTTAGGCTCGGAGCCTCAGCCGGATCCTCCTGGCCAAAAACCGACCCCGGCGCGATCAATCCTAGGGCCATCACCAACGCGCACGATATTGCCCGGAAATATCCAGCACTTCGCCGCTTCAATCCGCACCCCGCCAGCAAACTCGCGTAAAGAACAGGTTATACATATGTCGGCCCAATATAGTTTGTGTCTTAAATGGTTATGTGATCCTGATAGTTATGTCATCCTGAGCATAGGCCATGCTTCGCGACAGCGAAGCACGGCTGAAGTCGAAGGATCTCTCAGTGCCGGACTGTCCGTTGCCATATGAGATCTTCATTCTTCCTCTACTTATTATTCATGCTACCGGATTTCCCCTCCTTGCACCCGCCTGAAAGGTCCGTGCCCCTCGACTTGGATGCGGAAACAGGAATGCGGAAGCCGATCCTGTATTTCACAGCAAAAATGTAAAGTTCTGTAACACTTGCACTTGCGCGGATTTTTTTCTTAACCCGCGCTACTTATTTCCTTGGTACGGGTTGAAACAGGTGACTTGACCTGTGCTAATCTCGCATCAAAGGTCACTAGATCCACGCTCGAATTCTTCCAGGGGGAATTATGTCAGCACGCAACGCCACCGTCCTACTCCTCTCCGTTTCAACCCTTCTGTTTCTTGCTGGCTGCGGCGGCGGCAACGGCCCCGTAACTCCAGTGCCGCCGCCGAGTGGGAGTTTCAGTAACAGTAATCTGAACGGTACTTATGTCTTTTCCATCTCTGGAACGGACTCCAACGGCGCCCCCTACGCAATGGCCGGTACTTTCACGGCTAATGGCAGCGGCGGAAACGGGAAGGGCAGCATTACAGCCGGGACTATTGATATCAACGATGCCGATACTACCGAGTTCACCTCCGGACCCATAGCAGGTGCCACCATAAGCAACAGCACCTATAGCGTCGGCACGGATGGACGCGGAGAGGCAATGATCACAACTAATATTTCTGGCTTCCCCACCATTACATTCGATTTTGTCCTTTCCTCCAGTTCCCACGGGTTGGTTATAGAGTTCGATTCATTTGGCACAGCCAGCGGAACCCTCGACTTGCAGGCAGCCAACACTACCCCGACCGGTTCCTACGCCTATAGTTTTTCAGGAGATACTTATAACGGATCTCCATTTGCCACGGTTGGTAACTTTACCTTGGGCTCGGGAGGAGCCATCACCACAGGTCTGGCGGACTTCAACAATGGCGTCGCCACCATTTCCCCCGCCCAGACTCTCGGAGGCACCGTCGTAGTAGCTTCCACTCCCTCGACAACCCTTAGCACTGCGCAATATCCTTCGCTGACCTTCGACGTTTTTCCCGTCAACGGCACGCAGTTGAAATTTATCGAAATGGACGAGAACGCGACCCTGTCCGGTGACGCCTTTTCGCAGACTACCACCACCATACCCACAGGTACTCTAGCTTTCACATTGCAAGGCCAGGAAGGGAGCGGAACCACCGCCTCTGCTGTAGCTGCTGGTGGGTTCATGGTGACTGACGGAAATGGCAACGTAACCAACGCATCAACCGAGGACTTCAATCAGGACGGAACTCTGTCTCCGACAACTCCGGTTCCGTTCACTGCCGCTTACGCTACGGCAGCCGGGCAAACCGGCAGGTACACTATTACTGATTTCACCGGCTTCACCCCGTCAGGAACCGGCTTGACCTACGCCGCCTATCCCTCCAGCGGTGGTGTACTCCTTTTGGAGATCGACACGCTCGGTCTCACGACCGGAGCCGCCTACACGCAGAGTTCAAGCGCAACGTTCGGAGTGCCACAGGGCTACGGGCTAAACCTATCCGGCATCAACCTCTCGGCTGGCTCAGAAGTGGACGACATCGCCGAGTTCACCGCCGCCAGCGGAAATACCATCACCGGCATCATTGACGAGAACTCAACTGTGGACGGCCCCGTAACTTTCGGCGCGGCGCTCACCAATGGCACATACGCCGCACCGTCCGGCGGCCGCGGAGCACTCGCTGCGACGGCGGGAACTAGCTCCAGCAACACCACCCTGAACACTGGATTCTCCCTGACCTTCTACGTTGTGGACGGCACAACTTTCCCGTTCGTAGAAACGGATAGCGGCCAGGTCGCCACTGGAGTGTTCGTGCTTCAAAACCCCTCCGCGTCTTCTTCAGCAGCGGCGCGCCCGAACATGTTTGTGCCTCATCCATTGATCCGGTCACAGGCGGCGCGGCGGAAAAAGAACTAACCACCATTTACAACGCCTAAGG
>Ga0209221_1000583_pt1 | contig 13626 bp, 10 predicted proteins | sample BlaSpr_A8_Ref_O2_FD_187989 | JGI IMG/M metagenome (GOLD analysis project Ga0209221, IMG submission 187989) | Forest soil microbial communities from Thunder Bay, Ontario, Canada - Black Spruce, Ontario site 2_A8_Ref_O2 (SPAdes) (version 2) | ecosystem: Environmental > Terrestrial > Soil > Boreal...
CCCGAACGATCCTCAATCGGCAAATTGTTCGATTACATGCGACACATCTCGGATCCGATGCCATATGCGATCAGCCGTTTCAGAAGCTCTCTCGTCGAAAAACGGCTGCGGCAAGACTTCGAAAGACAAATCTATGGAGTCGTTGTATGCGACTTTTTGGATGCGGCGGTGAATTTTCCCGAAGTTCTCAACCTTCCCACCGTGCTCTTTCAGCACAACGTGGAAAGCGAGATTTGGAGACGCCACGCCAGCAATGATTCGGGCTTGTTAAAAAAACAGGCATACCGCACGGAGTTTTCGAAGATGCAGCGCTATGAACAGAAAATGGTGCGGCATTTTCATCACGTCATCGCGGTTTCAGAAAATGACCGCAAGCTCATGAGCGCGTGGGTGGATCCATCGCGCATTAGTGTGGTCGCAACGGGAGTAGATTTGCGACAGTTTCGGTCGGATCTTGCACAAACAGCGGCCCAGCCGCTGGTGATATTTGTGGGCGCCATGGATTGGATGCCCAACGTGGATGCTGTGGAATTTTTCTGCCGCGAGTTGTGGCCGGCGGTTGTGCAGCGGGTGCCGGGAGCGCGCTTCCGTATTGTAGGACGAAATCCGGCTGCGCGGGTCCAAAGGTTGGCGTCAGCAAATGTAGAAGTCACCGGTCTGGTGCCATCCGTGGTTGAGCACTTGCGAAAGGCGGCGGTCGTGGTTGTACCACTACGCGTAGGCGGAGGTACGCGACTGAAGATATACGAGGCCATGGCAATGGGAAGGGCCGTGGTGTCGACATCGGTAGGAGCAGAAGGTCTCGACGTCTGCGATGGCAAGGACATCGTGCTGGCCGACGATCCGTCCAGTTTTTCGGAAGCGGTCGTAACTATGCTTGAGGACATTTCGAGCCGGCGGAGATACGAGCGGGCCGCGGCGGAGTCGGCAGCGCGATTCGACTGGCCTGCCGTTGGAGCAAGATTTGAGGAAGTTCTGGCGGGACAACTGAGTTCCCGCTTCGCGGAAAATGCGGAATTCATGAGGACGATGGCATAGGTTATGCCCGATTTGAAGCAAAGAAAGGTTCCATTGGGTCTCTCCAACCGCCACTCAGGCGCGGCTTTTCGGAAACCTCAAGTGTCGGGTGTTGCATTCGCTTTCCTAAGCGCCTTCTTCGTGGTTTATTGCAGCCGTCCAGAAGAGTGGATTATTTTGCTGCACTATATTCCGGTGGCGAAGGTGACAGCGGGCGGAGCCATGCTCGCGCTGCTGGTCGCGGGACGGTCGGAACGCAAGCTGAAGGATCTTCCGCGCGAAGGCCGTTTATTGGCCGGGCTGATTATTCTCCTGTTCGTCTCAGCTTTGCTTTCGCCAGTGTGGAGGGGCGGCGCGTTTTCTCACACGCTTGAGTTCTCCAAGATTTTCGTCATCTTTGTACTAATGTTTTTGCTGGTCACTGATATGCGGAGATTGCGCCGCTTGATCTTCGTCCAGGCCGCTTCGATGATGGTGGTGACCGCGATTTCGATTGCGAAGGGCTATAACACGCCGCGGCTGGAGGGAGTAATTGGAGGCATTTATTGGAACTCGAACGATCTGGCCTTTGCCATTGTGCTCTCCATCCCATTTTGTCTGGCGTTCCTGATCAGCAGCGGGAGTGCTCTTCGCAAGCTTGGCTGGGGCGTGGGCCTGCTGATTATGCTGGCGGCGCTGTTTCTCACGGCGTCGCGTGCGGGCTTCATTGACCTGTTGATTTCAGGCACCGTGTGTCTTTGGCACTTTGGGGTACGGGGCCGAAGATACTACTTGATCGTGGTTACTGTACTTCTGGGCACGCTGCTCATGGCAACCTTCGGCAAGAAGCTCGTGCAGCGATTCGAGGCGATTTCCAACCAGACGCAAGGAGACAGTGCGTATGGATCGTATGAGGCCCGAAAGTATCTCATGCTCAAAGCCGTGCAAGGCATCAAACAGTACCCGATCCTGGGAGTAGGAGCGAATAATTTTCTGAGCTATTCAGGCACCTGGCATGAGGTGCACATGACTTATCTCGAAATCGCGGTTGAGGGTGGCATTCCGGCGCTGATTCTTTACCTTATGATTTTCGGCTGCGGGTTTCGTAATTTGCGGAGACTGAGGAAACGAAGAGATCTGCCGGAAGATTACGAAGTCTTCGCCGGCGCAATACACAGTTCGCTGGTGGGTTTCGCAGTCGGCGCGCTGTTCTCGCCGGAAGCATATCATTTCTTTCCGTACTTCGCGGTGGCCTACACGTCGGCGATGGTTGCCATGGTCGCTCAGCGGGATGCCGATCCGACGCCTGAAGCCGTAGTTCGGGGGCGACAAAGGAAAACGTTATCAATTTATGGAACAAATGACAGACGACCGCCGCTCACAGTTCCGCGCTGAATTCGCGGAGTCGCTGCGGTGCCTGACTTGCGGCCATGCTCTCGAGAGCGATGGCTCGGGAGGGTACGTGTGCCCGGACTGCCGCAGGAGTTATCCGCAGAAAAATGGGGTCGCTTGCTTTGTCGACTCTGGTGCCTATGCCGACAGCTTTGGTTTTCAATGGCACAGGTACAGCCGTACGCAGCTCGATGATGATCAGTGCCACGAATCGGAATCCGACTTTCGGAAGCGAACCGGTTTTAAGCCGGAAGATCTGAAAGGCAAACTGGTGCTGGATGTTGGGTGCGGCATGGGACGTTTTGCCGAGGTCGCAACTCGCTGGGGTGCGCGCGTGGTTGGGATCGACTTGAGCGCGGCTGCTCAAATGGCGGCGCGTAATCTGGCGAATCGTGAATTCGTCGCTCTCCAGGCCGACGTTTTCGCTCTGCCTTTTGCTCCCGAAACATTCGACTTTATTTACAGCATCGGAGTCCTCCATCACACTCCCGATTGCGAAAAAGCGGTGAAGGCGCTGCCAAAATATCTAAAACCCGGCGGCTACCTTGGGGTCTGGCTTTATAGCGGATACAACAAATGGTATCGCTTTAGCGATCTATACCGGCGGGTAACTCATCGTATGCCGCCTCGTCTTCTGCACAGTATTCTCAGCGTGGCCGTGCCAGTGCTTAATGGCGTAGATCGCGGGCTGCGCTGGATTCCACTCTTCGGCAAGCCGCTGGCTGGGGCCGTGCATCACATCTTTCCTGTGAACCGCAATCCACGCCGGGACTGGCGGGTTCTGGATACGTTTGACTGGTATTCACCTCGATACCAGTCGAAACATACCTATGAGGAGGTCTTCCGCTGGTTCGAGAGTTGCGGACTGGAAGACTTGCACGTGGTGGAAGTACCAATCGCAGTTCGAGGCCGCAAGCCGGAGCGCATTGACGAGGCGCGACGGGGCTTAGCTGCTCTCGCTCCCGAAGACTCGCAGGCGTTGGTTTAGAGCTGGTTTCGATTTGTGCTGGCCATCGGGTGTCGATGGCAGAGATAAATGAGCGCTGCAATGGCCGTTAGGAACTTGCCGGGAGCAAGGTGCCCGAATGCAAAAAGTAAAGAGCAATTCGAACGGAAAGGCCAATACATCTCCGCCGCGGCACGGCACCAACAGTCGCCGGCTCCGCCGCAAGCTCGCCTATGCCCTGCGGGTAATCCCGTCTTGCGGGTGGCAGAGGCTTACCCGCCGGCTGCCAAGAGGTAAGGTTCATCTCATTCTCTCGCTTGCCGATCATTTTGAACCGGCTATTGTTCCGGAGGACGGGCATGCGCGCGCGGCTTACGACGAGCAGGAACAGCGGCTGCAGCGTTGGTGTGATCAGTATCCTGACGTAGTGCAGGAATGGCGGGACCACGACGGTCGGCCTTTCATCCACACTTATTTTTATCCGGCCGAACAATATGATCGCGGGCTTGTCGGACGGCTCGCCGAACATTGCCGTGCGGGGTGGGGTGAGATCGAAATCCACCTGCACCATGGCATTCCATCCCCTGACACCGCCACGAACCTGCGAAGCACGCTAGCGACCTTTCGTGATGTGCTGGCTTTCGAACATGGCTGTCTTAGCCGCCTGGATGACGACACTGGTCCTCGATTTGCTTTCGTACATGGGAACTTTGCGCTGGCAAACTCGGCGGGCGGATTTGGCTGCGGTGTTGACGAGGAGATGCAAATTCTCGCCGAAGCTGGGTGCTTTGCCGATTTGACCCTGCCGACGAATCCTTTTCATCCTGCGCAGAGCGCCAAAATCAATTCTCTCTACGAATGCAGGCCTCCGCTTATCGAGCGTGCCGCGTACCGCTCTGGCCGTGATCTGGCGACCGGGCGATCTCCAGGGAAATTCCCCTTGATGATTCAAGGGCCCTTGATGGTGACTCTCGATTATTCGGGAAGGCGTCACGTCCGCATTGATAACGGGTCATTCACTGCGCCCAATCCTCCGACTCTCGAACGCCTATCCCTTTGGAAACGAGCCACAATCAGAGTGCAGGGCAGGCCGGACTGGTTGTTCATTAAGTTGCATTGCCACGGCATGGATCCAACTCAAGAGGATTCTGTGCTCGGAGGATCATTCAGCCATTTCCTGGAGTTGATGGTGGGCGGCGCCGAGGAGCGCGACGAAATTCTCCACTTCGTTTCCGCGCGGGAAATGGTTAATGTGATTCTGGCTGCCTGCGATGGCAGGGAGGGAAATCCTGGGGATTATCGCGATTACCGTTTCAAGCCCTGGAAGCAGTCTTCCGACTACGGAGCCGTCCGCGGCGCCTCGCAAGCGAGGGGGAACGGTTAGGCTATGTGCGGGATTGCGGGAATTGTCGACACAGCTCGTGAGAACGTGGATGCGGAAACCGTTCATCGCATGTGCCAATCCATCGTGCACCGCGGTCCCGACGACGAAGGAATTTTTGTAAAAGGCGGAGTAGGGCTAGGCATGCGCAGGCTTAGCATCATCGACCTGAAAGGTGGACACCAGCCGGTTTTTAACGAAGATCGGAGCGTTTGGATCGTTTTCAACGGCGAGATTTACAACTTTCCAGAGCTGCGGCGTGACCTCGAGCAACGAGGTCATCGTTTCTATACAAATAGCGATACTGAAGTCATCGTTCATCTCTATGAAGACCACGGTCCCGATTGTGTCAAGAGTCTGCGCGGCATGTTTGCATTCGCGTTATACGATGAACGCAAGCGCAAGTTGCTCCTGGCGCGAGACCGACTGGGCAAGAAGCCGCTGCACTATGCTCTGTCCAACGGACGTCTTTTCTTTGGCTCAGAGATCAAGGCCATCCTGGCTGTGGCTCCGCACTTGGCTGAGGTTGATCCCGAAGCCCTGCTGCGTTATTTCTACTTCGGATATGTACCGGATCCACTGAGCGCTTTTGCTCCCATCAAGAAACTTCCTCCCGGGCATCTTTTGGAATTCGAGCAGGGCAAAATCGCGGTGCGCCAATATTGGGATTTTCCGAGGTTTGGAACTCATTCGCCCCGTAGCGAAGAGGAATGCCTGGAACAGCTGGAAGATCTGTTGTCCGAAGCTGTCAGGATAAGGCTTATCTCCGATGTCCCTTTGGGAGCGCTGCTCAGCGGCGGAGCGGATTCTTCTCTGGTTGTGGCGTTGATGGCCAGAGCGGCTTCGGGACCGGTGAAGACTTTCTCAATCGGTTTCCGGCACGCGGATTTCGACGAGACGGGTTATGCACGTAGAGTGGCCGAGCAGTTTGGCACGGAGCATCGTGAACTGATTCTTGAACCCGACGTTGTCCAGACGGTCGAGGCCCTGACTAGCTCTTTGGAAGAACCCTTTGGGGATTCTTCCATGCTTCCTACTTACTATGTTTGCCGCCTGGCTCGGGAGCATGTGACGGTGGCTTTATCAGGAGACGGAGGAGACGAGGCCTTTGCCGGGTATGATCGGTATCGCATGCATCTGCACGACCGTTCTTACGCGTGGATTCCACAAGCTGGCCGTAGGTTTTATCGCGAGCACATCCATAGGCACGTTCCGTATGGTTTGCCCGGCCGCAACTTTGCTTACAGCGTCTCGCTTCCCTGGCACGAGCGCTATATTGAGGGGGTCACGCTGAAGCCGTTTCAGCGAGAGATGAATCTGCTCTCGGAGGATTTTGCCCGCCTGGGTGAAGGAACAGGCGATCCCTTGCAGGAGATGCGGGATTACTTAAATGCCGCGCCTGCGGATGATCCGGTGGATCGCGTTCTGTATCTGGATAGCAAAACTTACCTTCCCGGCGACATCCTGACGAAAGTTGATCGAATGAGCATGGCGACGTCTCTCGAGGTGCGGGTGCCGATACTGGATCATGTATTCCTCGAATGGGTGACGGGGCTGACTTCGGAGTGGAAGCTGCGCATGGGAAATCAGAAATACATTCTGCGCAAGCTTGCGGAGCGAGTGGGAGTACCGCGAGAAGTTCTTTATCGTCCCAAGCAGGGATTTGCATTGCCACTGGTGCACTGGATGCGTCACGAGTTAAAGGACCTGATTATCACGACGTTGACCGAATCGCGTACCATGCAGCGCGGCTATTTCAATCCCAACGGCGTACGCCGAATTCTGGACGAACATTTCCGGGGTCGCCGGGATCACTCTCCCCGCATCTGGCGCTTATTGATGCTGGAACTGTGGCACCGGAATTTTCTGGAACCACTTGCCGCGCGGGAGACGCAAGCCGTGACCTCTGGGGTTGGAGAAATCGGGTGACTCGACCTTCTCCTCTAGCTGCGGAGTCGTCTGATCGGAAGTCCTATTCGGATGGCGGGCTGGTCTCGCAAAATGCCGGATTGCCGCCTGCGACTTTATTTCTAATGATCGATAGTCTTCAAACCGGCGGGAGCGAGCGGCAGTTTGTAGCACTCAACCGTTCTTTAAGCGAAAGCCGGTTTCGGACCAAGCTAGCCTGCATACAAGCGAAAGGCGGGTTCCAGGACGGCCTAAGCTTGGACTCTTATCCGCTGGGGGGGAGTTTGTATGGGGTGCAATCCTGGCGGACGCGTCTTAAGCTGTGCCGGACACTTCGCCGCGATAGAACTGCGATAGCCCACGCATTCGACTTTTATACGAATCTCACTCTGGTTCCGTGCGCGCGACTGGCGGGAGTTCCGGTCGTCATCGGAAGCCAGCGCCAGCTCGGAGATCTTCTGACTCCAATTCAGTCTCGTGCCCAAATGATGATGTTCCGGCTGTGCGATGCGGTCGTGTGCAACTCAAGCGCGGCTGCGAAGCGGTTGATTGACGAAGGGCTCCCTGAAAGCAGGATTACTGTAATCTGGAACGGCCTCGCGCCCGAGGACTTCGCGGCGGCTACTCCGGCGTTCCTACCTCGGCCGGGCTGGCGGCGGGTCGGAATGGTCGCCCGCATGAACAGTAGAGCAAAGAATCATTCTATTTTTCTGCGGGTAGCCGCACGGCTGGCGGCCGATGACTCCAAAGTGGAGTTCGTAATGGTAGGGGATGGTCCCTTGCGCCCAGAGTTAGAGAGCCAAGCGGCTGATTTGGGCCTCGGAGAGCGCGTTCGTTTTCTGGGTGATAGGCGGGATGTTCTGGCGATTCTATCTTCCGTCGATTTGACCGTTTTACCTTCCGCATCCGAAAGTCTTTCGAACGCCATTATCGAATCGATGGCTGCGGGCGTTCCCGTAGTTGCGACCAATATTGGTTCTAACTTCGAACTGGTGACAAAAGAGAGAGGTGCACTTGTCGCCCTGGGAGACGAAGAGGCGTTGGCGAGGGAAATCGCGCGTATTTTGCGGGAAGATGTCTTGAGAGTTCAGATGGGCGAAAATTGCCGGCGCTTTGCGCAGCAAAATTTTACGCTTAAAGAAATGGGTCGCCGCTACGAGCAGCTATACACCGAATTACTCGCCCGCAAGGGCTGGCGACCATGTTTCGATGCGGGGCATCAGGCTGAGTAGTTTCGATCTTTGTGTCCAGCGGAAAGACTCCGTGAAGATCAGTATTTCTAGGTTGATATAGGGAATATCTGTCTGGGATTAATTTCATGGCCTCTCCTCGATGTGAAAACCTGAGCATCGCAAATCGTTACGGTCGAAGGCTGGAGAAGAGTTGTTGAAACGGCAGAATTGGCTCTTGGTCAGAAAGCCGCATCATTTACGCTCGGATGGCAATGGGAGTGCTGCTGCGAGTCGGTTCTTTTCATTTTTCGGGATAACGACGGCGGGAATGCCTGCTCCCATTATGTTAAAGGACGAACACCCGCGATTTTTGGTGTATCCTAAGGAGGGAACGTTGCGCCAGGGGCTCGATCTCGGACGGGGATATGTTGGCAACCAAGACATCGGCCAGACCGAATTCCACCGCGTTTTTCTCGGACAAGTTTATCGAATACGCGAACTGAGTTACCGCTAAACAGAACCAGCGATTTCTAGCTTACTACTGCCATGTCGCGCCCGAGAACTGCCATCTTGATTCCTTGCTACAACGAAGAACTCACCATTGGGCAGGTGGTACGCGATTTCCGGGCCGAGATGCCCGAAGCAGAGATTTACGTTTTCGACAACAATTCCACCGACCGTACCGCCGAGCGGGCACGTATGGCCGGCGCGCGGGTGGCCTCTGAACGGCGTCAAGGTAAGGGATTCGTAGTGCAATCCATGTTTTGCCAGGTTGAAGCAGACGTGTATGTGATGGTGGATGGCGACGGTACTTATCCGCCGGGCGAAGTCCATAAGCTGATACAGCCCGTAGTTCTTGGGGAAGCCGAGATGGTTGTGGGATCACGCTTGATGGGGACTTCGGACAGCGAATTTCGCCTTCTGAACAAGCTGGGGAATGGTTTTTTTCTCCAGGTCATCAATTTTATTTTTAAGGTGCAGCTGACCGATGTTCTCTCCGGATATCGCGCGTTCAATCGCGAGTTTGTGAAGAGCATTCCGGTTTTCGGGGGTGGTTTTGAAACGGAAGTGGAATTGACCATCAAAGCCCTTGCCCGCGGTGATCGTATTACGGAGTTGCCTGTGCGCTTGACGTCGCGGCCGAAAGGAAGCTTTTCAAAGATCCGCATCGTTCAGGATGGGTTCGTGATTCTGAATACGATTCTCATTCTCTTTCGTGACTACAAACCCCTTACCTTTTTCGGGGGGATGGGCCTGATTCTGATCGCCCTGGGTTTTGTACCCGGGGGAATTGTTATTGTGGAGTTCATTAAGACCGGCATGGTCCCCAAGCTGCCATCTGCGGTCCTGGCAGTTGGATTGGTGCTCTCCGGCATGCTGTTACTTGTGGTTGGATTAGTGCTGCATACCATCACCCGGCGGTTCCAGGAATTAGAGCACCAGCTGAAACTGCGAAATAAAGAGCGCGACTTCGAGGACGTCTTAGAGACCAGATGACTCCGCGTCTATTTTTCCAAATTTACCGAATTGCGGCCAGAATGTCTCCATTCGACTCCTGGTAGCCATGCAGCCACCCGTTTTCATTGTGGGCTGTCCAAGATCAGGTACAAGTTTCTTGTACCACCTGTTGCTCTCGGCTGGCGGATTTGCCGAGTTCCACACGCAGATGAATGCTTATGACGTGCTGGAGCCGATCTATGGACCATTGAATACGGCAAAGAACAAGGCTCGGATGATGCGAGACTGGTTGCAAAGCAAGGCATTTCAAGTTTCAGGGTTGGATGCTGCTCAAATCGAAGCAAAGGTGATGACTGAATGCAACCACGCTGGCGACTTCCTGAGAATCGTGATGAATGAGGTCGCGTGCGTGCAAAACGTAGACCGATGGGCGGATTCAACTCCCACTAATATTCCCCACATGCTTCGCATTGCCTCAGATTTTCCCGATGCCAAATTTTTGCACATCATTCGCGACCCACGGGATATTGCGTTGTCCCTGGAAAGGAGGAAATGGAGCCGTCCCCTGCCTTGGGACAAGGATAGGGCTCTCCTCGCGGCTGGCTTGTATTGGAAGTGGATCGTACGCAGGGGCCGGGAATACGGAGCATTGTTGTCGTCAAAGTATATGGAAGTGCGCTATGAAGATCTCGTACAGCGTCCTGGCGAAATCTTGGCGGACGTCGGCGATTTCCTGCAGCACGAGCTTGACTTCAACCGCATTCAAAAAGCGAGCGTCGGTTCGGTCAAGATTCCCCTCACCTCCTTCCGGGAAGATCTGAACCACGGAAGATTCAACCCGATCGGACGATGGAAGGAGAAATTCCCTCCGCAACAGCTGCAAGAGTTCGAAGATTTAGTTGGAAATTATATGGTGGAAGTTGGGTATCCTCGCGCAACCTCGCCGGGTAGACGATGGGTTTTTGTAAGCCGTAACCGATTTCTTTACGGTTGCTTTTATCCGCTAAAGCAATGGGTAAAGGTGAACACGCCGCTATCGCGATGGATGGTGAACTACTCGGAAATCCTCATTGACAAGTAGCATTTCGGAAGACCTTTTCATTTTTGAGAAACCTGGCAAACTGAATGAAGTGTCATATCCTCGATTTTGCAACCGCCGACCATGATAAGCTCGACAAATTTGCCGATAGAACTGTCTTTCAAACCTACCAATGGGTGCGCTTTATTGCCGAGTCCCAAAAAGCTTCTCCGGTGCTGGCTGAGTTGCGGGAGAAAGGCAAGGCAGTAGGGTATTTCACCGGCCTTACCTTGGAACGCTTTGGGGTTAAGTTGTTAGGCAGCTCGTTTCCCGGTTGGACGACTCCTTACATGGGGTTCAATCTATTGCCCGGTCTGTCCCGCGCTGCAGCGCTGGCTGCTGTCGAGGAGATGGCATGGCGTGACTTGAAATGTCTGCACATGGAAGTCTCCGATCCACTTTTTGCGGTCGACGATGGGCAGACTCTTGGATTCAACTGTGATTTCTATACGTCCTACCGGACTGACCTCGCGCGATCCGAAGAAGAAATCTTTCAGTCCATGGACGGCGCCTGCCGCCGCTGCGTGCGCAAAGCAGAAAAGAGCGGAGTGACGATTGAAGAAGCTCAAGATGCGGGATTTGCGGATGAGTACTATGAGCAATTAAAGGATGTTTTCTCCAAGCAAGGCTTGGTTCCAACTTATGGAGTGGACCGAGTCCGCACTCTTATCAAGCATGTTAGGCCTTCTGGGAATCTTTTGCTCGTGAGAGCACGGGACGCGGAAGGCAAGTGCATTGCTACCGGAATTTTTCCGGGCTTCAACCAGATCGCAGAATTTTGGGGGAACGCCAGTATGCGATCAAGTCAGATTCTGCGGCCAAACGAAGCTATTCACTGGTACGCAATGAAGTATTGGAAGAAGCGCGGCGCGGTAATTTACGACTGGGGCGGAGGTGGGTCGTACAAGGAGAAATATGGTTGCACTCCGCACCAAGTGCCTTGGTTTACCAAGTCTCGTTACCAATTCGTTACTAGGTTGCGGGATGAGGCCAAGAAAATGTTTGACCGAAAGCAGCGGTTTCTTGGTTGGTTGAACTCGCAACGGGGCAGTACGGCCAATCCCGAATGACCTTCCATTCAGGATCTGATCTTCCGCCTGAAGTCGATGACACTGGTGACTGTCTCAGGGAATGCAATATTCGGAACGAACGTCTAGGCGAGCTCTACTCGGCTGGCTCCGCCAATTCAAGCGCAGACAAATTTGAAAATCTCCCGGCAAGCGTTCTGGTTTTTAACCATAGCTTGGTCGCGAGCAGTCTGGGATAGACGTTTCGCATGAAGGTCTGCTGCACGTGCAATTGACGGTTGCGTGGATGAACGGTCAACTCATAACCAAATTGTTCCAAGCAATCTCCGATTAAAGTTTCCAACCCAGCAACTTCTTCCTCTGACAACAGTTTCTTCCAGCGATTTACCGGACTGGAATCTGCCGCAGTTCGCGAGTCGGCGAACGAAGAATTTGACTCTTTCATCCGGCCGAGCTTATTAGTTTGAATTTGAGCATAGTCCAAGTTCGAACCCAGAAATCGTCCGAGCTCCTGCAGGATTTGTTGCGGAGCGTTGACGAGTTCCTCATATCGGACCTCGATGTAATCGTTCGGAAACAGGCGGCCATACTTCCGGCCGGTCTCGACCATCCAACGCCAATACAGAGCCGTTGCTGGCAGACTGGCGGGCCTTCGCCGCCAGGGGACAGGCCGAAACTCTCCCATTTTCCTCAGCGACAAAGCAATATCCCGCCCATCGCGGACGATATGGACGAATAACGCTTCTGGGATGTCGGCCTTAATCTCTGGTATATAGAGCACGTTGTCCGCGTCGTATACGGCCCAACGCGACATTCCCTGCTCGCGGGCGACTCCATCCATGACAACTCGAATAAAGTCCCCTCCGTTCCGACAGCTTTCCATCAGGGTCTTGGCGAGTTGCTGTGCATCCAGTCCTGAGCGCCGAAATCCCTTGGAGTGCAGCCAAGTGTCAACAATTTTTCGGCGGCTCTCTGTCCGGTGCAAACTTCCATAGCGAGGAACGAGCATTTTGTAGACAGGAATGTAACCGCGATAAACGGCGAAAGCACCCGAAGAGAGCAGCATGTCGTAGAGAAGATTGGTACCCGAACGGTGGCACCCAACCACAAATACGGGGCGTGTCTCTCGTTTTTGCGCTTGAGCATTCACGTAAGAATTCTTTGTGGGCGCCGAAATCAAAGGACGCCGCCTGTATCGCGTTCGATCGCATCCAGATCGGCGCCAATGTCGCGGCCATCCGTCGCCGCGCCTAGGGCCGGGGAAGGCCCTTTGCAGTTCGGCGGGTCGCCCTTTCTTCGGCAAAGCCGGTAATCGCCCCCTCGCCCGTCGCGGAAGTCCCTCAGGCCGGCTGCGTTGCCACTACTTACCTGCCGATTACCTGCAGGCCAGTTTCCTGAACCTCCAATGATCAGATTGTTCTTGAAAACGATATTCGCAAAGCAGCTTTCCAAAATCGCAGCGGGGCCCCTGGCTCCTTGAGTGCAACTCGCTGGACCACCGCCGCTTCCCACAATCCCCCGATCACCTGCGGTGAAGATGCTATTTGAAAAGGAGAAGTCTTTCAATTTCTCAGCCGTGTTGTGCACGCTAATTAGCACGCGCGGGGGAAATGCCGTGATGTGATCGAGGTGGACGCTACTCAGAGGTGGGGCGGCAGAAATCAGCAGGGCCAGCGATCCGAACCCCCTATACTCTACGTTATCAATGTCGTCGAATATCAAATCATGAATGCTGTAGCGCTCCCCGGCTGACGATGGCGCTTTGCCCAGGACGTTTCCAATATCCATGGCTCCGCCGCTGTGACTAATCTTGTTGTAGCGCAGAGTGATATCCGTGACTCGGCACAGCGGGCAATTGCCGCTCTGATTCACGGGGGTTATGACGATGGCGAATCCTGCCTGGCTAAACCCTCCCCAGGTGTTTTCAAGAACATTCCCCTCGAAAAGGACCCGCTGTGCATTTTTCAACTCAATACAATTCTTGACAATAAAAGGACTGCCATCAGCCGCGCCTTGAAAATTAGGTTGCCCAGGTTTCCAGAACAAAGGCTTGAACAGGTGGTTATGGCGAATCTCGATGTCCGCGGGAGTGGTCGACCCGGCAGCCCCACCGAACATAATCGATTCCCCCGAAGCCTCGAGGAAATTATCAACGATTTTGTAAGGGCCTCCCGCGTGATCGCCGCCACCTCCGTTAATGGCTTGCGAATCGATGCAGCTTCCAGTTTTGGCGATGCAATGGAAATCCGTGAAAAACGAATCTACGA
>Ga0209221_1000584_pt1 | contig 13607 bp, 10 predicted proteins | sample BlaSpr_A8_Ref_O2_FD_187989 | JGI IMG/M metagenome (GOLD analysis project Ga0209221, IMG submission 187989) | Forest soil microbial communities from Thunder Bay, Ontario, Canada - Black Spruce, Ontario site 2_A8_Ref_O2 (SPAdes) (version 2) | ecosystem: Environmental > Terrestrial > Soil > Boreal...
CGCCAACGGCGCCATGGACACCTGCATCGTGCTGCGCACCGCCGTCGTGAAGGACGGCATGATGTATGTGCAGGCCGGCGGCGGCGTGGTCGCCGACAGCGTTCCGCTCGCCGAATATGAAGAGAGCGTCAACAAGGCCAAGGCGCTGATGACCGCGGCCGCCGAAGCGGAGCGGGCCATTCACGACAACAGCGTCGAGCGATTGGGGCAACTGGTTCAGGAATATCCAGCGCTTCTATCGTGGCGCGGCGACTCCGGGGAATCATTGCTCGGGTTTGCCACGAGCTCCTTTGGCGATAGCGGCGATCCTTACCGGCAGCAGATGTTCACGCGCCTGGAATGCGCCGAGTTTCTTCTAGACGCTGGGGCCATCGCGAACCCGGCGATATGGGAAGACGCAATTCGCGCCCGCGCCAACGGAGTATTGCAGCTGCTTTCGCGCAAGGGTATTCTGCCGCGCAGGCTCGATGTTCTCGCCGCACTGGGTGACGACGACGGCGTGCGCGATTGTCTCGAGTCCGCACGGACCTGCCCCAGTGGCGATGCCACCGCCGTCACGCAGGCGTTGCTCTGTGCCTGCCGGCTCGGCCATCCGGCGGTTGCTTCTCTCATTCTCGACCGTTGTATCGAGCTCGACCCCGCTCTCGGGCAGCGAGTGGAGAAATGGCGTGGACGAAGCGGCTTCATCGACTACCTGGTTGAGCATCCCCAACGGTACGGAAGCCCATGGCAGACCATCGTCAGCCCCTGGGAGACGGTTGTCATGAGCGAAGTACTCGCGGCGGTCGATGAAGACAACCTCCAGGAATTCACCACGTGGTTGCAGAGGGAGCCGGATCTGCTCCGCGAATCCCATCTCGCCCTGCAGGTGGAAATTGTGGAACATGCGGTCTTGAAAGATCGCGGGCCCTTCATCACGCGATTGTTGGAGTTCCATCCCGCTCTCGAGTTAAGATGCCCACCTTCGTCCGCTTTGGTGTTCGCTCTGGAATATGGGAAGGCGCATCTCATTCCTCGGTTAACCCCGATTTGGCCTTTACCGGATGACCTCTGCCATGCGGCAGGCGCAGGCAACTTCTCCCGAGTGAAGGAATGGTTTGATGAGACCGGCCGCCCGAGGTTGGGAAGCCTCGCTCAACATTACCCCACCAACGCCCCCTCTGTTTTGCGAAACCTGCACTGGACTCCCGCCAACGCGCAACACATCCTGGACGTGGCGCTGGCCTGGGCGTGCATGAACCGGCATTTTGAGATTGCGTCTTTCCTGCTGGAGCGCGGCGCCAATATCAACACCAACTGGAGCACACACGAGCCGGCTGGCATCCTGCACGAATGCGCCGTGAGGGGGAATTATGAAGCAGCACAATTCCTGATTGACCACGGCATTGATATGACCATACGCGACGATCGCTGGAACGCGACCGCCGAAGGGTGGGCGTACCACGCTGCCAAGGACCAGAAGATGGCGGAGTTCCTGGTGCGTGCCGGGAGCGCACGGAAAGCAAAGTCCCTTTGAAAAGGACACGGTCAGGGCCTTTGAATTCCGACTGCAAGGCTGCAGGCCCCAAATGGGCTTGGCGGGAGATCAATGAATGATCTCCTCGAAGCCGACGTCTGACCGGCGTCGTTGACAGTCCGTCCTGAGCATCACTTCCCGGATAGCGTGACTCGCTCCCAATTTGTGCGCCTCGAGGTTGAGGCATTCCTGCCGATGCTCGGATCCGATAAGATCTCCCGCATGGAACTGAAGGTCCTGTTTAGCGAAGATCCCGCAGTGGTCGTAAGGAGGGCTGACAAGTTCCTTTCGTCGGAACCAGTGCTGCATAATCTGATTTTGTCGATTCTGCACTCCCGCATGGTTCAGGGCGATCCGGGTCGGTATTGGATCCCATTCCACGGAGAGGAAGCCGTCGGCGTGCTCGTTCAGTCACCTCTAGAATATCCAGCGGTCCTGACGCCTATGGGGCCGCGAACGGTGCTGGCACCGGTGGATTCAATTGCGAAAGCCGGAGTGAAGCTACCCGGTGTCACCGGGGACGCGGCGACGGCAGCCAGCTTCGCTGGGCAATGGAGTGAACGATGTAAGTCGGCCGCCACACCGTTCCAGGGGATGCGTCTCTACGAGTTCTTAGGACCGGCGGAAGTTCTCCCTACCGCGGGTCATTTACGGCAAGCAGGTGCGCGAGATCGCAGTTTGATGATTCTCTGGACCCGTGCGTTTCAGGACGAAATTGGGGAGTCTGTAAACGACATCGAGCTTCGTGTAGACCGCGCCTTGTCCGCCGGACAGATCTGGCTCTGGGATCAAAATGGAGAGACTACTTCCATGACTGTAAGCCGTGAACCGGCGCAAAGCGTAGTTCGCTTATCGGGGGTCTATACGCCACCCGAGAAGCGAAAGCACGGCTACGCAGCAGCCTGCGTTCATGCCTTGTCGAAACATCTTCGCGGCTGTGGGTTCCGATGCATTCTCTACACTGACTTGGGCAACCCCACATCGAATTCCATTTACCGGCGAATTGGATATACAGCAGTAGCAGAGGCTCTGCGCTATCGCTTCGACTGATCCAGCAAGAGCCGGCCAGTCCAAACCCGCAGGCACGCGCCATGTCGGCGACGAAACGGAACTGGAATATCTCGCCGGCGACTTTCTATCGCCCGTCCCTCGGGCAAGCGGACACTTCGACGAGTCGAGGAAAGGAAGCGGGTTACTTCTTCAACTCCGCCGGCCAGTTCTGCACCAGCGTGACGGGTTCGGTGCCTTCCTTCAGATTCCCACTGTTGATCAGAAACTTCTTCCCATCCGCAGTTACGTCAAAAGGGCCAAAGTCACGTTGGATTCCAACCGCCTGAAACAAAGCGTGAGGCGCACCCAGCTTCACGGCGTTGCCGGACGTATTCACATCGACTGCAACGATATTGTCCTGCGGATCGGCAAAGAACAATTCCTTGCCATCGCGGCGCCATTTCGGCATTGTCCCGCCGTTGCTCGAAACCTGCCACTTTGCGCCACCGGCGGGAAACGCCGTGATGTAGATCTCCGCTCGACCCGACTCGTTGCTCTGATACGCAAGCCACGTTCCGTCGGGAGAAACGATCGGCGCTTTCTCGTCGAAAGCGTCCTGCACAATGGGGAACGGCTTCCCGTCAGCCGGTTTACCCTCAGCAGATAAAGGCAGCGCCCAGATGTGATTGCCGGTTTGATCGTTGCCGGTTTGATTCGGGTTCAACCGCTTCATATAGACCAGATAGCGGCCGTCGGGCGAAACGCTGCTGGGATATGCGCTAGCATCACCGCTGTCCAAGATGAGCCGCTCGGAGCTGCTGCCGTCCGCGGCCTTGCCATAGATTCGGAACACTCCTTGCGAGACAGCGGTGTAAAAGATGGTCTTGCTGTCGGGCGTCCATGTGGCCCCGCCCAGGTTGGCATAAGGAGTGACGCTGCTGCTGAAGGTCATGCGCGTGCGGGTTGTGCGCGCCAGATCGAAAATCCAGTTGTCGGCAATTCCCTGGTTTCCAACGAAAATCGAGACTACAAAGCGCGTGCCGTCGGGCGACAGCGACGGCCCGATGTAGCGAGAGGCCTGCGCAACTGTCTCTATCGGCTTTCCGTCTCTGCCAAACCATACGAGGTCCCATCCCGTGGAAGCCTCGCCAGACTGGTACACCAGAGTTCCAGTCTCCGAGGCTGAGAACATGGCCCGTATGGTCGATCCATTCACGGCGACATGCTCGGCAATCGGCTGTGGCTCGCCGCTGAGTTCCATGCGCCCAGGATTGAAGACCTGCGCCATCAAGGTTTGTCCGCGCAGAAACAGAAGATGCCCGGAGGCATATTGGGCCATGGTGTCGCTCTTAGTCAGCGACCTGGCTTGCAACGATCCGAGCTCGCCGATATAAATCACCGGAGACTCGCCTGGACGGGAGGTTCGCGACCAGTAAATAAAGTGTTTGCCATCGGGCAAGAACCACGGCCAGCGGTGACTGTTCTCGCCTTTAGCAACATCGAGCTTCGAGGCGGGTTCGGGTGTTCCGCCCGCGGCTGGCACGCTGAATAAGCTTTGATTGGAGGATGGCGTAAATACGATGACGCCGTTCTTACCCCAGGCGCCTCCACGCCCGCTGCCGGTGTCGCAAATATCCTGCGGCGGTCCGCCGTCGGCACTGATTTTCTTCAATTTGCCAGCCGCAAAAAAGGCAATCTGCTTACTGTCCGGCGACCAGAAGGGATACATGGCGTCGTCAGTTCCGGGCACAGACTGCGCCGTCAGGGAGTTCAGTGATTGCACATACAGTAAGACCTTACTTTTTGCATCGCGCGCCGTGAACGCCATCCGGGTTCCATCGGGCGAGAGCACCGGCGGACCGGAGGCCGGCACCATCGTCACGAACGAAGTATCTGTGGGTGGCAGGATGGAAGAACGCATGACCGGCACCGACTTCGGCGCTTGCAAGATGTACGCTGTCGCTACGCTTATCGCCAGCAGCGCCGCGATTCCTGCGATCAGCCATGGCAGACGCGAACTGTGCGAAGCAGGCTTCAACGGCGGCGCTTGAAGACTCGCGACTTTAGGGCCTTCTGCCAACGCTTCCAGCTGAATCTGCACGTCGTGCATGCAGCCGTAGCGCCGGCCGGGAGTTTTAGCCAGACACAACCATACGGTTTCGTCTAATCGTGGATGCGAATCGGGAAGGACGGTCGAGATGCGCTCTGGCTCTTTGTCCAGGATTGCGCCCAGAACGCTGAACTGTGACTTTCCCTCAAATGCGCGTCGACCGGTGAGCATTTCATAGAGCAAACAGCCAAAACTGAAAATGTCGGAGCGCGCATCGGCCTCGGCTCCCTGCAAAACTTCCGGCGCCATGTACTGAAACGTTCCCACCACCGTGCCCTTCTGCGTCAAAGGCGAAGCCGAAGCGGTCAACGCTGCGATGCTCATCGTTGGAGTGGTCGGCGTCAATGGGCTGGCCGCTGATCCCGAACTCACTCCCGGCGACGGCTTGGCTAAGCCGAAATCCATCAGCTTCGGCCCATTCTTTGTCAGCATGACGTTCCCCGGCTTGAGATCGCGATGCACGATTCCACGCCTGTGCGCCTTGTCGAGTGCCTCGGCAATCTCCCTTCCTATCTCCAGTGCCTCCTCGAGCGGAATCGCCCCCCGTTGCAGGCGGTCGGCCAGCGTTTCGCCTTCCAAGTGCTCCATGACGAGAAAGTCGATGCCGTCCTGCGAGCCGACATCGTGCAAGGTGCAAATATGCGGGTGATTCAGCGACGAAATCGCCTTCGCCTCGCGCTCCATGCGCTGTCTGAGATCGGGATCAGAGGAGAGATGCGCAGGCAGAACCTTGATTGCCACGTCACGCCCCAGCCGCGTGTCGCGAGCGCGGTAGACTTCGCCCATACCGCCTGCGCCCAGCAAAGACTGGATTTCATACGGACCGAGCTTAGTGCCAGGCGTCAGCGTCATCGGTGCGCGCCATTATAACGTGCGGAGAAGGTTACGGCGTTCGCGGCGATTCCGCATGGCTTGTCCGAACTCGGAAACGATGCAGAAACGGGCTTGGCGGAGATCAATAGCGATCTCCTCGAAGCCGACATCGGGGAACCTTGGGGACTTCTAGCGATGGGATGTTCGTTATACGATAATCACCAGTCCGGGTATGCCGAACATGAATGGAGTCCCAGGTCTCGATGAGTTCGCCGATTGCTGAGAAGCTTCGGGATGCGGTCTCGCAGGCCCGTTGGAATGTGGCTGTGGCTCTGCTGCAGACTTCCGATACGTTCCAGGCGGCCGAGGCATTAGGGGACCTTCCTTTCGAACTGCAACAATCCCTGTTCCGCCACTTGCCCTTGGATCTTGCCGCTGGCGTGGTGGCTCAATTTCCCTACTATCACCAATACGTCCTCCTGCACTCGCTGGCCGCGGGAGAAATGCGAGCCTTGGTCGACAGGATGCACCCCGACGACCGAATGCGCTTCTTCGACGAACTCCCGGAAGAGGCGTGGCAGCGGCTCACGGACGAACTGTCCAGCGCGGTAGCTGCAGAGACCCTGGGCCAGCATGAACCAGAGACGGTGCGTGGGCCGGAACCGTCGCTTCCACAGCCGGGGGAGATAATCATCGAAGGACGTCAGATTGAGAAGAGTTTTCGGCAACCGGACGGGAGGCAGATTCAGATCATCGCTCCGATGGACCTGTCCGTTGAGTCCGGCGTCATCTCTGCCCTTCTGGGGCCTTCGGGATCCGGGAAATCGACCTTGCTGAGGATTCTGTCGGGATTGACGGCGCCTTCCAGTGGCACCGTTCTGGTGCATGGCCGGCCTCTGGATGGCACCAGTCCAAACATTGGCATGGTCTTCCAGAGCTTTGCGTTATTCCCCTGGTTGACGGTGTTGGAGAACGTTGAGGCTCCGCTGGCAGCACGAAGCCTGCAGCACCCGGACCAGCATCGCCAGGCATTACAAGCGCTTGCCCTCGTGGGACTCAAAGGTTTTGAAAACGCCTATCCCAAGGAACTCTCCGGAGGGATGAAGCAGCGAGTCGGGTTCGCGCGTGCGCTCGCCGTAGAACCCGAAGTGCTATTCATGGACGAGCCATTTTCCGCGCTGGATGTGCTTACCGCGGAGAGCCTCCGCCGCGAATTGATGGAGTTGTGGATCGAGAATCAGATACCCACAAGAAGCATCTTCCTGGTCACGCACAATATTGAAGAAGCGGTTTTGCTAGCGGATCGAATCATCGTTCTAGGAACCCATCCTGCAAAGATCCGCGCTGATTTCCGCGTTTCAATGCCGCAACCGCGCGACCGGAAGTCCGGTGAATTCCTGGTATACGTGGATTACATTTACAAAGTGATGACCCAACCCGAAATGGAGTGCGACCCTTTCACGAACCTGTCTTCCCCGCGCAAGCCTTCATTCCAGGAGTTGCCTCATGCCACAGCCGGAGGTATGGCTGGGCTGCTTGAATTCCTGACCGATCGCGGGGGCAAGGAGGACTTGTACCACCTCGCCGAAGAATTGCTGATGGAAGTGGACGATCTGTTTCCCATCGTGAACGAGGCGGTGATGTTGGGTTTTGCTGAATCAACGCAGGGAGACGTACAGATTACTCCCGCGGGAAAGGAATTTGTAGAAGCAGATATCACGACACGAAAGAAACTCTTTCGCGAAGCCGCCCTTAGTCATGTCACACTGATTCAACAGATTCGGAATGCTCTTGAGCGGAAGTCAGACCGAGCAGTCCCTTTGGAATTTTTTCGAGACGTCCTGGACAAGCACCTCTCCCAGGAGGAGGCTCAACGCCAGCTCGACACCGCCCTGAATTGGGGTCGATATGCGGAGATCTTCAGCTACGATTCGCAAACTGATAGGTTGCTGCTAGACGAGGTCTCGGGCCACGGCTAATTCCAGCGAAACTGCTCCTCTTCAAAGGAGGGGTCATGGAAGGACCCACTAAAGACGCTTGATTGCCTTGTCAGTTGTCATCACGGCAATCCAAGCCGCGTCTTCACACTCGATGGCAGCACGTACCGTGTGGGCTGCAGCTGTCTCGCAAAGTTCGACTATTCCCCGGAGGCCAGCGTCGAGGCAGAGTGTTGCGGGTGTCAATGAGTATCAGGCGTCTAGTAGGACAGTTTGAAAGCCCTGGACTAACATGCGGGAACGCGCCAACGCGCGGAGCTCTTATCTGGGGGCCCGCATATGCGGTCACCATCTTCTGACGCGACGTTGGTATTGTTCATATTCCGGTCCAAAGGTGCGTTGGAGCGCGGGTTCCTCGTACGACACCACGAAAACATGAGAGCCGAGAAGGAAAACACAACTGTAAGTCAAAAGGCTGAGCGACTCGTAGAACAGCGCAGCTCCAGCTAAGGCCAGTGCCGCACCAATGTACATTGGATTCCGCACAAATCGATAAGGGCCGAGAATCACCAGACGACGCGGTGGGTCGAATGGCGCTGGAGTGCCGCTTCCGGTCCGCGCGAAGGTGAATATGCACCATGCCGCGATCAACGCACCGGTGGTCCCAATAGTCATGCCTATGATCTGCGGCCATTCGATAAGTGGTGGGCGGCTAATGCCCGACCAGGATAGGACACGCCCGGGACGATAGATCAGCAAAAACGCGACGAAGAGAGTGGAGTATGTAATGGCCCGGAAAGCAACAAGCATATGCGCTCCCCACTGAGTCCCCCGTCGGGGAGCTCAGTTTCATGGATTCCTCGATAGATCGACGCAAATAACTTTAAGGCTGTACGGTCGATTCTAGTTCTTGCTCGACGATCAGGCGATGTCACTCTTTAAGAAATGGCCGACTCGGGTCAAATTGCGATTACACCGGTCATGAATCTAGCCGCGCTGCGACCGCAAAATCCGATAAGATTCGAACGCTTGAATAACTCTGCAAACCGGCCATGAACATCAGCCTACGAGCAGCGTGCGATGAGGATTTCGGATTTGCCCGCGACGTGTACTTCGCGACCATGCGATGGATAATCGAAAATCTGTTCGGCTGGGATGATGCAAGAGGAGAAAAACTTTGCCAGGTTTTTCAAGCTCGATGAAGTGAGGATCATTACTGCAGACGGGCGGAATGTTGGATGGATTCAGGAGCAAGTTGACAATACCAGCATTAATCTTGGCTCTTTATACATAATGCAGGAAATGCAGCGGCATGGCATCGGAACGCAGGTTCTTCGGACACTGCTGGCGCGCGCCGCCGACCAGTCAAAAGCGATTACGCTGGCCGTTGTTAAGATTAATCCCGCACGTCACTTCTACGAGCGGCACGGCTTCCGAATAACCCACGAAGATGAACAAAAGTTTTACATGAGAGCTGACCCGTAAGTGTACTTGATGATTGTTGTAGCCAGGCGTTAAGCGCGTTTCGACCACCGGTGACCGTAACGGCGCAACGGTGAGGTGCGAGCCTCGTACGTGGGCCTCTGGGTAGAATCACAAGGCGTGCTCAGGGCACTACTTTAAATACAGAGCCGTGATTGTGCTTGCCGCCCTGGTAGGTCGTGCCGTACAGGTTTCCGCTCGCGTCGATTATGAGGCCTGAAGGATGTACGCCATCCGCTTCTTCCGCGAAACTATGGAGTACCGTTTCATTTCCGCTGGGATCAAGCCTGAAAACGACTCCGAAGTTGTGACCTCCACCCGCGTCGGTCACGCCGAAAATGTTTCCTTGTTGATCGAGGTTCAGATCGGCGTACGGGTTTGCGCCGGACAGTCCTCCTGGGAAACTGTACAAAACTGTGAATTGGCCCAATGCAGTTATTTTGAAAATGGTGCCGTAATTGTAAGCTCCACCCTGATTGGCAGTCCCATAAAAATTTCCTTCCGCGTCCCGGACCAAACCTCCATCCGGGTACGCACCGTCCGCGCCACCACCGAAGCTATATTCCACTATCTCGTTCCCAGCTGAAGTTACTTTGAACACCGCACCGCGTCCGTAGACGCCGCCATACTGCGTGGTGCCATAAGCGTCGTTCGAGGCATCGAGAACTAGCCCGGCATTTGGAGCCTGTCCGTCTGCACCTCCGAAGGCGTGCAGAAGGGTTAGATCGCCGTCACGATTTATCTTGAACACGGTGCCGCACCCGGTGATCGCACAAGAGAAATTTCCGCCGGCGTAGGTTATTCCATAAAGAGTTCCATTCTTGCTAGGAATCACTCCGCCGGGAAAGGCCCCGTCTGTACAAGGGGTTTTTGGACAGAAACTATAGAGGACGGTTTCGCGACCCTGAGTGTCCAGCTTGAATACGGTGCCATAGCTGTAGGCTCCGCCCTGGAATGTGGTGCCAAAGAGGTCACCCGCTGCATCGCGGAATGACATCGAATCGGGAACATCGCCATCGCCATCGGATCCATTGAAGTTGTAGAGCACCTTTTCATCGCTCGTACTGCTCAGCTCGAAGATGATTCCTGTGTTGTAGGTCCCACCGAGGGCGACTCCGTAGAGATTGCCTTGAGGGTCCCGGACCAGGGATGACGACGGATACTGCCCGGCTGCGGAGTCTTTCGTGAAGCTGTAAAGGACCCTATAGGACTGCGCGTGGGCCAATAGCGTTTGAATCACCATCGCCATTACCGCGGCGAATAGCCACAGTGAACGAATAGCCAGATTTTTGGAAATGCCAGATTTCATTAGAGGGTCCTCGGCTTCGTAGAGTTGTTCGCCCTATTTTCGAGATCGAGTCGGGCATCGGATGGGCCTGCCTAATTCTCTCGCCACTTTAGGAAAGCCCAAGGTCAGGGTTCCTGGCCATTTCTCGAATCGCGTACTTGGAGCAAATAGGATGGGGTTAGACTGAGAAAGAGTTGCCGTCGTCTGTAGGATGAGAAGATGACGGTCATGACGAGTGCAAGCAGATTCACCCGCTCGGATGATCTCAGCTATAACAGGTGTTGCGGCTGTCGCGATCCTATCAGGTTGTCAGGGTGATCCAACAGTAGGAAAAAACTAATGGCTTTCCGATTCGAATTCGACCCGGTCAATAAGATCCTGCTGGCCCGGTTTGAGGGTCAGCTCACGAATGACTCTGCGGCGGAATACCACGACGCCCTCGGCAAGAATTGGAGGGCGACTAACGCCTGCGCAGGCATCTGGGACCTTTCAGCCGTTACGGAATTTACCTTGGCCTCTGATTTCTTGCGCTCCCTAGCAATGCGCAAACCAGTCACACCGGGCTTGACCGACCACCCCCGCTTTATCGTTGTCCCGGAGACGGCCGGATACGGCTTGATGCGCATGTTCCAAATCGCGGGAGAATCGGCACGACCTCTGCTGCATGTCGTGCGCACCGTTGACGAAGCGCTCACGACGCTTGGCGTTCAATCCCCACACTTCGAACCAATAGAATGACCAGTCAACTGACGCTATCACGTAAACGAAATTCATAGTTCTTACAAAGTTGGGGACAAGACGGCAACCGTCGATAAATTGCCATTGCCATTCAACACGAACCCAACGGTTACAAGTGAAATTGACGCCTGTTTTCGACATCTAAGCGTTCTCGGCACTCAATTACAAGATCAATTCCATGGAAGCTGCGCAGCGCGTGCTATGCACAACTCATCCGCTAGCTATAAGATAGTTCGGCCATGCAGCTTTGGTTTGCGCACAGAAGCGAAGTCAGCATTCGCGAACAGCTTGTGACCCAGGTCATTCTTGGCATTCTGGGCGATGATCTCGCTCCGGGGCAGCGCTTGCCGAGCACGCGGGAATTGGCACGACGCTTTGACCTCCATCCGAACACGGTTAGCTCGGGCTACCGGCAGCTGGCGCGCGAGCGCTGGGTTGAGTATCGGAGGGGAAGTGGTGTTTTTGTCCGGCCCAACAGACCCAAGATGCCGCTATCTTCCGCGCTCGCGCTCGATCAAATGATTGGCAGCCTCTTCGGTTCAGCGCGCAAGCAAGGTATTTCTCTGCCTGTTCTGCGCTCCCGTCTCCGCCAATGGCTGGAATTGCAGCCGCCCGACCATTTTCTACTGATCGAACCGGATGCAGAACTCAGGATAATTGTGGCGGCGGAGATACGCCGAGCTGTAAGTCTGCCGGTATTGAGCTGTGGATTGGAAGATTGTGCGGAGGCGCTCGAAGGCAGCATTCCAGTTGCGCTTCCTAATCGACTAGCGACAGCGCAGCCAGCGCTGCCCGAGGGAACTGAGCTGCTGACGCTTCGCCTTCGGTCCGTACCATCGTCGTTGGGAGAATGGCTGCCTGCTCCGTCCGGCGCTCTCGTCGGCATTGCATCGCGTTGGCCGCATTTCTTGAAGCTGGCCCGGACCATGCTGAGCGCTGTCGGTTTCCACCCCGACTGCCTGGTGTTACGGGACGCCCGCAAGCCAAACTGGCAGCGCGGATTGAAACAGACGGCTGCCGTCGTGTGTGACTCGGTCGTGGCCAGGGATCTGCCCATAGGATGCCGCGCAATTCCTTTCGATCTGCTGGCCGAGTCTTCGATTCACGAGCTGCGGCGTTATGTGGAGTTCGTCAGCAATCCGCTCGAATCGCTGTGAAACGTCTCTCGCTACTTCTTGCATTGTGTGACACTTCAGAAACTGTCGTAAACCCGCAATATCAGTAGGCGCACTGAGGCTAGGCTTGCGTTTGTGCAACGTGCGAAATGCCTTCCGTTCCTATTTTTCGATTCCGGCCTGCGCACCCCAACACTGATGTACCGCGGCATACCTACACGCCAATTACTTTGGAGAGAGAGGGCCGCGCCAAAGATCATTCTGTTGCTTTGCGCGAGGGTCGGCCAATTCTCAATTTACGCTAACTGGTTTCGCCAATGAGGGCTACAATAATGAGGGCTACAATGTCGATGGCCATGAACCCTCATGAGCTTCGATTTCGACGCACGGGATCTACCCTCTACATACTGATTGGCTGATTGGCGTCTGGGTCGGGGCAAAAACGCAACAACGTAGGTGGTCTAGAACGCGGCCAGCGATTAAGTTACGATGTTTGACCTGGAATTTAAGACATTGACGCTGACCGGCCAATTGGGGAAAAAGGTCACTCTCGCTGACGTGAGCGACCCCACGGCGCGAAGGCCCGGCTATTCTGGCCGGGCTTTTGATTCTCGTGCCGAGCAGGTTCGACTTACCCGGGTCAGTCGCGTCACCTCCGGGTGACTCTACTTGGCGATCGGCTCAGCGGTTCGAAGGCCGCTTGCAGTTTCGGACTGAGTTCCTGCGCATTCTCCGCATTCATGTTCCGCGGATTGCAGCCGTGCAACCGTTCTCCATAGGACTTTGCCAGTCCGTGCGCCGTATTGATCAAAGAGGTCTGCGCTCGTACCAAACCCGTTCCCCCACGGATCGCCATCACATCCGCTCGCGCAGATTCTGCCTTCGAGACCACTGCTGTGCTAACTTTTCTAACCATGCGCCGACCCGTCCTAATCGTCATTGACATGGTGAATGATTTTCTTGCGAAATGGGCCCCGGACCCAAAGCAACGGCTGGTCCACTCGATCAACGACCTCGTCGGCATCATGCGTCAGTGTGGCCATCCCATCATCTGGGTTCGCCAGGAGTTCGAGCCTAATCTCAGCGATGCCTTTCCAGAAATGAAAACCAAGGATATTCGGATCACCATCAGAGGAACGGCCGGTTCCCAGATCGACCCGGATCTTGCGGTTGCTCATTCGGACCCTGTGGTGATTAAGAAGCGGTACAGCGCCTTCTATAACACAGACCTCGATCAGCTACTTCATCGATTGAGGCCCGACGCGCTTATTCTGGCCGGGATTAATACGCATGCCTGCGTCCGGGTGACGGCGATTGATGCCTATCAGAGGGACTGGGAGATTGTTCTGGCAGCTGACTGTGTCGATTCCTACGACCGGGAGCATCATGATATTTCGATGAAGTACATGAAGGACAAAATCGCCACGGTCCTGAGCAATCAAGAAATTCGTTTGGCGCTTGCCGCAAATTCTCTTCGTTAGTCAGCTCCGATGATCCGGACCGTATGGACGATCTCAGGGAACCTCATTTAATCCGGGCTCTCCTTTTTTGCTTCAAGAACAGCACTGGATCCTGTATCCATCCAGCTGTTCGTCGAAAGTGTGAAACGGGAACACTC
>Ga0209221_1000589_pt1 | contig 13525 bp, 16 predicted proteins | sample BlaSpr_A8_Ref_O2_FD_187989 | JGI IMG/M metagenome (GOLD analysis project Ga0209221, IMG submission 187989) | Forest soil microbial communities from Thunder Bay, Ontario, Canada - Black Spruce, Ontario site 2_A8_Ref_O2 (SPAdes) (version 2) | ecosystem: Environmental > Terrestrial > Soil > Boreal...
AGCTCTCCGTTGCTCATAATGATATCTCGTGGGTCTCCCCTTGTATTTCCACCAGTATCGCCCTCCTCGTCATCTACTTCCATTTCTTCAGAGTCGGGATCAACAGGATCCGATCCATGCACTTGCTGAGGTGGGGTATTTTTCAAATGACCAACTCCACCACCAAAATAGCGCATGATCATATCCCGATCAACAAAGCTAACAGCCATATGCATAAGTAACAGACTCAAACCATAATTGAGTGGTAGCTACTCACATGTTTACATAGAAGTTTAACCAGTCATCTACATCCTCAGGATTAGCGCATCGAGCTGTGCTGTGAGAATGAGGAAGGAGGTCAGTGCTTCGGCCAGCACTGAAAGCCGGAATCAAGTGACACCCGCGGACAATATTGGCAGGGTCAACGAAACTAAAGGCAAAGTCATCTGTGGATTCTACAAAGCCGATTTTAGGCAGGTGCGCTTGGCGAAATCCCGAGCGATAGCCTGGTTCTTCGCCAAACCAACGAACCCAAAGGAAATCCATATGCCTAGTGATTCTGCCACCACGAATTGCTGAATTCTCAGCCCAAACATTGGCGTGATAGACTCCAAGAACCCTCGCATACCAGTAAGGTTCAGCACCTTCTTCAGTAGTGGGAGATCGCAGCATAATGTCTGGGTGCGTACGGGGGTTGACCGTGTCACACTCCCGCTGTAGGTCGTAGCTTGTGTAGTAGATGCGGCAGGTTTGAACAGAATAAATCTTGCTTCCTACGAAACGGATGGAGTTTCGATCTGAGTCCGTAAATTCTTTGTGCATATCGCCATCGAATTCACGGCCCATTAGTCGTCCCAATAAATGGTCTTGTAGCTTCGGTAAAAATGTCTTTAAAGGTCGAGTGTTTATTAGTCAAACAATCACAATAATTGGAATCAGTAAGGCATACATGGTAAGCAGGGTCGCCTCTGTTATTCCGGATGGTATCAAATATGTCCACAGGTCGATTTTTCGATGGAGAGATGTGATACCGCAGGTCCGAGTCACCCTCCACCTGATCATCTTTGTTATCCATTGATTTTTGCTTAGTGCGGGCATGGAGCTGCTTCCTGTCAAGCGCCAAACGAGCACGTTCAAGTCTTCGGTAACGCTTGGCAATTTGTCGCTCTGCATGGCGTTTGTTGGTCGATCCATACAGTCGTTTAACAATTTTATGAGCAAGTTCACCCTGGAAGCCGGAAGTTGTGAAAAAATCAGACATGTAAAAACAAATATTACTGACCACTTGGGTTGAGAACCCATCCGTTCCACCAAAGAGACGGATAGTGTGGACATAATCACCCAGTGCATGCCATTTATATGTGAAGAGATTTAGAATTTTGGGTTTACGCCCAGAGCTATTACCTGGAGCTGCCTTCTCCTTTCCCTTGCCAGACTTTTGGCGCCGTTTTCGTGCTCCTGTCTCCTTTGGAAGTTCGAATGTTGCAAACCCGGACTGCGTGGTATCCCGAAACTTTCGCATCAACTGACCGAGCTCTGTCGTAAGCCTTTCAAGGCGCTGTAGAGTACTCTCAGTATGTAGCCGAAGTTTTGCGAATGCATGCCATTCTGCTGTTCTGTATAGGAGCGTCATGATGATTGTATTATATGGCTCCGGCAGCAGTCCTTCAAACGCTGGGATACTGCACTTAAGCAAATACAAGAGTTAGCCTTCTCTTCTTCTTGCTGGAAGTTGTCGATCTTACTTGCAATAGGTCCTCAAAATCACGGGCCGCGAGCTTCTTCATTTCCGAAGCATTTGTTGCAAAACGCCGGATTGTGCTTGAGCCAAATGTTGGCATGGCCCGGAAGCTAGTCATGGAAGAAAGGTCATTATTTTTGGATAGATAAGAGTGCTTAACTTGACTTACCGTCGATCTAGCTCGGCAACCAAACTGCCATTAGGAGCCGCACCATACAGAACTCGAATTAAATGAGTAAAAAGTGCTTTCCAGACACCCAATTCAAACTCATGCAAAAGGTCGACAACAAGCATATGCGGGATATTGAAATCACAGCCAAGTTTATCAATAAATGCATTCTAATGGAAACGAGCTCAAATGAATGATTATTGGAAAGATTAAAGGGATCTTGACTTACCATTGTTGGGACTGAAGAAGTAGTTTTGAGAAGCCGGTTGACAGCCTCACCGGCAATGGCTGCTCCCAACTTGTAGATTGCATTCCGGGCAATTTGAACATAGTCGAACAAGTATGTGCGAACATTTTTAAGCCGAAATTTACTGTCACGCTTCATGCCTGTTTTGTCAAGTTTTGATTTCGGAATAAGGCATCGAGGGCAAGGGTGAAGGCCCTTGTTTCGAATAGTGGCAAGCAAGACTCTATCAACAGGATCAGATCGAGGACTCGCTTATAACAGAACAAAAAAAATCACTTACTTCTCAGGATAATCCGCAGAATATGTAAAGAATCGGGGATACACCCGGCGCTCAACGCCGTCAACACATTTGACTACCATTCCATATTCATATGCATGAATAAAGTCTTCGTCTAGCAGGAATTTCCAAACACCATGCATAAGCTCTCGTCGACAATGCGTCATGAGGTCTGTTTTTTGTGTACCCCATTTACTGCAGAAATGGGTGGCAAAGTCTTGGAATGAATCAGGAAGAGATGGGATGTACGCAACATGCTGGCAAGCGCCCGAGTTTGGCTGTCCACGAATGTATTTCGAAACATTCCCAAAAAGTAAATAAATCGGCCAGAGCTTTGCGGTACCGAAGTTCGCAAGGTGGGTGCTGTCGGACCAGAACATAAGGGCAGCCACAACCTTCTCTCGCTTGCAATCTGGCTCATTAGGAGGGAGAGGAGCACGTTGCACGTTGTCATGTTCTTCGATGAAAACGTCTGAGTTGTAGAGCTCAGAGAATACCCGTTCTTCTTCGCCACTTGGAGACTTATGAAATGACTTGAAAGGCGAGAAATGGAAGTGGGAAGCAAGAGGTGATGAGAAAGCGGCTCGGATAATGGCAGTCAATTTCCGATAGAGCAACCCTGGAATGGTGAATGTACCTGGTGGTACACCTTTGACACCCGAAGGAACTTCAATGTTGATGTCAGCTGTCTGGAAAGAATCGAGGAAGGGGGAATTCTTCTCCGCAGCATCACTCTGTTGATTCTCCCTTGCTACGCTGAAGCCTCGCAAATCTTCAAGCTTGAATTTGGGGTCAAGGAGGACATCCTTTACAAGACGATTGACCTCAGCATCCGATTTCGTGGGTGCACCAGAGTCCTTCCAGTTCATTATCATTTCGACTGATTCATTTCGGTGAACAGGAGCTGGAGGTGGCGACGGCATAGGCACAGGGTCAGCTCCTCCGACTTGGTGAAGATCCTTGTCGGGAACAAAAGAGTCGGGATCGAAGGAGGGCTGGTAAAGATATTCTCGCAACAAGCCAAATGAATTTGTGGCAGTCCGAAGTCGATTGCGCACGATCAAACGCAGGCGTGGTATGATTGCAGTTGGTTGCTCCTCTTCCTCATTGAGCGGTGGCAAAGGCTCAGGATTAACATCCTCGTAGCGAGCTGGCAGCCGATAATTCCGCTTTGGTCGACCCGCTTGCGTAAATTGGGCAGGGGGAGACTCTGAAGGAGACAATCGTGGCGGGGGTGTTGAGATGGGCAACGGAAATGAGGGTGGCGAGGGTTCAACAACACCAAAATCTTCATCCATCGGTTGATACTCCAAGTTGTGGGATACAGCATCTTCTAGAGGAATTGTGCTTTCTCCGGCAACACTCCCTTCCTAGTTAAGCTAATTAGCCATGATGTTTATTGATTATCATGAGAAGGTTTACTCCTGGAGCTGCAGAGTTCAAGCGCATCTTGCGATCTTTGAGTTTCGCTCGTCTAACCTTGTTTGAAGTGGCGATTGCTTTTCGGCGTCGATTTGCGTCATCCTCACACTTTAGAAAGGCTTCACATTTCTTCTGGTGTTTGCTGAGACCCCCAGAAGATACAGCTCTGAATCTGTCTGGACAATGCTTGCACGCAAACATAAACAACACAGAGAGAGTTAACAATAGCGAGAAAAAGATGGCAATTCGTAGCTTTGGGCGACTTCTAGGGTGTTTTGCCATTGGTGAGAAGTAAAGTGAGAAGTAAGATGGAACCCACACCTGTGTCCACAAAGGTTACTTGCAGGGCTGCCCAAAAATCCAATTTGGCTCCAACCGTGTATAGCGTCATTGGGAATTGAAAATCTTCTTTTGGTGTTTGAGCCGACACCGTCGTGAGGTACACCTACCAGTGGAGCCGTTGTTGTACCAGTGACTAAGCTAAAACTGGCTAGCACAGTGGAGCAGCGCTTCCCTGTAGCCACAATTGAGTATTAACCCCCGAACATTGGTTCTGCAAGCAAATCGCCTACATTAAATTCCAATTTGAACATCATTGTATAACACATAAAGTGAGTAACGTACCTCTTGTTGTTTAATTCCCCTACATTTGGTGCTCATGCCTCCTTCCTCTACACATACTGGCTCTCCCTCGCTGCCTCATCCACCATCTCCTGCCAGTGATCCTTGCGTGCCTGGCTCTGATAACCCTGAGGACCAGGTTGATGCTGGTGTTTGGAAACGACGATATCATGTGCTCCAAGAAAGTGTAAATGCTCAAACAGCGTCTAAAAGAAAGGCAGAGTAAGTAAATTCAACTAAGCTTTAAAATCCACCAACTGACTCAACGATCTGTCGTTTATCAGGACTACAACCTCCGTCAGTCAGCTTGGGCGTGGCATCAGAAAGGTGGTCTTTATCTGCGGAGAGATCAAAGATTTGGTGTCCGATTCAGACAAGCATTATGCTTACCTCGAAGATCCCGATGACCTAGATCTGAATAACGAATTCAGTGGGCTTAACGAGGATGAAGTCGATGACTTAAAGCGCGAGTATGTTCTTCTGAGTATTTGGTATTCTTGCTTGGCTGACAAATGACTACTAAGTTGGGCACGCAGCTACACAGCCGTGCGAGAACTCAACCACCTCATCCCCAACTTCCAGAAGAAAATCGACGAGGGGTCGCCTGAGGAACTCACCAGGTTTTATACAGAGGCGAGTAAACTTTCTTAGACATTGGTGTATTTGCTTACTGAATCAGTAATACTTAGCTTCAACGCGGTGCCAATGGCGCCCGTAGCGACGACTTGAATCGTATTCGTGGATGCATCGCAGATTGGTTGAACAGGGACGACCCCATCCCATCTCCTCAGTTGGACCACAACTGCCGTAAGAATAGGGGACTCGCGCATGACCTTACAGGACGACTCTTATGTCCTGCAGAGTTTGATTGGGATGACCTGGTGTGAGTAGTCAATCATTCAGTCCCTAAGTGATCTCACCTTCATTTACAGTACTCGGGCTAAGTTACGTGCATGCGATGAGGAGTTTGACTGGCTTTCCAGTTACCATTCAAGGTGTTTCTATCCAGACTACAAAGCAAACGCAACTCAGCTGGAGTCTGGGTACCTGAAAAGTATTCTCCTTGTCAAAGTGTGTCGGTTTACCCCTGTCCTTCAGTTCATATTTTGTACTTACTTGTTTTACAGGTCTATAAAACAATATTCACCTCGCCATCTTCAGCAAAGGATGTTTCGGAAGAGGACAACGAAGAAAACATGCCTCCAGCCAAAGTACAGAAGACTTCGTCCAGCAACAAGCCTGTGCGCCGCAATGTGGCATCAAAGCTCCATCTGAACAACAAGGTTACTCCCCGATCTATTGCATATGCTGCAGTCCAGGTAGACTTATTTTTATTATATGTCATTCTTTGCTCATCTGTGACTGCCAGCTCCATTTCAACTTGCAAACTGCGGGTTCATGGACCCCAATTTATGGAGGATTCGACTACCAGGGACTGTACAATTATGTTGTCGATGTTTTTGAGGATACCCCTGGGCCTGCTGCGAAGAAACGTGCCCAAAATTTACTCAACTGGTGGTCGATGTGAGTATTTCCTCTTCGCACAAGGAGCATTTGAATAACAGTGACCGTGAAAGGAAAATCTTCCCTACTGCCTTCCTTCATCGTCGGTCAAACACCTCATCATCTCGCAAAGCATTCAAACAACAGCGTGCGGCCCTTGAAGAGGAGGAGGGTGCCTGAGCTGTGCTTATTGATTATCTACACATGCGTCTATACTATCCCTGCTCCCCATAATTCCCAGTCATAAATTTTTGAAGCCCAATGAATGTATTTCTTAGCAACAATGCTTCTTTCAAAATGATTTCTTGAATATTGTGACAATGTACGACTGCTCAAAAGTAGCCAAATCATTAACTATGGGCTGTTAAATGTCAGGATAATCTCAATTAACATACAATCGCTAACGGCCTCAAGGGACGGTAGCCACAGTTTGCGTCCGAAGAGTTGAAGTTGGGTAGGGAGAAGTTGGGAAGGGCCGTGGACAAATATGCCAGTTGGATCCACATGGTACACTATCACGCCAGGAAACGTCAGGGTGAAGACTTCCAGAATGTGGAGTGACAAGGACAACCATCTAGCCACCAAAGTGAGGGCATGGAGAATGCTTCTGAGTGCCGCGTTTCCACATTGGAAAGTGCTCCACAGATTGTTCAGAAGTGGTTATTGTAATGCTCCATTCCCGAGCTTGGCCAAACATATAAAGAGTCGAGATGCCATGAGCGGTCAATCCAAAATGGACCGCAACAACCCTCGTCGTCGATTTGTTACACTGTACTGCAGCCAAGGCACCCAGACTCAGCCTGAAAGCAAGTACGAAGAGGCTGAATCTTCGGACTTTGGAACAACCAACTTGAACGTACTCAACATAATCCACAGAAAGGTGACACTACACACTTTTTTCAGGCAACCAGGCTAATCTTGGATCTAAATGCAAGGTGGTTCAGACTGAAGAGGCCGAATCTGATTCTCAGACCGAAGAGGAGTCTCAGACTGAAGCTGAATCTTCAGACTTCAGACCCATCAAAATTGGGAAGCCTGAGGGGATGTCTCCTGCCTCAGCTATGCATTGGAACCAATATCCACTTTCTCCATCCAATGAGGAGAAGCCTCCTCGATTGCATCGTGGACTCGGACATACCAATATAGTCAATATAGCCGACGCAACTGCACCGGTGCAGCACAGAAAGGTGACGTCGTCATGCTATACAACTTTTGCAGGCAACCAGGCTTATCTTGAATCTAAATGCAAGGCGGTTCATCCTCGTCAGACCAAGTCCCTGTTAAAACGAGAGTCTGGAATTCAAGACGTTACCGATGAATGCCCAACAAAAAAACGGCGCCTTTCTTCTTGCAATAAAGACAACGTGAAACGGACTCGGATGCAGGCTCAGCAGGAGATGATACTTCTAAAGGAGAGCATTCAGAGGATTGAAGCTAAAGTACGAGAGGCAAATGTTACGATGAAAGATCTTCTCCGTGAAATCCAGTGGCAACGAGAGGAATGAACTGTACGCCCCAAATCCTTGTAAATGTAAATTTTCGACCAAGCCTCATTGTATTATATGTATCTATGTTCTGCATCCTATACATGCCATTTTCTACCTAGAATTGACCTATATCTAACATTAATAGTTCGACATCTTCATATGCATCAGGAGGCATGGTGCTGGAGACAAAGGTATATATAAGCAGTCAAGAAGAGCAATGAGGAACGTACACGAGTTGCAATAAATGCCATGATTGCAATCAGCACCTCATGCTCATTGCTTTGAGGGCCAGTCGGGATTGTACGAATCTTCATAATTGAACCCCGGTGACTATGGTGCTGTGGAGCGCCAGTCCCGGAGTAAGATGAGCATAGCTGTCACCGAGTAACTAAGTATATAAGAGGTGTCAATGGAGTGGAGCATGGTCGCAACTAATGAGAAACTGCTGTCATATTGACTTCCGCACCTTACCAAAAATGATTGTTTATAATACAACGTGGGTACACAAAAATATGAAAAATGCTCTGGTGTTTTGCAAGATAGCTAGCAACAGTGCTTCATAAACTGGAAAAACATGTTAAGGATCATTATTGTTGCCTGGTAGAGAGATTAGACGTGGGAGGAAATAAAGCTGAGACTCAGACACAGGACTGTAATTCTGATTACATAACACACCTTCCTTCATCGCATAATAAAAGCCTCGCTCCTTTGCGATGTCGATACCCTTTGCGTGGCCAATTTTTACCACTCGAAGGCCTCCAAAAAAGGCCTTCATTCTTCTTGATACCACCTGCTTCACCAGTGACTTCGAAGATTTTGCCTCCCAGAACCACTCTCTGCCTTGGACCTTCAAACCTTCCGATCCTACCAATATGCCAAATCCTGAGGTTGCGGAGATGCTCCGAAAAAAAGAAATAAACCCTCGCTACATTCATCCTACCTTCCCTCCTGCCACCTTCCTTACCACTCTTATTCAACAAGACCGCTTTGAAGAGTACATCGCAAATGAATTTCCTTCCTTAAATCTATTACTGGAATCAACTACGAACCACGAGCCGCTTCAACGCAAGGAAGTCAATGCCACCACTGCAAACTCCCTATTTAAAGTCACTTCCGTCACCTTTCAAGCTGGAGCAACTGAGTGGGTGTGCAAAGCACTTTTCCCTGATAAGTTTCTTCCTGTACCATTCAATGATGCCTGCCTTGATGATATCCCAGAATGCTGGGACAAGTCAACACATCAATTTTCTAACCTTCCGGAAACCATGGGGGAGCAAGACATCCAGAACTGGCTCAACCACTTGGCGCACACCCTCGGAGTCCAGCACGGCCTAATTGAGGAGAAGGAGCCCGAGGAGCTTTTAAGCGCCTGTGATGATGAGGACGCTGGTGTTGACAGAGTTGACAGTGGTACAGAGAAGAAGGGGTTTGTTATCGCAAATGCTGAAGACCGTTCCTTCAGCAATGTCTCACACAACAAAGCACCTAGTGGGGGTCATCGTCTTCGCAAGCCCGATATCGTTCTCATCAACCGAAACCTTCGCCATTTTCTCAAGGACAACAATTATAGGCCCCGATGGCACCAAGTTGAGGCAATTGTGGAAGTGTCAGCATCTGCTTCACGCAACAGCATGTTGCGACAAATTCTTGAGAAGGCAGCGCTCATGTTCGAGTCCCAACCGTTTCGTCGGTTTGCCATCGGTCTTGTCTTGCGGGGCATTCCCAGCAAAAACACTGCTGAGTTTTCCTTTACATTGGTCGATCGAGCTGGCAGCTGTCGAACTGATTGGGTCCCCATTTCTGGGTACGACGCTCTTAACCTCGCCCGCATTGTATTTGCACTCTCCTACGCCAAGCCCAAGTTCCTTGGTATCGACACCTCAATGACAGTAGACCTCTCTGGGAATGTTACCAAGATCAAAGTCAAAGATCAGGAGTTCAACGTTATCAAGCACATCTATTCTTCTCTCATCCTCTTTGGCCGCGGCACCCACGTCTTCCTTGTGCAGGACAAGGATGGGAAATCCCACATCCTCAAGGATGCATGGCTCCTTGCTGATCATGGAATTTCCGAAATCGATATTCTCTCAACTATTAGTGACGCTCTCAAGAACGACCCAAGTATCAATGCTCAGAAATACCAATCAATGCATCCCCGATTTGTTGTTGGAGAGGAAATGGAAGATTCTACTAACACGCACAGAGGAAGACTGGCCAACACGCCCCCAGAACGTCTCCACCGTCGGGTAGTAACTGGTCCTGTTGGGGATCCCCTGACATCTTTCCGCTCTCGTGAAGAATTTGTCCAAGTGCTCCTGGACTGCGTTGACTGTAAGTCTAGTATTCAGTATCAAAGCTACTTATTCAATTGCTTTTCAGGGCTTGAATTTCTGCACACAAAATGCAATATAGTACATGGTGACCTAAGCATCAACAACATTGTAATTTATCGCACTCCCCTCTCGTGCCCACCCCAAAACACATTGCCAAGGAAAGTATCAGCGCGAAAGACTACAGCGAAGACACAAGCAACATTCACATCTGCTCCAACAGAAGGGCTGACGGAAACTATTCCGGTCACTGGTGTCGTTATTGACTATGACTACGCTCGTAACATTGGCACCACCACAGAGAAAACATCGGTGCGTCTGCATCATTTCCTGGATTGTTCTATCTTAAAATTCATGACTTTTTGCTTTAGGGCACCTTGCCTTTCATGCCTCTTGCCTCTCTGGACAAAAAAAATCGCGGCAAATATATCCACAGTCCTGCTCATGACCTCGAGTCACTTCTCCACACAATCCTTGGGATTGTCACCTTCACTGCAGGACCGTGTGGCCAAATCCGTGCGCCCACCGACCATGTTCCTCTTGCACGATGGTACAATGAGACTGATCTTGAGCAGCTACACAAGGATAAAGCTATCGATTTGTTTGGCTACGAAGGAGAGATTCACGAACACATCCAAGATTACTGGAAGCCTTTCTCTCCTTACCTTCGTCGTCTCGTCCTCGCTACATGGCCCGAATTGAACCCACATTCTGAAAGTGTCGCCACCCACAATGCATTCAGGGAGATCCTCAAGGAGGCACTCACACATTTCACTACCAATCTTCAGGAAACCCCGTGTAATTACGCTCGGGTCATCCGGCTAAAGCGTTGTCGATCTCCCGGTGATGAAGGCAGATACCCCTACAAACATCTTCGAGAAGATGTCAGGGACACTGCGCGCCTTCCTCAACTTGCTGTCTTCAAGCCGCTTTCAGAGTGGACAGACTCTGTTGACATTGATGCGTAGGAAGTGGAGAAGGGGTTTGATTGAGGCTGTCTCATTTATGGTTGTTGTATTTTTGCATTATGCCTTCCCTGTCACCACTATGGAATGACTGTGTGTATCTTTCTTTCGCCTTGTACTCAGTCTGTATATTTTGCCAACTAAACATATTATGTAAGCTGAAGCCAACAAATGTATTTCCTCTTGTGTCGCACACCCCATGGTCCACCGTCAGCATTGCTTCCCAATAATGGCGACCGACTTCAATAGTACTGACTTCCATCGTGTTCACAGTCTTCCTTTGAAGCTTTGCGGCTTATGCCCCTCTTTTGATCATGCCATGCTCGCGCCTTTGGATCCCCCTGCAAAAGGGCCCGTCATATGTGATGTCTGCGAGTAACAATACACTATGTTAATAGGCTCCTGGTTCAACCTAATAACTGTAGTCGAGCCTCCTTTGTACAACTTTATAAGCGTCCCATATTCGAAATGACATTTATTTCTTGCCACGTAGAAGGTAGTGGGCCATGCCGACCGCAGTCGGCCTTACCGCGTTATATATTTTATGTGCAAGAGCATCTCTGCAAAATCTGACTGAAATTTGAGCCTGCACATATCAAATGCCAGTGAATGTCAAGTACATTTATAGTATGGAAACGTTAAAGGGTACTGAATTAATCCCATTTGGACGACACAGTGTTGGTCACCAAGCTTGGGTGTGGAGCAGTCGTTATAGGCCAGCTCCACTATCGCGTCATTCTGTTGTTGTTTGGTGAATGAGAAGGCGAGGCGGCCCCACAAGCCTGAGATATATAAACAGGAGTTTTGTATCAATTAATCCCCCTAATTCTACTCGCGCAAAATGACCCCACACTCACACGATTATTCCAGCCTGAAAACTTCATTAGTATATTATGGGAAACACGCCTCTGCTCAGTGTTGACACTCTTCGACCAAGGTGATTCCTCGTGTTTTTCAGACACTCCACTGTCTCAGTCGTACTTAGCATCACCAATGACGACGAAGACATTGTGCTGATGCTATCAAGCTGGACACTAGGTTTCTCATACGATTTTTCCGGGGCTTGAGTTTTTCTCGTCAATGTCCCCGTTGCTCCCACTTCTTTGCTCAACACAGCTAACCCTACACCTTCTCTCAACGGCATTGGCATTGGCAATCTCCCTAACTAGGTTTGTGAGAGAATTTCTACAGTACCAGCGCTGCATACTGACGCGTTAAACTGTGACAGAGGCATAAGATTGTCGCCAAACGTAGTGGACACTTCACTATCATGGTTGTTGGTGCGTTCCCCATTGATTTGGAAATTATGTTGTTGAATCGTTTCTCAAGGTGAATCTGGGTTGGGCAAAACCACGCTCATCAACACCCCTTTCTCGACCGAGCTGTCGCCTGCAAAAACTACGTCATTTCCCCTGCATCAGAAATGGCTTCGACGACAGGTTAGTTCAAATTTCAGCATCGTACTCACTCACGACCAGTTCACGGATATTAAATGGCCTCAACATTCGATCCTGGGTATGCTCAAACCAGATGTTAAGAATGCAAATTTCGAGAAGAAGTTGGATGTGTGAGTGAGACTGTACTCGAGCACCGGTATTCCTATTCTTCAGAAGGATTCGCGCGATGAGTACTTCATCTTTTATACCTTGCTTTTTAGGAGTTGATTTCTTGGTTAGATCTATGTCGTCCTCATTTCGTGGACCCTTGGCCAGAAGGTATATGAACGGTGAATTACTTCAACCCCAAATCGAGACAAAGGCCTGGATTCACCAAATTCACAATATCACGCTCGGCGCTGTGCTATACTGGTATGTTCTCGCAACTTGTGTTGACGTTTCTATGGTCTTGATACTCTTTCTCAGGCTCGCTGAGCGCTTTCAGGCGACACTACCCTTCAGGAAGTAAGCTCAATCAGTGATCACTGGCTTACAATGTTTCAGTGACTTCAAGGAATACCAACCAGTTGCAGTTTAGAACCTGTAGTTATGTAGTAGCTGGAAAATGCATTATTTTGGCTTTCTTTTTGGTCTGATATCCACATGAATATTGGAAAATTTCCAATGTTTGAGATGCTGAGACAGTGTTGCAACCTGCTAGCTACATTATATCTAGCTTGCAGATAGTGATATGGTTTGCGATGCATTGCAAATCTTTGAAAATCTGATATCTTGACAAGAACATCGCAGCTGCTCTGTCATCATGCAGAGAGGTGATATCAATTCCATAGTAATGCTGCATTATTATGACAAACTTATGACATGACATCTAAAATATTATCTGGACTTGGCACTGTCTGGCCATATCTAGCTTTATAGTGGTGCGTTGTGAGTCTCAGATCTGGCATCTTGTAGACAATTACCGAGAATATTGTAGCCGTTCTATTGTCATGCAGAGGGATGATATCAATTCCAGAGTAATTCTGCATTATTTCAACCAACTTATGACACTATGTCTGAAATATTACCTAGACTTGGCACTATCTAGCAATATCTAGCATTGTAGCGGTGCGTTGCGAATCTCAGATCTGGTACCTTGTAGACAACTGACAAGAATCTTATAGCCATTCGGTCATCATACAGTGGGGTGATATCAATTTCATAGTAATCTAGCATCGCTACAACAAACTGACAATATCACGGGTCAAATATTAACTGGACTTGGCACCGTCTAGCAATATCTGGCATTGTGAGTCAACCTAAAATATGGTGACCAGTTCATAACGCCCACAACCGTCTGTAATGCATTTTGGGAGCTCACAATGCTAGATAGGGTTTCCCCCAATTT
>Ga0209221_1000590_pt1 | contig 13500 bp, 14 predicted proteins | sample BlaSpr_A8_Ref_O2_FD_187989 | JGI IMG/M metagenome (GOLD analysis project Ga0209221, IMG submission 187989) | Forest soil microbial communities from Thunder Bay, Ontario, Canada - Black Spruce, Ontario site 2_A8_Ref_O2 (SPAdes) (version 2) | ecosystem: Environmental > Terrestrial > Soil > Boreal...
TGTTGCGGTAGGGACGACCATCGCTGATCGCCCCCCGCACAGAACCGTACGAGCGGCTTTCCCGCATACGGCTCCCACCTTGGATTAGTGACGAGGAGGGATACCCCTCGTACACCGCTCCATCGCTGGCACACTCGATTTCCCCGCGCTGTGTCGGGTGAGTGTTGAATGAAACGATGTTCTCCTTGGCCCGCACCCTTTTCTCCCCAGGCTCCGCCGAAGATCGCTCTTCTTTGTTCGTCTGGTTCATCGATACTATGGCGCGGTCCGACTCCTCTAGAGCGTGCGTGTCTGCCTTGTGGCTTTGCGCCTTCGCAGACCGGCCTCGCTCCCTTGCGGGCCGAGGCGCTCCAGAGGTCTCCCGGTTCTCGTGCCTGTTGTTTCTCAGCGTGCGCGGGTTCTAAGACTACGCAGGACCGTTGGCTCGCTCGCGTTTATCGCGAACCATCGTGGTGCCTTCCTCCATCAGGAGAGAGTCGGCATCCTAAATTTTGCGTTTTTCGAAGCTCAATAGCCCGGCCCACTGATACCCCTGTCTACGCTTCAAGCGACATCTCGCGATGTCACCCGCAAGACTCGGGACCAAGATGGAGTCGCTGTCTCCCTTCTTGTAGGACTCTTTCATTCCCTACAACATGCCGGTTCATCCCGGCGCACCCTGATTAACGCTCCTGTGTTTACCTATCCAATCCTACATGCCTGATTGGTCGGGCAGCCTTAATCGAACAGCGCGCCGATTGGGGTGCCCCTTGTCAACATCGCACGTGGCGGCTGAGTTTGCCTTATCCGATTTGCGCGCGAAGGGGCCTCCGAGCTAATCCGTGGGCACAGCCGTTCCGTCGGACCACTTGGACACCGAAATGATGAACTCGGTGATCGGTTGCGGAGAGTATTGATGCACGTACACGGGGGAGCCGGGGAGTCCTGCACCCCAAAAAATATCGTCTGTCTTGGGAAACCAGAACATCAGATGGGAATCGGCGTTCCCGTATTTGCGGCCAAAGTACTGTTGCTTCGACATCATGTAGCACATCGAACCAGGTTCCGGCAGCGGCAGGTCTTTCTTCTCAAATGCGGCCTTGATACCGTCGAACATTTGGGTTTTGGACAGTCCCGCTAATGCCAACTCTGTCGTCTTGAACGTGAGAGGCAGGTGGGTTCGGGCGGCTGGCGGATTAAGGCAAAGCGGAAGCCGCTGATCGGGGTTCAAAAACTCCGGGTCGTCGAAGGGAGCCATCCAAGATCGTTCCACGATACACACGAAACCGTTTTTGCCTTTGGCTGCGATCTCGTAACCATGGCGTCCCAGGACCCAGACCTCGGCATCGCGTGAAATGGAGTCCGGGGCCGCGGTCCGCGCAAAGACTACCTCGGCATTCCGATCCGCCATCAAGTATTGGTCGATCGGTGCGATGTGCTGATAGAGCGCCTTATCGTCCTGTGCGTGTGCTTGTAATGTCGCGCTGAGCGCGACAAACAGAGCGAAACTTTTTGCGATCGTCCTGACTATTTTTCGCTTCATTGATTTCTCCCTGTGTCCGATTTGCTTTAGAGTGGGCGCCCGGTGGAAGCCTATCCTCGCATCATGTCGCTAACTCCATGATTAGTCGCGATACCGCACAAGTGGTTAGCCCTGATTTCAGTTCTCTTGTAAATTCGTTTATCAGGATTTTGCAGGTCAAGGCGGGCAGTCCGAGTTGAAACGCGGTTTCGTTTTTCACCAGCTTGCAGAGGGGTCAAATTGAGGCGTCCAAGCGAGAGGCACATGCGACTTCATGTTTCTGACTGGAAGTTGACATCTATCGCAACAGTGCACGAATATGTTGGCCGCTAGCTGGCAAGGTCGATGTGCCGCGGGGTGGTGCGTGGCGCAGAAAGGGATCACGGCACGAAGTAGACCCGAGCCGATCAGCATGGAAGAAGCGAAGGGCATTCACTCTAACCTATGAAGATATTTTCGGCGCGTGAGACAGAGTTGTTGCGCGAGCTTGACGGACTGGAACTCGCTGGGTTTTGGCAGCGGGCCATGGCATTTCTGATCGACTGTTTTATGATGGCTGTTCTTCTTAGTGCACTACTGACGCTTGGACTCAATGGATGGCAACGTTTCCGCGAGATACATGGGAATTCAGGCCCGGCTGAGTATCGTTTGCCAGTCGTGAAGGAGCTTCCGGTTCCCTTGAGCCATGGGGGCATGAAGCTCCAGCTAATCAACATCGAAGGCAACGAAGCCATTCATGCAGCCGCCACGGTGGCTGTGCCGATACTGTATTGCGGCGTTTTGTTGTGGGCGGGCAAAGGTCGGACACCGGGCAAGCGGCTGCTGAAGGTCAGGGTCGTCTCGCTGGCCCATCGACACATAACATTCTGGCATGCGGTTGAGCGGGCCTTGGGTTATGGAGCGGCTGCGCTGGAGCTAGGGTTCGGGTTTGTGCAGTTCTTTATTCATCCCTACCGGCGCTGTGCGCAGGACCGTCTTGCCGAGACGATCGTGGTGACCGAGCGCAGCTATCAAGCGCTGCAGCAAAAGCTGTCGCAGCAGCTGGTTGCCGATGATTCATTAGACTCCCCGCAACACAAAGCGAAGGATACGCGCCTGCACGGCACGCGTGAATGAACAGCTCATATTGACTGCTTGCAAGGCCAGGACGCACCGCATTGTCTTTCGCAAAGCGTCGATTTGCCGCGCGACTCCCGGCAAGTCGCCCAACCGGACATCGCTCCGATTAGAAGAGAGCTCGGTGTGCTGTAGGTGTTCCTTGGCTGTGTCCGCCGTTTCCAGCTTCGTGCCCGTTTAGGTCGACCATGGCAGCACCAACGCTCTCTTCCCTCACAGATCCCACCGTGCAGATTTCCACGCAGCGGGTTCCTCAGGCGCTACTCCCCGCCCAGTTCCAAGAATGGACTATCCGAGGAAGCAACAACGGATGGCGACGCAGGAGGGCTTTATACTTCTCCCACGTCATTCCCGTCCCGCGAGTTCGGCGACTGAGCCATTTCCGCCAGATACGGCAGCCCCCCGATAGAACTTCCAGATGCTCCTGGAGTTCGTCGGTAGTCCGTAGTACTGGTAGTGGCCCCGGAGCTTAGCGTTGAGGGTTTGCTGCTGTTCTTCCACAGGTTCGTGGCGGTTCTCCTGGCACCATTCGGCGATTGCCGTCAGGCCCCGTCGTAACCGCTTCTTCATCGTTCGCACGTGCACTGTGAGTTTCCCTTTCCGGCTGCGGGCGCAGATGTGCGTGAAGCCGAGGAAATCGAATGTGGCTGGTTTCTTCCCCTGCCGCTTCGCGTGTTCCTCCGCGTATCGCCCAAAGTCCAACAGCCGGGCCTTCTCCGGGTGGAGCGTCAAACCGTATTTTGCAAATCGTTTCGGTAAGACCTCCATCACTTTCTCAGCGTCCTCCCGATACTGGAAGCACAGCACGGCATCATCGGCAAAACGGATCTCGTGTGCTAGTCCCTTCAAGCGGGGTTTCACTACGTGCTCGAACCATTCATCGAGCACGTAGTGCAGGTAAACATTGGCGAGAAGCGGACTGATCGTCTGCCCTTGCCCTGTCCCTGTTTCGCTCACGAGTAATCGGCCCTCGTCGATGACTCCGATTTGAATCCACTTCCGTACCAACTGGAGAACGCTGCCATCGCTGATTCGCTTTTCGATCATCTCCATGAGTTGTCCTCTCACGATCGTGTCGAAGTAGGCGGTGATGTCTAATTCCAGGATCCAACTGGTGGGTTTCGTGCAGATGACTTGTCCCACCTCGTCCAGCGCCGGGTGCGGCCCTCGTCCGGGTCGAAACCCGTACGAGCATTCGAGGAAATCCTGCTCATAGATGGCGTCCAGCACTTCGCCCGTCGCCTTCTGCACGATCTTGTCCTCCAAGGACGGTATGGAGATCGGTCTTTCCTTCCCGTTTTCCTTGGGGATGTAGATCCTGCGCAGCGGTTGGGCTCGGTACTTGCCCTCTTTGAGCCGATCATGAAGCTGTCGGATATTCCTCGCGGCATCCTTCTCATACATCTGGTAGGTGACGCCGTCCACTCCTGCGCTGGCTTTCTTTCGTAGTCCCCGGAAGGCCGCGTACAACGCTTCGGGCGTGATCAGATGAGCGATCCAAATGAATTGTCGCTTCGGATCCTCCTTGGCTAGTTCGGATATTCTGTCGATTTGTGTGGACATAGTGTGTCGAGTTCTGAGCCCCGCCTATGTTTCCTTTCGTCAGATACGTGCACCTGTTTCCCCCTTCCCTCCAGTGGGTCCCGTGGCCGCTCCTTGCGGAAGCCCTGCGGTTCCCCACCTTCATCGGTACTACGGGTTCGTAAGACTGCTCATCCATCCATCTACAGTCGCCTCCGGTTTCCCTTGGCGGCCGCATTTCCGCTCTCGCGAGCAGAGATGGTGAGCTCTCCTGGGTTCCTGGGGAATCCTTTGGAAGCATGCCCCGAGCTAGGGACTCCGGCGATCCCGGCGCGACCTCGCAGTAGCGGTCGTCCGGATGCTGCCTTCCGCCTTGTTAACAGCGTTGGCATCGCAATGAGCCGGTTTTCGGAGCTGAATCTTCGCGGCCTGCTTCCTTGCTGTGTACGCTTCGCACCCACCAGTCGCCTGGTGAATGGCAACACGCGCTACCGGCCTGCCTGCTCGCTTTGGCCGTGCGGGACTTGCACCCGCTGGATTCCATCAAGCGGTTTCACCGTCTCATCTTCGGTTCCTCCTCTTCCAAGCTTTCCCCAGCGCGATAACAATGTCGGCCCTGTCAAACAATTTTTGAGCAGACCTCTCCAATCACTTAAAAGAGTTTTTTCTTCCGCTTGCTGGGTGGTCTTTCTTGTCGGCCTTGACGACTTCGGCTCGTTCGTAATCTAGCGGTCGGCTTCAGTCCGACCCATACATCTCTTCGATCGTAAACTTCAGACCATGATTAGTTATTCGAACTCCCTCTCCTGAGGGAGCGGGATGCCCGTTCAAGTGCGCGGCGTTCTAGTTCACGCCATGTCCGGTATCGAGCTGTCCCGCGCGCGAACCGAATTCCGGCTCCATCTCCCCGAGCCTATCAACCAAAGCCCACTCGAGTCGAGGGCCGACATTGTTATGCAATCATGTGGTTTTGGCGGCACTCATAAGGAGCTTCGCTGCGGAGCGTGGCAATTTGGAATTCTTGGGACTATAATGTGGCAAATCCTCGACTCTCAAGATTACCACGCACCCCTGCCCGCGGCCTGATCTTGAGAAGGAGACGCACATGAAAAAGTTTCCCCTGCTTTTTCTTCTGGCATGTCTTGTGGTGTGTTTCGCAATCGGCCCAGCTCTCGCGCAGGATGCCAAGAAGGCCCCGAACATCCTAGTCGATGACGACAAAGTGCAATGCCCCACGGCTGCATACACTTCCATTCAAGCTGCCGTGAACGCCGCACAATCCGGAAATGTAATCCGCGTTTGTGCGGGCACTTATCAGGAGCAGGTGGTGATTGATAAATCGCTGACGCTGGAAGCGGACAACGGCGTACTTGTGATTCCCAGTGATGTCGTCGCGAATTCAGCTGGTTCGAGTGGTAGTCCGATCGCGGCCATCATTCTGGTCCGGAACGCGGAGAATGTTGACCTGGATGGATTCATCGTGGACGGCAGCGCCAATGGCCTTAGGGGATGTGGTCCGACGTTCATCGGCATCCTTTACCAGGACGCTTCCGGCACCATAGAACACAACGCCGTGCGACGCGTGCGGCTCGCGCCAGACTTGCCGGGCTGCCAGAGCGGCAACGCGATCGATGTGGAGAGTAGCAGCGGCGGCCAATCCAGCGTGACTATCGCGGACAATAGCGTGGACGGCTATCAGAAAAATGGAATTACCGCTAACGAACCCGGCACTACGGTGCAAGTTACCGAAAACGCGGTGACGGGCATAGGCCCAACCACCGGCGCCGCACAGAATGGCATCCAAATCGGATTCGGAGCGAAAGGTGACGTGACAAACAATTCGGTGGCGGACAACGTCTATTCGCCATGTGAATCCGCGGCCAACTGCCCGTCCAACGCCGCGGGAATTCTGATTTTCCAGTCCGACGGAGTTCGCGTGGAGCGCAATACCTTGGGCTCGAATCAGGTGGGCATTTTTGTTGCGGCAAACCACGTTGACGTCGGAGGGAACACCGTATTTCATTCCGTGGCGCTCGACGGAATAGCGTTGGTGGGCAACAACAATTCGGTGACGTCCAATGACATCAAAAGTAGCGATGACGCCGCTGTGTTCATTCAGGGCAACGACAACACTATTTTCGACAATGAATTTACCGGAGCCGCATTCGGCATATTCAAGGTATCGGGATCAAGCGGTACTGATCGTCACGGCAACCATTTCCACGCCACCGTGGTCCGGGTGCAAGACCCAGCGGCTATGCGGAGCTTGACGCCAAGCCCGTCGCGATAGCCACTTTCTTCGCGAGCTCAGGTGGTCAGTCTCGCCTTTGGCCGTTGTAATTTTTGGACTTCGAATCCCGGCCTAGTCCGGCTGCGAAGCGTTGTGACTTGCCTACGGCGTTGGTGCGGGGGTGGGCGGGGATTATTCTTGGCTGTTGGCGGCAGGCATCTTTGCGGCTTAGCCTTTTATTAGGGACAATGGGAATCGCATGGAGTGTGCGCTACTGTCGAGCTGTTTAAGGAGGTATTCCATGCGATTAGGCATCCTCTTCCTCTTAGCGTCCGCCGTGTTCACGCCATTAAGGGGTGCACAGGCTCCTGTTTTCGTGATTTCGCCGGAACAGAGCATGATAAAGTTCTACGTGAAATCATCAGTGGATATACGAGGTGACTTCAACAAGTGGGACGCCGCTCTAACGTTTACGTCTCCTAAAGCCTCAACAGCTGTGTTGGACATTGAGATTCAGGCAGCCAGTGTGAATACCGGAAGTGAAATGAAGGACGGCAAGCTGAAGAGCAAAGATTTCTTTGACGTCAAGCACGATCCTCTTATCACGTTCAAATCAACGAAGATGATGCGAATCAGCCCAGGCGTTTATCAAGTGCAGGGCAAATTTACGATCCGCGGCGTGACTAAACCGGACACTCTAACGCTAACAACCGACAGCGAGGGCAAAGGCGTAGGCGAGATTAAAGGGACCATGGCGTTTGACCGCAAAGACTACGGAGTGGACGGTAGCATTCCCTTTATCAAGATCGCCGACCGTGTCGAGGTAACAGTCGTTTTTCAGGCGAAGCGAGTCAGCGGGCCTCCGGTGATATTCGATCGGTAGCCACCCCGTCTGACCGGCTCTGCTTTTCTATTGGCCATAAGTCCCGAGCGGTCGCGGTGCCGGAGATGTGGCGTACTAGCACTTCACTTTGCTGGGAAATGCGTTTGTCAGGACTTGACCGGCAGACAGCTAAACCGGGAGCATCCTCATTCTTGACGTAGAGCGGCGCGAGTTTCGGCCAATTCTTTCTGTCACTGTTTCACGTAATGAAGCGCAACAAATCCTGACTTAAAAATCCTGGACTCAACAAGTTTTAATCGCAATTTCTCTTGCAGGCTAATGTCTTCCAGCAGCCGTCTCCCTGCTCCTGCAATTATTGGCATCATGACAAACCGATATTCATCAACCAGGCCAAGCTCTATCAGTTGTGAAGGAATGCTCACACCGCCGAGTAAAATATATTTGCCTTGCCCGTGTTTCAGTCTGACTATTTCGTCTCGAAGGTTGGTGCGAACAATTGTCGTATTTTTATCTTCAGCGCTCTCCAATGATTGTGAAAAAACAATTTTGTCTTTGGAGACAAATGTGTCCGCAAATTCGCGATCTTCTTTTGTCTCGGAAGGATTTTTTGCGATATCCGGCCAATAAGGAACCATCAATTGATAGGTTTTGCGCCCAAAGACGAGCAGGTCAGCACCTCGAACCAGCTGCGTAGCATATTCAAACACATCGTCGTCGGGAACCCCGTTGGTGTGGTCGCAGCCGCCATCCAGGGTAAGATTGATTGAGTAGATTAGCTTTCTCATTGATTGTCCTGACCTCCTTTAGGTTCCGGTGCTTGTGAGTTAAAAGTATGGCGACCACCGATTCACCGGATCCCCCTCACGTCGATTAGCCACAGCCGGCGTAGCGGAGAACGACCGCACCTCGCACTTTGTGATTATTTCCCCGTGTTGTCTTTCGTTGTTCTGCCGCGTACTCTAGCTAGGTTTCGGTTGTTCCGCTAACGGGAAAGTGGCGAACTATGTCGGAAAAGGGTCAAGTTCGTAAATCCATGTTCTCGGTGCAGAATATGGAAGAACTGGGGCGTCTCTACGAGAGCGATACGCCAGTACTGGCCTATGACTTCAAGAGGCGAATGCTCGAGGGCTGGACGCCAGAGCACAGTCACCACCGCGGGCAACTCGTCGCACTGACCCAGGGGTTGCTCATCGTGGAAACAGGAAACGAACGATGGATGTTTCCCTCCCAGCGTTGCGCATGGACTCCACCAAATTGTAAGCACGCGGCGCGTTCTGTCGGAGGCGCTGCTGGCACGATGGTCGACTTGTCTCCGGAGATGTGCCGCGGACTACCCAAGACGCCCTGCGTGTTCAACGCATCGGAGCTATTGTTCGCCATAGTTCATCGTATGGTCCGTTGGGACCTCCGCCAACCGCTCAATACGGCGCAGAAGCGCTTGATCACAGCGCTTCGTGATGAGATTCGACAGCCTGACCAGCAGCCTCTGCGTTTTACCATACCAAGAGAAGAAAGACTGGCCAGAGTTGCAGATGCGCTGCTGGATGATGTTGGGGATGAACGCACGCTGGACGATTGGGCGCATGTTGCCGGAATGGCCCGCCGTACTTTTATGCGCGCGTTTTCGGCTCAGGCAGGCATGTCATTTGGCCGTTGGCGACAGCAGGTGCGATTGTTTGCTGCCCTGGAGATGCTGGCACAAAGAAAATCTGTCACCGAGGTGGCTATCGCAGTCGGTTACAACAGTGTAAGTGCATTCATTGAAATGTTTCGGACGATGCTGGGAACCACACCACAGACATACTTTCGAGGCAGGCGTTCGCCGCCGCGCGATAGAGCCATGGGCGCAACGGCGCGCGTTCTTTGACGTAGTGTATCGTCCAGGAATCGAGGAGCAAACCATGTCTGAATTTCAACCACCGAATGAGAACGCTGAAGTCGGGCGAGGCGCAACTCCGCTTTCAACTCTGATTTTCGGAGTCGCCTCGGGCGATATGGCGGCGGTGGATGCTCAACTCGCCGACAACATTGAGTGGCATCAAATGCCCTACAACCAGAAAGTGAAGGGCAAGAAGGATGTCATGACATGGCTGAAAGCCGGTTCGACATCTGAGAAGAAGCCAGAAATCATAAATGACGTACTGGTCGGCAAATGGGGTGTTTTCGAATATTGGAACGCCGGAACCGCCACTAAGGAGTTGATTGAATTCGGCGAGAAGCAGGGTTGGCCGTTCCCGAAGGGTCCGAGGAGCCTGATCGGGCAGAAGTACAGAGTGGCTCAATGTTTCGTTTATCACTTGGATGACGACGGCCGAATCGATGTGATGAGGCAGTATCTCGATGCCGGCAGCGTCTGGGCGCAGTTCAAGTGATGAAATGCTGCGCAATGAGTGGAACGAGGATGGATATGAAAAGCGACAATAGCGGGCAATGCGGAGTCCCGAGTCAGCGTCGCGGCCCCGCGAATCGACGAAGAGATCCTCAAGACCGCTTTGAAGCTATTTCTTGAGCAAGGAGTTGAGGGCGCGAATGCTCATCCACGACACTGCTTCATTCAAGATTAAAGGCTCGGAGAGAATTTCATGAGAATTGGTTTCTACGCCCCCGAAGTCGAATTCGCCAACTCCATACTTAGCGAATTAAAAACTAAATTCGTGAACGACATTTGGACACGGTGGCATCCTGGCACGCCGCCGCCGACCTCCGATATAGAAGTGCTGCTGGCGCTGGGACCGGTGACTCGCGATCACAAGGAGCAACTGCCTGACCTTGCGCTGATTCAGACTCTGTCTGACGGCTACGAAGGCGTGGATGTGAACGCCGCCACGGAGCTGGGAATTCGCGTCTCTTACGCGCCGGCCGACGTAACCGGCAACTCCGACTCTGTTGCAGAGGACGCGGTACTGCTGATGCTAGCGACGGCACGCCGCTTCTCCGTCGCACTCACATCCATTCGCGATCAATCCGCAAAAATTCCCGGCCGCGGTCACGCGCTCGTCGGCGCGAACGTCTGCATTGTTGGCATGGGTAGCATCGGTTCCAAAATCGCTCTTCGATTGCTGACCTTCGGTGTGAATCTCAACGCTGTTGACCTTTCTCCAACGCACGCTCCGAAGTATATTCCGACGACCACCCCGGATCGGCTGAAGCAGGCTGTGGCCAACGCAGATTTCGTGGTCTCAGCGTTCGCGCCACGGTAGAAAACACCCACATGATCGACGCCGGCGTGATGGAAGCTATGAAGAAAGGAGCGATCCTGATCAACATCGCTCGCGGTTCATTGGTAGACGAAAAAGCTCTCTACCAAGCGATCAAAAGAGGCCATCTGAGCGGTGCGGGGCTGGACGTCGAGGAACACGAGCCTATTCCGCTTGACGATCCGCTTCTAACTTTGCCCGAGGTGTTCATAACACCACACCAAGCTGGTCTCACCGTGCTCAACATTCAGCGAACAGCTGGACACATTGCCGATGTACTAACCAAGCTCAAAACCGACGCGCCTATTGAATCGCAACTGAATCACCCTAGGGCCAATCGTTCCATCAAAAGGGAGTAGTCCCATTCAGATGTGATCATTCTACTGACGGCCAAATGCTTGGGCCGATGGCCGTTCAACACATATCGCCGCCGTCTATGAGAACTCACCGCCGCTTACGACGCTGCTAGTTCCGGACAAGTTACGTGACCGGACACTGAGGCTCGGATCGATTCCACTTGTCCGATTGAGCTTGCAGTGCTTAGCAAGACTTGCCGTTAGAACCTCGCTGGGCGCGAATGGTGATAGCGCTAACGGCGTTCGGAAGTTTCCGATTGTCGAGCCAAACCTAAATCCGGCGTCGTTCACAAAGGCAAGTTCGCACTCCAAGTTTACTTGCGTGGATTAGTTCGTAGATGGCGAAAGCGGTGGAGGTGGCGCGGGCGGCGGATCCTCGGTGTCCGTATCGACCGCGATTTTCCAATCGCCGCCGGGCGGCTTTCGCCACACCAACAGGTAGTTCCCCGTTTGTATTTTGCTCTTCCCGTCTTTTTCCGGAGTCGTGAAGGTGTAGCGGCCGTGTTCGTAGGCCAGATCGCCCGAGCGCGCCACTTCGATGACATAGGTTTTCCAACTGATCGTTCCCGGATCCAAAAACGATTTCCTCGTATCGGCTCGCATCGCTTCTTTCGTCGTCGTCGTAGCGCTGTAGTTGCTGAAAGCAAGGGCATCGTCGGCATAGAACGAGGCGACCTTGTCAGCGTCTTTCGCGTGGGCAGCTTCGCTTGCGACCGCGGAGTAGGCCCGAATCGTCGCCTCCTCTTGGGCGCGCGTGTCCTTCGGGGCTCCGCTCCCGCAGCCCTCGACGAAAAACGCCGCGATCGCGGCGAAAACCAAAACCCACCCGGAACTCCGCTTCATTTTTGGGCTCCTTGCAGAACACCTCGCGCACGCGCCGCGCGCTCAGAAGCGCACGCGTGAAACCGAGAATCTCGATATCACTGCTTGCCATCCACCTCTGATCGTCGCTGAGCATCACAACGTCGGTTCCAGGAGTCCACTCCGCACGTTCAGGAGTTGTTCACAGTTTACCGATGATTTTGTGCAACGATTCGTTGCTGCGCGACGCCGCCTCGACAAAGTTTTACCACAATTTCGGTCTAGCGCCTGATCATTCGCGGACTTGCAGCATCGGCTTGCAGCTTTCAGGATTTTAGTCAGCGGAGATTCGCACCGTGCTGCCGCTGAACAAATCCAGCCAATCGCAGGTCGCAGTTGTGTCGCCGGTGCGCTCACTCGTTCGCCTTCACCACTTCGTCCTCACTGCTTGGCGGAAGTCGCCGCCGTAGGGTGCGGCTCGCCGAAATAGGGAAAATCCGGGCGCATCAGCCGCGTATCGGGCGCCACCCCATCGCCGAGGGCCGTGTTCGTGACCAGCGTGAGCATCACGTCCATCACGTCGTCGCAGAGGCCGCGGCCGTTGAAGGCGGCAAAGCTGAATGAGGCGGGTGTGTCCAGTTCATACGGCAGGACCGATGGACAGAGGCGCGCGAGGAGTTGCGTAGCGTAGGCGGACGGGTCGGCGGCTGAGTGGGCGAGCGCGGTGACTTTTTCCACGAAGTCGCGCATCGGTTTGGAGAACAGCGCTACTTCGTCTGCCGGGATCGCGCGGTTGTAGTTTTCCGATGCGTCGTGCAGCGAAGGATCGGAGAGCAGCATGTGGGTGATCATCGGCAGGCCCCAACGCGATACCTGCACCTCCGGCGCGTGCCCGAAGAGCGATGCGGTGGCCCAGGCGTGCACCACACCTCGGCCGATCAGGGTGCTGGGAACCTCGAGGACGATGGCGGTGACATTGTTGCCGGCGAAGAAGCTCTGGCCATTCTGGAACGACGCCGGCGCGAACCGGTTTTCAGACCACAGAGCTTTTCTGAAGGCACCGAAACCGACGCCATTGGTGGCGAACAGATCGGGCGCGAGGCCTGCGTACACCAGGCAGCCCTGGTGGGCTTTCACCACGCTTCCCGTATTCCCGGAGATGATGAGTTCGCCCGCGGCGCCCTTCAAAGCGTCCGCTCCGGTGGCGCGCCGGACCGCGAAGGTCTGTACGTGCCGTTGATCGCTGCCATCGGCGTGGGCGGGCGCGCCGAACTGGACCTTGAAGGTGACGTCTTCGCGAAGATCGCGATCCGTGTCGAAGCGAAAGGCGTAGAGACCTTCGTCGCGGAAGGTGTCTGGCGCGCTGACGCCGGCGTTCGGATTCACGGTCAAAGCCATGACCGTTGTGCCCGGGCGGCCGCGAAACAAATAGAAGTCGCAGATGTTTATGCGGGGATCTTCTTTTGCAGTAGGCGTATCGAAATGATGAGACATGGCGAATGTTCTCCTAACGGTTACATGCGACGCCAAAAGGTCGATCGCTCGGATGCGGGGCCGATGGGGCGATCGTCCTTGACATCCTCAACATCATCGCAAGGTTTTTCAAGTTTGGATTGGAAACGAAGCAATTCCAAACCCAATTAGTCGCATCACTCTACATGTGATTCTGCCGCGATTTCACTTCTCCAGTACGCGCGTTTATCAGGTGGGATGAGAAGGCCGGTCTCCAGCGGGATGCGATACGCTCCCAATGAACGACGCGCTCGAGGCACAAAAAAGGAGACCAGCGATGAAGAAGATTAGCACTGTGCAGGTATGGGGGAACGAAATTTTGCAGGAGCAAAAGCAAACCATCGGTGTGGATCTGGGAGATCGTTGGTCGTTCTACTGGGTTTTGGATGAAGCAGGCAAAATCATTCTGGAACAGAAAGTAG
>Ga0209221_1000592_pt1 | contig 13354 bp, 10 predicted proteins | sample BlaSpr_A8_Ref_O2_FD_187989 | JGI IMG/M metagenome (GOLD analysis project Ga0209221, IMG submission 187989) | Forest soil microbial communities from Thunder Bay, Ontario, Canada - Black Spruce, Ontario site 2_A8_Ref_O2 (SPAdes) (version 2) | ecosystem: Environmental > Terrestrial > Soil > Boreal...
AAGGTGGAAGCGACGCAAGCCGGCCAATTAGTGGCAAGAATACAAGCCGGAGAAAAATCCGCGGAAGACGAGTTGGTCCAGCAGTACAGCCGCGGTGTGTCCATCATCTTGAATCGAGCCACCGGTGATCATTCCGTGGCTGAAGACCTTTCCCAGGAAACGTTCCAAGTTGCTCTGGAAAAAATAAGGCGGAGGGAAATCCGCGAGCCGGACAGGCTCTCGGGATTCATCTGCAGTGTGGCGAGAAACCTGGCCAGCGACCATTTTCGAAGATCTCGTCGGGTGGAGCAGCTCGCGGATCCAGACGAGGCGGAACTGATTCCCGAATCCGCTCCCAGCCAATTGGATCGCCTGCTGCTCAAAGAGAAGACCAAGATGGTCCGGAAGCTTCTCCAGGAAATGTCGGAGCGAGATCGCCAGATTCTCTATCGTTTTTACATCGCGGAAGAGGATAAAGACCGGATTTGTGCCGATTTACAACTAAGCAGCCTGCATTTTAATCGTGTTCTTCATCGGGCACGCGAACGATATAGAGACTTGTATAAGAGCCTGAACTTGTGACCCTGTGGGTGGGATAATTCGGCGAGAACAGGCACTTTTAAGCATAGGCATCCAATATGGCAGCTGACATGGACCACCAGTATATTCGCGAGAATAACGTCGTCTCGCTTTATTTGGTGGGAAAACTGCCCCAGGAAGAACGCGATCGATTTGAAGAGCACTTTGTCGATTGTCAGCAATGTCTCGATGAAATGGAGCTTACCAACGATTTTCGCCGCAAGCTACGACAGGTCGCAAAGGAAGACGGTCTGTCGAAAGATAACCGCTGGGCAGCTCAACGCGGGCGGGCGGCTTGGCTGAAAACCTCCGCTCTGGGGCAACAACCGAGACTTCTGGCCTATGCGAGCCTGCTCTTCGCGGTCAGTTTGACTGTCGTCTTCTTCGCCGGTGTCAAATACCATGGCGCGGAACTCGCTCAGACCAAGAGGCTCCTGGACGATTCGCAACGCCGCTATGCCGCAGAGCGACAGACCAGCGAAAACTTGGAGAAACGGCTGCAAACGTCGGCCCATGAAGCAGGTGAGAAGCCAGGCGGCCAGCAGCAATTCACGGCGAGTCTCGAACCAGCTCCCCTGTTCTTCTTATCCGTCGCTCGCGGTGCGGACCAGGGGAATTCAGCGCCTGAGAACCGCATCACCGTTCCCACAACCTCGCCCTGGATCGTTCTTTCTCTGGAGTTCGAAAGAGATCCTGATTTCCACAGTTATCGCGCCCGTCTGAGCAACGCCCAAGGCCAGATTGTTTGGTCTGCCGAAAAGATCTTGCCGCCGCCTTCCGATGCGATTGCCATCAGCTTGGCTTCCAGCTGGTTGAGTAAAGGGGATTATTCTCTGACGCTAGAGGGCCTGACCTCCGCGGGCCACTACGTTCCAGCTGCGCACTTCAGTTTTCGGGCAACGGCGCAGAAGTGAGATGTGGTGGTTTCCGCCGATTTAACGTTCGGCCTTAATTAACTGGCCTTCGCCTGAGGCACAACGGCGATTTGTCGAATAGTAGGTATATCCGATCCCACCATTTTAAGCTTCGGCTCGCGGTCGAGTTCCTTCAAGATCTCTCCAGTCACGCGGTCATCTATCTCCGTCGCTTTATGGAACTGCACCGGGAAAGTGACTCTAACTTCGAGCCCGGATGGCGTGAGCTTTAAGCCGGTTCGCGGTTGCAATGGTCCGACGCTCACGGAACCGAGATTCCTTTCCATCAGGGATCTCTGCTGCTCGAGAGTTTCGTGGTAAGGGGCAAATGCAGTATCGAGCGCCTCGATCATTCGCTCTTCGACCGAACGGTAATCGCTCTCCGGAGCCAGGGTGAGCGTAATCTCGTGCCAGACGAAATTGGTGCCTGGAATCTGCTTAAACATGCCCGCCATCGGCTGAAATACAAAAGAATTCGAGAAAGCTACCACACGTCCGGTGGGCTGAACGTCCCGACCGTTGCCGCCAAGCTCCATGATATGCATCCGGACGAGTCCGATCTCAACCACCTCGCCCGACACGCCCGCGATCTGTACGCGATCGCCGACACGCACGCCAAATTTGCCAATAAGAAAAAAGTAAGCGGCAATCGAAAGAATGACATTTTGCAGAGCAACCGCAACACCCGCCGTCAATAAACCGGCGAAAGTGGCGAGCGATCCCAATTCGCTGGCGAATGACAAGGTAATGACCAGCGCGATGGCAAGCCACAAAGCGATCCGCCGCAATAGCAACATCTGATAACGGCGGCGGGTCTCGTGAACATAACGGTAGATCGTCCGTCGCCAAACTTCCGCCACTCCCCAAACCGCCGCTAGAACCAGGCCCAGGCTGAATAAACGGATTAGGAGATCTTTCAAATCAGCGACATACTGATTCTTGACCGCATTTCGCCAACTAACCAAATTACGAGAGTAGAGGTCAAGCAGAATGGCCTGTTTACTAAGCGGAACGAACGACGCGGAAACCAGTTTAAATTGGCTGGTGAGATGGTCCAGCTCGCCTTTGTTTTGGGCGAGAATCACGCGGTTATCGGCATCGGGTTGGGTTGCAATTGCGTCGCCCTGTTTCGCCATTTGCCGAAGTTGATCGACCAGGGGAGCCTGAAGCTGCTTGCAGTCCTGAGCGAGAGAGTTGGTCGCCTGAATATCCTGATCCAGGTTCTTAATTTTTCGCGAGGCGGACACGATGCCGGCAATCGATCCCCAAAGCCCCGTCGCCTCTGACTTGCTGGAGGAAACCGCAGCTGTGGAATTACCACCCCCTGTGCCGCTGCTGGCATCGGAAGGGCTCGTCAGGGCCGCGGGAACAGAATGGCTAAGAGCTTCGATCTGAGCCGAGAGTGCAGTTGTCTGCATGCCTTCGGTCGTCGAACCGACGAACTGGACCATGTTATGCAGGACGTCGCGCCGGGTTTCAAAGAGTTGGAGTTCACTCTGCGCTTCCGCGACAGCCGATTGCAGATCCTCACGCTTGCGACCCTTGGCACTATCCAGTTGTTGCTGCAGAGACGCAAGCTCCTGCTGCGACTGCCGGATCTGCGCGTCCAATTTGCGGGACATTTCAGTAAGAGTCTGATAGCGCGATGGTGTTGATGATTGTTGCTGGTCACTACTCGATTGAGTTTCCACGACCTGTACTTCACTGCGCGCAAAATCGAAAGCCAGGCGCACAACCTGCTCTCCGACCTGTGCATTGTCGTTCACAAATACCGCGTCGCTCGGAGTGGACGCAATTTCACGCTCCGCATTGATGCGGTGGTACCAGGTAACCGTCTGGTTCAGGAACTCGGCTACGTTTTGTGCATAGGGGTCGTCCGCGGACCGCTCTGCCAGACAAGGGGAAAGCGCGATCAGCAGGGATAAGAGTATTCTTCGCGTCATGAGTCCACGCGGCTCTTTGTGCGCGCCTCCTTTCATTCCTCATTATTTCGTTTCATGAGGATGTGTCTCTTAGACCGTTAGCACGATCGTAAGTTCAATACGATCGTAAGTATTGCTAGATTTCTGGCCAATCCGGTGAACCCTGTACCTGGGAAGTTTTGTTTCCTTTTTTGCGCCGACATTTCTGTCACGATGTCTGCAATACTGCACGGCAAACTGGCCGTCACAAACCGCATCAACATATATGATGTCAGAACGTATGATGTCAGAACGCATGTGCGACGGAGATCCACTCAAGATGCAGCCAAGCAGTGATCTTAGCTGGCCGGACATCAAGGATTACGGGATCATCGGAGACTGCCGCTCAGCCGCTTTGGTGTCACGAAATGGATCGATCGACTGGCTCTGTTGGCCGCGGTTCGACAAGCCCGCCATCTTCGCTGCGCTTCTAGATCGGGACCGTGGCGGGTACTGGCGCATCTCCCCCGCTGAACCTGTCACGATCGAACGGCAATACGTGTCAGATGCGAACGTTCTCGAAACTCGATTTACCAATCGGCATGGCAGCGCCACCCTGACAGACTTGATGCCGGGTGCGCCCACCCCTTCTCCGAATCGCTTCGTGCCGGACCACGAGATCATCCGAAAAGTAGAGTGCGTTGCGGGTGCGTTAGAACTTGAGATCGAGTTTTCCCCTCGGGCTGACTATGGCAAGCGACCGTTGGAGATTCGCGAGCATGGGAAACTGGGACTGCGCATGGTCATCGGCCGCGGCGCCTATTGGCTGCGCAGCAGCGTACCCCTATTGATTGATAAAGGATCGGCGCGCGCTCGCGTTACTGTGCGGGCTGGTGAGACTCTTCGTTTCTCATTCACCTATTCGGAAGAAGCTCCCTCGGTCCTGCGTCCGCTCGACCAATCGCTCAATGACCGGATCGATCTCTCGGTGAGCCATTGGCAACAATGGGGGCGCCGCGCCACATACGATGGTATCTATCGAAATGAAGTAGTACGCAGTGCACTTGTTCTTAAGTTGCTCAGTTACGCGCCCTCGGGAGCGATGATTGCCGCGCCGACAACATCCCTGCCGGAGCGCCTGGGTGGTAACTTGAACTGGGATTACCGTTACTGTTGGTTGCGAGATGCCGCACTGACAATCCGCGCATTGCTCGAACTGGGTTACTGGAGTGAAGCCGGCGACTTTCTCGACTGGATGCTGCAAGCGACTCGATTGACGCAGCCGGAGTTGAGGATACTGTACTCTGTCTATGGCGACGAAGCTCCGCGGGAACGTGAACTCGAATACTTGAGCGGATATCGCGGATCGCGGCCAGTACGTATTGGAAACGCAGCACGAAAGCAACTACAACTCGACGTTTACGGCGAGGTCGTCGATGCCGCCGCACAATTTGCGTTCCATGGCGGGCATCTTGATCGGGAGATGCAGGAAGCACTGATCGGCTTTGGCAACTACGTAGTAAAGAATTGGAACCAGCCGGACCAAGGGATCTGGGAACCAAGGTCCGAACCGGAGAACCACACGCACTCGCGACTCTTGTGTTGGACCTCATTGGATCGGCTAGCGACTCTCAGTGAGCGGGGCATGTTGTCGGGAACGCCGATCGAGCTCTACAAACAGCACCGCGATGCGATTCGAGACCAAATCGAGAAACGCGCCTGGAATGAGGAATTGCAAAGCTACGTCAGTGTTCTTGACGGCAATGAACTCGATTCCAGTCTGTTATTGCTGTCCTGGTACGGCTTCGAGGAGGCTGGATCCCCGAGGATGCGGAGCACCTATACCGCCATCCGCGAGCGCTTAGGCACGCCGGATGGGCTGCTTTACCGATACGAGAAAGAGAAAGAAGGCACGTTTGCCATTTGCAGTTTTTGGGAGGCCGAATATCTGGCAATGGGCGGCGGGTCGCTCGATGAGGCTCACCAGTTGTTTCGGCAATTGATCAAATATAGAAGTGACCTCGGCCTGTACGGCGAAGAAATAGATGCCAGGACCGGAGCGGCATTGGGAAATTTTCCTCAGGCGTACACCCATGTCGGACTCATTGGCGCTGCGCTGTCGATCAGCCAGCGAGAAAACGGAGAAAGACAACTGCAACATCGTCCGCCAACCACTGCCGAGCAAGGGTTCTCGGAGGCCGGTTCGTGAACTGGGCAAGCTGTCTGTTGTCAGGATTTGTGGCGACCTTAGCCTTGTCCACTCTATTGGCAACGAGCCAGGGGTTCGGCCTCACGCGGATGAATTTGCCTTATCTCATCGGAACGTTCATCACTCCGCAACGAGAGAAGGCAAAGTTCTACGGTTTTGTTCTTAATTTACTGATCGGCTGGGTGTTTTCCATCTTGTATGTATGGATATTCGAAGCCAGGCACATGGCAAATTGGTGGTTTGGATCACTCTTGGGATTAGCGCACGCGTTGATGGTCTTGACTCTCGGGATGTCGTTGATGCCGGGAATACACCCGCGAATGGCAAGTGAGGAACATGGTCCGAACGCCAACCGGCAATTGGAGCCTCCAGGATTTATGGCGCTGAATTATGGTATTCGAACCCCGATTTCAGTCTTTCTCGCGCACGCAGTTTTCGGGGCGATCTTGGGATCGCTCTATCATTTCCCTGGGGCATAACGCAAAGTTCCGTTTGCGAATATTGCTTTTGCTAACTTTAGATCCGGCTCTCGGCCGCTGCCATCAATCGAGCCATGGACCCGACTCCAAGTGGAAGTGATTCTCGCGATTGTCATTTCATATAAACTTGCCTTGTGTCCTGCTTTGTATGCATGCACTGAAGTCGATGCAGGGAGGAAGAGTTGCCATTAAGCCGGGATGTGCTTTGGTACAAGGACGCCATCATTTATCAAGTCCACGTCCGCACTTTCCGCGATAGCAACGGAGATGGCATCGGGGATTTCCAGGGACTCGAAGAGAAACTCGACTACCTCCAGGAACTAGGGACCAACGCAATATGGCTCATGCCATTCTTCCCCTCACCTCTGCGCGATGATGGCTACGACATCTCGGATTACAACGCAGTCCATTCCAGCTACGGCACCTTAGAGGATTTCCGAAAGTTTCTGGAATCGGCCCACGAGCGAGGAATCCGGGTCATCATCGAAATGGTGCTGAACCACACCTCTGATCAGCACCCGTGGTTTCAAGAATCGCGAAGTTCGCAGGACAATCCCAGGCGCGATTGGTATGTCTGGAGCGATACCGACACGCGGTACAAAGGCGCGCGCATCATTTTCCTAGATACGGAAAAATCCAACTGGGCTTGGGATCCGGTTTCAAAAGCCTTTTATTGGCATCGTTTTTTCAGTCACCAGCCCGATCTCAATTATGACAATCCCGCTGTTCGAGAACAGATGTGGAACGTGATGACGTTCTGGCTGGCGATGGGTGTGGACGGCTTCCGGCTCGACGCCGTGCCGTACCTGGTGGAACGCGAGGGCACAAATTGTGAGAACTTGCCCGAAACGCATGAAGTCCTGAAAGAGCTACGGCGGCGACTGGACGAAAAATTCCCGGGCAGGATGCTGCTCGCGGAGGCCAACCAGTGGCCTGCGGATCTTCGCCCCTATTTCGGTGACGGAGATGAATTCCATATGGCATTTCATTTTCCGCTGATGCCCAGGATGTTCATGGGCCTGAAGTTGGAAGACCGCAAACCCATTACTGAAATCCTGCAGCAAACCCCTGAAATCCCACCTTCCTGCCAGTGGTCTCTGTTCCTGCGCAACCATGACGAACTGACCCTCGAAATGGTGACCGACATGGAACGCGACTACATGTACGACTCGTACGCCGAAAGTAAAACGATGCGCCTGAATCTGGGAATCCGCAGACGCCTCGCTCCTTTGCTGGCCAATGATCGGAGGCGGATGGAGTTGATGAATGGAATGCTGATGTCCTTGCCCGGCACTCCCATCGTCTATTACGGCGATGAAATTGGCATGGGCGACAACATTAACCTAGGCGATCGTAACGGAGTGAGGACACCGATGCAGTGGAACGGGGAGACGAATGGCGGCTTTTCTGCGGCGCCTCCAGAGCGGCTTTATGCCCCCCTGATTCAGGATCCTGTATATGGTTATCCAGCGGTGAACGTTTTGCGGCAAAGATCGAGCGAACATTCGTTCCTGAATTGGATGGAGCGCATCATAACAGTGCGCAGTTCGACTGCCGTATTTGGGCGGGGATCGATCGAGTTTCTCCACCCCGCGAATCACAGAATTCTGGCCTATGTGCGCCGCCTGAGCAACGAGGCTGTCCTGGTGGTCAACAATCTTTCGAGCACTGCGCAAGCCGTCGAATTAGATCTGCGGCGCTACAAGGGAAGTATCCCAATCGAGATGTTTGGCAGAAATATGTTTCCGCGCGTGGGCGACCTCCCCTATCTATTAACGCTGGGACCCTTTCAGTTTTACTGGTTTCGGCTGCGGCGAATCTGAGCGCGTCGGCATAAAGGCACGCGGCAATACTTCGAACGGAGATGGAATTGGCAGAGGAGAGCTTTCTTACCGATGATTTTCTTCGCCAACTGATCAACGTCGGCGAAGTGGACATCCTCGTCGGCTTGCCCACCCACAATAATGCCAAGACGATCGGCTCGATCGTGCAGACAATCCAGAGCGGTATTCTGAGCGGATTTCCTCGCGACCGGGCTGTGATTATTAACGCCGATGGTGGGTCTCGCGATGGCACTCCCGACCTGGTCACGGGCGTCTCGATCGATGACCTGAGGCCCGCCTCCAAAGTGGAGGCGCTACGCACCTTGCACGCAATAAGCACGAAGTACGCAAACAGCCCGTCAAGCGTTCTTGCATTGCGAACCATTCTCGCTGCCGCTGAACTGCTCCACGCCAAAGCCTGCGTAGTCATGTCACCCGAGTCTTCGAACATTGAACCTGGATGGATTTCCAAACTTCTGAGTCCGATTTATCGCGAAGGTTTCGATCTCGTGACTCCTACCTATAGCAGACATAAGTTTGAAGGATTGCTCATCACAAATTTGCTCTACCCCATGAGCCGCGCACTTTACGGGTTAAGGATCCGGGAGGCTTATTCGCCGGAGTTCGGGTTCTCCGGCCCTCTCGGCACGCAATTTCTTGGACGCAATGTCTGGAATGATGGAACCGAGGGAGACGGTGTCGAACTCCGTTTCACTTTGTCCGCGATCACGGGGAAATACCGCATCTGCCAGTCCTTTCTGGGAGAAAAGAAACATGTCGAGCGTCGTGCCGCTGATCTGGTATTGGCGCTGCGACAAACGGTCGGCGCCCTGTTCTCCACCCTGGAGCCAGATTTCCCCGTCTGGAGCGTCGTGACCGCTTCCCAGCCGGCCCCCACTACCGGAGGGGGGCAGCCATCGCATTTGGAACCACTGCGAGTAAACCGCAAACGACTGCGAGAAATGTTCTCGACTGGAGTTTCCGAATTGGAATCCATCTTTCAGTCCATTCTTTCGCCGGACACTTTGGCGGAGCTCAAGCGCATCGCAGGCATGGGAGAAGACGAATTTTACTATCCCGCGGAATTGTGGGTTCGGACGGTTTACGAGTTTGCTGCTTCCTATCAGAAGTCTGTGATCAGCCGGGATCACATCATCCAAGCTCTTGCGCCGCTTTTCCGCGGGCGAACGTTCACATTCGTAACCGAGAACCGTAACGCGTCCGCGGACGAAGTCGAGAACAACATCGAAAGTCTATGCCTTGAGTTCGAGCGATTGAAACCCTATCTGCTACAGCTTTGGAAATCTGGAGAGTGAGGTAAATATGCGGGAAATGATTATCAGCGAACTAAGCCAGGCGCTGCACGACATTGCCAGAAGTTTCGCACACTTCCTTCCTCGTCTCATCGTAATGCTGATCCTTGCGGTTTTAGGCTGGGTAATCGCGTACGTGATAAAAGCGGTGCTGCGCAGCACTCTGAGACTTCTGAACTTTGACAAACTTTCAGAAAACGCTGGCGCTTCTCAATTACTCAGCAAAGCCGCGCTGCCTTCAGCGACAGAAATGCTGAGCCGCTTCGTCTTCTGGGTGGCCTGGTTAGGCTTCATTCTGCTAGGTGTGAGCGTGCTTGGGATCATGGGGCTGCAGGAGCAAATCGCGGGATTTTTCCTCTTCTTGCCGCGTCTATTTGTGGCGATGTTCATCATGTTCTTGGGTCTGCTGGCAGCCAGCTTCTTTTCCCGGGCTACCCTGTTGGCCGCAGTGAACGCGAATATGCCTTCGCCTCGGGTCTTGAGCCTGGCCGTTCGCAGCATCATCGTTGTCTTCGTATTCTCTATCGTCTTTGAAGAACTGGGTATCGCAGAACAGACCATGCTGGTTGCCTTCGGAATTGCCTTCGGGGCTCTGATGCTGGGCTTGGCAATCGCATTCGGCCTGGGGGGCAGAGATTTGGCCCAGCGTTTTCTGGAAAAAAGGGTCGTTCGCGGCAAGCGGCAGGAGAACGAAGACGAACCATCGCCGCTCTAACCGAGCGAAGTCGAAGATTCGGCGACCAGCAGTCCTGCCCGCAACGTTAGTAACCTCTCCCTTGTGTGTCTGTTCCGAGACATAGGAAATCCGATTGGGAAGACCTTGCCTCCCCGCCTCTGAGTGGGTGAAAGAAGCCTGAGCAGAAGTTCTGTGATGAACTTGAAAGTTGCCTGTAGAGTCAGGCCGATATGCATAGATCCAAGAATGACAAGGATAGAAATTATTGATTGGCTCTTGCGCGGCGAACACGGTTACTATTGCGTCACATAGTCGACCGAGCGATGTAGAAGTCGTTCGAGAGCGTCGGTTGACTAGCCCTTCCATGTTGCCAAGGGATTTCACCTTGCAGTGATGGTGCTGGGAACACTGCAGCACCTACACCACTACGAACTTGCGCCGGTTAATGTCGCCACTTAGGTATTGACCTGGCGCATAAGGAATGTGACTCGGAGGGACGAAGTGTGAGCGTCGCTTATCCATTTTGTGCGCCATCGCTCGGGCCGCAGTGGTCATCTGTTCAAGTCGACGAACCGCAGTGGTATGCCGTTCACACCCGCTCGCAACACGAAAAGGCCGTCGTCAATCAGCTGGAGCGGCGCGGAATTGAAGCCTTTCTGCCGTTGATCAGCGAAACCCATCGCTGGAGCGATCGCCGAAAAACTGTTCACCTGCCTCTGTTTTCCTGCTACACATTCGTGCACATTCGACCATTACCTGAGCTCTGGTACAAAGTGATGCAGGCCAACGGCGTGCTGAAAATCGTGGGCGTCGGCGGAATGGGCACCCCCATACCCGGGAGTCAAATCGAGAGCCTCCGGGCAGTTCTGGCGGGCGTTGTTCCCTACGAATTATGTCCTTTCCTGCAAATCGGTCAGCGAGTACGAGTCCGTGGTGGTGCGCTGGACGGCATCGAAGGGCTCCTGACTGCGCGAAGTGGGGGTCGTACACTGGTGATTTCTGTCGAACCCATTCAGCGCTCGATTGCGGTCCGGATTGATCAGTACCGGGTAGAAGCGATTTAGAGACCATTGTCTTTTAGGCGTCCTTATTGTTGCGCCTAACTCCGACACTCCCTCGGCTAAGGTCTTTTTACAATCTGTCGTTTCTGTTTCAGCTCCAAGTAGCGACGCTTCGGTCGGCCCGGCTGAGTGTATGTGTCCATCCTCTCTCCAAGTGGATACCACTATCTTCATCTCCAAGCCGTGAGCATCAGTATTTTGAAGGGACTGCAGTCCCGCAGAACTGCCCCATCAGATCGGGTGCCTTTGCGAGCAAGTCTCGAAAAAGGACAAAGGGTAATAAGGGAGCGGAGAAAGTCCTGCCAGCCCTGCCGAGCACTGCCAATGACGGATGTTAAGGAGCGAAGAATGCGCATCGCGGTAATCGGATCAGGCTACGTAGGTCTCGTTTCGGCGGCTTGCTTCGCCGAAATTGGGCACGATGTGATTTCCGTAGACAACGACAGCACAAAGATTGCTGCTCTGGAGCGAGGAGAAGTGCCAATTCACGAACACCTTCTTCCAGAATTGCTTTCCCGCCATCGTGGGGGACGGTTGCGATTCTCAACATCGGTGAAAGACGCAGTCAGTGAGGCCGAGGCTGTGTTTATCACCGTAGGAACGCCCCAATCAGAAACCGGAGAGGCCGACCTATCCTTCGTGGACGCAGTTGCCCGCGAGATTGCGTCCGTAGTTGACGGTTCGCACGGTTCTAAAGTGATCATCGAAAAAAGTACGGTTCCGGTCAGCACCTGCGATTCACTGCGCCAGACGTTGTCGCTGAGCGGAGCTCATTCCGGTTCATTTTCGGTCGCTTCTAATCCGGAATTCTTGCGTGAGGGTACCGCGGTAACGGATTTTCTTTATCCGGATCGCATCGTGATCGGAGTCGACGACGAGTTCAGTAGCTCAGTGTTGAGAGCAATTTATCAGCCTTTGACGAGCGGCATCTACTACGGACGGCATGCGTTGATTCCATTTAGCGGATATGCACACAAACAAGCTCCGCTGATCGTCACCAATGCGAAGAGCGCGGAACTTATCAAGCATGCCTCGAATGCGTTTCTGGCCACGAAGATATCGTTCATCAATGCAGTCGCAAATATTGCGGAGAGTGTGGGTGCTGACATCGGGCAGGTCTGCGCCGGCATCGGCTCTGATTCTCGCATCGGTGCAAAATTCCTAAACGCTGGTATCGGCTACGGCGGCTCGTGTTTCCCGAAAGACGTGCAAGCCTTTCAGGTGGTGGCTACTCAGTGTAACTATGACTTCGGATTGCTCACCGAAGTCATGCGAATTAATAGCGAGCAGCGCCAGCGGTTTGTGAAGAAAGTCAAGCGCGCACTTTGGACGCTTCGAGGCAAGCGACTGGCTGTCTTAGGGCTCGCTTTCAAAGGGGATACTGACGATGTCCGAGAGTCGCCTGCGATCGCGATAATACAGGCCTTGCTCCGGGAAGGCGCACAGGTCCGGGCATACGATCCGGCCGCAATGCCCAAGGCGAAAGATGTGTTAGGGAGCAAGGATGTGGTGTATGTGGATGACCCGTACGAGGCAGCCGCTAACTGTGACGCCCTGCTGATACTGACGGAATGGAAGGAATTCTCGGCTCTTGACCTTCGCCGGATCCGGTTACTTCTGAAGCACCCAATTGTCATTGACGGACGTAATCTCTATCCGACCGAACAGATGACGGGTGCTGGTTTGATTTATTACAGCATTGGACGGGCTGCCGGCGTTCCGGAACCCGTAACTCCTATCGCGCGGCACGGTAGCGTGGGATTACAGCCCCGCGAGCAGACTGTTGTCCGCCCCGCTGTTACAGGATGACTTCCAGTTTTGACGAACTGTAAGTGAGCCTGACCGCAACAGAGTCTGAGCTCGACCGATGGCGCCAAGGACACAGGGTGGCGATAAGGTCGAGACAAGAGCGACCCACAAGCTACGAGGAAGGTACTATGCCCCCCGATCGACGACGATTCGTGAAATATCTGGCCAAGATATTTGATCTTTGTGTCCTAACCTTCTCGATCGTCGTTGCACTGGTTCTGTTCTCTTCCCACCAGGGCCTTACGGTCGCTGATTTCATGGAGATGCGGATCAAACTGGGAAACTGCTTGGCCTTCGCGCTTCTGCTGCTGGTGTGGCATAACGTTTTCATTTTCTGCGGATTGTATGTTTCGAAGAGGTTGACGAAGCCGTTCACACAGGTTGTGGAGGTCTGCCAAGCGACAACGCTCGCAGCGCTTTTCCTTCTTGTCTTAGGAACACTTTTTCATTTGCGAATTGTGAGCCCGAGATTCGTTTTCATGTTCTGGCTTTCGACCACATTCATGATGGTTGCAGGCCGCGTCGCAGCCCGCTGGCTGCTTCTCACCTTACGCAGTCGCGGTAAGAATGCAAGGTTTATTCTCATCATAGGCACAAACGAACGGGCGATC
>Ga0209221_1000593_pt1 | contig 13339 bp, 16 predicted proteins | sample BlaSpr_A8_Ref_O2_FD_187989 | JGI IMG/M metagenome (GOLD analysis project Ga0209221, IMG submission 187989) | Forest soil microbial communities from Thunder Bay, Ontario, Canada - Black Spruce, Ontario site 2_A8_Ref_O2 (SPAdes) (version 2) | ecosystem: Environmental > Terrestrial > Soil > Boreal...
CCGCTACCCACGCACGCACGGAGTCGTCCGGCGTGTCTAGAAGAGAAACCAATTCAGCCAATGTTTTATCATCGATGTCCTTGGGGTTCATCTTGCGTGTCAGGTCTGCAAGATGTTCAGCAGCATTTGTCCGAGCCATTGAAGGTCCGTCGGTCGTCTGCACCATCGCAACGGTCTCGCGGACCTCGTTCAATAACCGAGTATGACTCGTTGTATTGCCATACAAAGGCAGAATAGGAGAGACGGGTAGAAACAAGAGCATCAGAAAAACAATCCGAATTCTCTGATATTCCATGCAGCCGATATTACTGGTTTCAGGTTCAATTGGTGAAACGGAAGGTGTAGACTTCTCGTAGGAGAATGCCATTGGAAACCGCCCGATTTGTAGCGATGTTCGTAGGCTTATTCGTAGCCATTTTCTGTATGTTTATCGGTGCCTTTGACCTAAGCGGAGAACAACGAAAATCTGCGCGGAAAAAGCGTATGGCGGGGTATCAAATGGCGGCAAGGCTCCTGAGACTCGACATCTAAAAAACCCGCCAACCCGTCCGTACTGACGACGATCACTGCCTGTGGTATAAATCCAGCGTTACGGCATTTCCGAGGAGGCGCTATGTTCGAAAAGGAACAGCCGTATCCAAGTTTTTGGTCCTTGGTGGCATCCACGATCCGAGGCGATAACCTGAGCAAGCGGCAGAAGCGCTTTCGCACGGGAGCGCTTGCGTTTGTATTCTTGGCCCTCGTGAGACTCGTCCATCAATTTAAATAACCATAATCCCGATGGCAGTGAAGGCCGTGCATTCTACCTTTGGAAAAAGGAAAACCCCCCGGGGATGAAGGCCGCAACACAATATTTATGTTCGACTGTGGTCAAAAGCGGAGTCGTCGTTTTGTCAATTATGCTCATAAACACCATCGGTTTCGGAAGATGACGTATTTCGCCAGCTCCGAGAATACACGTCACATTTCGATACGTTGTCAGGCGACCAATGTGCGCAAGTGCTGGCCATGCCATCTGCGCCTCGATCTGTTGTGAGCTTCTGCGATTAGCGTAACATCGCCATAACGCGAACTGCCCCGGACACCCGCACAAGGGCTGGCCAATTCTCAATTTACGCAATCGCCTGGGATTGCCAGTGAGGGAATTCACTCCTTTGGGTCTGTCAGCGCAAAGCAGTGATTGCCGCTTGGACAGTCCGCGCGGTATTGTGATTCCATGCCGATGGCAAGCTCTTTCCTACTCCGACATGGCGCAGCACCGCCGCTCTTCACTCTAGTCTATTTTGGCGTGCTCTTTGCCGTGCTTATCGGGTTCATTCTTTGGGACCGGCGATATCAAAGAGCATGGCAACAGTTCCGTGCAAGAAACTGGCGACAGGTTGCAGGCAAATTGATGAAGGCGAAATCGTCACGATGCGAAAGGGCAGGTCGGATGTCATCTCTGGATATCAGGCTTGGCTATGACTATAAAGGTGACGGAGAAGAGACGGAAATCGATACGCTGCCCTTTTCTGGCGAGTTCCCAACCGAAGAAGAAGCGGAGATGAGCCGTAGGTTGCTCGCCCATAGGAGCGTGATGGTGCGTGTGTCTCCACGGAATCCGAAACATTCGTGCATTTTGGATGACGATGTGAGACCACAGATTGCGACCGCGAGCAAATGAAACGTCAAACCGCCGCGAAAGTGATTGGCGTAACAGTGCGCCGTGACTGGTTCGCTCGCCTGGTAGCAATCGAAACGGCGGCTGAGGCAACGAAGCTGTCGGAGCTTTCGGAAAAGGCAGGCGGCCGTTAAATGTGATTCAGAACTGGACAGCGCCGCTCCAGGAGAAATAGAGGGTCGAGGTTTCGGGTTCGATCCCGGTCACTCCGCATGGACTGGGCGACGGCGACAAGGCTGCTGCAACCTTACTTTTGATCCTCTTTACTTAAGTGCCGGAATTTCCAGCCCCGCTTTGCGCGGACCTTCATTTCAATGCTCGACTCGATCGGGCTGATACCACTTGCCGAACCTGTTATTCGGGCACGACGATTACTGGCGTCAGGCAGCTCACAAGAGCCGTGATTAGGAAGTTGAGACAAAGGGCCACGAAGCCGGCGCTCCAGCCGTAAAAGGGATCCCGGTGACTGAGCATGAGAAAGATGACGGTGGCAACGCCAGCGATCATACCGGCAAAGACTCCGGGCATGGTGACGCGTTTCCAGTAGAGGCCCAGCACCACGCCAGGGAAGAATTGGGTCACGCCCGCGTATCCCGTCAGCAGAAGGCCTACCAGGGTTGCAGATTTGTAGATGGCGAGTAAGAGGCTGATGAGGCCGAGCACCACGACCATGACTCGCGCCAGTTTGGCGACCTGATCATCCGTCATGGCCGGAGCGAAGATGGGCCGAAATAGATTCTTGGCGAATAGGGTCGCCGCGGTCAGGATGAAAATGGCGGCGGGCACCATTGCGGTCAAGGCACCGGCTCCTCCGATCACTCCTAGGAACCAGGGCGGGAAGCTCTTGCGGACGATCGTTAAGAGCGAGAGGTCGCCATTGGGCAAGCCTGGTACGACCAAAACCGCAGTGAAGCCGACAAGAAAGATAAAGGCTAGAGTGATGGTGTAGAGGGGCATGACGACGGCGTTGCGACGCAAGGTGTCGCCGCTCTTCGCGGTGAAGGCAGCCCCAAACGCGTGCGGCCACATGTAAAAACCCAGTGAAGTCAGAAGCACCGTGGAGATGTACCAGGTATGACCCAGGTTGGTGGTGGCGCCGGGCATGGTCAGGTGTGCCGGCCGGCTATGCGCCAGCGCGGTGAACATGGGTCCGATCCCGCCAAAATGGATATAGGGTATGCCGATGCCGATGGATACTGCCGCAAAGACCATCAGTATATCTTTCAGAACGCTGACCCAAGCTACGGCCCGAACACCGCTGGCAAAAACGAAGGCCGCCAACAGAACGACCGCAGTCGCCATAGCCGGTGTACGGCCGATGCCATCGAAGCTGGCGATCGAGACAATAATACCTACCCCTGTTATCTGGAGCTGCAGGTAAGGAATAAAGGACGCGATACCCACGACACACACAAATCCGGCCAAATACTTGTTGCCATAACGCGTGCTGAAGAAGTCGGATTGGGTCTGCATTCCGTACTTCCGGCCAACCTCCCAGATCTGCGGCAGGATAAAGAATGAGACCACGTAGGCCAAGGTCAAGTAGGCCATGATGTAAAGTGTTGGACCGCCGCGGGAATAGGCCCAGCCACTGGCTCCCAAAAAGGCGAACGTCGTGTACACCTCGCCCGCCATCAGCAGAAACATCACAGAGCCGAAGCCCCGGCCGCCAACCGTCCACTGCTCCAGGTCCATCTTTCGGTGGACTCCAGCCAGGAAACCGATGGCAACGCCGATCGCGACGATGACGAAAATCGTGGTCAGGGAAACGGCGCTGGGACTCATCGGACTCCGGAGTCCTTCCGACCCCGCGCAACTTCCACTCGATAGGCCGCCCACATGCACAAACTGCTGAGCACGATCCACGCGATAAGCCAGAAGAGATTGAAGGGGAGACCAAAAATCATCGGTTCAACGCGGTCCCAGAGCGAGACCGAGAAGCACATCGCAATAAAGGGAATCAGGCCGAGCAGAACAGCACCGAGCGATGGTTTTTTCTCGCCCACAAGTCGATGATTATAGCCCGCTGCCAAACGCAACGCCGCGACACGGCACGTCACGAGGGACCAAATCGTTCAACTCCCGAATTGTCGGCAAGCCTTCCCTTACAAGATTACGGAAGAGTTGCTCGTTACTCGGGCTGAATTTGCAGGGACTGCAAGAAAAGAACCGAAAGCCGTCGGGCATGTGACGAACGCGGGCACGGAACGCGAGATCCGTGCTCGCCAGAAGGTTACGCTCATTGCGGGGCTGCACCAGCGACAGTCCTGCGGGAACTAATGCTGCAGAGTACCGCTGACGACCGAGTCCGCGTCCGTCTCAATGGCTAGCATTTCCTTCCCGCCGTCCACAACCACGAGGCTGAAGTGCATTTCGGAGAGCCCCTTCGGAGTTATGGTAGCCCAGCCCCTGCAGTCCGTGCCGACCTTGTAAGAACCGGTGACGGGTTCCTCTGCGAACGTTAGAAACATGCCATCCGCGCTAGCCGCTACGTGTCCGCTTATCACTCCGTCTCCAGAAGCGTTGACACTTAACTTCAGCTCACCGATGAAAGCCACGGGTCCTGTGACCGGCGCGCCTGCGACGAAGACGCCGGTTGCTTCAAACCCAAAACTACCCTTAACTCCGGCATTGGTGCAGGTCGGCGAGCCCTGCTTCACGGCGAATCCCTCCGAAAAAAGGTGAGCGGCCAGAAACCCTGTTGACGTAACCACATAAGGAGAAGGGGTTGCCTCCCGTGGGGTTACCCGTGCCGGTGCAGTTCGAGCCGACTGCGTATGTTCCGGTGAGAGGCTCGGTGGCAATCACGCCGTCATGGGATGCTGTGGTCTCTCCGGTAAACATGCCTGTGGTCGAGTCAAACGTGACCTGGCTCACGGCGGCGGTGGCAGGGGTGCCGTTGCTGTCTGTGCCGCCGTGCAGAAACCCGTAGGTACCTCTCAGAGAGGCGTTTGAACAAGTCGCCGCCCAGGCAGCGGAACTGAGCGCAAAGCTGGCAAGAACAATCATTCGAGCGATGCGACACATTTTGGAAACCATGGCGCTCTCCTCTCCTTATTGCTTGCATTCACCTACTTAGCAATGAAGCGAATTCAAGTGGCGCTATTTCCTGCGAACGGCGCCGTTAATCGCTTGCGAGCCGAAGTGGCCGCTCGCCGGCATTCCGAACACCAACGTTATATTCGAAAATGTGACTTGGGTTCCTCCCGTTACGCAAACCGTTAGTGGTGACGTTTGACCCTGAGGAGCAAATGGCGGGTAGCCTCCATTTCCCGTGACGCTCGCCGACCCTGTGACCATAAAACCAGTCGTAGTGGGAGGCTTGTAGCTTGCAGTGGGACAGCCACTCGCTACTGCACTTGGATTGGACGTGACCTGTGCATCCTTCATCGTGATGTGGTGAGTATGCGGAGTTCGGGTTGCCGGCGAGTCGGGATCGGCAGGAGGGTTGGTATTAATCAAAAGCCAGTAGTCGGAATCTTCCATGGTTAAAGCAGCCGAAAAGTCTGCCGTGCTGCCATCAAAGTTCAAGTCCAGGCGCCACACGCCGTGCATTTCCCACGGACCGCTGGGACTGCCTTGCGCGTTGTGGGCCGGCGTGAAGTCGTTGATAACGCCGCGAAAGACAATGCCGCCAAAGTGCTCGTGGCTTCGACCTTGCGCCGCCGCACTTATCCCTAGCGCGAGCACGAGAACCCACGCCCCTACCGACCAGAAGAAAGTTTTGCTGTGCATAGTTGCCTCCAGAGATTTTGGGAACATCCTTCCTTGTCGAGCTTTTACAAGCGGTCGGAGAGGCGCTTGCCATCCTCTTCCCCGCTCTACCTCCTATAACGAGAACCGGCGACAAAAACTGCAATGCCCCAAGAAAAAACTTGTCGGGGGAGAGTGAACACGGGCGAACTCATTCTGTGGAAGGGGCCATCCAGTTGTGCTACTCTTTGTGACCAGTCAGGAGCCGTAGCCTTCCCGCGAGGGTTCAATGGGGCCAACCTCAGTTCACGAGGTCACTCAATTATTGCGGGCCTGGAGCGCCGGGGATGAAGAGGCGTTGGATCGGTTGACGCCTCTGGTCTACCGGGAGTTGCACCGAGCGGCCCAGCGTTACATGGCCCGGCAACAACCCGACCATACTCTGCAAACGACCGCGTTAGTCAATGAGGTTTACCTTCGGCTGGTCGCGTTCAAGGAAGTAAGCTGGGCGGACCGCGCCCACTTCTTTGCCGTCTGTGCCCAACTGATGCGTCGCATTCTTACTGACTGGGCCCGCGGCCAACAATATCTGAAGCGGGGCAAGGGAGCCCAGCATGTCTGTTTTGACGAGGCATTGGTCGTATCCCCTGAGCGCGGTCCCGACCTGGTCGCATTGGACGAGGCCTTAAAGGCTCTTTCCGCGGTTAACTCCAGGAGAAGTCAGGTTGTCGAGTTGCGATTTTACGGTGGATTGAGTGTAGAAGAAACGGCTGGAGTACTGAAGGTTTCACCTGAAACGGTGATGCGGGATTGGAAGCTGGCCAAACTGTGGCTGCTGCGGGAGATGAGTGGAGGCAAGCGGGTTGGAGCCTGAGAGTCAATCCCGAGTCGAGCAGCTCGTGCACGAGGCTTTAGAGCTTGCCGAGGAGCAGCGGTCCGAGTTCCTGGAGCGGCGATGTGCTGGGGACAAGCATCTGCGCGCCGAGATAGAGTCCTTGCTGGCGTTCGAGAAGGATGCTCAGAGCTTGATGGAAGCATCTGCCTTGCAAGTAGCAGCCAAGGCGCTGGCGAAGGAGGGTTCTCCGGCGCAAGCGAAAGAAGAAAGAGATGATCGGGCCTTAGAAGGCAAGACCATCGCGCACTACCGTGTCGTGTCAAAACTCGGCAGCGGCGGCATGGGCGTGGTGTACAAGGCTGAGGACACCCGTCTGCACCGTTTTGTCGCGCTGAAATTTCTTCCTGAGAACGTTAGCGATGATGTGCAGGCACTCGCCCGGTTCCAGCGGGAGGCGCAGGCGGTCTCATTTCTGAACCACCCCAACATCTGTACCCTATACGACATCGGGGAAGTAGACGGACGGGCGTATATCGCATTGGAGTACCTGGAAGGCACGGCTCTAAATCGGCTGATCGCGGGCCGGCCCGTGGAGCTTGACACTCTGCTGACACTGGCGATTGAGATCGCTGATGGGCTGGGAGCGGCGCATGGGAAAGGAGTAGTGCATCGCGATATCAAGCCGGCAAATATCTTCGTGACCGAACACGGACACGCCAAGGTCCTGGATTTTGGTCTGGCGAAAGTGTCATTCACGCACCACCCGGAGCAGGAAACCCTCACGGAATCACAAACGCCCATGCAGACCAAGCCGGGTACGGCCATGGGGACGGTGGCCTATATGTCTCCCGAGCAGGCGCTGGCCAAGGACCTCGACAGTCGGACGGACCTGTTTTCGTTCGGGGCGGTGCTGTACGAGATGGCGACGGGAACGCAGCCGTTTCGGGGGGAAAGCGAAGCGGCCATCTACGACGCGATCTTGAATCGGGATCCAGTATCACCAGCAGAGTTGAATCGCAAGCTTCCGGCGAAACTCGAAGAGCTCATCCACAAAGCACTGGAGAAAGACCGGCAGCTGCGCTATCAGCACGCTTCAGATGTTCGCACCGACTTGCAGCGGCTGAAACGTGACACCGATTCCAGCGTTTCGCGAGCAACTCCGTCCACGGTGTCCGCGCCGAAGCGTTACACCTGGGTGCTGTGGACTTTTGTGGTGTTGCTGGTGGCGGGATTGGGCGGGTGGTTTGCCACCAATAGCCCCCGGCCAGCGGTCCGAAATCCGCTTTCCAGAGCCCAGTTCACACGGCTTGCCAACTTCAGTGGAGCCAAAAGCGATCCTGCTATTTCGCCTGATGGGAACTTCGCTGCGTTCATTTCCAATCGGAGCGGCACGTTCGACATCTGGCTGAGTCAAACGAACGGGAACAACCTGACAAATCTTACCCAGGGCCGAATCGGGGATGCGCGTGGGCCGCTCCGGGCGGTGGGATTCTCCGGAGACGGATTGGAAGTGTGGAGCTCGGGAACAGAAGGCAGAGGGGGAACAGAAGGCAAGAGGCTCATGCTGTGGCCGCTGATTGGCGGCGCGCCACACAATTTTCCAGATGAAAAAGCCGCCGAGGTTGCCTGGTCTCCGGATCGCACTCGGCTTGTCTATCACACCTGGCAAGCAGGTGACCCGACATTTGTCGCGGACCACGACGGCGACAATCCACGCCTGATCCTGCAAAACGATCCCGGATTACACAACCACTATCAGATCTGGTCGAAGGACGGGCGCTGGATCTACTTTGTACGAGGCCGACCCGCCACCCGTGAGATGGACCTATGGCGCGTATCGCCGGAAGGGGGAAAAGCAGAACAACTCACACATCTCAACACTGATATTGCTTACCCGACACCGATCGACGAGAGGACGGTTCTGTTCGTAGCCCATAATAAAGACGGGGCAGGCCCATGGTTGTGGGCGTTCGATGGAAAAACGCGAACTACAGACCGCGTGAGTTCGGGTTTGGAACAGTACCGCGCACTGGCAGCTACAGCGGATGGCCGGCGTCTTGCGGCAAGTGTCGTGAACGTTCAGGTCAACTTGTGGAGCGTTCCGATCGCCAGCCGCCTTGTCGAAGAACGGGACGTCGAGGCCTTCCAGCTGCCCACATCGCGCTCCCAGGCACCGCGATTCGGGGGCGAAACGTTGTTCTACTTATCTTCGCGAGACGGGGCTGACGGACTGTGGAGCTATCGCGACGGAAAAGCGCTGGAGATCTGGAAGGGCTCCGCAGGCGCACTGCAGTCGCCAGCCGCGGTGTCTGCGGATGGGAATGGCGTTGCGTTTGCAGTGACGCGAGAGGGGAAGCAACAGATGCAAGTAATGACGCCGGATGGAACACGGCTTCGCCCTCTTTCGAGCGATGTTGATGTTCGGGGAACGGCTTCCTGGTCTCCAGACGGCAAATGGATTGTCGTCGCGGGCAGCGACCGCGACGGACCGGGCATATTCAAACTTCCTGTTGACGGCGGCTCACCGATTCGGATTGCAACCGGGCGGTACCTGGACCCTGTGTGGTCGCCGCGTGGAGACTTAATTGTGTATAGCGGGCCCCAGGTGTTTACGCTGGCGCCGCTGCTGGCAGTGCACCCAGACGGCACGCCGGCGAAGCTGCCGGAGATCAAGGTGCAACGCGAGGGTGAGCGGGCCCGCTTTCTGCCCGATGGCGCGGGCTTAGTTTACATGCTGGGGAATACGCTGGCCGAGCAGGACTTCTGGCTGCTCGACCTTGGCACGATGCGCTCGCGGCAGTTGACTCGATTGAGCAGTTCGGCGGTAATGCGGACCTTTGATATCAGCCCAGATGGCAGCCGAATTGTATTTGACCGCTTAACCGAAGATTCGGACATACTTCTCATTGATCTTGCGACGGATCAAGATCGACGCTAGTCGGCCACATATTCGCAACGAAGTACCTTCATTTCCTACAGACTCTGATCGTCGGCTACGCGATTATGTCGTCTTTTCGTTTCGCTATGAGGACGGTAGCGAAACTGATCACACGGCAAGGAGCGCCGGGCTCCGACGCATGGTTGCGGACGGATGGTCGGCAAGCCTTCCCTTACAAGATTATGGAAGAGTTGCCCGTCACTCGACTAACGTGCGCTTCTTGGAACTTCTTCTACTCCAACTCGTACTTCTTGCAAATGGCATTCGGTTACGATGGCTTGTGTCAGCGACGAGTTCGAGGGACTGAAGTGTCTGCCCATAAAACGTCAGCAGAAGGATTTCTGCGTCGGAACGATTCTGACGAGGAGTTGATATGAAGGTTTTGCGACCGGTGCTTGCGCTGCTTCTCTCCGTGGCGGCCTTTGCTCGTCCTGCTGCAAACGAGCCGGAGCCGAGCCGAATCTGGATCACTGACGTGACCATCGTCTCACCGGAAAATCTCGCGGATCTCGCCAGGGGCAGCGTGCTGATTGAGAACGAACGCATAGCGCGCGTTGAAAGGAATGCGAGCGCCAAGCCGCCCGCCGGCGCTACCGTTGTGTCGGGCGGAGGAGGCTTTCTGATCCCCGGCCTGATTGATTCGCACGTTCATCTCGCGTCAATTCCTGGAGTTACTCTCGATCTTACGTTGAACTCTGACGCGGCCCACGCAATGATGCTAGCGGACTACTACAAGCAACTGCCCCGTTCCTATCTGTACTTCGGCTACACCACGCTCATTGACCTCGCCGTCGTCAAACGCGAGGTTCTGGACGACTTCCGCCGCGCACCGCTTCATCCCGACCTCTATGACTGCGGCCCATCCCTGCCGCTAGCGAACGGCTATCCCATGTCCTTTGCGCCACCGGCGCTGCGATTCCAACTCTTTCCGAATTTCCTTTACGACCCGGCGCAGTCCGCCAATATTCCCGCCGAGTACAAGACGCAGGATCACACTCCGGCGGCAGCCGTCGCCGCCGACAAGCGAGTCGGCGCCATTTGCGTCAAGACCTACTTCGAGCACGGCTTCGGCAAGGACAGGAATCTGCCGGTCATCACGCCTGCCATGGCTTCAGAAGTGCGCAACGCCGCCACCGCGAACGGTCTGGTGATGATGATGCATGCCAATTCTTTCGAAGCCCAGCAGTTCGCCGTCAACGCGGAGGTCGACGTCATCGCGCACGGCATGTGGAATTGGGGAACGCTGGATAAGCAGCCCGAACTTCCGCCGGAGATCAAAGCCCTGCTCGACCGCATGGTGCAAAAGAGAACGGGATATCAGGCGACGATTCAAGTGATGCGAGGTCTGCGCGCTTACTTCGATCCCGAATATCTGAAGATGCCGGAGATTCCCCAGATCATTCCTGCGCCACTGCTCGCCTGGTTCAACTCGCCTGAAGGCAAGTGGTTCAGAAAAGAAATTGACGAGGACAACACGCCCGACGCTGAGGTGAGCGAGGGATTCGATCGCGGTCCGATCCGCCGTGTGCGCCAGGTGGTCGGCTATCTCGCAACCAGAAACGCCAACTTCCTCTTTGGTACCGACACGCCCTCTGCTCCTACCTACGGGAATCTGCCGGGCCTGAACGGCTATCTGGAGATGCAGCAACTGCATGAAGCCGGGTTGTCGCTCGAGCAGATCTTCAAAGCCGCAACCATCAACAATGCCCGCGAGTTCAAGCTCGACTCACAGGTGGGAAGCATTGAGCGAGGCAAGATCGCCAATCTCGTTCTGCTAAAAACGTCTCCATTGAAAAGCGTGGATGCCTATGATCGCATCGTCACAGTTTGGGTTCATGGAAGGCCAATCTCCCGCGACAGGTTGGCAGTTAGCCCCAACAAGTAGTCCATTGTTCTTGCAGGATTGCTAGCGGATTGTCGGCAAACCTTCTTTACCGGATCAGGTAAGAGTAGCCCGTGATCCGCGCGGAATCTGGCTCCCCACACTGGAGGCATTTAGAACTCTTGCCGCCTAAATCCAGTGTCGCCCGACCCCCCCAGCAACTCCTGCCGCGGATGCCATAGCTTACACTCAAACTACATGCTCAACCGGGGCTATGCCTACACCACAATCATCAGCAGCAAATACCAAGGACAAAACCTGCTCTCCCACTTGGCAAGCCTCTACGCCCACTCAACCCCACAAGCCTGGCAACAAAAACTGAACAACGGCGAAGTCGCCCTCAACGGCGTCACCGCCACCGGAAGCGAATCGGTCACTTTAGGCCAAACCCTTGTCTGGAACCGTCCACCCTGGATCGAACCAGACTCCCCTCAGCACTTCGAAGTCCTGTTTAAGGACCCCCATCTGTTAGCCGTCAACAAACCCAGCGGGCTGCCGACCCTCCCCGGCGGCGGCTTCATGGAAAATACCCTCCTGCGCTTGGTGCAAAAGCAAACCCCCAACGCAAACCCTGTCCACCGCTTAGGCCGAGCCACCACCGGCATCGTCCTCTTCGCCAAAACACCGCAGGCGGCCTCTAATCTATTCGCAAACTGGAACACACCCAAAATTCAAAAAATCTACCGGGCGCTCGCTCAAAACATTGCACAGCACGACGCCTACGAAATCCTCACACCCATCGGCCTCGTACCGCACCCGCTCATCGGTTCCGTGTGGGCCGCCAACCCAAGTGGCAAACCGTCAAAGTCATTGGCAAAGGTGATCTCACGCACCACCAGCACCACAACATTTGAGGTAAGGCTAAATTCAGGCCGCCCTCATCAAATCAGAATCCATCTGGCATCCATCGGCCATCCCCTGGTGGGCGATCCTCTGTATGGCTTAACCGGCCAGCCTCTTGAAAATCTCCCAGGCCTCCCTGGCGATGGAGGATATTTCCTGCACGCCCAATTTCTGAAATTCCACCACCCCATCACCGGAGAACAAATCAATCTTGAGGCAGCTTTGCCGTCCGGATTCTCATTGCATCAGTAGGTTCACGGCGGGAACCAAATCAGGGTGGCCGCTGAAACCTGCGCGATCCCGCCCTTACCTTAGGATTACTTCACGTTTGCCCGTCATCCAGGAGGAAGCCGCGCCCGGCTCTTGCCCGGAGCCCGTTTCGGGCAGCCCGATCTTGCGCGAAATTTCGAATTCCTGCGGGAAACAACAGTTCTGGGAAGTTGAAGGTCATCAAATACATCTTCAGCGGATCCGAGCAACTATGGCGGTCACGTCATCGGACTGCTTTCCAGTGCTGAATTGATTTACCTCTTCCAGTAATTTTGTCAGCAAAACTGAAATCTCCAGATTTCTGCCTGCTTCCAGGACTTGGATGAGCCGCGCCTCCCCAAATTCCTCTTCGTGGTCGTTGTAGGCTTCCGTTACACCGTCACTGTATAGAACCAGAAGATCTCCTGGCTGAAATTGCACTTCGTTGATCGAACATTCCCATTGTTCAAACAGGCCCAATACCGTCGCCGTCGCCGACAGTCTTTCAACGCTCCCATCCCGGCGAAGAACCAGAGGGGGATTGTGGCCGCAGTTCACGTATCGCAGCCTGCGGCCGGCGTCATCGTATGAGCCAGCGAATAAAGTCGTGTATCGGTTGGGCTCCGAGTTCTCATAGAAGAGGCGGTTGACGGACTCCAATATTTGGGGGAGGTTTTCGGAAGCCACTGAGTATTGGCTGCGGATACTCGCTTGCAAATTGGCCATCAGCAGAGCGGCGGACATTCCCTTGCCCGCCACGTCGGCAAGAACGAAGCCGACCCGTCCCACACCCAATTGCACGAAGTCGTAATAGTCTCCACCTACGGCGCGCGCCTGATTGCAGCCCCCCGCGTACTCCAGCGTCTTCAGGCGCGGGAGCCTTTGAGGGAACAGCTTCCGCTGCACTTGCCGGGCGATTTCCATTTCCTGCGAAACGGCTCTTTCCGCCTGCAGACGGTCGGCGATGTTTTCCGCCAAATTCAGATTTTCCAGGGTCACACCTGCCTGGCTTGCAACCGATCGCAGAAGCATTTTGTCTTCGCTGGAATAAGACTCATCGGAGAGCCTGGGGCCGAGGACAAACAGTCCCAGCAGACTGCCGGAGCGGCTCGGGAAAGGAACGATGCACTCGGGCAGAAGCGGAGCGAATATGGAAAATACCCCATAGGCAGTCGGACTCAGCGATGCATCCCAGGGCTCGCCGTCAGCACGTAGGAGCTCCAGTCCAGAGGAGTCTTT
>Ga0209221_1000594_pt1 | contig 13304 bp, 18 predicted proteins | sample BlaSpr_A8_Ref_O2_FD_187989 | JGI IMG/M metagenome (GOLD analysis project Ga0209221, IMG submission 187989) | Forest soil microbial communities from Thunder Bay, Ontario, Canada - Black Spruce, Ontario site 2_A8_Ref_O2 (SPAdes) (version 2) | ecosystem: Environmental > Terrestrial > Soil > Boreal...
GAGTTGCGGTTTGATTTCCGCGATCTTCTGAGCAGTTGCAGTCTGCCGACCGATAACCGTCGGAGACGTAATCCCTTCGTCGACTAGGGCTCGTGATGGGTCACCGTACCGTACATCGCGCGCGGCGGCACCAACTGATTTGTTGATTGCACCCTGGGCGATGTTTGCTGGCCGTGTCGCGCCTTCAACCGTTCCGCCTTTGAATCTCTTTGGCGAATATTCTGTGAGTTCGGGGGCTTTCTCGGCGGCGAGGAACGTCGCAGCATCCGTTCCCTGCCGTGCAAGCGGCGTAACAAGATCATGCCCTGGACGCATGCCTTCGAGGATCTCCCGGTTGTTACCAGTTCCGCCAGCTCGGGTCGGATCGATAATCGTGGATGCGTCGTTTAGGGTTTCAGCACCCGAGAGGGCAGCGTTACGGTAATCGCCGGACTTGAACTGCCGATACGCGTTGTGGAAATCCTGAATAGCCTTGGGGTATGCGTCTCCGGCGGCCTTCGAGATGTTTTTTGCGCTGTCGACTACCGTCTTGGCCACGCGGTATGCGTTCAATGCTGGGTCTCCCGCGACGGTCTGAATAATATGCTCTGAGGCGTCTTGCGCGGGTGTGACAAGCGTAGATGCTTTAATTGGTCTCACGACGGTGTTGTACAGGCTTTGCCCAATTCCAGTCGCCGCGCGTCCAGCCATGCCCATCAATGAATCGTCCTGCGATTGATCGGCGGCTGGTGCCGAATACGATGCGGCTGGATTAAACTTTGGTTTCGCAGTCGCTCCGCTCGTAGCACTGGAGCCACTCGCGCTTGGATCGCCAACTGGTGGTGCTGAATATGACGCGTTTGGATCGAATGGTTTCGTCGGCATTATTGCGCCCCCGTGACTTTGCCGTTCTTATCAACTGAAGTGATCGTGTATGACTGGCCGTCCTGGACGATGACATCGCCAACCTTGTGGCCGGATGTTTGCTGCACAGTGTCCGGCTGAATACGATCCACTCCCGGAACTTGCGGCACGCCTTGGCCGAGGCCGGACAATGTGTTTTGGAATTTCTCCAGTTGCTGCCCGGCGTACTTTGAATCCCCGCTTACGCCCGGAATTTGTGCAAGCACGGCTGCACCTTGTTGCTCAGACATTCGAGCTTGGCCGGTACGCATCTTGTTCATCGCCAAAACGGACTCGCGGAGTTGGTAGACGTTCTGCACATACGCCTTCGTTTGCTCGGTCGCGTTCGCCAATGCTCCCGCGGTCAACAATTGGTCGTACGTCGTTCCAGCTTGGTGCGCGAGAGCCTTGGAGATAATCGTGCGCTGTCCCGCGTTCTGGTCGAGTGCGCCAACTGAACCGCGAATCTGGTTCACCGATTGCTGCACGTTATTAAGGGTGCGGTTGGACTGCTCAAATTCCCCGATGTCTTTCGCAGCAACCTTGGAGGTGTTGGTGAAGTGCTTTGCTTCGACCTCGTCGGGCGTGGTTAGTACCCACGTCTTGTTCGCAGGATCGAATGCCAAGACGTTGCCGGTTCCACCCGCCGCAGTTTTTGCCTTGGCAGCTCCCGCCTCAGCCAGATTTTTCGTAATCTTCGATGGGACCTCGCTCGCAGTTGCATTCTTCTCGCCAACCGTTGCTGCGCTTTCCGCCGCCTCATTCTTCACGTTCGGTTGAATCTTCGCCGGGTACTCGCGAACTTCGCCGGTTACTGGATTCATCTGCTTATGAGTCTTGCCGTCCTCGGAGAGAACATCGGTTGCTTTCTGCCATCCCGCGAGCTCTGCTTTCTTTTCCGCTTGGACCGCAGCCATCATCGGGATGACTTTGTTGAATGAAATTTCAGAACCCGCGGTAATTGCATCCGCGTTTCCAATCCCTGCTCGGTCTCCATATTTCTGGACGTCATCGACGAGCGATTGCGGCACAACGAGCTTGCCATCGTGACCAGGAATCACCGCGATTTGGAAAGTCGTCAGCGGTTGTTTGGTAGTGGGATCCAAAACTGGATTCCCTTCTCCGTCCAGCTTCGGCACACGGCCAAGCGGAAGCAAAACATTATCTGAGACAAAGTGGTGATCATTCTCGCGAGCACGATCAGCCTCTTCTGAAGTCATCACGAATGCGTGGCCCAGCTCGGGTGAGTCGTTGATCGCGTCGACCAGCGAGTGATTCTGCGCAAAGACCGGATCAAGATCGTTTCCCGCTTTGATATTTCCGAAGTACGTCGACATAGTCGCCGCGTTCAAGTGTGCGACGTTTGACTTCTGAACCATCGCACGCTGTTCAGTTTCAAAATCTTCCTTAGACTGAGTGCGTGCGAGTTGATCCGCGGCTGAGAGTTTTGCCGTAACCGCCCCAGCACCAGCTCCGATACCAGCAAGCGCAGACGCAGCGCCACTCTTTCGAGTCTGAACCTGTGCGCCCGCCGCAAGACCGGCAAGGGCGTTGGCAGCAAGTGAACGGACTGCACCACCCGTGGTGCGATGCTCGGGGACCGCCGTGGTCTTTCCGTTTTCATCCGTGCTGTAAACTTCGGGCGGTGGGCCTGCAAGATGCTGGAGGATTCCAGCTGCGAACGCCTTGACTGGCGAACTCAGCGCACGCTTTGCAATATCCTGCGCAGACGGCGGAGCCTGGGCGGCGGTTGGCATCGACGGCGCAGCCGGATTCGCCTGAACATCGGGAGCTGGGCTGATCGGTGTTGTGCTTGAAATAGGGCTCATCGTTGGTGCTTGTGAATTGTCGTTCGGTTGCGGTGTAACGTTATCGTTCGGGGCCATGATTTTCCTGTGATTTTAATTTCAGATTCAATTTCGTTGGGCGAACTAGACGCTTTCGCCGATAAACTCTTCTATGCAAACTTGGCACTTCGGATTGAACTGCCCTCGGTTGACGTGCCATTTGTTGTGCGTCGAAACGCGACCAGCTGCCGCTGGGACTCCATAAGCGAACGCTCCAACCCCAAGTTCCTTACTTCGTCTCCCGCCTGCCGACTTTCGACCGTTTGTGGTGAGATTCGTGGCGCGTCCGCCGTTGGACTTTCGACCGTTGGTCGTCGCATTTGTAGCGCGGCAGCCGATTAGCGAACCTTTCAATTTATTTATACGAGTCTGTTCGGCGGATAGCCCAAAGATGCCGGTGCCAGATTCGACGTGGTTACGTCCAGATACACGACCGCCTTTCGCGCAATTCTCGGGGGTTCTCATACACTTCAGACGCCCGCTTTCAACAGCTCTTCTACCTTCGCGACGCCCCAGCGCGAGCCACCACTCGCTTTTCGCATTGCTGTTTCCGCGAATACGCCCCGTCTGGCGAAGGTGAGGTAATAGTTTTAGTTTGGTCGCTTCGTACTGCGCGGCAAACTTCTGAATCTCGTCATCAGAGTACAAACCAGCGGTTTTGGCGCGTGCGCCCCGTGTGTTGATCATTAGATTGAAAGCGTAGAGAGCCTTCAAGTTACTAGGCAAAGCCAAGACCAGCAGATAATGGGCTTTCAAGTGCGACGCAGGAGAAAGTCGGACTAAAATCGTCGGCTCTTTCGCGAATGCGGGAAAAGACGCACGCGTCAGGATGTGATGCTTCTCCGCAACCGCGATTTTCGTATCGTGATTCTTCAAGCAGAAGTCCACGTAGATTTTCAGCGCGGCAACGTTCAGATCATTCGGGAACTGTTTCTCAAGTGCGAGCAGGCGACTATTAATTTCGGCTGTTTTATCCATTAGTTTTCCTCTTTCTTTTCTTGTGGCTCTGACCATTTTCTAATTCCCTTGCTTGCCATCCACTTCAGAAATTCTTTCGTGCTTACGTTGGTTTGTCTTTCTGCAATTCTTTCAAGTACAGCTTTTGCCGAGGAATCCAAATGTTCGGACATGGGTTCTCCAAATCTGGAATTTTTTGTAATTTTTCACTTCGAGTCGTGGATTACTTCTGACTCGATGTAAACGACGGGATTCGGATACGGATTACAGATTTTTCTATTTTTTTCCTGCGAACTCGAACTGCTGCGCTGGCGCAAGAGGTAAAGTCGGCGGACTAATGCGAAGGAGTGACCGCTATGGCATCGGAAAAAACCACAGGGAGAGCCTAAGGCCGATAACGACAGACCAACGAGACGCCACCGAGAGATGCTGGACGACCGGGAGGATTCTGCAAATTACCGGGATGGAAATTCCAGGCGACACCGGGAAATACAACGGGTCGACGGTTCGTTGCCGATACGGGCTGCGGAATCACCGGCCTTACGGCCATGGATTCGAACAGCCCAACCAATTACTACAATCCGGTTTTATCTAGTTCCTTCGCCGCTTCCGGGTGCTGGGCGCACCATTCGTAATACTCCTGGCTGCCCATCATGCGGAGTTTGCGTCGGAGCTGTGGTGTTAGATCGAATGTTGGATCAATTCCGTGATGTGGATCGCGGGTGACGATTGTCGTGTTGCCGTGCGTGATCGGATCAATATCCGATTTGAAGTACTTCTCAGTCTTCGGATTCGACTTGAAGAAGCGATAGGCCATTTCATAGCTTTGAGGGTTCGCACGGTCACAATTGTACTGGTTAAGGTACAGCTCCATGATTTCTCGATTCTCCGGGGTTGGCTCGTAGTCCGGGAACTTCGAGCGGAAGGATCGGATCGCACTCTCGACGCGAGCCAGGATAATTGCTGGGTCTGGATCGGTTGCCGACAACTCAGCTTTCATTTCATCCGCCGTGACATTATCAAACGGCGTTGACTGTGCGTCGCTCACCGGCTTCATCCATCGAGCGTGATCCACGGCGGTAAGCGTTGAACCCATCACCACGATGCTCTCTGTCTTTCTCGCCTTCGCAGGTTGCGGCTGCGCTGTTGCGATGAACAGCCCTTTCGACTTCCGAGCATGGGTCACCTTATCTCGGTGATCTGAGCTGCCAATCTGGGCGGCGTGTGGCGTGACATCGACGTCGATTCGCAGTTCGAGAACCGGAAACAACGCTTCGAACGCAATCACCAGGTTGTTGAAACTCGGCACCGCGCGATGTTTCTTCAGCCAGTCACCGATAGTCTTGACATTATTCTGCGATGGATTGACCTGCGGGTATTGAGCCATAAAATTCGCCATGTGTCGGTCGAAGCGTGCAACGTCTGCCGGGCTCGGCAAGCCGGGCGGCATCAATTCGAGTGCATCTTCGCCTGATACTGAGATTTGCTTTGAGCCGAGACTCGTATCGTCAAAACCGTTCTTCAGGGCTACGCCGTATTGATCGGCGGACATTGCTGCGACTTCTTTACGTTTTTCTTCTGAAAGGTTGCTGAGGATGTTCTTCATGCTGCTCTCCATCGGGATTAACCCGTTTTACGATTCAATTTGCAAAGCGAGTGAACGTGCTTTTCTATAGCTTCGATGTTCACGACTGAGCCGCCTTTTTCGCGTTCCACAAATCCTGCTCGGCTTTGCGGAGTTTTAATTCGGCGTTCGTCCGACTAATCGTGCTCTGAGCGGGAGGTTGCTGCGCGAGTCTCGCGTTTTCCCGAACCCGCCACGCTCGTTGTGCCATTTCCTCTCGGTAATTCGTCTTTCGCTGTTGGAACGCCCAGCCATTCTCAAGCGGACCCCGGCGTGGGAAATTCGGGTCCGACTCTTCCGAATAGACTTGCTCGGTGACTTCCGCGGGGACGACCGGCGCTGGTGCGACCGGCTTCCAATCGAGAAGTGCAGCGAGCGTTCGGGTCGCTTGCAGGAGCGCGGAGCATGAATACTCTGCATCGCCGTCGCGGACCTCCCGGTCAAGCAGCCGCGAATTGTCGTTGCTGGGCTCCAGCGATGCATACTCGGGAGTTTTTGCAAACGCGATCCAAGCAGTGCGGCGTTGATCATCGGTCGTGGTGATTGACATAGGATTACTCCATTTGGCTCGGCGTTCTGCGCCGTCTTTCGATTCGTTATTGTCCGAAAATTACCGAAACGCCTGGGGCTTGAGTTTTTACCGAGCCTTGAACTGTTCCGCGCGGAGTGATGCTGATCGGTTGTCCGGCTTGCGGGTTTGCATTTGCTGACCCGTCGGCTGGATTCGAATGGGTTACGCCTGCGACTACGGTAGTTTTGTTTGCTGGTTGTGATGACATTTTGATTCCTGAATGGAGGTTGTACTGCGGGTGCGCCTGACGGCGGACTATTGCTGATGGATCGCTTTCAAAACTTTGACAGCTTCGGCACGACGCTCGGGTGACTTGCATTGCATGTCGGTGGTGAGTTTTTCATCGGTGCGTCGACCATCGATTGATGCGGACAGCAACGCTTCGATGACTTCTTGTTTGGTGTAGTGCGGTTTCAATAACGCGAAGACGGTTTCCTGCGCGGCTTGGTCGTCGGATGAAACTGTTACGTTGGCGATGGTAAATCGGTATCTCATTTTTATCCTAGGGCGCTCGGTTTAAAAGCTGGGTGGATTTTTCCTACGACCATCAGCACATCGAAACTGCGGTGCTCTGGTTTGATTCCGAGGTGCGCGAGTGCTGCTGCGGCCTCAGGTCCGATTGCTGAACTGTCCAAGAAATGTGGCAATGAAACTGCCCCGTCAGCGATGAACGCTTCCTCGAGAATGTCTGGGATTTTTCCAATCGAGATTACTTTTCTGCCTGGCAAGTCAAATGCGTGATGACCTTGGAAGTTCTCGCGGTGCTTCGCCAGGGTTTGTGAATCTGAGATGTGTAGTTTCATGTTTTCCTTAGGATGGCAACTGGGTATTGTGGACGAGGATCGAAACCGATTCGGACTCGGATGCGTAGAATTCGTGATCCGGATCGCAAGTAATTGAAACTTTCTGTGACTGCGCTTCAATGTGCTCGATGGATTTGACCGAAGCATGACCATCGCGCGTGATTAGAAAATCCGCTACTGTGATGTTGGCAGCGCGAACTGCTTGCTCTTCTCCGTCGCGGATTATTGTCGTCCCGTGCGTTGGGCTGAAGGTAACCCGCTCGCCGCTGCTTGCGGTGACTCGAACAAAATGATCCTGCGGAAGAACCTTCTTCATCGTGACTTCCGTCCAACCATGGCGACCGAGGATAAATTCGCCGACTTCGACGTCTTCGATTTTGATCACGCCTCGAGACTTCGACTCAATAAATTGGCCCGCCTGCAAACAAATCCCACTGCCTCCGCCGCCCCCCGATCCGCCTCCCGAACTTGGCATCACGACTGCCACCCCGCCGTTGCTTAGTGCGGTTCGGTTCTGCAGATTCATTTGCTGTGCCGCGGTTGCAGATTGCGGCGAGTAGAGGACTGCTGGAGTACCAACGCCACCGCTGACTGCCACGAAATTCAAAGTGTTTGTCGAGTCAAGGTAGGCATAAAAATAATACGTGCCGGTAGAAACGCCCGTAATAGTTTGACTGCCAGATGAAATCGTCGCGGAGCCTGCAGCGATATTGGCGAAAAAAACTGTAAAGGACGCCCAGCTGATGACAATGGTGTGGGTGGAAGCTGTAGCAGTGTAGGTAAACAAAGAAGCTACTGACCCGACAATTTGCGGCACAGTTGAACCCATAGTTGCAAGGAACCCCGCCTTGGTGGAATCAATTTGGTTTGAAGTCAGCGCGGTATTCACGACGCGTCCAAAAGTTACGCCATCGTTTAGATTATCCAGGCTTGGTGTCGCAGTGACGGAACCTAGCGTATGGATGGGGATTTGTTGCAGGACGCCGGACACAATTGAAACCGCGGTCGAACCGTTGATGACCGCGACGCTGGTGGTTGCGGCTGCTGCTACTGATGAGGCCGCGGCAGCTGTTGAGCTGGCTGCGGCTGCCGTGCTTGAGGCAGCGGACGCTATGATCGACGCCGAGTTTGCTGTCGAGGCAGCGCTCGCCGAGACGCTGAAAACCGGCTGGACCACTCTATCGGTGTAACTTCCAGATGAGGCGTTCGCGCCCTGATTTGCAAGCGCAGGGGCCGGGGGGATTCTGACGCTAGGGATTGCGTTCGTGTCGCTGTTCCGGACTTGATCGTAGTTTGTTGAATAGCTCGAGGGCGATTGGCCGCGCGACAACTCATTATTGGGACCGACCGGAGGTAGAGGTGGGCGAAAAACGTCGCCGCCGGGCGCAGCCGGGGTTGGTGTGAGCAATCCCTGTTGCTTCATTTTCGCGAGTTGTTCTGCGTTCGATTTTATTGACATCAATTGTCCTGGAGAAAAGATTTCAAAACTTCGTATTGTCGCGCCTGCTGCTTCATCAGGTCATCCGACAATTCCATCAACTGTTTTCGCTTGGCGAATCGTTCTTCACTCGCGAGCCGGAGGAAAATCATTTCCTGCTGAATGTTCATCACCTGGCCGAACTCAATAATCAGGGTGAGGATGGAATTCGATTCTGCGAGCTTGCTTAACTTGGCGAGTTCGTCTGGGGTTAGAAATTCACTTTGATCCACTGGGTTCCTGGTTGAAGGTTAAGTTGGCTGATGTCTCACAGCGCATCCGGCCTTCGGCCACGAGCGCGCGGAGACGAAACTCGAAAGATGGTTCACGCCGCAATAGACGAGTGTGCTATAATGTCTTCCTCGCTGTCCGAAGGTCGGAAGGTGCTCTAGGGTGATGTACTACGCTATGGTTGCGAACCATGGGAAGCTGCGAAGCCGATGGGTTTGATTCCCACACCTTCCTCCCACTTGTTCTTGACTGCAGGCAGTGTTTGCGAGTACACTGTCTCTGGTTCGCAACCGTAGTTTAGTTTTTAGGTTCCCGGGCGACTCGATCTTGAGTCGCCCTTTTCTTTTGGGCCTACCTCGAAAAACCGCTTGAAAAGCCGACTTCCGCGAAATTCTGGGGTTCCGAGGCATCCGGAGGCCCGAAAACGGCGGAGCAACTCGCCAAAGCGGCCCAGGTCATCGATGGCGCTGGCACCGCCTTAGCGATAGATGAAGCTCACGAGGCGTATGAACAAAATTGCAAAGGTAAAAAGTAATAACAGAGGATTGTATGACGCGATCCGCTATTTTTTAATGCTGTGCGGTGCCGTGCCTTTTGTTTTCTTTCTACACACAACATGGGGACATGCGGCGATGTTAGGTTACGTAATGACCGCGGTATTTTTTGGGGTAGTACTCATCCCAGAGTATCCCGCTTTCCGCAACCCTGAGTTTTGGAAAGCGTTAGTCCTAGTTATTATCCTGCACTCGATTCTAGTGTCCGGACTTGTCTGGCTCGACTTAGTAATTCCGGATATAAATCGCATGCCCCGAGCGTTATACGGGTTCGGCACGATGGTCTTGATCGCTGAATGGTGGTTGTCGGCTCGCATCTTCAGCACTATTCAGCGCGGAGGGAGATAGGCGTACCAGCCGTTAGCTCGAACGCCGGTGGTTTACGCGCGTCTACGGCCAAATGGCGATTTTCGGGTGTTGATAATTAAGCACTTGCTGGCATGATTTCTGAAATAGCGACGGAGCGCGACTCATTATCTTCCCTTGATGAAAAACGATTTGGTTTTGCGTCTGTTGCGAACCTTCAATCCCAGGAACTCCGGAAAACCTGTCCACTCGTCGTACACCTGAGCGGGACACCATGGAATGCCAGCTTCGGGATTCTCACGTCGGAACTGAACGTATTCTTTCTGACTGCTGATCCCATGCCCGTGAACAAACTTCTTCGCTTCGACGAACGACAAGAATAGGCGTCGACGCGCGGTCGCCCGGTGCGGCAGATTTAGAAAATCTTGCCACGTTGTGAATGAGGATTTGTACTTTCGAGTTGGATCAACTGGGATACCAAGACTCGCTGCACGACGGTTGAAATCGCTGACGCTTTTGAATCCCGCTCGACGAGCGAGGTCACGTGCTTCGAGGAACGTAAGTTTTATTGCTGGAGGCATAGAGTCCTCGAACGGTTGAATGCTTTCGTCGAGGCTCAGGTTCCGGCTCTACTGCTTGATGTTGCCCACACGCGAGTGGGCTTGAAGGCGTGGCTGCGACGGCTGACGTTTCAAAAGTTTCGCGACGTACTGTCCTTCGGACACGAACGCACGGAAACTACGGAAACGGAGGTGATTGCGGATTCCTACGGGAGTGAAGATTCGTTGATTCCGTTCCCCGCAAGGGGCTTGAATCGGTAAATCTGTTAGGCCGTTACAGCCTGATTGCGTTAACCGCTTCCTGGGCGAGTATCCCATCGTTCTCCGCGAGGTATTGAAGCGCGGAATTCGGTGACTTGTGCGCGAGGAACTTGGTTATGGCTCCGAGACGATGTGTCGAGTCCCAGATTTCCATCGCAATGCTGTGGCGGAAAACATGCGAATGACAAAAATCCTTATGGAGTCCCGCTAGTTTTCCGTAGCGCTTAATGATCAGGTCGAAATATTGGCGTGAGAGTGATCCGAACAACCTGCTCGTGCCGCGCTGTTTTGCCAACTCGACGAGCGGCGACATGTCGAACTCGGGAGCATCGTCAATGTGTAGCTGCGGGAACGAGTCAGCACCGCGCTTCGCGCGATAGACTTTGATCTTCACAACACCCGCTGATTCGAAAACATCGCAACCGCGCAATGCCAGCGCTTGGCTAACGCGGGCACCAGTCCAGAAGCAAGTCAACATCGCCAGATGGTGGGTGCGATTCTCCGCGTATGCGACTTTCATCAGCTTCGCGATTTCGGGTTTCGATAGGTATCTCATAACGACATCTTAATGCATACAAAGTGATACGTCAAGCAAAATCTACTATGACAAAAAGTAAGTTCGTCCAGATGCATCGGAAACAAAGGGTTTACACTCGGCATGTTGGCGATGTATGCAACAGCGAAGCAAAGGGTTTACAGCGTCTAATCTTGTTGCCTTCGGTATGTATTTTGGTACTCTCGTCTTGGGTGAAACATGACCAAAAGCGAAGACCGGGTCCTGACTGCGGTTCGGATCGATAAAGAGACCATTAAAGGCCTTGAGAAATTGGCGGAAAAGATGGACCGGTCGATGTCTTGGCTGATTAGAGCTGCGTGTGATGCGTACGTCGCGAAGGGCGGGAAGGTCTGATTCTTCCGGGCTCGTTGCGCGTGCGGAGCGGAGCGACGGCCAGCGCGGAAAGCCCTGGGAATCATCAGCCGTTAAAGCCAGCGAACTTGCGGTTCGCCTCGTTAGCGTGCTCCGGCGTCTCGGCGGCGTTCCATTCGTTCGTCCACTGCCAAATGGCCCACATTCTGCGGAGGTTTAGGTGGTTCAGGGTTGGAACAACCGGCGTGTGATCCGCGGTCGGCTTGGATTTCTCCGTTTCAGATGACATTTTCAACTCCACATTTTTCTTTCGTGATTTTTTTCACGCTCGCGAGCCCGTGCGCGACGACGCCGAGCGTTACCCACCTCGACTGCTCGCAAGTCGTAGATTCTGCAACGTGTCCAAAACGGTTTGGTTTCTGCCTATAGAAACCGCTAGCCCTCGTCATCCATGATCGTGAAACCCTTCTTTTTCGGCTTCGCCGGTGCGTTTTGCTTTGCCAACCGGCGCGTTCGGCGCTCGGATTCCTGGACCAGCTTGGTGACACATTCAAGGGCTCGCAGTCGTTCTTGCGGGCTCAACTTGGGGTCGTTCGCCGTTTGCAGCGCGAGCGTTAGCGCTAGTGATTGGCTCGGCATGGTCTACTCCTGCGAACGGTCTTGAGTCAGCCTCGCGGCTGGGAAGGTATCGATCAATTCAGCTGCCGCGCGAATTAGAATCCGAGCTTGCTGCCAAGTTAGTGCCTGACTTGACGCCGCCGCGATCATTGCTGCAACGATTGAAGGTTTTGCTTTCTGTGCCATTTTATTCTCCAGTTGATTCGTGTCCTGCGTGACTTTTCCCTGCTCGCTTGCATGCGGGGCTTTTTCTTTTTGAAAAATTGCACCACAGACAAAGCGTTGCGTACCCGGTCGGGTACCCTTCGTCTTTCACTGCCTTGTACAAAGTGCTTCCTGATAGGCGTCTGCCGCTTGGGCTGCGATGCGCACTGCCGTTGCCTGCGATGTGATCCAGCGATAGGAATTCGACGTTCGTGACGGTACAGCCCGGGCAGGAACATGAAAGAATCTGATTTCGGGAATACCGTGTCAAAACTTCGATTTTCAGTGCGGCTAGTACTTTCTTTCGATTCTCGGAATCATGGTTGCCGGGAGTGGCGCGGCGTTTGCGTGCTTTATCCCGCGTGATTTTCTTTCGATCTTCCCAGCTCTTAATTTGAGCTTTGCGAGCCTCAGAGCTCACGACTCGAATCTCACGTTCCTTGCGACTCTCTCGTCTCTCCAGGCGGCGTACCTTCGCCTCAATCTTATCGATCCGCGCCACCAGCTCGGCGTATCCGCCCAATACGGTGCGCTCTTCGGGGTGAAGGTTCAGGTCGTCCATCGCGCTTTGCGGGCGCGAGACGCGTCCTGATTCTCCTTGGCCCTCGTCGGGGCGGTTTCCTGCCATGACTCTAGAGAATCGAAGGCAGGTTATTTACGGCGGCGTTCGGCAGTGGCCCCCGGCGATCCCAGGTGCCCTCTATCCATGCTGCAACACGACAGAGTTCAAATCGGCATTCGGGGCGGGGCAAAGCAGGATAATTGAAGTATTTTCTTCAAATGGACGGTTACGCGACTTACCAGGGAGTTGGCTTTCGTTCGACCAGATTTTCGTCAAAAAATCACCTGCGATGCATCGAAGTTAAGCTGTACAATCCCCGTGAGCAGTCTCATGGCAAAACTTACTGAGAAATTGCTTTTGTTCGTTCAGATAATCCTCGTTGGGGTCGGTATCCTTTCTCTTGTGTTCGGCGTATTCGCATTGATTGGCTCATGGCTTTCCCAAGGTTCATAGCCGAATCGACGCTTCCCGACAGGCTGTGCGCCCCGTCAAAGCGGTAATCGAGAACTTGGAGTTCACTTCTAATGAATACAAACGTGCGAATCGCAAAGCTGTTTTCTTTAACGCTTTGCTTTGTTTTATCCGTAGGGATTGCGAAAGCTCAGGAAGTTAAAGGAACTGCGCGCATGGAGCAGATCAGAATCACTATAGGGAAAGTCCGATCTGGCCAGACCACTGACGCGAGAACGGACGCAGCGGAACATCTCGCGAGTCTCGTGCGAAATCTCACTAAAGAGCAAATTACAGAGCCACTCGTGACCGAAATAAGCTCGCTTCTGGATTCACCGGACGATTCGGTGCGATATTGGGTGGCAAGATCCCTTGGAAACATTGGACCCGCTGCTAAATCAGCAGTTCCGAAGCTCGAAAAAATGCTTCCTACGGCGGACTGCATTGACGGGGCAATTACTTCAGCGGGTGGAATTCGAGACGCTCTGATACAAATGGGCGTCAAGCCTGGTGCTCCGCCCAATTGTAA
>Ga0209221_1000600_pt1 | contig 13125 bp, 17 predicted proteins | sample BlaSpr_A8_Ref_O2_FD_187989 | JGI IMG/M metagenome (GOLD analysis project Ga0209221, IMG submission 187989) | Forest soil microbial communities from Thunder Bay, Ontario, Canada - Black Spruce, Ontario site 2_A8_Ref_O2 (SPAdes) (version 2) | ecosystem: Environmental > Terrestrial > Soil > Boreal...
ATGGAATACACGGCGGCCATGTCCCTTGCGGAGTGACTGCACACGGTAGTCCGGGCGGGCCTTTGCAGTTTGACTGCCTGGAAGCTGCCCTTGCCGCCGGCCTCCATCGCCATTCGAGAGGAGAATAATCAATCGTGGCCAAATTAACGTCTGCTAAGAGAAAAACACTTCCGACATCGGAGTTCGTTGAGAAAGGCGCCAGAAAATATCCGATCCCTGACGCTACGCACGCACGGGATGCTCTGGCAAGAAGCTCGGGAAAGCCAGAGCGCGCGGCTGTGGTCGCTGCAGTCAGACGAAAATTCCCGGAAATAAATATAGCGAAGAAGCAGTAGCGACGAGCGGAGCGCTGGTTGCGTCGAGAGGAACGCTATGGAACCCGCTGGGCACTGACCATTCATAAGCCGGATGCTCAGACAGAGCAGCCATCTTTGGGCTGCCTCCTCCTCAGCATCGATGTGATCGATTGCCGTGCCCCCTGAAAAGTAGCCGTGATTAGGGCTGGGCGATGCGTGATTCAGGTTTGCGAAGAAGATTTTTGCTCGTAAAGCGAATCGCGGTCCGCGCGGACCTTTGCGGTCGGCCGCTGAGACACTGTGCCGGCCGCCAGGTCCAAGTCAAAGACTCCGCATCGATCTGCTGGCGTGAATCGGCCGAATATTTCGCAACTGTGCGAAATGGAACTGCATGACGTCCGTCTCGATGCCACCATGAGTGCATGCCGCATAAGAAAGGTAAGAAACAACCAATGACCGCGACACGGGCCGACGTCAAGAAGGAAATGGCGAAACCGCGCATGGCGAGGTCCGCAAGGATAGCGGAACTGAATCTGGATACTGCGCGAAATATAGCGGAGCCAAGCACAACCATGCCTGGAACCGTCAAGAAAATTATCCCGTCGCCCCATACGGACCTGCCGGAAAAAGCACAGATTGCCGTCGCCGGGGCGCCGCGTCCGTATCGGGACCTCCGCATCGAAAATACGTTAACTGACGAACACGGCGACGACGTGAAGCTCAAGAAGGGCGCCCATGTTGAGATTACCGTCACTGCCAACGACGACCGGCGTCGCAATTAACTAAAACAGCCAAGTTTGTGAGTTTTAATAGTTGGCAAGTCCTTTACGCACCCGCGCGTATTCCTACCGACAGGATTGTTTCGAGCCTCGTGAGTATGGTAGGTTGGTGTGGCAGGGCTGGTTTGATGCAAGCAACCAAGACTTCGGCCAAGATTAAATCCAAAACAAAATCCACGCAGAAGCCTGCTTTCGATCCCCAAGTTTTTCTCGATTCGGCGGGACTGGCTCGGAAGGTCGTAGAGTTTCGGAAAAAGGAAACCATCTTCTCGCAGGGCGATTCCGCCAACAATGTGTTGTACATCCAAACGGGAGGCGTGAGGCTCTCCGTCATAAATGAAGCCGGCAAGGAAGCGGTGGTAGCGATCTTGGCACCGGGCGATTTTTTCGGCGAAGGTTGCCTCGCCGGTCAGCCGATCCGCATAGGGACCGCGACAGCGGTTACGCCGACTACCGCGCTCGTCATCGAAAAGAAGGAGATGATCCGCGTCCTGCACAGTGAGCATGCATTTTCCGACCGATTCATCACTTACATGCTTTCGCGCAACATCCGCATCGAAGAAGATTTAGTCGATCAGCTATTTAATTCCAGCGAGAAACGTCTCGCTCGCACGCTGTTGCTGCTGGCCCGCTACGGCAAAGAGGATAAACCCCAGAGGCTACTTCCTAAAATACCGCAAGAGACGCTGGCGGAAATGGTTGGCACCACGCGATCACGAGTCAATTTCTTCATGAACAAATTCAGAAAGCTAGGGTTCATCAAATACAACGGCGGCCTGCAGATCAACACGTCACTTCTGAGTGTTGTCCTGCACGATTAAACAACAACTTCTTAGTCTCGGGGCGAGGAACCTCAGGTGCTGAACGTTCAGGGACGGCTGGCTTTCTTCCTTATTGGCCTTGTTCTCACGCCTAATTTCTTGGCCTTCTTCACCAAGTCGCGCTCCTCCCAGTCAATTAGAGCTGCTCCGGGTCGTTCGTTCGGGAATCGACTGACATACTTTCTCATCGCAAAGCTCCGATCAACGCCGAGCAGTTCAATTCAAACTGACCCGTACTATCACGCTTTCGGTGGTGCGGCGTCTGCTCGCCGCCGCACCGATCAACCCGAATGCTTTCGGTTGGATTCTGGTAACCGAGTCGATAGTCTGCGCCATTGACTTATCCAGAGTATGCGGCGCGCAGGATATAATCATTCCGTGTCCAGCAAACGATTTCGCGAATTGCAAGACGAGTTTTTTGCAACTTCTACACGTCTTCGATTAGCGCAGAAGCCCGAAGAAAAATTGGCACTGTTAAATGAGCTTCAGCGGATCGTACAAGAATCCAAACTGGCACTCGTTGGCACCGATTCCAAAGAGTCCTGACTTTGGAAACGATTGCTGCCTCGCAATTGATCGTGAAATCGTGGTAAATCGCGTTCGATTGGACGCACAGAAGAGAGTAGTATCACTTCTTTGAAAGCTCGCCGTTGAAATGGCTTTCAACATCTTCATGGCTAAGCGGGATTCTTGCCTTTGTCAATACGACCGAATACACGACCTCATTACCTGCAAGCTGAGCGGTGATAAACGCCCCATGGTCCGGCAGTTCTAGGTAGATAAACTTAACTTTTCTGCCGTCTTCAAGTGTCTTAATCCACGCTTCGTCTCGCATTCTTGTGTCTCGAATCAGCCGAGGTTACTGTACGCCGCAAATATACGCTGTACGCTGCCAAAACGGACGCATTTTCCTTAGGAACTAAGTTGGGATCGGGCGAAGCGGAAGCTATTCAATGCTGCCGCCAGTGTACGGCATAGGACAGACTTACAGCTGATCGTTAGGTATTTTTGCGCAAATGAAGAGGAGAGAACTCACGCCTCGACAGGTATGTTCGGTCCCCTGTCCTACGTGTGGTGCTCCCGTCGGGCAGCCTTGCGAACTGCTCTCCGGTGCTCTGCGTTCAAAACCACATTTGAACCGCGAATTTGCTGCCATTGAGGCTATCGAGAGGAAATGAAATCGCATGGGCCTCTCGGTTCAGAGCGGCCCCACCGTTTGCTTGTGCTTCGGCAACTTGACCCTCGTCAGCCAGAAGTCATTGAGGCTCTTTTCCAGCCCCTCGAACTCGCTCAAATCCCCCGGCTTTTTGAGATAGGAGTTCACCTTCAGTTCGTAGCTGCTCACAACATCAGATTCCGCGTCGGAAGTGTTCAAGACGATGACCGGAATCGTTTCCAGGTGGGGGTTAGCCTTAATACGCGCCAGAACCTCACGGCCATGTAGTTTTGGCAGATTCAGGTCCAGCAGGATGACGTCAGGACGAGGTGCATCAAGACAGCGTCCTTGGTAACCCAAAAACTCCATTGCTTCAACTCCGTCAGTGACTACGTGGAGACGCGCAGTGGGATTGATTTCACCCAAAATCTCGCGCATCAGCCTGATGTCACCCTGATTGTCTTCGACGAGCAGAATATCTGTCGGCACCCTTTGCTCCTCAGCGACTCGATTGCGCGGTTACGTCGTCGGTAAAATGGCGGAAGGGACCACCCGAACACGATGGGTCTTGGAAGGGAATTTTATTGTGCCGCATCGGCTGCTGAAGTTAAGCACGGCGAACAGGGATGCGGCAATCCGGTTAGCCCTAACACGGCACGCGGCGCACTCTGTTCTCTTAACCAACTCGCAATCCGCGGGGTTTCAGAATCATCCGTACGGCACCGCACCGATCACTCCCGATCTTCTAAATACATGCTTCGATGTATCGCTTTCATCGGCCGTTCCTGTTGAGCTCGTGTTTAACGGGTCAAGGGCCTGGAGAGCGATGCCGAAGACGATCTTGGTCGCTGACGACAGCGCTGTGATTCGCAAATGCCTTTGTAGGATCTTCGAAACCGAAGAGGACTACGACATTTGCGCAGAGGCCGTCAATGGCGAGGAAGCAATCGCGCTCGCGATGCAACACAAACCCGATCTAATTGTTCTAGATTTTCAGATGCCGAGGATGAACGGAATCGAGGCCGCGTATGAATTAAAACGGATTATGCCCAACGTTCCAATCATTCTGTTTACCAATCACGCAGATACAGTGCAGTTCGCCGTTGGACGAAATTCTCCCATTGATCTTATCGTCCCAAAATCCGATGCGTTCCACATCATAGATCACATTCGCTCGCTGATCCCCGTTTGAGTCAGCCGCCAGACCGTTTCCGAACACTTCCTACTAGCTCTGTATGGGTTTGCGCTCGTTCGCGATAGACGGCGGCTAACAGCTGCCATTTCGTCTTTTCCGCCTCGGGTAGACCACTCGCAAGTTCTTCCACGTGTTGGGCTGCCTCGTCCCACCATCGAACGTCGCCTTCGACAAATGACAAGACTTCTTTGAGTAGTTCTTCCAAGTTGCACCTCCAGGAAAGGTGTGTTGGAAAACGGCAGAGATTCTATCACCAAAATGCGTCGCGTCACCGAGCAGGTGTGACAAGAACCCCCTACAACATTCGCCGTATAGCCAGCCTGTAGTTAGGGTGCTATCGAACAGCTAGCGCCAAGGTCGGTACGCCCACGCCCAAAAATCTGCCGAGAACGAAATGGCCAAGAAAATCATCGTCGCGGACGACAACGCAATCATCAGAAAGATGCTCTGCCGAATGTTTGAAGCCCAACCGGATTATGATTTGTGCGCCGAAGCAGAGAACGGCCAACAAGCTATCGCGCTGGCCATCGAACACCGCCCGGATCTGCTCATTCTCGATCTGGAGATGCCAGTAATGAACGGGATAGATGCGGCACGCGAGATCAAGCAGGCTGTGCCGGGTGTCACTATCATTCCCTTTACGCAATATGCCGACATCGCGACGGGACCCGCGTTTAGGAATTTGCCGGTAGACCGAGTCGTGTCAAAAAATGACGGTATTTCACTGATCGGGCACATCCGTTCGCTGATTCCGGCTTAGGGCCAATGATTCACACTGGCGCCCCACTGATAGGACGACACGAGTTTTTGTCCTGCTCGGTTTCAAGTGGAGCGAACTTCAGCACGGCTCGCCAAATACTTTCAAGCGCATTCTAACAAGTGTGGTGCTAAGGTTTGGTCCAAAGTGACGAGAAAACTTCCGACGTCCGTCAGCCCAATAAACGTCCGCGGCACTACACTTTTGCCCAGCGATACCCGCGAGCGGTATCGTCAGAAACTGGCCCGAATCACACTCGATGCCATGGTTCAGTTTGTCGGCCTTCTCGATGTAATGGGCACGGTGCTCGAAATCAATCAGGTCGCGCTTGACGCTGTGGGCAGCAAGCTGTCCGACGTGGAAGGGAAGCCGTTTTGGACGACCTTCTGGTGGCAGGTCTCAGAAGAAATCAACGCGACCCTGCCGGAGTCAATCCTACGAGCCGCACAAGGGGAATTCGTTCGCTGGGATGCGGAAATCTACGGACGCTACGGCGGCAAGGAGACGATCATCATCGATGCCTCGCTCATGCCGGTCAAGGATGAGGAAGGCAAAGTCGTGTTTATCGCAGCTGAAGGGCGTGATATCACCGAAAAGAAAGCGCACGAACGCGAACTCGCGCGTCAACGTGAGGAGCTAGCACAACTCGACGAACTCAAGACTCAATTTTTCGCGAATGTTAGCCATGAGTTTCGCACGCCGTTGACTTTGATGATGGGGCCTCTCGAAGATGCGATCGCGGAATCGGATGGATCATCCACTGCAAACCGGGAGCGTTTGGAACTCGCACATCGGAATTCCTTGCGATTGCTAAAACTGGTCAACAACCTGCTCGACTTTTCACGCATCGAGGCCGCGCGAATTCAAGCTTGTTACGAACCCACCGATCTAGCTCTTATGACGCGAGAACTCGCGAGCGCGTTCCGTTCGGCGATTGAGCGAGCTGGCATGCGTTTGATCGTTACTTGCCCGGACCTTTCGCAGACGGTTTACGTGGATCGAGAGATGTGGGAGAAGATCGTATTCAACCTGTTGTCCAATGCGTTTAAGTAAACGTTTAGCGGTGATATCGAGATCGCGGTTCAAGTCGTTGGATCAAAAGTGGAGATGTCGGTCCGAGATACCGGAACCGGCATTCCGCCTAGTGAGATTCCTGAGCTATTCGAGCGTTTCCACCGGGTCAAGGGTGATCGGGGACGCTCCTACGAAGGCAGCGGCATTGGACTCGCGTTAGTCCAGGAACTGGTCAAACTCCATAGCGGTGAGGTTCGAGTTCAAAGCGAAGTGGATCGTGGGACCACCTTTACAGTCGCGATTCCGCTCGGCAGCGGTCATTTGCCCCCAGATCGTATAAGTGGCGCCCGAACTCTGGCGTCAACCGGTGTGGTGGCCGGAGCGTACGTAAAAGAAGTTTTGGGGTGGCTTCCAGACAATACCTCGGATCTTATCGAGGATGGTAATACATACTTGCGTCGTCCGCCTGAAACACTTCCAAGTTTCGTTGGGGAACCACACGAACGCCCTCGGATACTGCTCGCGGACGACAATGCTGACATGCGGAACTACGTTCGACGTCTTCTCGAAGAACGATACGACGTAGCGGCCGTAGCGGACGGCGAGTCAGCTCTGGAAAGCATCAGGAGTAGACGTCCAGACCTAATCCTTACCGACATCATGATGCCGCGGCTCGACGGCTTTGGGTTACTGCAAAAGATACGAGCCAACGAAGCTTTCAATAATATTCCTGTAATTCTGCTCTCCGCCCGTTCCGGCGAAGAATCGCGGATTGAAGGCTTGGATGCTGGTGCTGATGATTACTTAGTTAAACCGTTCTCCGCCCGAGAACTGATGGCACGGGTAAGATCTCACTTAGCGACAGCTCAAATTCGCGGAGAAGCGAGCGAAGTCGAACGCAAGCTGCGACTCGGTGCCGAAATGCTCGCAGCAATCGTCGCTTCCTCGGACGATGCGATTATCAGCAAAACTTTAGAGGGTGTCATCACCAGCTGGAACGCAGGCGCCGAGCGACTCTTTGGATACACAACCAAAGAAGCCGTAGGTCAGCCGATCACGATGATCATTCCCCTTGATCGCCGAGGCGAGGAAACAGTAATCCTTGCGCGGCTAAGGGAAGGCAAACGTATCGATCATTTCGACACCGTTCGCCTGCGAAAAGATGGCACTAGGCTTGACATATCACCTACAATTTCTCCCGTCAGAGACACCGCAGGAAAAATCATCGGTGCATCGAAAATAGCTCGCGATATCAGTGCGCGCAAGCGGGTGGAGCGCGAATTGCACGAGAGCGAGCAACGTTTTCGCACGCTCGCTGATGCGCTCGATACGCAAGTGCAATTTCGGACGCAAGAGTTGCGGCGGCGAAACACTGAGATTCTGCAGCAGTCGGATCAGCTTCGAGAGCTTTCAGGAAGATTGATGTCTACTCAGGATGAGGAGCGCCGGCGAATTGCCCGTGACTTGCACGACAGCGCCGGCCAGAATCTGGCTGGTCTGGCGAGGACGGTTGCGCGAATTGAAGACGAGGCGACGCGCAACCCTACCCGATTGTCCCAAACGGTCAAAGAAATCCGGGATTTGATTGAGGGGCTGAGCCAAGAGATGCGCACGACGTCTTATCTTCTGCACCCGCCGATGCTGGACGAATTCGGACTTAGGTCCGCACTTGGCTGCTACCTCGAGGGCCTGAAGCAGCGTAGCGGACTTAGTATTGAGCTGAATATTCCGGCCGATTTCGGAAGGCTTGCCCCGGAGGTGGAACTCGCGATATTTCGTCTGGTGCAGGAATGTCTGGCAAACATCCATCGCCATTCAGGAAGCAAAACTGCGGTAATCCGCATCATTCGTGAGCCCGACAAGATTTATGCGGAAGTTCAGGATCACGGGAAGGGAATGTCGCCGGAGCGATTCGCAGAGGTTCAATCTCAGGGCGCCGGGGTGGGCGTCGGGATCAGGGGAATGCGAGAGCCCGTCCGGCAGGCTCATGGCGAATTGAGTGTGGATTCCAATTCTTTGGGTACAACCATTACTGCTATTTTTGCGGCACAGACACCCGCAGCGAAGGAACAGGGTCCTCTTTCGCCACGCAGCCCGGCATGATTGTCTGGCGGAACAGTTGAGTGGGCGTGGATGCCAGCATTAAAGGCGTCGCCGTACAGCGTTCGTGGTCGGACTATACCGTCTGGGCCGTATAGCTGGCGGCGGTTCACTCTTCCATACTTATTACGATACAAAAACTCTCCGGAGGTGTACCGTGCAGCAAACAGAACTGAAAGAGCTTTACGTTGACGAGTTGAGAGACATCTACAGCGCAGAAACGCAGTTGGTGAAAGCCCTTCCGAAAATGGCGAAGGCTGCGGTTTCTGCAGAGCTACGCAATGGATTTGTACAGCACCTGGAACAAACCAGGGATCACGTCTCGCGGCTGGAGCAGATTTTCGATGGCCTCGATGAAACACCAACCGGCAAGCACTGCAAGGGGATGGAGGGTCTAATCAAAGAAGGCGGCGAAGCTGCCGAGGAAGATTACGAAGGCGACGCGAAAGATGCAGCGTTGATCGGCGCAGCGCAGCGAGTAGAGCATTATGAAATCGCGGCGTACGGCACCGTACGAGCTATGGCCGAGAAGCTTGGCGAAAGCAAAGCCGTAAACCTTCTCAGCCAGACCCTGCAGGAAGAAAAAGATACAGACGTAAAATTGTCCAAAGCCGCGGACAAGATGACAATCGAAGAAGGCGGCGAAAACGAACGGGAAGGAACACCGGGGACTCGAAAGGCCAAGGGCAAGGCTGCTCGGGCGTAATCCGGTCAGATCGCCCTAGCAAGTCGTACTGCCGCGGAAACCGGAGAAGTGCGGGGTCCGCGGCAGATTTCTATGCCCGAAGCTTGGAAGCGAGATTCTTCATCACGCAATTCATTTTCTGTTTCGCCGTAGGCGGCCTCATCGTGTCATTGTTTGCTGCTCTCGGCGACGTTCTTAATTCTTACTTACGTGTGTTCGCTCGCATTCCATCTTTGATACGCCGCCGCGCTTCGCCAGGGCCCTTCACAGCGATGATCGAATACGTTTTGCCCAGCATCTTGTGGTAGTTCACAAAGAATTCTTCCAGCTCACGAACAAACTTTTTCCCCAAGTCGTCCACGTGCTTCACGTACGCGTAGCTGTGATTTTCTTGCTCCACCGCAACGATACGGTCATTCCGTTCTTCTTTCTTTTTCTTGCCTTGCACGCCTTCAATCACCCCCACAACGCGGCATTTCAAAAGACATCCAGAAAAAGCCGGTTCATCCATCAATACGAGCACGTCTGTCGGATCGCCATCTTCAGCGCGCGTTGAGGGGATAAAACCAAAATCATAGGGAAACGCCATTCCGGCCGGCAACACTTTCATCAGCTGGAAAATCTTCTGCTCAGAATCGAACGCGTACTTGTTCCGGCTTCCTTTGGGCGTTTCGATAATGACTTGGATCGTATCCTTTTCATCCGCATCGACGGGACTCAGTCTTGACGGATTTGCTAGACCATTACTCCGGACTTTTTTCGTGGCCATGTTTTTTCACCTTTTTGCGCCCCACAATCAAGGACAGGCAGCGGCCTTTTCCATAAATCCTGGATTCTTATTCTGTCGTGACGATATCTTTGATTTTCGCGTACTGTTCGCTCGATACGACATGCTTTGAAATCAATTCAGCCGGCTCACGATAAGGCCGGTTTCGAATAATTCGTCGAGCGGTCACACTAGAAATATCTGGCAGTTCCGTGAGTTCGCTCTCCGACGCGGAATTTAGATTAACGACATGGTGCCCGCCCTGAACCCACCCCTGTCGCACGCCTTCCGCGAAAGCACGCGCTTCTCTTGCGGCTTCATCTGCTACTCGACCGAGTTCGCGTCCCGCTGCCTGGATTTCCGGCTTAGCTCGGTCGGTCGCCTTCGCAACTTCGGTCCGGGTTTTGTCCTCACGTTGTTTCCGCTGCTGGGCCGTTTCGTTCGGGGCGCAACTGCACATCACCGATATGATAAGCACAAGACTAAGCGCAGTGGAAACGCGAGTCATTCGTGCGGGTTTCATGGGGTAGGTGCGCGGGTCACTAAGCCGATGAGTTCTTTGCTTCACGAAAAGCGCCTTCCCCAACTTTCTTCGCGTGGCGCACTCGCCCTTTTGCTTCGTCAACACCTTGCTGCGCGCGGTGGATCAGTTTCTGACCGGCCGCGACCGCCCCATCCACACCGTCTTTCGCACTCTCTAGAATATGTTCGCGTGTGTCGTCACCCGATCGAGGAGTAAAGAGTATTCCAATGGCAGCCCCCACGCCGAACCCGACAGCGAACGTTGAAATCGATTCGGTCCACCTAATTCTGCCGTTCATTGTCGCCTCCGTTTCCGAATGAAGTCGAAGAGGAAGCTCGAGGCGAGCTTCCTCCCCGTGAAACTAAATCCTGCCGCCGGAAGTTGTATGGCGAACCTGCGAATCATCTGTCTTAACGTCCGCCGAAGACTCACCCGTCGAGGAAATATCCTCCGCATTCGCGTTTTTCAGAATTTCCTTCGCTCGCTTGATTTGGTCCGAGGTGTCACAGTGGACGGAAAGCAGAATACCGCCCTTCTGCAGGCGTCCTTCGTAACGCTTCGCTTCATACTCCGGGATTCCCAGGCCGATCAGCGCACCGGTGACTCCGCCAACTGCTCCGCCTACTCCGATCCCGGCGAGTCCCGCCATGATTGGCCCAGCCGCTATGAAAGGCCCAAGCCCTGGGATCGCAAGCAGCCCTACCCCCGCGAGCAATCCGAGTGCCCCGCCAAGAACCGCACCTGTGCTAGCGCCGGCTGTCGCGCCTTCGGGAGCCTTAGTTGCCTTTTCGGTTGCGATGGGTTTCGGGCCGAGATTCTCCGGTAGGAGCGCGGAAATATCAGAAGCGGAAAAACCACTCCTTACCAAGCTGTCGGTGGCTAGATCCGCAGCGGCTACCGTCGTGAAAATCCCGAACACTGCCGTTTTCTTATTTTCCATTTTGAATCTCCTGTTCGTTTCAATTTTGAGGTCAGAGCATTACTGCTATTGAGTCGGTGGCGCGATCTTCAAGTGGTTTGTAACGTTTCCTGCGCCCGCAACTTGAATAGCTTTTTCACCGATGGCCGTCTTTTCATCTTCAGTGCGGACAGGTCCTTTTAGAGTTACATGCCCGTCCTGAGTAATGATCTTTATGTTGTGGGCATACGTCGATAGCGCTTTATCGTTCATGAGGGCGCTGCGGATTTGCTTCGTTGTCGTCCGATCGGCAGGGTTCATCTTCTGCTGGTCGGCGGTAGTGGCATCTTTGTTGGCATCGCCTTGGTTCGTTTTGGTATTGTCTGGCGCCGGCGGTTGATCCTGCTGAATCGGACCCGCTAGAACTGAACCGACGAAGAGTGTTGTCGCGGCTACTAACCATAAATACTTTTTCAATTGCATCTAAATCTCCTTTTCCGTTCAGGAACATTTACAGGTCGAATGGGACTAATCATTCGGACGAAAGCCCACTACCAATAAACAGCGCTTTGAGAGTGGTGAACCATACAGCGAAGCGGGTAGGCATGAACAATTAGACTTGTAGTCTTGCCGCGCTGGGGCGTCAAAGGGGCTTTGGACACTGATCGAATCAGATCGCTGGCTGCGGGAAAGTGCCGCGCGGGATCGCCAGCCGACTCCATCACACACTCTTCTATCGATGTGCTCCAGACGATGACCGGCGCGTTTTGGCCCGTAAGTCGCACAGACGCTCGCAATCTTCAGACCTCAGGAGCATTCCGCGCTTATGCTCTTCGAAGTAGCCAAACGACCAGGCAGATAATAATTATGGTCCCTACCAGTCCGTATCCAAACATTGCAGCCTCCTATGATCTCAAGATCGTCGGATTCCGAAACCCGATGAGCCACTTTGCACCAACAGTCGCGAGATGTATGTCCCATTTGGCACACAATTCCGATTGTTCGTTTGGGGATCGGCGGATACTTTTTGGGAATCGCAAAGTGACCGACAGCGGACGGTGCGGAGTTGCCACGGTGGAAGAGCACTACTCAAAAACTGGCTGATCGAATCGCTCAAACCTGCATGTCCGGTTGCGGCGGTGGTCTCAATGGGTCGATGCAACACCATCTGATATAAGTCGGCTTTCTAAAGGTGGTGTTTATATGAAGCCAGGGAAACCGTTTGGGCTGTCTGCGATTGAGAAGAGCGACATGTGGAGGCGATGGAAGGCGGGAGAGACGCTGCATGAGATTGGGCGCGCCTTGGACAAGCCACATACCTCGATTCGCCGTTTGTTGTTGCCTCGCGGAGGGATTCCTCCCGCAGTGCGCCGTCGCTCCCGTCTAGCCCTCCTGCGGTCTGAGCGAGAGGACATCTCGCGCGGGATCGCATCCGGTTCATCGATTCGTGAGATAGCTAGACATCTGGATCGAGCAGCCTCGACGGTGGGCCGGGAGGTGACACGCCATGGTGGCCGTCCCGCCGATCGAGCGCATGAGGCGGATGACCAAGCCTGGGAGTCGGCCTTGCGGCCCAAGAAGTGCCTTCTTGCCGTGCACCGGAGGTTGCGAGAGGTGGTTGCGAGTAAACTGATCCTGGAATGGTCGCCCGAGCAGATTTCCGGATGGCTGAAGACCGAGTATCCCGAGGATGAGAGGATGCGCGTGTCTCACGAAACGATTTACCGCAGCTTGTTCATTCAAGCGCGTGGAGTGCTGAAAAAAGAGCTGATGGATCACCTGCGAACCAAGCGGCGCATGCGCCGCTCGCAGCACTCTCGTATCTTCAAAGACTCACGCGGTCAAATCACAGATGCCATCTCGATTAGGGAAAGACCCGCTGAAGTCGAGGACCGCGCTGTCCCTGGTCATTGGGAGGGCGATCTGCTAAGCGGCTCACGGAACAGTCACATCGTGACTTTAGTGCAACGTCATTCACGCTTTGCCATGCTGATCAAAGTGCCCAGCAAGGATACAGCAGCGGTGGTTACGGCATTGAGTCGGCATATTCGTAAACTCCCCGCTACTCTGCGGCGCTCGCTGACGTGGGATCGCGGACTGGAGATGGCCAAACACAAGGACTTTACGGTAGCTAC
>Ga0209221_1000602_pt1 | contig 13033 bp, 8 predicted proteins | sample BlaSpr_A8_Ref_O2_FD_187989 | JGI IMG/M metagenome (GOLD analysis project Ga0209221, IMG submission 187989) | Forest soil microbial communities from Thunder Bay, Ontario, Canada - Black Spruce, Ontario site 2_A8_Ref_O2 (SPAdes) (version 2) | ecosystem: Environmental > Terrestrial > Soil > Boreal...
AGCGCACCATTGGATGAATCTCGCGCAGGCCTACGAAGCGAACGGAGACATCCCTCACGCGCGCGAAGCCTTTCAGCAGGCGCGCTCGGTTTACCCGCTGTCGGCCGAGGTTTCGTGGAATTACGGAAATTTTCTGCTGCGCCAGGATCAAAGCGCCGAAGGCTACGCCGAAATCCAGCACGCGGTGCGTTCCGATCCAAAATTGTTGTCGCTCGCCATTTCCCGGACTTGGCGCTCCAGTCGCGACGTCAACGTTCTTTTGAATCGTGTTTTGCCGGCCGATTCCGATGCCTACCTTCTCGCCCTGGATTATTTCGCGAGCACCCGGCAGATGGATCCCGCTTTGGTGGCGTGGCAGCGCCTGGTGGCGATTGGAAAACCAATCGTACTGTCCAAATCATTCCCGTTTCTTGACGAACTGATTGACGAGGACCATTCCCGCGACGCGCAACGGGTATGGATCGACGCCCTGACGATGGCCGGAATGAATCACGACGACCCCTTAAACCATTCGCTGATCTGGAACGGCAATTTTGCGCAGGACTTCATCAACGGCGGGTTGGGCTGGCGGTGGGATACGCCGATGGGTGCCGACTTTGCCTTCGACACAGTTCCGCCAACGTACGGAGTTCGCTCCGCGCAAATCTTTTTCGGCGGCGGAGACAATACCGAACTGACCGAACCGAAACAGTATGTCGCGGTCGAACCCAACCAGTCCTACCGGTTCCACGCCTACATACGGATGGAATCTATCTCGACCGAAATGGGCATGAGATTCTTGATCACCGACCCCAACCACCTTAATGCGGTACGGGTCATCACCGAAAATCTGACCGGCTCGCACCCCTGGACCGTGACCGACGCGGAGGTTGTGGCCAGCCCTCAAACCCATTTCTTATTGGTGCAGCTTCATCGGGAACAAAGCCGGATGTTTGACAATAAGCTGAGCGGAACGGTCTGGATTGCGGATGTGACCCTGACTCCGTCGGAGCCACCGGTTGACCCCACAATGGCAATGAAAACCCGATGAAGCTGATTCGAGCGGGTCTGTGCGCGTTATTTGTCATCACCGTACTGGCCTACGGCGCGGTCGAAGTCTGGTCTCAGGCGATCCTGGAGGTCGGCGCCGGGTCTCTATTTGTGGTGTGGGCTGTGATCGCGTTCCGCAACCGCAGCATGACAATTACCTGGAATCCGCTGTGCTGGCCGTTGTTGGGTCTGATGGCTATCGGTCTGGGGCAGCTTGTTTTTCGAATCACTCCCTACCCTTTTCTCACTCGCGTTGAAATACTGAAGCTGGTCGCCTACTTCTTGATTTTTTTCCTTTGCACTCAAGCGTTCGGCGAACGCCAGGATTTGAATTCATTGGCGTGGTTGCTGATGTTTCTCTGTTTCGGGGTATCGCTGTTCGGGATCGTGCAGCGCTTCACCTCCGATGGAACGATTTATTGGTTTCAGAAACTTACCCTCGGCGGCGATCCCTTTGGACCATTCGTAAATCGCAACCACTTCGCTGGATTCGCGGAACTGACCGTCCCAGTCGGTCTCGCGCTGATGATTTTTCGCGGGCTGCGGCGCGACACTTTTCCACTCGCTAGTCTGTTGACCATCGTCCCCGTGGGGGCACTGATTCTCTCCGGTTCGCGCGGCGGAATCGTGGCCTTTGGCTTTGAATTGATGGTCCTGGCTTTAATGGTGCGCGCGCGAAAACGAAGTCCGGAGGCACCGCACTTGGCAGCACTGGCGCTGGTTGGTTTTGCCGCCATCGCCCTGATCGGATGGTTGGGCACCAGCAAAGTGATTGAGCGATTTTCCACCTTGCACTCGGGCGATGTTTCCCTGGCTCGCCGGGCCACCATGGTGCGCGGCGCAGCGCACGTCTTCCTCGCTCACCCGGTGGCGGGATGTGGATTGGGTTCGCTCGTGGCGGTCTACCCGCGATTCGAGGTTCTTTACGACGGGCTGGTCGTCGACCATGTGCACAACGACTACATGGAGTTGCTCGCCGAAATGGGTTTGCTCGGCGCGCTCTGCGGCGCAGTATTTCTGTGGATTCTGTTTCGCGATGCGAAAAAGTGCTTCGCCGCAGAGCAGGGTCATTTTTCGCGGGCGATCCATGCCGCGGCGATCACCGCTATCTGCGGCCTACTTTTGCACAGTCTGGTGGATTTCAATCTGCATATTCCCTCCAACGCTTTGCTCTTCCTGCTGCAAGCACATCTGGCCACGGTGGATCCGTTGCCTTCGGAAGGGGGAAAACTGCGCATCCGCGCTCGGACTCGGGCTCGGGAGGAAAGTAGCACCGCGATCTAGCTCGCCAGCACGTCACCTGGATCAGCAATTGGCGATGAATTCGCCACGGTCTAATGCAATAGGCCTGTGAATTACTGTCTAAGGTGCGGCACAGCCCTAAACCCCTCATTTTCAATGTGAAGCGCGCTAGGGACTAACCAAATGCTAACGATTTGTGTGCACGCGGCGCGTTTCAGACCGTTCGCCGCTTTTGGGAAAGAACCAAAAAACTCAGGCGGTTGACATCGGCGCGCTGACTAATGGATAGTGATGAAGATGCTGACGATAGGACTAATTTTGACCATCTGGCTCGTTTCAGCGCGGTCGCGGGCAAGGCTCAACCTCCGGGCTGTATCGCTAGTGCTCGTTACGGTATTCGCGGCTGCGTCCCAGTCGTATAGCCAACAGCGGGATAATACATCACGGCAAGTTAACGAAAAAATTCAAAATCTTGCGGCGATGGATCGTGTGAAAGCTCGCGAAGTTCCCGTTGGCACCGGAGACCTACTACACATAGAAGTCTTCGACGTTCCAGAGCTGACACGAGATGTCCGAGTGGGGGACACTGGCGAGTTTAGCTACCCTTTGATTCCAGGAAGGATTTCTGCTGTGGGATTGACTCCGTATCAACTTGAAGAAAAAATGCAGCGGCTCTTGATCGAGAATGGCCTCGTGACCCACCCGCAAGTTTCGGTCTTCGTCAAAGAACAGAATAGTCAAGGGGTATCGGTAGTAGGCGCGATTCAGAAGCCAATGGTGTATCAAATCGTCCGACCCACTACTCTGCTCGAGATATTGTCCAATGCTGGCGGAATTAGCGAGGATGCCGGGAGTACAGTGATAATTACCCGGGCTGCGAATGCTTCAGACGCACCCGAAGGGTCTAATGCTTCTTCCCCTGGGCCCCAGATCATTACAATTCGGCTTCAAGATCTGCTGGAATCGGGGGACCCCGTCTACAACATACCTGTTTATGGAGGGGACGTAGTTAGTCTGCCTAAAGCTGGAATCGTTTACGTCACAGGGGCAGGCGTTTCGCAACCCGGCGGCTACGTTCTTCAGAGCCATGGAGACCAAATTACGGCTCTCAGAGCCATCGCTTTGGCGCATGGAATGAGCGGGTTTGCTAAGGCGAACGACGCCGTGATTTTCCGGCCCAACCCCGCCACGGGACAGAACGATATTATTCCGGTACATCTTGGGAAGATTCAAAATCGCAAAGCCGAAGATGTCCCAATGAAAGCGAAAGACATTCTCTACGTTCCTGATAGCACTGGCCGAAAGATCTTGGCTCGAGGCGCCGAGGCCGCTGTGTCTGTCGGAACGGGACTCGCCATATATCGCGGCGGCCCGTAGCAAAGCAACCGGTTAAGATTTTGTGGTTCTCAATTGGGGCAAAAAGGAAAAATGGAAGAAGCGCCAAAATTAGTGCCGATCGATCGCGAACGACGAGCCGAAGAACCTCTAACGGTAATGCCGGCACCGTCGCTGCTTAACTGGGATCAAGCTCCCCGCGATCCCCATCTCCTCGATTACGTGATCATTCTCCGCAAACATCAATGGCTAATTATCACTTTCCTGCTAACAGTTGTAACTGGAGTGACAATCGCTTCATTTAAAATGAAGCCTATTTACGATGCCACCGCGCGAGTGGAGGTAGATAGAGAAGGACAAACACTATCGCCCTTCCAGGACGCTAATTCATATGACGCATACGTCGATTCTGAGAACTATATTGAGACACAGACGAAGATTCTGCAGAGCGAGACGCTGGCGCTTCAGACAATAAAGTCATTGGATCTAGAGCGTTATCCGGAATTCGGGGGTACCGACCATATTGCTGCTGGGTCCTCCGGGACGCGGCCCGCAATTCTTAGTGCATTCCTAAGTCGCCTCTCGGTCAAACGGGTTCCGAACAGCCGTCTCATCGACGTACAGTTCGAGTCTCAAAGTGGCCAACTTTCGGCTCAGGTTGTGAATACGCACCTTCAAAACTATGTAGAGCAGAACTTTCGCAGTAAATATGATGCGACCACCCAAGCGTCCACTTGGCTCTCCGCAGAACTTGAGGATCTTCGATTAAAGGTTGAGAAATCGGAGGACGCTAGGATCGCATATGAGCGCGAAAATCAGATTTGGCAAATTGATGAAAAGCAAGACATAACAACCGAGAAACTTCTAGATTTGAGCAAGGCAGTAACGGGAGCCGAAACCGATCTTGCGGAGCGCGGAGCACTCTATAACATCGCGGTTTCAGGAAACGTGGATGCATTGCCCGCGGCGCAAAATAATCTGGTTATTCAAGATCTCCTCAAACGGCGGGCCGACCTTGAGCAGCAACTTAATGATGCGATCAATCAATTCGGACCAAATTTTCCAAAGGTCCAACGACTTCAATCTCAAAAAGAGGAATTGGCCGAGTCGCTCACTAGGGCTCGGAACACCATCGTCGAGAGTGTCAAGGAAGAATACGATACAGCCCAAAAGCACGTTGAGCTGCTCCAGGCTGATCTCGATCAGCAAAAGCGGGACGCAAATGACCTTGCTGAAAAGCTGATTCAATATCATATCCTTCAACACGACGCAGATTCGAACAAGCAGCTCTACGACGGTCTGCTTCAGAAACTGAAGGAAGCCGGTATTAGCGCCGGCCTTAGGTCGAGCAACATTCGAGTCGTAGATCCCGCGCTGGTACCCCCATTTCCGTCACGCCCACAAAAATTCCGTAACATACTAGTATCTGTGCTTGTAGGCCTGGTTGGCGGCATTGGAATTGCGCTTTTCCGTGAATATCTAGACAACACGGTTAAATCCCCGGATGATATCGAGGCGCTAACCGGCCTGCCGTCTCTCGCGGTGGTGCCATCGTTGCCTGGACTTCCCAGCACGCAGGGACGTTTGTCACGGCTGGCTCGCGAGGCTTCTCCTCAGGCTGCGACCGGACCGCGCGTCGAGTTGCTTTCCTACATTCAGCCCAAATCGCAAATTTCTGAAGCATTTCGCGCACTGCGCACTTCCCTGCTGCTGTCGCAGGCCGATCATCCGCCGCAAGTCATTCTGGTCACCAGTGCGTTGCCGCGCGAAGGGAAAACTACTGCGGCGGTGAATTTGGCCGTAACCCTGGCGCAACTGGGCGACCGTACGTTGCTGATGGATTCGGACTTGCGTAAGCCCGGCATCCGCCGCGCCTTGAATCTCACCGGTGGTAAAGAGGTCGGGCTGAGCTCGTATCTCGCGGGCGTGTCTACGCTCGACGAAGTATTGATGCCGCACCCGACGATCAACAACTTGGTGGCCTTGACCACCGGTCCCGTGCCACCGAGCCCGGCGGACTTGCTCTCCTCTCACCGCATGCGAGAAGCGATTACGGATTTGCGGCATCGCTTCAAATTCGTGGTCATCGACTCGCCTCCCGTCATGGCGGCGACTGACGCCGTAATTCTGTCGGCGCTGACCGACGGCGTTTTGCTGGTGGTGCGCAGCGGCGAAACGCCCAAAGAAGCGTTCACCCGCACGCGCGATTTGCTTGCGGCGGTGAAATGCCGGTTGCTGGGCGTGGTATTGAACGCCGTCGATTCCAGCGCCCCAGACTATTACTATTCCTATCGCTACTATCCTTACGCCTATGGCTATGGGTATGGCGAAGATGTCAGCAAGAAGCCGACTTTTTCATCCGGGTCCGGCGATACGCACGGGCCAACTACCTAAACGAGGTGTCATCATGCGGTATCTCATAACCGGCGGGGCAGGCTTCATCGGATCCCATCTTTCCGAAGCGCTAATCGCACGCGGCGAAGAAGTGTTTGTACTGGATGACCTTTCCACGGGCAGTGTCGAAAATATCCGACATATGAAGAACAACCCTCGCTTCCACTATATTTTCGATTCGATCATGAACAAGCATTTGCTGGCGGAGTTGGTCGACGAATGTGATGTGATTTTTCACTTGGCTGCCGCCGTGGGCGTGAGGCTGATCGTGGAGAGCCCAGTCCGCACCATTGAAACCAACGTGCATGGTACTCAGAATGTGCTGGACGCGGCTTCAAAAAAGAAAAAACTGGTATTCACCGCCTCCACCTCCGAGGTTTATGGCAAGAGCGACAAGATTCCGTTCCACGAGGACGCAGACTTAGTGCTGGGTCCTACGAGCAAAGGCCGCTGGAGTTATGCCGCATCCAAAGCGCTCGATGAATTCCTGGCGCTTTCGTTCTGGAAGGAAAAGAAGCTACCGGTAATTGTCACACGATTTTTCAATACGGTCGGGCCAAGACAGACCGGCCGTTATGGCATGGTGCTTCCGAATTTCGTCCGTCAGGCCCTGGCTGGGGAGCCCATCACCGTGTACGGAACCGGAAAACAGTCGCGATGCTTTTGCGATGTGCGCGATTGCGTCGAATCCGTGCTGCGTCTGGTGGCAACCAATCAAGCCATCGGGGAAGTTGTGAACGTGGGCAGCACCGAAGAAGTTTCGATTGCGGCCCTGGCGCAACTGGTAAAGCAGCGCACCGGAAGCAAGTCTCCAATCGTTTCGGTTCCTTACGACCAGGCCTACGAGCCGGGCTTCGAAGATATGCCGCGGCGCGTTCCTGCGCTCGAAAAACTTGAAGAGCTGACGGGCTTCCGCCCGGGCATTCCACTGAACGACATCGTGGACGGCGTGGTCACCTACTTTCAGGACAAAGCGAATGCTGCAGTAGGCACCGTGGCAGGTTCAGGTGAGTCGTATCCGATGGCCGCGAAAGCGTCCGCGGATTAACCGCTGAGGATTCCGTCGTCGGACAATAGTTGGGGTTGGCGCGTCAAATCCTACGGTGCTGGCCTCGTGCTCTACGAACGAGTTTGCTCCCGCCAGGGATGAGGGAACGATGAGCGGTTTTCGAGCGAAGAAGGCGGCGGTTCCGGTCGACGACCCGGGAACTTCGGCGGATTCGCGAGCAACCTGGGACCGGCGAAGAGAAAAAAAGCGCACTAGTACTTCGCTTTCGATCCTGGTTCCGGCTTACAACGAGCAGTATTTGATCGAAGCCAGCCTGCAGCGGCTCTGGGTTCTCGATCAGTCGCCCCGGCTCGACCACATAAAAGTCATCGTAGTCGACGATTGCTCCACTGACTCAACTCAAGTCTCGCTCGAGCGCTTTCGTCAGAGCCTCGAAACCAGTCAGGATTTCAAGAAATTTACCTGGGTGTGGGCCCGCCATGACCGCAATCAGGGCAAAGGCTCGGCCATCCGCACCGCGCTGCAGCATGTCGACACCGAACTGGTCGTGATTCACGACGCCGACCTGGAGTATCACCCTCGCGATTTGCTGCAGATGATCGAACTTTTCCTCTACGAAGATGCCGATGCGGTGTTTGGTTCGCGCTTCATGCCGGGCGGTTACAAGCGCGCTCTGTTCTTCCGGCATGCTCTGGGAAATAAGTTCCTGACCTTCCTGTGCGACCTGGTTTGCGATCTAAACCTGACCGATATGGAAACCTGCTACAAGATGGTGCGTGCCGATTTGCTGAAGAGCATTCCACTGAAAAGCGAGACCTTCGACGTGGAACCGGAACTCGCGATCAAACTGGCCAAACGGGGCGCGCGAATTTTCGAAGTTCCCATCAATTATTCCGGTCGCACCTACGCCGAAGGGAAGAAAATCGGCTGGAAGGATGGAGCCCGCGCGCTTTGGGCCATTCTGAAATACGCCATCTCTGATGAGATCTACACGGCGGATGGTCACGGCAGCGAAATCCTGATGAGGCTCAATCGCGCGCCACGCTTCACCAAATGGATGGCCGACGTGATCGAGCCCTACCTGGGAAATCGCGTATTGGAAATTGGCGCGGGCATTGGCAACATGACTTTGAATCTGATCCCCCGTACGATCTATTGGGCCACGGATATCAATCCGGAATACCTCGACTATCTGGAAGAAATGCGCTCGACGCGACCGTATCTGCATGTGAGTTACACCAATGGGATGTCTGGCGATTCATTTCCTACCGGGCAAGAGTTCGATACCGTGGTCTGCCTGAACGTTGTCGAGCATCTTTCCGACGATGCCGGCGCGCTCCGAAATATTTTCAACGCACTTGGGGAGAGCGGTCGTGCAATCATCCTGGTACCGAATGGCCCGGAACTAACTGGCTCACTTGATGGTGTCCTCGGCCATTGTCGCCGTTACACGCCAGAGCAATTGATCGCCGTAGGCGAGCAAGCCGGGTTTCACGTTGAAAAGTTGCTGAAGTTTAACCGTGCTGGAACACCTGCGTGGTGGCTCAACGGCAAGATTCTACGGCGCACGACTTTTGGTACGTTTCAGATTCGACTTTTGAACATGCTTACTCCAATTTTTCGGCAAATTGATGCTTTACTGCCGTTTCCACCGCTATCTATCATTGCAGTCCTTCGTAAAGAAAATTTGTCCAGCGCTCCTTCTTCGTGATTAAACCGTTAGCAGCGCCTAACGGGATTTCTAACAAGTATTTTCAAGAGTCCAAGGAAATTTGAACAGATTGTTTAAGAGAAACTGCTACGAAAAAATCTTATTTTTGATCTTCGTATTCACGCTCCCGTTAGTCAATCCGTGGGTACGCGGAGACGGCGTCGGATACTATGCATACGGCCGTGCGCCTCTCGTCGAGCACAGCTTCGATTTTCGGAACGACTGGCTCCATGCAAATACGAGTTTCCGCGCCGGCCGTGTCGATTATCAAAATCAAATCGATCCTGACCAATTCACATTGACCGGACATATCGATAATCACTTTTCGATTGGACCCGCGATCCTTTGGTGTCCAGGTCTTGTGATGGCTCACGCATTTGTAAAGATCAATAACTTATTCGGAGGAAGCATTCCCGCAGATGGATTTTCCCTCCCTTACATCCTTGCAATGGCTTTGGAGACTGCCTGTTACGGCTTTTTGGGAGTCCTGCTATCATTTAAACTCGCAAAGAGACATCTGCCAGAACGTGCAGCATTTTGGGGAGCCGTAGGAATCTGGTTCGCTAGTTCGCTACCCGTGTACATGTATTTTAACCCTGCTTGGTCACACGCTCTCTCTGCCTTCGTCACAGCACTTTTTTTCTGGTATTGGGATCGCACTCGCGCGGATCGGACGATCGGGCAGTGGCTGCTCTTGGGCATCATCTCCGGCTTAATGATGAACGTATACTACGTCTGCGCGGTTTTGCTAATAGTGCCCTTGTTCGAGTCCCTGGCTTTCTACTGGCGAGAGGTCGCTTTTAAGCAGTGGCGATCTGTGAGAGCTCTCTTCTTTCGCAATCTGGCGTTCTTGCTGGCGGTATTCGTGGCGTTTCTTCCTACGCTTATCACAAAAAAAATCGTCTATGGGAGCTATGTAAAGTTCGGATACGGGGAGCAATGGTTTTTCTCCTCACCCGCGCTATTGAAGGTTTGCTTCTCTTCCGAGCATGGCCTTATTAGTTGGACACCTATTGTTTTACTGTCGTTGGTCGGGCTGGTCATACTTTTCAGATACGATCGAGAATTAAGTTTGTCTTCGATATTTGGCTTTTTGATCTATCTTTATGCAATCGGGTGTTATCAGGAGTGGGCCGGAATTTCATCGTTTGGGAATAGGTTTTTTGTTTCACTTACCCCTATTTTCGTTTTGGGACTTGCGGCTTTCTTTGCCGGAATTGCGCTAAGGCCACCGGTAAAAGTTACTGCGAAATTGGTTCCAGTTATTAATGCTGTTTTGATTATCTGGAACATGGGACTTATTTTTCAATGGGGCACTCATCTCATTCCCGCGCGTGGGCCAATCTCTTGGAGCCAAACCGCTCGTAACCAGTTTTTGGTCGTTCCTAGCGTGGCTCGGCTGGAGCTTGAGAGTTATATGACTAGGCGAAAGTCCTTAATGGATATCATTGAGAAAGAGGATGTCGATAAGGGTAAAGGCACACCGGGAGCAAGACGCGGCGTTGAACCCAATTGAGATTAGAAAGCTCGTTGCAGCAACCAAACCCATCAGAACAACACTCCCGGACGCAGTTGATGCATAACCAGGACCTACGTGCGCAGATATCCAAGAACGTCGGTGCGATTCTCTTTGGAAGAGGATTGGCGATCGGCCTTTCGCTTGGCGCAGCCATTCTTCTTACGCGATATCTTGGGAGCGAGCGGTTAGGCCAATTCGCTTCCATCTATGCCTACTTGGCGCTTTTCGGTTGGATCGCGACGTTTGGATTCGAACCAATTCTCATACGCGATATTTCGCGTGAACGAGGAAACGCCGCCAGTTTGATACACACGACCGTGATCTTGTCGTGTTTTCTTTGCATTTTGACAATCATCGTTGCACTCTTAATCTCTCCATTCGCAGGCTACACGGGTTTTCTCCGATCACTGCTAGCGCTTGCTGCTTTGGAATTTATCTTCATTCCTCTCCGAATTCCGGGAGTGATCTTCCAGGTGGAAATGCGCCAGTGGTACAGCTCGGCAATAAATGTTGCTAGACAGACATTATGGCTATTAATTGTCATTCTAATATATTTCGTTAAGGCGCCGCTTTCCTACGTAGTTATTGGTCGAGTGTTGTGTGCTTTGATCGAAGCGGTGCTGCTTTGGATTTATGCGCAAAAAGGGTTACCGGTTCAAAGAAGGTTCCTTACTCCACGGGCCCGTATTCTCCTCAATCAGTCTTTTCCGATTGCATTCACTTCCTTTGTCGCGACGATTTACCTCAGAATCGATCAAGTCATGCTCCACAAGATGGCGTCAGACAGTGTTTTGGGACACTATTCGGCCGCTGTCAAAGTGAGTGAATTGTTTGAGCTACTGCCTGCCGCATTGATGTCTTCGATGGCACCGATCCTTTCTGTGCTCGTATCCCGACCGAGTGATTTCAAAAAATATGTTGACACGAGTTTCCGGTATTTTATGGTGCTGGGCGCTGGTCTATGTGTCTTTATGACCATAGAAGCCAAAACAATTGTGTACGTTTTTTACGGCAAGCAATTCCTACCCGCAGCACCTCTTTTAGCCGTACTAATCTGGTCGGAAATTGCGGTATTTTTTGCGACGGTGGTATTGAATGTGATGGTTGCACAAAATCTTCAGAATCTATTGCCGTGGCCAACAACTATCGGTGCTGGTCTGAACATATTGCTAAATATCTTGTGGATACCCCGATACTCCGCACTTGGCGCTGCATGGGCCACCGTGACGAGCTATACTGTCGCCTGGGTGTTGTTTCTGCTCTTATTACGGCAAACCCGAGCGCTAATCCTGCAGGGATTGGGGTTTGCTGTCCCTACAGTGCTGATCGCGCTAATTTCGGTATTTTTGGTCCAACTTGTCGGCTTCCCGCAGTGGATTGCGATTGTGTCAGCCTTAACCATCTGTGCGTCCGGTATGTGGTTGACCGGGATGTTGCGAAGGTCCGATGTTACGGCTATCCGCGACCTTCTTTCAAGAGCGCTGCCGGGCCTTTGATCTAGAACTAAAGGAGATGTTTGCACGTGGGGAGCATCCTGTTTAGACCGTTCATGGAGACACCAGAGATATCAGACGTACCCAAGGTGTATGCGTTCTTGAAAAATCCTCTGTTTGCTTGGGCTGGAGTTCGCCCGATTTTTGCACAGCATACTTTTGCCGAGGACCAGGCCTTGCGGTCGTGGGCTCGAAACCGAGAGATCGTCGTTGAGATTGGCGTTGCCGAAGGCGGATCGGCGCTGGCCTTAAAAAGTACAATGCTTGACAGCGGCGTTCTTTTTTTAATCGATCCATATCACCTGAGTCGCTTTCGATGGATCAACAGCCCGAAAAGAGCGGCCCACTCCCTTCTCCGCAGAGCCTCACATTCCGCCTCTGGACCCGCATCAAACGTGAAGGTGATTTGGATTGAGGACTTTAGTTTTAATGCGGCGAAGTCATGGAATCAGAAAATCGATTTTTTATTCCTAGATGGAAACCACGACGAGGATGCGGTCCGACGCGATTGGGAAGAATGGCACGAATTTGTCGTACCAAAAGGCATCGTGGCATTTCACGACGCCCGCGTATTCCACAACGGTTGGCCAACGGCTTCTGACGGACCAGTCAAAATGGTGAATGGGCTATTTCGTGGGCGCAACACACCCGGCTGGAAAATAGTAGATGAAATCCATTCAATTGTGTTTTTGGAGAAGTGTGAATGACTCAACGTGTCTTTGTCTTCAGCCCCGATTCTCCAGAACGGCCCGGGGGCGTAGAGCACTTTGTGAGAGAGCTCATCAAAGGTCTGGATCTAAGGGGATACAAAGTGGAGGTTTTTCACAAAGATAACTCAACTCCTGCGTGGCTTCGAAACCGCCCGGACCGTTTATCCCGTCGGATTTCAGGCTCTCTAACCGGTTTTTTTGTTGGCAGGAAAGCTATGAAAACGTTTGACGACAGCGTTGTTGCCATCATTTCTAATAGTACCGTCGGATATTGGCCGATGAGAAGCCCGAGAACATCCTTAAAACGATTTCATTTCTACCATGGTACCTACCGCGGGCAAGCACAGGCGATACGAAAACTCATAAGCTATAGAGGATATCTGTTTGTAAAGTGGTGGGAATCGATGGTCATCGAGCGCCTTAGTGGGCGTGCGAAGACCGTCTTTAGTTGTTCGGATCCGATTCGCGACGAAGTGCAGGAATATTTCGGTTTCCCGAGCACCACCATGTGGTATCCGATTGACCTTTCGAAATTCAGTCCTCGTAGTCAGGCCGATTCGCGGCGGGCGCTTGGTATCAAGCCCGGAGAGA
>Ga0209221_1000607_pt1 | contig 12928 bp, 12 predicted proteins | sample BlaSpr_A8_Ref_O2_FD_187989 | JGI IMG/M metagenome (GOLD analysis project Ga0209221, IMG submission 187989) | Forest soil microbial communities from Thunder Bay, Ontario, Canada - Black Spruce, Ontario site 2_A8_Ref_O2 (SPAdes) (version 2) | ecosystem: Environmental > Terrestrial > Soil > Boreal...
GCTGTCGCCAACACTTTATTGCCCGCAGCAAGGCCCGCTTCAACAATTGCGCGACCCAGACCACGAGAGCTGCCGGTGACTAACCATACCTGCGCCATTCATCCTCCTCTATCAAGCCACCCCCCGCAAATATTCTGGAGACGACTTGGAAGCAATTTTTCGAATCGAGCGAGTTGACAAAACCCTTATTTTGACCTCAAACTCCACACCAAACCCCAAAAGCTACCAGCGAGCGGCGATGGCGATCTAGGCCAAGCTATATAGTCAGATATAAATGGTACTCCCCAGGAGCTCACGACCGATCGAAAGCAGCAAAATCAGGTTGGCGATCAGGCGCGCGTTCAGGGCTGGCGTTCTGTTCCTGCTCATTTCGTCGAGGTTGCGTGCGCAGGACGATCAGCACTACTCAGAGGAAGTATTTTTTGAGAACAGCGCGATGCCAGATTCCTACTTTTACAGCGCTGGGAAGATCTCTGCGCCAAGCACGCTTAAACTGATCGATGGAAAGCTCCCCATAGAGACTGCTGTCTACGTGAGCGGTCCAAATGCCCTGGAACTGACCTGGCGCTCCGCGACAAACGGCGGCTGGGGCGCAGAGTTGAAGCTCTATCTGTGGCGTAATCGCGACGTGCACTGGGCCGGCGACGATCTTTACCTATGGCTCTGGAGTGCCGACGGGATATCCGCTTCGGAGCTGCCGCGTATCGCCTTCGCCGATCTTGAAAACGGACACACTGCGCCATTGTCGCTGGGCGATTTCACAACTGACCTCCCGGCGAGACGCTGGACCCGCGTTCGCGTTCCGCTCCGACGCTTTGACAGTATGTCACTACGTCCCTTCGAGCCGCATCAACTGATCGCGATCGTGTTCTCCCAAGGCCTGGCCGATGCCAAGCTGCACACTCTCTACATCGATGACATTCGCATTGAGAACGATCGTGATTTGGATCACCCTCCGAAACAGCCGACGAACCTCGAGGCCCGGGGGTATGAGCGGCATGTGGATTTGCACTGGAAGGGAGCCGACGACCCGACGATCGCGCAGTATGTCATCTACCGCTCACTCAATGGCGAACCCTACAAAGCAATCGGAGTCCAGCGTTACGGTGTCGATCGATATGCCGATTACATCGGAGACCCACAGGCAACTGCGAGCTATCGGGTCTCGGCGCGCACTTCAACCCTCGCGGAATCTGCAAGGACCGACGCGGTGACAGCGAAGACACACTCCATGACGGATGACGAACTTCTTTCCATGGCGGAGGAGGCGAGCTTCCGCTATTACTGGGAGGCGTCGGAGCCGGTGTCGGGAATGGCGCGCGAGTCGCAGCCCGGCCCTGACGACATGATCGCGACGGGTGCGAGCGGCTTCGGGATCATGGCGATGGTGGTTGCGGTGGATCGCGGTTTTATCTCGCGGCAGGCATGCGTCGAGCGCCTCCTGCGGATCACCGGCTTTCTTGCGCACGCAGATCGCTACCACGGCGTATGGCCACACTTCATGAACGGCAAGACAGGTCATGTCATTTCGCTCTTCGGCATCTACGACGATGGAGCCGACCTGGTCGAGACCTCTTTCCTCCTAGAAGGCTTACTCACTGCGCGGCAATACTTCGACACTGACAATCTCTCGGAGCGCGAATTGCGGGAACGGATCACAGACCTGTGGCGCGATGTCGACTGGGAGTGGTTCCGCGCTACTCCAAAGCGCGATGCACTCTACTGGCACTGGTCACCAAATTATGCCTTCCATATTGCCAACAGGCTGCAAGGCTGGAATGAGGTCATGATTACCTATCTGCTGGCGATTGCTTCACCAACCCACCCGGTTCCTCCATCCATTTATTGGACTGGATACGACAGGGAGGGTACGGCCAGCCAATACGGGATCAAACACACTTACTTTGGCATTCCGCTGACACAGGGTTACGTATCAGGCTCACCGGGCCCGCTGTTTTTCACGCAATACTCCTATCTTGGGTACGATCCTCGCGGCGTTCGAGACACCTACTCCGACTATTTCCAGAACAACAGGAACGAGGCCCTGGTCAGCCAGGCCTATGGGGTCGCAAATCCATATCACTTTCGAGGTTATGGAAAGGAAAGCTGGGGACTGACGGCTGTCGACGGACCGGATGGGCGGTATCACGAGTACAAGCCGTTCGTTACAGACGACGGAACGATTGCACCTACCGGAGCGATTGCCTCCTACGCGTACACGCCACAAGCTTCAGTGGCAGCGCTCAAGCACTGGTATCGCGATTTGGGCGCACAACTGTGGGGCATCTACGGCTTCTGCGATGCCTTTAACCGGCAGTTGAATTGGGTCTCGGGAATCACGATGGGCCTGAACCAGGCGCCCCAGACGGTCATGATTGAGAATGGTCGGACCGGTCTGATCTGGCGCACTTTTATGTCCAATCCCGAGATCCGGCCCATGCAGCGCGCGATCGGTCTCAAATCAGACGATAACGATCCGGAAGATAGATCAAAGTGACCGCGTTCGAGTAGCGCAGCCCAGCGCGTATGCAGGTCTTCGTCTAAAGTGGCAGTTCAGATTACTCTCATCCTAAAGACAACAGTCTGGTAGGTATCGAATTGTTCCGCGTGACGGATCAAGAGCTCGCGATCAGCTGTCTTGCCCCCGAAATACAATTCAAGATTTCCTGTAATTTCGCTGCCTCAGAAGTACGATCGATCAACCACTTTGTTTTCTTCCATGCAGGGATGCGCCTCGACGATTTGGTCGAGGTCGAAAGTCGTGCCAATCTGGACGTGCCGTGTGACAGTTGGGGGTTGACCGACCAGTTCCTGAGGGGCGTCCCATGAAGAGCTTCCAATTCTCCGCCAACCGCGGTGAAGGTGACCGCATTCGGGATAGCCCATGGGAGCGAAATTCTCGAACGATTCGGTATAAATCTAACGTGAGGCGGTAACCTTTGTGGGCGTCGAGCCTGCGTCCTCAAAAGAAAATGCGATCGCCACATTGGGATGTTCTTTTCCGCGGATCTCCACGTATGGATAGACAAAATAGTTTAGCGGGGGGCCTTCTTGAGCGGGGGCGAGTTTGAGATCCCGTCCTTGCGTGAACTGCACCCGGTTCACGTCATGTGCGCCAAAAAAATAATCGTGTTTCTCCTGGTGCTTCCACGCCTCCGAAATATCGACCGGCACCCATCCCACTGAATCAAGATAAAACTCGGCCCAGCAGTGGTACCCGGGAATCTCGGCGGAATGCTTGTCGGCCGGGAGAGGGAAGCCTATCTGAAAGCGCGCTGGAATCTTCTCCGCGCGCGCCATCGAGATAAACACGGAGTGGAAATCCGTGCAGTTGCCGCGCTTCGCATCGCAGGCCCAGAGCGTGTCGCCGTGTCCCCAGCCAGCGCCGCTCTTGTCATACTTCATCGTGCGAAAAACGTAGTCGTAGATGTCCTTCGCCTTTTCGAGGGGTGTGGTTGCGCCTTTTGTTTCCTGTTCCGCTAGCTGCGCAGGAACGCCGGTGACCGGCACCAGGTGGTCCGGTTCCAGAAACCGCGCCAACTCGAAGCGAGGCACCTGCGCGGACGGCGCAGCACCCGCGGGCTTCCCGTTGACCAGCACGACGTGCTCTTTTCGAACAACGTCATAGTCCACCGAAAACTTGTACTCGTCCTTATCGGGCTTCGAAGCTTCTGCGTATAGCACCTCGTTCCCGTATTCCGGCTGCCGAACCTGCTTCAGCGGTAAGTCTCCACTCTTGGAAGTAACTTTCACCTCCTGGAAGGCATCGGAGTGGGCCAGAGGAATCCAGACACGCAAGCGCTCGCCGGGGCTGACATTCTTCACCGTGAATGCGTAATGAAACGTGAAATGGCGTTCGTTCTGAGCAAGAGCCGGCAGAGACGAGAATACGAGGAGCAGAGAGAGCAGCGGTCGACGCATCATGACGTATCCTTTCGACGAGGATCGCGTTTGTTTAAGCGTTCTGTGACCCGCAACGGCCAGCGGACGTCCCAGGCGGGTCGTGAGCGAAACCGCAGCCGCGCGGTCGCGGTGTGCATCTCATGGTTCAAAGCGCACGTTCGCAGTCTGCAGGTTGCGGCAGCGCCCTGTCAAATCCCGCTCTCGATTGCAACAGCCGCGCGCCAAAAAGCGCTACCGACAACGTTGACATGAACTGGCAGGAACAGGCCGGAACCGTTTAAAATAGCGACACCTTTCTATTTCCCACCGCAAACTTGCGGCATCTATTGGGTGCGAGGTTCATAACGATGGCGAACACGGGCCCGACGCAAAATTCGGCCGGCCAATCGCCCGCGGCAAATGGGCTGGCAATCGTTCGTGTCACGATCGGCGCAATGCTGGTGTGGGTCTTCTTCGAGAATCTGGGGAAGGGTCTCTACACGCCAGCGGGCTACGCAGGCCTGATCAACTACTACATAAAGGCGAGTCACTCGCCGACCGCGTGGAAGGCAGTAATGGGTTTGGCGGCGAGCCACGCCGCAATGGCCGCTCCGATGCAGGCCGTGACTGAGATCGGTCTTGGAATCCTGCTGGTCATCGGTCTGCTGACACGCCCTGCCGCGTTTGTGGCTTTTCTATACTTGGGCAGCCTTTGGGTCTCGGAATGGGGCACATCGTGGATCTGGGAACTGCTGGTTTCAGTGCTCGCATCGCTTGCGCTTGTGGTGGGGAGGGCCGGTCGTGCGTGGGGTGTCGACGCCTTGCTGGCGCGGCGCTGGCCATCCTCCCCGTGGTGGTGAGTTGAGCCAAGGTCAAGTGCGAGTGTCGGTTGTCATTCCTACACATAACGAAGCGCAGTCCATCGGCCGCGTCTTAGCTGATCTGCCTGCAGACACTGTTACGGAGGTCTTAGTCGTAGACAGCAATTCAACCGACGGGACTCCCGAAATCGCCTCAAAGATGGGAGCCCGGATCCTACGCGAACCTCGCCGCGGATACGGGCGCGCCTGCTTGACCGGACTGGCTGAAGCAAGCAGCCCTGACATTGTGGTGTTCCTCGACGGCGATTACAGCGATCGGCCGGCTGAGCTGCCGTTTCTCCTCGCTCCAATCCTTGACGGACGCGCGGATATCACGCTCGGTTCGCGCCTTCAGGAACCGCGTTCTGCGGGTGCGTTGCCTTGGCATCAGATGTTTGGTAATCGCCTCGCCGCTAGCCTGATCAGGATTCTGTATCGACTAGACATCAGTGATCTCGGTCCGTTTCGCGCGGGCCGAGCAGATGTACTACGCGCGCTCGCGCTCGAAGAAACCACTTATGGCTGGGCGGTTGAAATGATTCTCAAGGGTAGGCTTGCGGGGTTCCGCATCGTTGAGGTGCCGGTGAGCTACCATCCGCGCATTGGGAAATCCAAGATTAGCGGTACGCTGCGAGGCACAGTCGGAGCCGCGTGGTTTATCCTCTCGCTGATAATGCGCTATTATTTTCGGCATCGAAGAGCCAAAAATCCGCGGCCAGCGTAAAAATTAGCTCCGCGCTCCCCTATGGAATCCTCCCGCGAAAATACCGCACGTTCGTCGAACGGGGGGCGAACACTGGTCGTCATGGCAAAAGCACCCAAGCCGGGGATGGTCAAGACTCGTTTATCTCCGAGCCTTCCAGTTGAGGCGGTCACCGAACTCTATCGCTGCCTTTTGAACGACACCATCGCGCTGGCGCACTCGGTGGAAAAGGTGGACGTCGCCATTATGTGCCCGGCTTCTGATGTCGAAGAACTGACGAAGCTGGCGCCAAGTGTGTCGGGCGTATTGGGCCAGAAAGGACAAGGCCTTGCGGCAGGCCTCCACTCGGCATTCGCGCACTTTGCAGCCATTAGCCACCAACGCGTCGTTGCCTTCAACAGCGACAGTCCGCATCTGCCGGCGTCGATTCTTGAAAACGCGTTCGAGGCGCTCGCCGGCCATGACGTGGTTGTGGGACCGACGCACGATGGCGGTTATTACCTCGTAGGGGCGAAGGCTTCTCACCCTGGGCTTTTCGACGGCGACAGCATGGGAACCAAGAGCGCGCTTGAGGCTTTACTGGCGCGCGCTCGCGCACTCCAGCTCTCCGTCGGCTTCACCGATCCCTTCTACGACATCGACGTGGCTGTCGACTTGACCCGGCTCGCCGCGGAACTGGAACTCGCTCCCGCTCGGGCGCCACGAACGGCGGTCTGGTTGAAACTGTGGGCGCCGGCGGTGGCACAGTTGCGGACAGGGACAGGCACGGCAGGCCTGTGAAGCTCACGCCAGGCGGCAGATTGTACGGGCTCGGCGCCATCTTACTTGTGGCGCTTACGATCTGTTCATGCAACTTCAGCAACGTGGGTGGACCGTCCTTCATCGTTCCGCTGGGCGTTGCCGGCATTGCGTATCTCCTTGCCATTCGCGAGCTCTTCGCGACTCCAAAATTTCCGCGCCGGGTCGTCGTGATCGGGCTGGTGTTGGCTGTCCTGTGGCGTATTCCGTTTCTTCTGTCATCGCCGGGGCCTGATGATGACATTCATCGATACCTTTGGGATGGCCGCATCCAGCGGTTCGGGTATAACCCTTATCTCGTGGTTCCCAGCGACCCAACGGTCCGTGAGTTACATACTCCGGGAACCCGCACGCTGAACAATCCGGATTTACCGAGCCCATATCCGCCGGGCGCGCAGATGTTTTTCCGCGCCATCACCGCGATTCACGAGTCTCTTTTTTCGCTGAAAGTAGCGTTTGTATTTTGCGATTTGGCAATTATTTTCGTTTTGCTCGAGATCTTGCGTAGCAGCGGGCAAGGAGAGCACTGGGTGCTGGCCTATGCCTGGCATCCACTGCTGGCAACCGACGTGGCAGGCAGCGGTCACATCGATATTGTCGGCGTGTTGCTGCTGTTGGTTTCCGCCGCCGCGCTCGGGCGGCGTTGGCGTGCGGTTGCGGCAGTCGCATTTGGGCTGGCTGTCGCAGTGAAGTTTCTCCCGATCGTACTCCTGCCGCTCTACTGGAAACGTGTTCGTATCCGCGACGGCATACTGGCGGCCGCCGTCGTTGGACTCCTCTATGTGCCATTCTTGAACCATGGACGAATCCCCATCGGTTCACTGGGAACTTATGTGCGAAGTTTCCGCTTCAATGATCCGGTGTTCGCCGCGCTCGAGCGAGTTGCCGCTCCGCAGTTTGCAGTTGGGCTGGCCGTGGTTGTGGGATTTCTTGTCGCGCTCTGGGTGAGAAGCAAGGCCACCGAGTGGTCGCCCGATACATTTGCGTGGCCGATGGCAGCATCGCTTCTCTGTGCGCCGGTCGTGTACCCGTGGTACCTTCTCTGGCTCCTGCCGTTTGTCCGCTCGGCTTCGACGGTCCCGATCATCATCTGGACAGTCAGCATCATTCCTACTTACTACGTCTGGCATTTGCGCACGCTAGATCGTCCGTGGCTGGTTCCTGGCTGGATCATGGTTTTTGAATATGGATCCGTCGCAACGGCCGCCGCGATTATCGAATTTCGGCGATTGAGACGACGGTCGGCGCCACGATCCTCAATTGAATAGCTGCCCACTCGTTCGCCAAACCGCTGAGAACCGAACCCGTTGTATAATCCGCGGCAAGCGCTGTGAATGCCAGGGACGGGTGAAGAGTAGCTATGCACAGCGACTCGTGTATCCAGAAGCTTGCACCGTCATCCAACAGAGCATCCGTTCAATTCACCGAGGAGCAAACTCTTATGAAAAATGCCCGCCGTTTAGCCATGATGGGTCTTCTGCTTTGCGGAGTGCTGGCCCTTGTTCCAAACTCCTGGGCGCAACAGCGCGCTCCAATTCTCGAAAAGATTGCCAAAACGTACGGAGTCGATTCTTGGGATCAAATTCAGGCCATCCGCTACACGTGGAACGGGGAAATTACCGGACTTTTCAAAGCCGCTCACAAGTGGGAGTGGGAGCCGAAGACCGGCAAGGTCTCCTACGAGGGGACAGATAAAGACGGTAAGCCAGTGAAGGTTACTTATATGCGCTCCGAGCTAAGCAGCCAGCCGGACAACGTGAAGACCGCAGTTGAGCCGTCGTTCGTCAACGATAACTATTGGCTTCTGTTTCCCTTCCATGCCTACTGGGACACCAGCGCCAACGTCACCGATGAGGGTATGAAAAAACTCCCAGCGGGCGCCGGCTCGGCCGAGCATGTCGTAGTGAAATATCCCGCGGAACTCGGCGGTTACACACCCGGCGACACCTGGGAACTCTACGTCGGCAAAGACGACCGCGTCGAGTATTTGGTCTTCCACCATGGCGGCGACAAAAAGCCGAACCAAGTCGACGCATCGTGGGTAGGCTACAAAAAGGCCGGTCCTCTGCTCTTCTCAACCGAGCACCGCGGCAACGCCGATGGCAAGCCTCTGCACATCTTTATTACGAATGTGGCCGTGAAGCTGACGGGATCGGACACCTGGATGGACGCAAAATAAGCGTCAAGCTTACCGGGCGATTACTACCGTAGTGCAGCAACTGCTCAGCTTAGGCAGATCGCGGGTGGCGGCCATGCGAGTCTCCAGCTTCAGCCGTTCTCCGCGAATGATCGGGCAGTAACCGTCAGGCTCCATCAGAGCACCTTGCAAGCGTCGTCGTCCGGCACAGCCGCCATGGCATGCGTCACGGAACTCGCAAGGCTGGCACGCGCTCGGAAGCGTGCGGGCTTGACTGAAGGGCGCGGAGTCTAGAATCTCCTCGCCCGCCGAAATCAAATTCGCAAGCGGCTCGCCCGATCCCGGCCAGTACACGCAGGGCTGTGTCGTAGCGCGCGGAGTGACCCTCACAGTGCTAACGCCACATCCTCCCCGGAGCGGTGGCGAGCCCGCCATCGCGCGCACCAGCGGCTCACCAATGGCGATCACATCGGTCTCCGCGAAGAGGTGCCGGAACCCCTCCCAGTATTCTTCGTAGGAGAGCGCATAGATGTCGGATCGCACCGCCTGATACACATTTACTCGCAAAGGCGCGTCGAAGCGTTTGGCCACTCGAGCCACGTCCGCCAGACGTAAGTAGTTCGCTTTCATCATGACCGCGATGATGGTGACCGGCACGCCGAGCCTCACGCAGCGTTCTGCTTGATGGTGGATCAGTTCCCAATTGCCGTTTCCGCGTTGAGCATCTTGTTCGCCTTGGGTCGGGTAATCGAGAGAAAACTCAATGTCGTGAAAAGCGAGCAGCTCTTTGTCCTCCAAAACTGCGACGCTGTGGCCGTTGGAGGTGATGGTGAGTTTGATGGGTTGCGTTCGCAGGTAACCCAATATCGCTCTGAACTCTGGATGCATGCCGTTCTCGCCGGTGCCGAGATTCACCGAACGGATCGGCAGTCGTTCCATGACCGATTTCACTTGATCCAGAGAGAGGCGATCGGTGCGGGCTGGATCCCGGTAACAAAAGGCGCATGAAAGGTTGCACTCGTTGGTGAGCCCAAGCCCGAGCGAAATACCGGCGTCAGGCGTCTTCGCGCCGGTTGTGGAGAATGAAGACTCTGCTCGCACGTCGTTCACTCGCGCTCCTCCTTCACCGGATCCGGTCGGCGAGCCAAGCATTGCCTATAGCGCGCGACTGCGGCAAACTCTGGCCGCATACCCAGCTTACGTTCCAGTTCGAGAATGCGCTGATAGTCGGCGTCGCGAGATACAGCCGGTGGCAAATAATCCGCAACCACGCGCACACCCCGCTCTACAATTAATGTCAGCGATGCCGCTTTCAGCATATGTTGCATGTAGTCGTTACTGAAGAGTCGCACTCTCCCTCCGTAGAGAGATTCTTCGCCCCACTCAGCCATAAGACCATTTTCCGCCTCGTCCAAATCGCCCGCTCGGATTGCGGCTTTTAATACCTCGCCTGCCTGGGTTCGCACGAGCAATGAGACTATCGCGGATGAACCTCGCAAGGCGCGAGCCGCATCACGCAACACAGCTCCCGGGTCATCGACATATTCCAGAATGTTATGGCAGAGAATTACATCGAACGAACGCGCGGGGAACAAGCTGGCAAGCTGTGCTGCCTCACCGTGCTTCACCACAATCTTCTCCGCGACCCCGCATTCGAGGGCGGCGCGTTGCGCGATATCCAGCATCGCCGCAGAACAATCCACAGCCGTGACATGAATGCCAAGTCGCGCCAGGCGAACGGCTGTCGCTCCCGTGCCACAACCGAGATCCAGTGCGAACAACGGCTGTTCGGCCTGTTGGGGAAGAAAATCGTGCAGGTTGGCGAAGGCCAAGTCCGAGCGCAACCGTCCCCCGGGCGTTTCGAGGTAAGCAGCGTATTTGTTCGCGCCGCTTTCGAAGCGTTCGCTGCCAGGACCGGCGGACATATTCATGAGATCTCCAAGCGCAATCGTCCAAACTGTCGATTCGATACTTCGTCAATGCCCTCTAAATTAATCAGGCCTTCGGGGCGCCGTTTACTTCGAACTGCCAAACGCCCGTGCGCTGATTTTGGTAGGCCCGATCATTTTTCGGCAACAGCACACCACGACACATTAAGGGCACCGGCCTTCGTGCTAACGAGATAGAAGCCGTAATTATCCGCGTCCTCGGTCGCGAGATTTGGCGCTTCTTCGAAAATTATTAATCCATCCTGAGTCAGGCTTCTTAGGTGCCGATGACCAACTTTCCTTCCTCACGCGTTCGCTCCGCTATGTTAACGGAGGGAACGCTCTCTCCATTTCCAGCTGAGGTGGGATAGGCAGAACTAAATGGACTAACTGAAATGCCGAAGCACTGGCGATATCTCAAAGAGTCCCTCGCGAACAAACGCACCCAGTCCCGGGAATAAATCGGGGTCGATCCGGTTAACACTAACAGAGCGCAAATTCCCCTGAACATTGAAGGGGCACAAGAAGCTAATGTCGCGCTACGTGAGATCGTTTGAAACGAGGAATGGAAGGAATACAACATGAAATATCGAGCTACAGCATTCGCATTCGCGGCTTATTTTATCAGTTCCCTGGCTTTTGCCGGAGATACCTGGACTCTCGACTCTAGTACGTCCCATGCCAGGTTATTTCAGGGTTCCAAAGCGAATCCAGATTCAGTAAACACTGGCGTCGCACGCGTGACCGGCAAGATGAGGCTGGACACAAACGTCCCGGACAACTCGGCCTTCAATCTTAGTATCTATCCTGCGGATGAGGACTGGGGGCGCGCACTTAGTCCTGAGGGTGCCTTGCCGACCGGCTACGTACCTGACGCGACCGATCAGACCCTGTTGACATTCAAGTCCACGCGCACTCTGAAAACAGGAAACGGCAAGTTCGAAGTCATCGGGGATCTTACATTGACTCGCGTGGAACGCACCGTCACAGCGGAGCCGACCGAAGCCTATGCCGGGCCAGTGTACGGTGATCCGGTCATTCACGCCGACACTCGGGAAATCAAGTTCCAATTCTCGACTTTGAGCGCCGCACTTTTGCCGGGACCTTTGACTCCAGCAACGTTTCAGAACAAAGGAGCGCAGGAGATTGTGGGGTCCGCCCGCGTCGGCCATGAGGATTTTCCTGAACTGTTAGGCGCGATAAAAGAGACTAATTGGCCCTCCGTGGTAAAGAACCAAGACTGTCACATTTCATCTATCGGAGAGGACTATAGCGGGGCTCAATGCATTGGAACACTGATCGCAGCAACTGGCGATCACAACTGTCAGATGCCCGCTTCCGTGGGAGAAGATTACAGCGGCCCCCTATGCACTCCGGCTATGGGCGACCAGACGACAATCGTTCTGGACCTGAATCTGCTCCACGCAATGCCGGAACCGTCAGCGGGAATGCTCTCGGCGGACGGCCAAACTCGATAACGATTGGCGGGGGAGGCTCAGACCTCAATTTTCAGGTTTCCGCATCCCAACCCTCTCCAAGAACGGGAGGTGCTAGATGTGGCGCATTAGTTACAAGACAATGTCCCTGCAGGACGTCTTAATCATGGCCTACATGAACGTCCTGCGGGCAAAGCTGCGTGATGGGCTGTACTCTTCGGAATCCACGTAGATTATGAAAACAACCACGTTATGACGGCAGACTCCGGACGACTCGCAGTAAGCGCAGTGGCAGGCGATGATCTGGACCTTGTCCATGGCGGCAAGAATGGGGGATGTTGCTGCTTTCGAGCAACTCGTAGCGTTGGCGATATCTCAAGCGTGTCTCGTAAGCCAAGAACGCATCCAGTTCCGGAATAAATCGTCGTCAATGGTGTTAAACACCAACAGAGTGCTAATAGGCGCCAATCGTCGAGGGGCGCTGACTAAGTCGGGGACTAGAGAGACCATCAGCATCGTGAGGTCGGCTTAGAGGGATGGACGCGTATGTCGAATATTTTCGCTATTGCGGGCGGCATTGCCTTCGTCACACTGGCCGCCGCCAACGTGGTGGTGATTCTGGAGGCGTCGCAGCCCTCGCGCAGCATAACGACGAGAACTCGCTTGATCGCTACTCACCGGGAGGGTGGGTACTTGTTTGTGACCCTGCTCTGCGGTCATGGCCTACAGCATGAGTCAGAGACTTATCATTCGCGTCCAAGTTAGCTGTTTGACAGCATTTCCCACATCGAAAACATTGGGCAAAACCCAACTCTGAGCCTGGACGTGCATCTGTGCTCGGCCCCTGCCGAAGTAAGTGCTTCCCGCGCGGTTTGGTCATGCTGCTGTCCGAATTACATTGCTACTGAACTCTTGAAATCAAGCTTGCTACGGTTGACCGGTTTGTCTGCTGTCCAGACTGCCGCCTACCACGTGATTTTTAGCTGTTGCACATCGTCGTGCACTCCGGCAAGTGCCGGTGGAGATTGAAAAGGATCATCCAACCATACCCACAGATCGCGATAGAAGAACAGTTGCTGCCGCAATAGCGCCGCCAGCGTCGATAACGACCAGGGAAACTGCGATTTCAACTGCAGGTACTTCAGCACCAGCATCGCGATCAATGCCGTCCACACCTGGGTTCG
>Ga0209221_1000608_pt1 | contig 12917 bp, 7 predicted proteins | sample BlaSpr_A8_Ref_O2_FD_187989 | JGI IMG/M metagenome (GOLD analysis project Ga0209221, IMG submission 187989) | Forest soil microbial communities from Thunder Bay, Ontario, Canada - Black Spruce, Ontario site 2_A8_Ref_O2 (SPAdes) (version 2) | ecosystem: Environmental > Terrestrial > Soil > Boreal...
GGCCCTGAGATCTGGTCGACGCGCTGAGAAGAAATGCTGCTCCTCGATGGTCAGAAGAGCTTTGCCATTGACATCCTTCGCGTATCGAATCTTTCTCGCTTCACACCGGACCGGTTTCGTTCGAGATCACCTGATATGAGGAGAGCTCAAGAATCACTCTTCCCTTTCTTCTCCCAAGGGAACCGGGTCTTGTGGCTTGTATTCAGCCCGATCTCCGGTTGGAAAAGGTTCTTCGCTGAGCGTGCTCCAGATTAGACCGGGGTCCGTGGGTGGTTTCAAGACTCCAAGTCCGTTTTCGATGGCCCCACTGAGAGACGGCGCCGCGGGCCGGTTCGTCGAGCCCGTCTCCGGTCCGAGGGGAGTATCCTCTTCCCCCGGCCATGGTTGAAAACTTGACGGCGGTGTCGAATTGGATGAGGTTGAGGCGCCGCCCTGCTGGGCTTCACTCTCCGCTGCAGCCGCCTCCTTGTTCTGGGCTTCGAGATCGGACTGATCCTGAGGGCTCGGAGGAGGCGCAATCGCGGCGTATTGCGGCTGGGTGGGGGCGGCCTTGGCCGATGCTGGAGCCTGCGGAATTCCGCCGCTGCCGGCTTTGGACTGCATGTCCTTCAATCCCGCATCGATCTGTTCCCTCATGTGGTTCTGCATCTCCTGCAGATCGCTGACGTTGACCGAAAGGCGCGAATTTTTCAGGAAGAAATTTTCGGGCCGGTGCTAGCGGTTACCAAGGCCAAGGATTTTGACGAGGCGCTCTCGATGGCCAACGACAGCGAGTTTGGGCTGACTGGCGCGGTCTATTCGCAGAACCCGAAGAAAATAGAGCGCGCGGAAGAAGAATTCCACGTCGGAAACTTGTACATGAACCGGAAATGCACCGGCGCGTTGGTAGGCGCGCATCCCTTCGGCGGATTCAACATGTCGGGGACGGATTCCAAGTCCGGCGGGCAAGATTATCTGCTGCTTTTCCTCCAGGCGAAGACAGTGTCGGAGAAAGTGGGCGCAACGAAGTAAGCGGTGTAATCGTTCGCCAACGGGAAAAAGAGCAGATTCCTCGCTGCGCTCGGAATGACAAGCTACTGCAAGGCGGCGGACTCGGAGTGACAGATTATCCGGGAGCGGCGGGCTCGGCGGCAGGCTTCATATGGAAACCCCAGCGGAGGATGGCGTAAACGATGGGGCCGGACGCTAGCAGAAGCGGAGCCCAATGCAGGACGAGCGGCTCGCTGTAGTAAACCTTCACGGCGCACAAAATCGCCGGAAAAATGAGGATGTAGGCGATACCAGCGGCGCCGCCGGGGATCAGGAAACTGCGCGGCGCGTTAGGCAATTTCTGGCGCATGCGCCACGCGGCGAGAAGAGTGAGCAGAGTGGTGGCGATGCGCGTCCAGATGTAGATGTTCACCAGGTCTTCCACCGGATACTTCGCAAGAACGCAATAAACCAGAGCAGACACAGCAATCGCGCGCACGGGTGTGCCGTAACGCGGATGGATTTTGCCGAGCCATGCGGGCAAGTAGCCGTCCTGCGCCATGGTGGCGGGGATGCGCGTGGTGTAGAGGATGGTGCTGTTGGAAAGCGACAGCGTGCCGATCATCGCGGCTATCAGCATGGCTGCGCCGAGAAGCGGGCCGCCAATCAGGCGGGAAGCGGTGACGATGTAGTCGGTTCTCCACTCCTGCCAGTTGCCGAGGACGGCGAGAGCGAGCGTGGTGGGCAGAATGTAAGTGAGGATATTCATCGGCGTGTTCCAGGCGAGAATGCGGACGAAAGTTTTCTGCGGATTTTTCATCTCGCCGGTCATGCTGGAAAGCTGCTCGTAGCCTGCGTAATTCCACATGGCGAGGGCTAAGCCTCTGCCGAAGACTGCACCCAAGGGCTGGCCCGGCGGGACAAACGGAAGCAGCGGGTTGTAATGCAGATGGAATAGCGAGACGAGGCATAGCCATGCCACAGGGATAAACACTGCGACCAGCAAAGCTACGGAAAGCCATCCGGCGATCTGAATGCCGCGCGCGTTTAGGTAAGCGAGAAGGCAAAGGACGAGGCAAGCGCCCGCCCATTTTATATTTCCAGTGATCCACGGGAGATATTCGCTGAGGTAATCCATCACCAGCACGCCGTAGAGGCTGTTGAGCAGGAATGTACCGGTCCAATTCCACCAGCCGCACTGGAAGCCCCAGAAATCGCCGAAGGCAGCGCGGCTCCAGCGGTAGAAACCTCCTTCTACTGGAAAAATGCTGTTGAGCTCGGCGGATGCGAGAGAAATCGGGATGCTCCAGAAGAAGGGAACAAAGGCGAGAAACACGATGGCCATGCCGGGGCCGGAATCGTGGAAGATGCCTTCGTAACCGAAAGGGCCGCCGGCAGTGTAGCCGTAAAAAAGCGCGAGAAGGGGGAGGAAGCCAATCTGGCGGAGGTGTGAACCGTCAGAGGGAATGGCCGCAGCGTTCTCGCCGGATTCAGTCCGCATCGAGCCGGAGTGCAAGGTGCGGAATGATATTGAACTGCCAGGGTGTTTTCAATGGCAATTAGAACTATCGCTTGACGGGGGTGGATGTCAGTAAGAAAATGGCACCTCGTTTTCCCCGCAGGTGATCAGACCCCCGGACAAGGAGTCTTTGAATGCGAGTGCTGCGCGCCTTTTTCCATGTACTTTCAATTCTGATATTTGGCACCGTACTGTCGTCGGGTGCCAGCGCTTCGCCGCAGCAGGCCACGGCTCCGCCGCCTACACCAAAGTCTGTTGCGCCTCCTTCTGCACAGACTGGTAGGAGCGGTTGGGATCCTGATTTGCCTAAGCGCGCAAGGCCACTACAAGCTCCGCCCCCTTTTACCGGCCCGTACGCTCCCGGCGAGGTTTTTGTCTCGGATGCGGGCGGTTTGGTTGATGTCTTTAAGCCCGACGGTACTCTCTTAGGGTCATTGAATACTACTCAGCCTTTGTCGGCGGGAATGGCGTTCGCTCAGACGGGGAATTTGTTTGTTACCACATTTGGCGGTCTCGACGGCACTCCTCCGGTGGGGGTCGTAGAATTTGACATCAACGGCAACTTCATTGGACCGTTTGGCAATTTCCCGACGAGCGCCGATGGGGTCGCGTTTCCTGAATCCATTTTGTTCAACAAGGCCGGCAATGCATTCGTTGGTGCTGCAACCGAGGAATACGGTTGTCCCTCGGGATCCGTAACTGCGTATGAGTTCGATCCAACCGGAAGCTTTCTCAACATGTTCACGGTCACCGGACAGTGCCGCGGCACCGACTGGGTTGAACTGCTCCCGGACCAACAGACCTTGCTGTATACGTCGGAGGGAACATCGGTATTGAGCTTTAACATCAGCACGAGTACGCAAAACGCGGATCTCGCTGACAACCTGCCGGGCGCGTCCGCCTATGCGTTTCGGGTGCTTCCTAATGGAAATCTATTGGTGGCCGACTCGACCGTAGTCGTTGAGTTGAATGCCAGCGGCTCGCAGATCATGACTTATACTCCGAGTCTGGCGCCGTCCACACTTTTCGCTTTGAATCTTGATCCTGATGGCACTTCATTTTGGACTGCAGATCTGGAAACTGGCACCGTCTATAGATTTGACATTGCCAGCGGTACACAGTTGGTAACATTTACTCTACCGGCCAATGCGGACGGCGAGAGTGAGGCGTCAGGATTAGCGATCTTTGGGGAAAAATTAGTAGGCACAAACAATCTCACTGTCACAGATATGGGAACCGGAACAGGTACGGTGACGAGCACGCCTGCCGGCATTAGTTGCCCCTCGAGCTGCCTAGCACCGTTTTCGGACAACAGCAGCGTGACGCTGACGGCGACTGCGGCGGCGGGGTCGACATTCGCAGGGTTCAGCGCGAACTGCGTACCGGCCAATCCCCAGACGAATCCTCCGACATGCGTGGTGCCGATCGTAACGTCCGACGTAACGGTAACGGCAACTTTTAATACGGGCAGTAGCGAGACTCTGACTGTTACCAAGGCGGGGACGGGAACAGGGACGGTGACGAGTAATCCGGCCGGGATTAGTTGTGGAGCGACATGTTCGGCGAGCTTTACGAGCGGGCAGGTAGTCGTACTGACGGCCGCGGCGGCGAGTGGATCGACGTTTGCGGGATGGAGTGGAGCGGGTTGCACCGGAATGGGTACGTGTTCGGTGACCATGAGTGCCGCTGAAGGGGTGACGGCTACTTTCAACACGACTACAAGTAACTTCACTCTGACTGTTACCAAGGCGGGGACGGGAGCAGGAACGGTGAGGAGCACTCCCGCCGGTATTAATTGTGGAGCGACGTGTTCGGCGAGCTTTGCGAGCGGCACTCCAATTACGTTGACAGCTACGGCTTCTGACGGGTCAACCTTCACGGGATGGGGCGCGGGGCCCTGCGAAGGGACGGGCACTTGCACGTTTACGATTACAGCGGGCACGACCGTTGTAGCTAATTTCGCTCAGAGCACGAACAATTTCACTTTGAGTGTGAACGAGACGGGCACGGGAACGGGCACGGTGACGAGTAGCCCCGCGGGAATCGTCTGCCCGCCGGCGACGACATGCTCGGCGAGTTTTACGAGCGGTCAGGTAGTCACACTAACGGCGACGGCGGCGAATGGATCGACGTTTGCTGGCTGGAGCGGAGTGGCAGGATGCCCGGGAACGGGTACATGCACTGTGACACTGAACGCAGCTGTAACAGTGACCGCAACATTCAACAGCAGTTCTCCAGTGATTATCACGGTTGCTCCGGGAAGTCCTTCGACCGTGGTTACTTCGCCCGGAAGCAGTGCGGTGTTTGGTTTGACGCTAACCGGAACGGCAGGCACGACCGGGACGGTACAGCTCGGATGCACGAGCTCGTCGCAGGACATCACGTGCAACATTGTGCCGAGTTCAATCGTGTTGACCGGGACGGCGGTTAACGTAGCGATCGTCGTGCAGACATTCTGTAAAGGAGCGGTTCCCGGATTTAGACCGTTGCCGGGCGGATTCGCAGGCGGGTTGGCGATGTTGCTGGCGAGCATGTCGCTCTGCGGGGCGATGTGGACATTCAAACGGCGTCCGCGATTGGCGCTTTCATTTGGAGTGCTGATACTGATCGCGGTGGGAATGTCGGCATGCAGCAGTTTGCCGAAATCGCCGAGCGGACAGGCAACCCCGCCGGGATCGTATCCGTTGGTTGTGACGGCTACGGCGCCGAATGGAGCGAAATCCAGCGTCAATCTAGTGCTGAAGGTGCAATAGCGGAACGGGATGTCTAAGCTTCCGGCTGCAGGCTAAGCTGGAGTGATGCTGAAGATGTGGGCCTGAAAGCCTTCTAGGCGTACGAACAGGCCGACGTTGTGGAGTTCGTCTCCGGTGCGGTCGTAGCGGACGTTGTTTAGTTCGTCGCTAAAGACATACTGCTGCGCAGGAGAAACGCGTTCTCCCAAATGGACGCGCCCTTGCGAAGCGCCTGCCGCCAGATTGACGGCGATTATTTTCCAGGCTTTCTTCGATCTCCATTCGTACACGAGAAGTCCCGCGGGTGAGGTGTAACCCTCCGCGGCGACTTCGAGTGCGCTCCAATCCCCTTGGTGATAAACATCTTCACCCGTGAGGCTGAGAATTTTCTGGAAGAACGCGAGACTGTAAGAATCGGCAGGCTCGTCCGCAGCCAGGCGCAAAGTGATCGGCAGGCGAATTTTGCATCCTTCGAGTTCGCCCTGCTGATAGAAGCGCATTCCGGGTAGAGTTCCCATCAATGTTCCGACGGCGGGCAGGTGGTCGTTAGGAATTACTTCGGCCCGCCGAGGTTCGTCGTGATTCTCAAGGAAGCGCGCATAGTGAGTTTGTTGATCGCCAATGCCGGATAATCGGGATTGGACCGCGCCTACATCTGCGTTGCGCACGGCATCGTAAAGAATTTTATCGTAGGCCAGCGAGAATCCCAGATCGATGAGCCGCGGCTCGGTGCCCCAGTATGCCTCGGCGAGCAAAATCAGATTGGGAGCCGCTTCGCGCGCTTCGGTCCAAAACTCTTTTGCCGGCTGCGGAATATTTCCCAAAAGATGAGCCCAGCCTTTTTCGAAGATATCGTTCAGCTGGAGCATAGCCATATCGCAGCGAACACCGTCACAATGCTTTGCGATGTTGGCCAGTTGCGCGAGATGTGCGGCGCGCATGGCCGGCTGGAAATGATTTAGCTGCGCAACGTCCTTCCAGGGAGGGAAGTAGGGATCTTTTGCCAGCGCGATGTAGCGCGTTCCTTGTACCGTTTTCGCCTGATAGAAGAGCGAGGCATTGTTTTCGAAATCCTGCTTCGAGCCTTGCACGTAAAATTCCGGATGTTCGCGCACCCAGGGGTTGTCGAGAGCGGTGTGGTTTCCGACGAAATCGAGGAACAGCGCCATGTTGCGCGCGTGCAATTTCTCGCGGACGCGATCGAGAGAGTCCCAGGTCCCGATGCGCGGGTCTGGAACGTATTGCATAACGGCATAGGGAGATCCGACGATGTCCGCGGGCTTCCAGCCGGGAAGAGCGCGGTCATAATCGGGGAAATTCGCGGGATTTTCGAGGTTGATCTGGCGGGAAACCGGGCTTCGCTGCCAAACGCCCATGAGCCAGATCGCGTCGAAGCCAAGGCGCGCGAACGCATCCCATCCCGCATCCGGCATGCTTGAGAGATTGATGGTGCGGCCAAGACGCGCGGAAATCCGTTCGAGCCAAGCCCAGGTGTTGATCTCGTAGATATGCGGATTCGGACGCATGGAGAATGGCGGAGAAGTCTTCGTAGTGGGCACGGGAGTGAGCCTAAATTGCATGCGGCCATCTGTCAATCGCCGGAGGCTGTTCGGATGCCGCGGAAAATGCGCTCAGGCTGTTCAGGTTTGGAATGCTGGACAAAAATAAGTACAAGTGACAAAGTAGGGTCGTTCCGCCTCGATATTTATGCAAATCGAGCGATGTGTTTTTTTGTGAAAAGGAGTGCGATCATGGTGAAACGTCTAATGCTGTGCGCGGCGGCAATACTTTTTATTGGCGGCCTTTCGATGGCCGGGCAAAGTGCGGGGACGGCCGGAACGTGGTCTGGAATTATTACGAATGACAAGTGTGGCGCCAAGGACGCAAGTGAACAGGGCGCCGGTTGCACCAAGGGTTGCGTGGCCAGGGGCGCTAAGCTGGCGCTTTACAACACGGGTGATAAGAAAGTGTACGTGCTGGAACCGCAAGACAAGGCTACCGGACACGAGGGGCACGATGTGACAGTGAAGGGAACGCTCGACGGCGACACGATTCATGTGACTTCAATCACGATGAATCCGTCAAAGGGTAGCTAGCTGGTTGATGGTGATCGAAGTTTAGCCCGGTTCTGAGGAAGCGTCGAAAAAAACCCATCTCCGCAAATATGGGCTTAAAAAAGGCAGGGCCAATGGTCCTGCCTTTTTTTTTGTGAAACGATTGCCGGCGCCTTGTGTATGCTACGGGGCAGAATGCAGGACAAATTCCTTGAGGGGCGGGCCTAGGCATGAGGTTTCGATTCATGGCGTTATTTGCCGTTGTTTTCCTTGCATGCGCGGTTTGGGCACAGAGTCCTGCCGCGACACAAAATTCCGGCACAGTGCCCGGCACAGGCGCCGGGGTAGTAGAAAATTCCGCAGCGACGCGAAACCTGGCAATAGATGACTACTTCCGAATCCTCGAAATCGAAGATGCGCAGCTGAGTCCGGAGGGAAAGTGGGTCGCGTATGTGGTGAAGACCCACGATCCAAAGGAAGACAAGAATGAATCGCGGATTTGGATGGTTCCGACTTCGGGCGGCTCCGCGATTCCACTGACGGCCGAAGGAGTCTCCTGCGATCATCCGCGCTGGAGTCCGGACGGAAAATACCTGGCGTTCCTTTCCGGGCGCGCCGGGCCCAAAGGCGAAAAGGAGGATGAGGACAGCAAGAAGGAAGAGCTCTGGATACTGAATCGCGAAGGCGGAGAAGCGCAAAAAATAACCGATACAATCCAGAGCGTCAACAGCTTTTCGTGGTCTCCCGCTGGAGACCGAATTGTTTTAATTTTGCAGGACCCGTCGATTAGCGAAATCGAGGCCGCGAAAAATAAGGACAAGAGTGACGCGAAGCCGAAGGCACACCCGTGGGTGATCGACCGGTTGCATTTCAAAGAAGATGAAATCGGCTACCTGGACCGGCGGCGCACACATCTTTATGTTTTTGAGCTCGCCGGCCGGAAAATGACGCAGATCACTTCCGGTGATTATGACGACAGTGCGCCGGCGTGGTCTCCGGACGGGAGGTCGATTGCGTTTGAGAGCAACCGTTCGGATTCCGAGGACCCCGATCGCAATTACAACACGGATATTTGGGTGGTGGCCGCGGACAATACGGATCAGGGCAAATCGCTCGTTCGGGTAACGACGAATCCGGGAACGGACGGCTCCCCCGCTTGGTCGCCGGACGGCAAATGGATCGCGTTTACGAGCCAGCTGGAACCAAAACTTTTTCAATACGCGACATTCCACATTGCAATCGCCCCGGCAGCCGGCGGCGACGCGAAAGTATTAACACTTAAACTCGACCGGAACTCGAGCGAGCCGCGTTTTTCGGCGGACGGGAAATGGATTTATTTCATCGCGGATGATGATGGCACGCAGAATTTGATGCGGGTTCCGGCGATGGGTGGCGAAATTACGCGGCCGATCGGCGGACGAAGGATGGTGCAGTCGTTTTCGCTCGGCAAGGATGGCGCAGCGGTTGCCGTGATCGGAGAGTTGACGCGCCCCCCTGAAGTGTACTTTCTATCCGCGGACGGCGGTGATCTGAAGCGGCTGACAACGACAAACGATGCGTTGATGGCGAAAATTCGGCTTCCCAACGTTGAATACGTGCATTTCAAAAGCAAAGACGGGACGACGGTGGCGGGATATCTCTACGAGCCGCCGGAATATAAACCAGGGACGCGCTATCCGGCGATACTGCGTCCGCACGGCGGGCCGGTGTGGGCGTACTACGCCGAATTTAATTTCGATCCGCAGCTTTTTGCGGCGAACGGCTACGTGGTGCTAACGCCGAACCCGCGGGGGTCCTCTGGGTACGGCCAGGATTTCTGCAAAGCAATTTACGCCGACTGGGGCCACAAGGATTTCGAAGACGATATGGCAATGGTGGACTATGCGGTGGCGCAGGGAATTGCGGATCCTGACAAGCTTGGCGTTGGGGGATGGTCATATGGCGGCATCTCGACCAATTTTATCATTACGCAGACTACCCGGTTCAAAGCCGCAATTTCGGGCGCGGGAAATTTTCTTTACATCACAAATTGGGGACACGATTTGTATTCCAGAGACTGGGAAATCGAACTGGGGCTGCCTTGGGAGAACCGCGAATTGTGGGAGAAGCTCTCGCCCTTCAATCGAGTGACAAAAATCAAGACGCCGACGCTGATTATGGGAGGCGAGAGTGATTGGAATGTTCCAGTGATTAACGGTGAGCAGATGTACCAAAGCCTGAAACGGCTCGGCGTGCCGACTTTACTGGTAGTTTACCCGGGCGAATACCATGAGTTTTCTCGCCCATCATTCATTCAAGACCGCTACGAGCGCTACCTGGATTGGTACAATCATTACGTAAAAGGCGAAGGCCCGGCGATTCCTCCGCCAGCGACTAAGACCGCAGACTAATGCCGCCGCATATCTAAATCTTCTAAATCACGTAGATATGCTCTACGAATAATTCCTCCACTGCTCCAAGCTCCATCGCATTTTTCGGAGAAATGTAGATCATCCCGCGTTGGAATTACTGCGCTGGTGCCGTCGAATCAATTAGTTATGCGCCTCGCACCGCCTTTCTGATTGTTGGCTGTGAAACTGCATGGAGAGCCCCAGAGATTGTCTGGCGCATGGGCGCCAGCCGGAAGTGACTATCGGATTGGGGGACTCAAATGATGAAGGGTCGAAGTCTGTTCACAGCAGTTACGCGAGCGCTGTTTTTGATGTTGGCATTGTCTTTCGTAATCTTGACATCGCCATCGCACCTTAAGGCACAGGTGACCAGCGGGTCCATATCGGGCACCGCGGTCGACGCATCTGGTGCGGTTGTACCTGGCGTAGAAGTCCGGTGCATCAATTCCGGGACGGGTTCGGTTGCAACTACGACGACGGACGGTGCTGGATTGTTCCGCTGCTCGGAGTTGCAGATCGGAACTTACAACCTGGAGTTTACGAAGCAGAGCTTCAGCAAGTACGTAGTGAACAACGTCGTGGTTTCGTCTGGGACAGACCAGGGCGTGGGATTGATCAAATTGGCCGTTGGTGCATCCACCGTAACGGTGGAAGTCACCGAAGCTCCGCCTCTAATCGAAACGACAGAGGCCCAAGTCTCCACCACGTTCACCACTCAACAGATCACGAGCTTTGCTGGTTTGCAAGAGAACGAGGGAATGGATTTCCTCGCCCTGCAAATTCCCGGCGTCAATATGACGCGCGACAACACTTTTTCGAATTCCAACGGAGTGGGCTTTTCAGTGGACGGCATTCGCGGCCGGAATAATGATCAACAAATCGACGGCCAGAATAACAACGACAACTCGGTTGCCGGGCCCTCGCTGTTCCTTTCAAACCCTGACTTCGTTCAAGAATACCAGGTCACAACCAACAACTTCGGAGCCGAGTATGGACGCAACTCGGGTTCCGTAGTCAACCTGGTGACTCCATCGGGCACTAACAACTGGCACGGCACCATCAACGGAGCCGAAGGTAACTCAGCCTTGGACAGCTTGACGAACGTGGACAAGGAGCCATTCCAAGATCCGAGCCTCACAAAAGTTCCTTGGTTCAACAATGTGTTTGCCAGCACCACGGTGGGCGGCCCGGTGCAGAAAGACCACATCTTCGTTTTTGGCGGGTTTGACACGCAGATTATCGAGTCGAATTCGGTGGACCAAACCGGCTCTTTGACTCCCACACCTACTGGACTGGCGCAGTTGGCGGCATGCTATCCGAATAGCGCCAGCGTAGCGGCGTTGCGGACCTTTGGACCTTATGGAATCGGGGCAGGGAACCCGACTCCCAGTGGAACAGTAACTCCGCTCACGCTTACCGGTTCCGACACGAACCCGTCGTGCTCCGTTGACTTCGCAGGCGTCACGAGGACTTTAGGCACACCCTTTCACGAATACGATTTTATCGGCCGCTCCGATTTCCAGTACACAAACGACAGAGTGTACCTGCGTTATCTCTACAACTATTCGAATTCTATTAATGCCGACCCATTCGTCACAGCCGCAGCAGGATATCCGGTATCAGTCCCGAGCCGGAGCCAGACTGGCCTGATTGGCTGGACCCACACGTTATCGCCGTCCATGACGAACGAGCTGCGACTCTCGTATGGCCGGCAGAACACCGAATTTGGAGGTAATTCAATCGGGAATACCGTCCCGGTTCAGGGCAACATCGGCAACGCACTGGCAAACATCGCAGTGAACGCCACTGACGGTAATCCTATTCTGGCCTTTGGACCGAGCCCTGACGCACCGCAGGGCCGCATTGTTAATACATATCAGATCCAGGACAACTGGAGTTACGTCCACGGGAAGAGCCAATGGAAGGCAGGTGTAAATTTCACACGTCAGGTGTCTCCCAATATATTCCTTCCAAACTTTAACGGCAGCTTCAACTTCGCTGCCAACCCGGCAACCACGTCGGCCATCACGACGCCGGATTGCACGATTGCGGCGGGTCAGACCCTAGATCCATTTTCGGCGTTTGCCTGCAATATTCCTGACTTCGTTAACATTTCGCAGGGAAATCCGAAGATCGACTTCAAGGAAAACGACACGTTCCTGTACGTTCAGAACGATTACAAGCTGAGGCCGAACTTGACTCTGAATCTCGGTCTGACGTGGTCTTACTACGGCCAGCCGGCGAATCTCTTTCACGATGAGACGGTTGCGAACTTGAAGGTGCCCATATGGAATCCGGCACTGCCGACCTCGGTCACCACGTTTCCATCGATTCCAGCTCCCAAGAATAGCTGGGGCCCAAGCGTTGGGTTCGCGTGGAGCCCGAGCATGGATAATTTCCTGACGGGCGGAAACGGGAAGACGGTGATTCGCGGTGGTTACAGACTCTCCTATGATCCGCCGGTCTACAACATCTACGTCAACATCGCGACGTCAGCTCCCGTGCTGCTTGCGCAGTCGGTGGGGTTGGCGACGGACCCGATAACCAATGGCGTAGTCAATCCATTGCCTGCAACGCCCACCGGCACGATTGTGCGCACGCAACTCGCTCCGTCTCTGGTAACCGGGGTTGCCGACCCGCGGTCCTTTAACGAAACGACCATCACTCCAAATTTTGGACCCGATCATGTCCATAGCTGGTCTCTCGGAGTTCAGAGGCAGATTTCGAACGCGACGGCGGTGGAGGCTCGCTATGTAGGAAACCACGGGGATAATCTGTTCCAGTCAATCAATGCGAATCCGCTCGTTTCAGGCCTGGCGGCAAGTTTTCCGAGTTTTCTGCCATCTAACGTGACGCCGTGCTCTGCGGCGGATGCGGTTGTGCCGAATGCGATAGGACGCGTGAATTGCAACGAGGGTATTCTACGCCAGCGGACTAACACCGGGTATTCCGACTATAACGGGCTGCAAGTTCAGTTCCGTGCAACGAATCTGTACAAACAGTTGACCATGACGGCGAACTATACCTGGAGCAAGACAACCGACAATGTGAGCGAAATCTTCAGCACCTTCGGTGGTGGAAATTCGCTGGCATTCTCGCAAAATCCTCTCAACTTCACGTCCGCAGAGAACGGATTGTCGGGATTGAACATTCCGCAAGCTTTCACTCTGAACGTTTTTGAACAACTCCCGTTCTACCGCTCGCAGCAGGGATGGATAGGCCACCTGCTCGGCGGATGGGGTGTCTCGGCCAA
>Ga0209221_1000614_pt1 | contig 12747 bp, 5 predicted proteins | sample BlaSpr_A8_Ref_O2_FD_187989 | JGI IMG/M metagenome (GOLD analysis project Ga0209221, IMG submission 187989) | Forest soil microbial communities from Thunder Bay, Ontario, Canada - Black Spruce, Ontario site 2_A8_Ref_O2 (SPAdes) (version 2) | ecosystem: Environmental > Terrestrial > Soil > Boreal...
AGGCCGTCGAAGCGATCCGCTTCCATGGCGACTCAATCGCCGGTCGACTTGCCGAAACGTCGGCTGCGGCGCGGAGCGCAGTCGGAGAATACACCGACGACGTCGTCGCCCGTGTCAGTGCGAGCGGCGAACAGGCGGCCGCGGCGATTCGCTTCCATGGTGACTCGATCGCCGATCGACTTGCCGAAGCATCGGCGGCGACGCGCAGCGCCGCGGCAGAGGTCTCGGACGAGATCGCTGCTCGCATCAGCGCCAGCAGCGGACAGGCGGTCGAAGCGATTCGCTTCCATGGCGATTCGATCGCCGATCGACTCGTTGAGACCTCAGCGGCGACGCGCAGCGCCGCGGCGGAGCACACGGACGAGGTCGTCGCTCGCATCAGCGCAAGCGGCCAACAGGCGGTCGAGGCGATCCGCTTCCATGGCGACTCGATCGCTGAGCGGCTTGCCGACACATCGGCGGCGGCCCGTAGCGCCGTTGACTTGTATTCAGACGAGATCGTGAGCCGGATCAGCTCGAGCAGCGAGCAAGCCATCACCGCAATCCGCGCCCAAGGCGACTCTGTCGCCAGTCAGCTGGGCCTCGCCAACGACACAGTCGCCCGCGACTTCAGCGACCGATCGAATTCGCTGATCGAGCGGCTCCAAAGCGGCGGCGAGCGGCTCTCCGATACCATCGTCGTGCACGGCGACAGCCTGGTCGCGCGTCTCGGCGACGCCGCGGACCGTTTGCACGACACCGTCGTCGTGCGCGGCCAGGTCCTCGAAGATAGGCTCACCGGGTCGAGCGAACGGCTCAGCACTGTGATCCGGGATCGCGCGGAAGACGCGGCGGCGATTCTTGACGCCGCAGCCGCGCGATGGGGCGAACAATTCGACGTCCGAGAGAGCCAGTTGCGCGGCGCAGTCAACAACCAGAACGACGCGCTCGAGAGCCTGTTCGACGAATCGACGCGCCGCCTTGTCGGCGCGATCTCCGCCGAGGGCGCCCTCGCCCAGGCGCAGATCGAAGCGTCGGCGTCTCAATCCATCGCGACACTCAGCTCCGAGTCGGTGCAAATCAACGAGCGTCTGGCGTCGCTTGCCATCGACGCGGCGGCCGCAGCGGCGACCGGAGCGGGCGGCGTGCATGACGCGCTGAGCGAACGGATCGCGGCCTTTGACCACATCGTCAACCAGCGCGCGGTCAGCCTCGTGGAGGCTGTGTCGCAACAGACTGAGCGGATGCGCGAACATCTCCAGGCGTTGGATGGTCTCGTCGGCGAAAGCGGGCATAGCGTCATTGATCGCTTAGGGTCCCACTCCGACGTGTTCACCGCCCGCATCTCCGGACATCTCGATGCAATCGACGTGATGATGCAGGCCAGGCGCGATGAGTTCGACAAGCGCTTCGTCGACCACAGGGAGCAGCTGGACACGAAGTCCGCAGAGCGATTGGAGCAGTTTGAGATCGCCTCCGTCGCGCATCACAACGCGGTCGACCTCGCACTGGCGTCGCACTCGCGCCGGGTCGACACTTCCCTTGGAGACGGGCTTGCGCGGTTCGAAGGCGCAATGGACGGGCGCGGCCGCGAAATCATCGGACAAATCGGCGATCGGTCGGCGGCTCTCGCGGCGGATCTTGGCGCCAAGCTTGCCGCCATCGAGGAGACTCTTGTCAACCGCGGCGGCGCGATCGACGAGAAGCTCGGCCAGCGAAACGAGGAGGCGGCGGCCCTGTTCGACCGTCGGCTACAAGCTGTCGAGGAACGCGCAGGAGCAAAGCTTCACGAAGTGTCGTCGACGCTCGAAGGCCTTCTGGCGCGGATCGAAGACGCGCTTGCGCAACGCGGCCGGGCGCTGTCCGAGACCCTCGCTCGCACCACGCTCGAAACCGCCAAGGCGCTCGGAGACGGCGGTCGCGAAATCACGCAAGGCATGAGCGCCAAATCCGCGGAAATCAGCGACGCGCTGCAACGGCGCGCAGACGAGCTGACGCAAACGCTATCGACTGTCGCCCGGGACATCAATGCGACCCTGACCGGCCGCGTCGAAGACGTCTCGCGGTCGCTTGGGGTGAGCGTCGATCAGTTCAAGGAGCAAGTCGTCACGCCGATGCAGGACCTGAGCCGGCGCCTCGACTTGAGCCGTGCCGAACTGGGGGACAAGGTGGGCGAGCACGCCCAGCAAGTCACGACGATGCTCGACTTGCACAAGGCTTCGATGGGCGCCGCATTCGACTCCCACAAGGTCGTTGTCGCCGACGCCACACAACAGAGCGTGCAGATCTTTGACGCGCGCCTGGCCGCCCTGGCCGAGGCCGCGGACCAAAGCACGCGCATCATTGACGTGAGGCTCGCAGACATGGTGGAGGCGGCGAATCGAAACGCCGAGACCATCGATGAACGCCTTGTCGCTCGCATTCAGGCGATGAGCGAAGTTCTGACGAGAGCAGCGTCGGAAGCCGAATCGATCTGGTCGGCGCGCGGAGCGGCCGTCGCCAACGCGATCAGAGCAAAAGTCGATGACCTGCGCGAGGTTATCGAAGGCAAGGGCGCCGACCTCGTGACCGCCCTCGGTGAGCGCGGAGATGATGTGTCGGCGAGGTTCGTCGGGGTCGGCGAGCGCGCGATGCAGATGCTCGACCAGCAGATGGCCGGCCTTGCAACGCTTCTGACCCGGCGCACAGACGAGCTCATCGCGGCCGTCAACGGCAGCGCGGCGGACCCGGTGCGCGCGTTGAGCGCGCTCACGGGACAATTGCGCTCCGAGGTCGCCGATTCCAGCGAAGCGCTGCGCAACGTCGCCGCCGACGTCACCCACCGGTCGGCCGAGACGATCGAAGCGTTGCTCAAGCGATTGACCGAGCAGGTGGAAGCTTCCAGCGTCTCGCTCAGCGAAACAATAACCCGCAGCGCTGAAACTTCGGTCCACTCCCTCTCCGGCACCGGCGACCGGTTGCGCCACGAATTGACATCCGTGATCGACAACCTCGGTCAAACCAGCGCCGGCATCGATCAGGCGATTGGATCGGCGGGAGATCGGCTCGCGGCCGTCCAAAGCGGGCTCGCGACGCGCGTCGAGGAATTCCAACATGCGCTCGGCGGCATCTCATCGCAGGTCGCTTCTCTGGGACGCCTTTCGGCCACGACGCAATCCGACGCGAGCACGCTTGCCGGGCAGCTCGGCCAGCATGCGGAAGCTCTCGCGACTGTCGGGCGCGATCTTGCACAGCAGCAGCAGTCGCTCGACTCCGCTCTGGAACGCCGCCGCAGCAGCCTCCAAGCGCTCATCGGCGATATCTCGGGGCGCAGTGAAGCCTTCGAGGCGACACTCGGACGCTTCGCGGCCAATGTCGAAGACAGTTTCGCCCGGTCGCAGGCTCGCGCCCAGGAAATCAGCGCCGCGCTCGCCGCCGCCACAAGGGGCGCGTCGATCGCGGTCGCGGGTCAATTCGAAACCATTCGTGACACGGCGGCAAAAGAGCGCGAGCGGACGACCCAGACGCTGCAGGCGACAGTTGAACAGACCAATGCGCAGCTGACGGGCGCGCTTGATCACGCCGCTGACCGGTTCCGTCAGTCGGTCGCCGAAGTAAAGGACATGGCAAGCCAGGTTCAGCGCGAACTCGACCAGACCCGGCAGGAGCTCCGTCGCGGGGTGCTTGATCTGCCTCAGGAGACGAGCGAAACCGCAGACGCGATGCGGCGGGTCGTTTCTGATCAGATCCGCGCGCTGAAGGAGATTGCTGCGCTGGTGTCAGACTCTGGGGCGACTTACGACGTCGTCGAACCGACCGCGGTCGCAGGCGCGCGTTTTGAGAAGCCGCTGCTGCGCGCCGTGGAAAGGGCGCGTGAGCTCGAGGCCCCGGCGCAGTCCGAAACTCTCGCGGCCGTGGCTGAAGCGGTTACCGGGCCTGCAGCCGAGAGCCAGACGTCAGGGCGGATTGGCGCGTCGGAGCTGATCCCCCCGTTCGCGCGGGCTCAACCGCAGCCGTGGCCACCGTCGTCCGCCGGCGCGCCCCGGCCAGTTGCGGCGCCGACAACCTCGGCTTCGGCATCGGCTGCCGATCGTGGGCAACCCGGATGGCTCTCGAACCTGCTTGCGGCTGCCTCCCGCGACGAGCCGGAGGAGACCGCGTCCAAAGGCGCGGAGACGCTCGAGGCGCTGAGCCGGGAGATCTCCGGCCTCATCGACAATGCGGCTGCCATCGAAATGTGGGATCGATGGCGCCGCGGCGATACGGGCGCGGTGTCGCGCCGGCTCTACACAGAGGCCGGCCAGCAGGCGTTCGATGAGCTTCGGCGACGCTTTCGCACCGATCCCCAGTTCCGGGAGACGACAACCCGCTATATGCAGGAGTTCGAGCGCCTGTTGTCGAAGATCGGCCAGAGCGACCGCGACGGCGCGCAGTGGCGGGCCTACCTGTTGTCGAACACCGGCAAAGTCTACACAATCCTCGCGCACGCCTCGGGGAAGTTGGGCTAGGGCGCGAATATCCAGTTCACGCGCCGGACCTCCGTACGAGCCTTTGATCCTCACGCCTGCGAATTTGCTTGGAGTGCACCGGCGAACGCCGCCCGAGCGGGATCAACTTACTTCGGAGCTACCGGCTCTAAGCGACGCATGGATATGAACCTTCCGAGTTCGTCAGGCGTTAGCATTGCTGTGCAGAATTCATATGCGTCAACTGTCAAAAGCGCGCGATCACTTGCCGCAATTTGACCGTGAGATTGTACTTCTCTTTTTTAGAAAAATGTAGTAGAGGTGGCGGATGGTCAAAAAAGCGCGCCAAAGGGTGGATCGCAACGGATTGGCCGGGCTCAGGAGGTCGCTCGCGTATGTCGCGAAAAACGGCGAAACGAGAAGGGAGCTAAGTCGTTGAAAACAAACGATCGCGCGAAATGGCTGATTCGGCGCCCGTAAGGATTCTAATGACTTACGACATGCCCTGCGAAACGTTTCGTTTCGCCTGGCGAAATGAGCGCTTCGTCTTTGCCCGTTTTTCTGCTTCCTGCAGGCCCGGACGGTCAGACCGAACTGGAAGCTGGCGCGAAAAAGTTGCGCAAAAGCGCAGCCAAGGCCTTGGAATCGTTAGCGCGCGTAACTTTGTGCGCGCCATTAGAGCCGCGGCGGCCGGCGGCGCCTCTGGCCGCGAAGCGCCGCTGCCCCTTCCTCTCAAGCACGGCGATAAATGTCCCTGTAAGCTTCACGCAGCGACGCCTTCTGCACCTTGCCCATTGCGTTGCGCGGCAGAGACTCGAGGAGGACGATCTGTTTGGGGGCCTTGAACTTCGCTAGACGGCAGCCGAGCGCCGCGAGAATTGCCGCTTCGCTCAGCGTCGCACCCGGACGTATGACGACGGCCGCTGTCACGGCTTCGCCGAAATCGGCATGCGGGACACCGAAAACAGCGCTCTCAAGCACGCCCTCGATCGCGTCGATCTCGGTCTCGACCTCCTTCGGATACACGTTGAAGCCGCCAGAAATCACGAGATCCTTGGCCCGCCCGACAATGTGGATGTAGCGATCGTCGTCGACATGGGCCAAGTCGCCGGTGATGAAATACCCGTCAGCGCGAAACTCCTGCGCGGTCTTCTCGGGCATCCGCCAATAGCCGGCGAAGACGTTAGGGCCCTTGACCTCGATGACGCCGATTTCGCCAGCCTGAACCGGCGCGCCAGTCTCGAGGTCGGCGATCCGCACGCTCACTCCTGGAAGCGCGAAACCGACCGCGCCCGGCCGGCGTTCGCCGTCGTAAGGGTTCGATGTGATCATATTGGTTTCGGTCATGCCGTAGCGCTCGAGAATTGCGAAACCGGTCCGCTCCCGCCAGGCGGCCTGAGTCTCGGCGAGCAGCGGCGCGGAGCCCGAGACGAAGAGACGCATATTCGCGCAGAGGGCGCGATCGAGGTCGGAATGGTCGAGCAGCCGCGTGTAGAAAGTCGGCACCCCCATCATCGCCGTCGCTTCCGGTAGCGCCGCGATCACCGCGTCCGGATCGAACTTGGGCATGAAGATCATCGTCGCCCCAGACAGCAGCGCGACGTTGACCGCCACAAACAGCCCATGCGTATGAAAAACAGGCAGCGCGTGAATGAGTCTGTCGGCGGGCCCGAAGCGCCAACAGTCTATGAGAGTCAGTGCGTTCGACGACAGATTCTCGTGCGTCAGCATCGCGCCTTTCGAGCGGCCGGTGGTGCCCGAAGTATAGAGAATCGCGGCCAGATCGTCGCTCGCCCGTGGCGTGGTTTCGAACTCGGCCGGCGCGGCGTCGATCGCCGCAGCGAAAGTTCCGTCGCCCTTGACGCCGAGACTCTCGACCGAACGCAAGTTGAGCGTTTGCGCCAGCGCACGAATCGCCTCGAGCCGGTCGGGACGGCACAGGGTGAGCGCAGGTTCGGCGTCGCCAAGAAAATATTCGAGCTCGGCGAGCGTATAGGCCGTGTTCAGCGGCAGCAGCACCGCGCCCGCGCGGAGGCACGCGAGGGTGACGACAATCACGTCAGCTGACTTCTCGATCTGTACCGCGACCCGATCGCCGGGCTTCACCCCGAGCGCGGCCAGCGCATTGGCCGCCCGCGCGGAGCGCTTGAATAGTTGGCCATAGGTCAGCGCAGTGGCGTCTCGGGTTTCCAGAGCAAGCTTGTCCGGATGGGGCGCTCGCGCCGCGATGAGGTCAAACAAATTTGCGGATGGATGTCGCGACACTTGGTCTCCAGATTGAAGGGCGCGAGCCCGAGCTTCAAGACGGCGGACACATTATACGCCGGCGCGGCTCGTAAACGCGATAGGATAGGACCGATCGCGCCGACGGGTAGAACCTGCTTCGTAGCCTCAGCCACCGGCTCGCAACTTGATTTCCTGAGCGATCTTCTCTCAAAAGCGAACCCGAAACGCGAATTGGCGCTGAACGAAAGCGGGGGTCATGGCCACGACTGAGAAGGCGGTGCGTGAATCGATCATCGCACGTGGCGCAAACGTCGTTGCCGCTGGACTTGGCGGCGCTCTTGTGGGCGACATTTCGGCGCGCTTCGAGGATTCGCTGCTCATCACGCCGAGTGGCGCGAACTATGCTGACCTCCGGCCGGCGATGATCGCGCTCATGCCCTTAGTCGGCGAATATGGCGCCTGGAAGGGTCCGAGGAAGCCAACAGGCGAATGGCGCATTCATCTCGATATTGTGCGAGCCCGTCCCGATATCGGCGCAATTGTGCGTTTCCAGTCGCCTTACGCCACCGCCCTGGCCATGGCGCGCAAGCCCATCCCGGCTGCCCATTCGATGATCGCGCTGTTCGGCGCGCCGATCGTCAGATGCGCCAAATATGCGCCCGCCGGCACCAAGGAACTGGCGGGCCTTACGCTCGAGGCGCTGGACCAAAGCCATGCGGTTCTGCTCAGCAACTATTGCGCATTGACCACCGGCCCCACGCTGGAGACGGCGCTGGTCCGCGCGCGCGAGCTCGAAACGCTCGCCCGACTCTACGCAATTGCTCTTTCGCTTGGTCGTCCAGCCATACTTTCCGATGAGGAAGTCGGTCGCATCGGCGAGCGCCTGAAGTCAAACGGCGCCGATGTTCAGGCGCGCATTGCAGCGCTTGTTGAAAAAAAGGCGAAACCTAAGCCGCAGCCCAAGGCCAAACGCGTGGCGCGCAAGCGCCGCTCATAAAGAGATGCGCGGCTGAGTCATTCTCCATCCGGCCCGAGGCTCAAAGCGCCGAAGTGGGCGACTCGCTCCGACGTCTGACGCCGGGCGCCTCATCTTCCCCTCCCGCCAGCTTCTCACTCACAATCAGAAGCTGAGCAGCGGTCGAGACCGCAATCACCGCCGGATCCTTGGATTCGAGACCCGGCACGCCAATCGGACAGACGAGGCGGGCGAGCTGAACCTCCGTGAGGCTCGCCGCACGCATCTGGCTCAAGAACCGCGCCCGCTTCGTCGCCGAGCCGATGAGGCCGACATAACCGAAGCGCTCGACCCGCAGCGCCTCAGCGACGATCTCGAGATCAAGTGCGTGCGAATGCGTCAGCACGACCACGAGCGCGTTGTCGGGCGCGCTCATGAGCTCGGCCGCAGGTTCCGGCGCATGAATGAGCGTGACGTTCGCAGGCGCGTGCGTCGGAAAAGCGTCGCGCCTGGGATCGATCCACCGCACCGCGAAGGGCAGCGGCGCGAGCGCGAGCGCCAAAGCTCGTCCGACGTGACCGGCGCCAAACAGATAGACCGTACGCACAAGCACGCCAAGCGGCTCAGTCCAGTTCTCCTCTGCGAGACGCACCAATCTGCGCTCGCTCACGCCAGACCCCAGCGTGCGCTGAACGCGTCCGTCGTGCTGCAGCCGCGCGCTCAGCGTCGCTAAGGCGCCACCTTCGGCGATAGCCAGAGCCGAAAGATCGTCGAGATCGCGCATATCGAACGTCTCGACTCGCCATTCGACGCGGCCACCGCAGCACTGGCCAAGCTCAGGTCCAAGCGCGAGCGAACGACGCAGCGCTGGCCCGCGGCCTCTTCTTAGAGCCTCGTTTGCGGCTTCGAGAGCCGCAAATTCGAGCGCCCCGCCCCCTACGGTGCCGTGGAAGCCGCCTGACAGCCGTACCACCATACGCGTGCCCGCTTCGCGTGGGCTGGAACCCTCGACGCGTGCAAGCGTGACCAGCGCGGCTGAACCTTCGGCTTCAATCGCTTCGACGAGGCGGCGGAACGCTCTCATACCAGCCTCTCAACCCGCCCCGTTCAGAGATGCGACCGCCTTGAGGATCGATTCCGGCGTGCATGGCGCCTCGAGCTTCGGTTGACCTCTCGGGGTCGTCGCGTGCACCGCGTCGAGAATCGCGGAATAGACTGATATTCCGTGCATCAAAGGCGGCTCCCCAACAGCTTTCGAACGGTAGATGCTCAGGGTCGGATTAGGCCGCGTGAAGAGCCGGGTATTGAAGATTGGGGGCGTGTCCGAGGCGACCGGGATCTTGTAGGTCGCGGGCGCGTGGGTGAGCAGCCGTCCGTCGGCGGCGTATACGAGTTCCTCGGTCGTCAGCCAGCCCATGCCCTGAATGAAAGCGCCTTCGACCTGACCCATATCGATCGCCGGATTGATCGATGCTCCGACATCGTGGAGCAGGTCCGCTCGCATAACCCGCATCTCGCCGGTTAGCGTGTCGATTGCGACCTCCGAGCAAGCCGCGCCATAGGCGAAGTAGAGGAATGGACGTCCCTTCGCCCTGAGACGATCCCAATGGATTTCCGGCGTCTTGTAATAGCCAGAATGCGACAGCTGCACGCGCGCCAGTCGGCACGCTTTGGCGAGTTCGCCAAAGCTCATGGAGGCGTTGCCTGCAAATACGCGCGCGTCGCGGAACTCGACCGCCTCCGGTGCGACGTTCCAAGCCTCGGCGGCAAAGGCCGTCATCCTCTCACGAATCGCGCCGGCGGCGATCTGGGCGGCCATGCCGTTGAGATCGGTCCCGGACGAAGCGGCGGTCGGCGAGGCGTTGGGAACCTTGGCGGTGTTGGTCGCGGTTATGCGGATGAAATGCAGCGGCACGCCGAACTCTTCAGCCACGATTTGCGCGACCTTGGTGAACAGGCCCTGCCCCATCTCGGTGCCGCCGTGGTTGAGATGAATCGAGCCGTCGGAGTAGACGTGCACCAGCGCGGTGGCCTGATTGAGCGGGATCAGCGTGAACGAGATCCCGAACATCACCGGCGTAAGCGCAATGCCCCGCTTGATAATCGGACTCTCCGCGTTGAAGGCGGTGATGAGCTCGCGCCGGGCACGATAGGCGCTCGAGACCTCAAGATCCTCGATGATCTCTCGCTGAGTCTGATAGTCCTCGACTGTTTGGTCGTAGGGAGTGCGATCAAAACCCGCGCGCAAAAGGTTGGCCTTACGCACGTCGAGCGGATCAAGATCACGCTCCCGCGCGATTGCGTCCATGACGCGCTCGACGGCGATCATGCCTTGCGGCCCACCGAAGCCACGAAAGGCGGTGTTCGATACGGTATTGGTCTTAAGACGGCGGGTGAGGATTGAGACTTCGGGCAGCCAATAGCCGTTGCCAGCGTGAAACATCGCGCGGTCACAGACTCCAGGTGAAAGGTCCGCGGAACAGCCGCAGCGCGCATTGAGCGCCACCTCGTAACCTTCGACCACGCCCCTGTCGTCATATCCCACTCGCCAATCGGCACGGAAATCGTGACGCTTGCCGGTCAAGGCGAAATCGTCGTCGCGATCGAGCCGGATCTTGCACGGCTTTCCGGTCCGTCGCGCGGCTAGCGCCGCAATCGCCGCCCAGGCGCAGGCCTGGCTTTCCTTGCCGCCAAAGCCGCCACCCATCCGGCGTGTTTCCACGGTGACGAAGGCGTCCGGTACTCCAAGGATGCGGGCTACGATGTGCTGGGTTTCCGTCGGATCCTGCGTCGAAGCGTGCACCGTCATCTCGTCCCCTTCGCCGGGAAAGGCGAACGATGCTTGGCCCTCGAGATAGAAATGCTCCTGGCCGCCGATAGAAAACTGGCCATCCAGCTGGTGCGTGGCCTTGTCGATCACGGCCGCGGCGTCGCCTCGGCGGAAGGAATAGTCGTCCTGAACCCGCGCGCCGCTGACCAGCGCATCGGCAATTGTGACGGCCGGCGTCCTGGCGTCGACGTCGATCTTGGCGAGCCGCGCCGCCCGGCGTGCTTGGTCGCGCGTGCGCGCCACGACGGCGAAAAGCGCCTGTCCGTGGAACATTACCTCTTGGTCGGCGAACAAAGGCTCATCGGCGAAAACCGGCGCAACGTCGTTCTTGCCCGGAATATCCGCCGCCGTCAGAACCACGACGACGCCAGGAGCGCCGCGGACCGCCTCCAAGCCCAAACTCTTCAATTTGCCGGAGGCCTTAGTGGCCATGCCGATCGCGATATGCAGTGTGCCCGTAGGCTCGCCAATGTCGTCCACGTAAGTCGCCGCGCCCTGGACATGCAGGCGCGCGGAATCGTGCGGCAACGGCTTATGAACGACCGCGGTCGTCTGAGCGAAGTCGGCTACGTCATTCGGCGGCATGCAGCATCCCGATCCGGGTTGGCGGGCCAGCGCCGGAAAGTTCTACGAGCGCCTTTTCCAAAAGATTGGCGGCGACAGTCATGCGGTAGGCGGCGGTGGCGCGCATATCGGTGAGTGGGGTGAAGTCCTCGCTGATCGCCTCACGCGCAAAGCGCCAGCTTGCGGGTTCATCGAGGCACGCGCCTGCTAGCGCGCGCTCAGCCTTCGCGGCGCGCTTCGGGGTCGCCGCCATACCGCCGCAAGCAACGCGCGCGCTGACAATCTTTCGCCCATCGAGATTGAAGCATGCCGCGAGCATGACAGCGGAAATGTCCTCGTCGAAACGCTTGGACACCTTGAAGGCGATATAGTGCTGATGGGGCGCGAGCGGCGGCGCCTCGACGGCGACGACAAACTCACCGGGGCCGCGATCCTGCTTGCCGTAAGCGATGAAGAAATCTTCGAGCGGCAAGGCACGCGTCTTGTCTCCCTTGCGCAGAACCACCCTGCCGCCAAGAGCGATCAGGGCTGGCGCGAGATCGCCGATCGGCGAACCATTGGCGATGTTTCCGCCGACCGTTCCGCTCGCCCGCACCTGCGTCGATCCGAAACGGCGCAACAACTCGCCTAAGTCGGCATGAATCGCGCCAAGCTGCGGCATGGCGTCCGCCAGCGTAACGCCGGCTCCGATAGAAAGAGCGCCGTCGGCGCTCTCGCCGATATCGTCCAGCCCAACAACCCTGCCAAGCCAAATCACGCGCTTCAGGTCGCGCAATTGCTTGGTGACCCAGAGCCCGACGTCTGTCGCCCCGCCGACGAGGGTCGCATCGGGAAACCGCGCATAGAGCGCCGCTAGCGAATCGAGACTCGCCGGAGCGGCAAAGAAGGAAGCCTCATCGCCAATGAAAACGTCCCTATCGTCGACAAGCGCGGCGAGCGCCGCGGCGCGCTCTTGAGACGTCGCGGCGAAATGATCGGCAGGCTCGCCGTTGCAGGTTTCCATGGCCGCTGCGATGATCGGGCGATAGCCGGTGCATCGGCAGAGATTGCCCGCAAGCTGGTCGCAAAGGCCCGTATAGGTCAAAGGCTGGCCGGAATGGTACGCGGCGAAGAGGCTCATCACGATCCCGGGCGTGCAGAAGCCGCATTGCGAGGCGTGGGTATCGACCATCGCCTGCTGCAACGGATGCAGTTCGTCGCCCACAGCGAGATCCTCGATCGTGACTAGCTCCGCGCCGTCGAGTTGGCCCAAGAGCAGAATGCAGGCGTTGAAGGGCTCGCAGACGAGGCGGTCCCCCTTAAGCCGCACCAGCACCACCGTGCACGCGCCGCAATCGCCTTCGGCGCAGCCTTCCTTCGTTCCCTTCGCTCCCATTTCCTCCCGCAGCCAGTCGAGCACGGTCGCGCGTGGGGAGAACTGGCGAAGAGCAACGTCCCCACCCCGAAATCGGAAACGAAGCGCATCCCGCGCGGTGGTTGATCTGGCCTCAAACGACATCGTCGCTCCCTGACCCCCTTCAATGATGGAGCTTTTGCCTTCAAAACGGAAGGACGCAAAGCCTGTGCCGGAGAACTGGCCTCCTCATATGGGAGTCGGTTGATGAGATCGCTCGGCGTTCCCGAGGGGCAGCGAAAGCGCCCCATTGAAGGCCGGGACGCTCGATAAGAAAAATCGACAATTTCTTGCCAAGCGGGCCGGGCGCTGGTATTGTTTTTCAGAAAGGCCGATGAGCCGGGCTCGCACTCCT
>Ga0209221_1000617_pt1 | contig 12666 bp, 13 predicted proteins | sample BlaSpr_A8_Ref_O2_FD_187989 | JGI IMG/M metagenome (GOLD analysis project Ga0209221, IMG submission 187989) | Forest soil microbial communities from Thunder Bay, Ontario, Canada - Black Spruce, Ontario site 2_A8_Ref_O2 (SPAdes) (version 2) | ecosystem: Environmental > Terrestrial > Soil > Boreal...
ATCACTACTGTCCGGCTACATTTTCGGGCAGTCAACCTAACTTATTGAAGATAAGGCCGATAACGCATGGCCAAAGCAGGAACGATTTGAATTGGAAAGGGGCTGGATTGACCTCTTTCCGCCGGTCTACGGGGTGAAACAATGACGGGTGAACTCTGGACGTACCGTCTTCTCGCAACTAATCCAACATCTCCCCGAAAAAGAATTTCAAAAGTGTGTTGCCCGCCACAATGGCGACTCTAACTTCAGGGGATTTTCCTGTTGGGACCAATTACTGGCGATGGCCTTCGCGCAACTCACCTATCGTGAGAGCTTGCGCGATATCGAGGCCTGCTTGCGCGCTCTACAAAGCAAGCTGTATCACATGGGGTTCCGCGGCAAAGTGTCGCGCTCGACTCTGGCCGATGCGAACGAATCTCATGATTGGAGAATCTTTGCGGAGTTCGCTCAAGTATTGATCGGCATTGCCCGGCCGCTGCATGCGCAGGACCCGATGGGCGTCGATCTGGATCAAAGTCTGTATGCTCTGGATTCGACGACCATCGATCTGTGCCTGTCGCTATTTCCGTGGGCGAAGTTTCGTCGGCGCAAGGCCGCCGTCAAGATGCATACTTTGCTGGACCTGCACGGCAACATTCCCACGTTCATCCGCGTCACCAGTGGCGATGTGCACGACGTAAACATCCTGGACGAGATCATACCGGAAGCAGGTTCGTTTTACGTTATGGACCGAGGCTATATCGATTTTCAGAGGCTCTTCGTCTTCACACTCAGCTCAGCCTTCTTTGTCGTGCGCACCAAATCGAATGTACTTATCCAGAGACGCTACTCGCATCCAGTGGACAAGAGTACGGGCGTGCGCTCGGATCAGACCGTCATCCTCACATCGTTCGAATCGGCATCAGCATATCCCGATGGATTGCGTCGCGTCAGTTACGTCGATAAGGAAACCCAAAAGCAACTGAAATTCCTGACGAACAACTTCGTGCTGCCCGCATTTACCATCGCGCAAATTTACAAGTGTCGCTGGCAAGTGGAATTGTTCTTCAAGTGGATCAAGCAGCACCTTCGCATTAAGGCTTTCTACGGAACCAGTGAGAATGCGGTGAAGACCCAGATCTGGATTGCGGTGTCAATTTATGTGCTGGTTGCGATCGTACGGAAACGACTGGGCCTGGCGGTGAGCCTTTATCAAGCGCTACAGATTCTGAGCGTCACGCTTTTCGAGAAAACGCCCATTTTATGCGCTCTTCAGGCCCCCGAGGCAGATGCCGAATTCGCCGAAAACGTCAACCAACTGATTCTCTTCGACATTTAGCCGGACAGTAGTGAAAGCGCATATATGGCAGACAAATAAGGCATTTCTACCCGAGGGTAGTGGGTTATACCCCACACTATCGCCAGTGCGCCAAAAGCTAAATGGGCTTGGATCGAATCACAAGGGGACTCTGTGGCGGTTTTCGAGCCGCGAACAGGGAATTGATCGGACCTGCGTTTCTTGATTCTGAACATGGACGCTCGCGCTAGGGCAACTCTTCTCTAGTTTTCTATCCCGGTTGCTTTCCGATAAACCGACGACGATCCAAACCACATTTCGAATAATCGGTCGCGAGTGATTTCAACGGCAGGCCCGGCTCCGGGCGGTTTTATGGATCCACTCGCGCTTTGGAGGGCGTAGTACTGTCCCTTGATTCTGAATCTGGTCACCGACATCGTAACCTGTCCCTGATTCACGGTACCGTAGCCTGATACTTCCGTATTCTGTTCAAGCTGAATCGTTCCCGCAAGGGCGGGCTGCAATAAAGTTCCGCGGAATGTAAACCTGCCATCGAGAGAGCGCTGGATGGCTTGCACGCGAATCCATAGGCGAACACCCGCCTCAAACCGCAATTGAAGCGGGTACTCGAATTGTGGCGGAGGCGTCGCCGCTGGGGCCGCTCCGTCGGTCGCATTCGCCGCGTCGCCCTCTCCTCGAACCCCACCACCCCCAGAAGTGTTCCGGTCGTCCGGCCCGGTGGCTATTTCCGAAGATGGAGAGGACGGCCGAGCTGACCCCGGAGGCGAGGGCGTTGGCCTAGATCCTCTTGGCGGCCTATCTTCTTCAGGAGGCAGAGCCGTAACCCCGCCCCCAGTCTCTCCAGTCGGAGACGACATTCGTCTCACCACCACTAGTGCGACCGCCAAGGCCGCGACCAAGAACAGAAGCCCCCACATTTTCTGGCGGGCGCTCATTCCGACACTCCATTGCGATGCTGTTCCGCCTCCAGATGACTTAATCGGTGGTAAGACCGACCTAATTCAAAAAGCAGGTGAGCGAAACACGCCATCAAGGGAAGAATGAAATCGAGATACCAGTTGAAATTTGCAAAAATCACATAGCTCGCCAACAGCGGAAGCAGAAAGACTCCAAGCACCTTGAGCTTACCTCGCATATCAACGGCTTTGTGAAAATAGATGTATAACAGCATGCCAACCACCAGATCAAAAGTTAAGGCGAACGCCAGCGGCACGATTCGCTCATAGCGGTCGTCGAGCAAGGCTTCAATATAATTAGCATGGATATACATGCCTGGCATTGAGCCCGCGGGGGTATTGTAGGTGTCGGCCATTCCACCGTTGCCGCCGTCTTCTTTCCAATTGCCCCCGACCAGAATGATTCGGCCGCGACAGCTTTCGATCGCCACTTTGTCGCCCCGGAACAGGTCCTCTGCGGCGATTGGTTGAAAATTATTTGAGGGGATAAAGCTACCGACGACGAAGTCACGATCCTCGATTGCGCGGGCGATGATTTTTTTCTCTCTTGTCCTCGGCCAAAGATCGATCGCATCCTCGTGAGCCTCTGCGGCGGCGAGAGCCAGCGAGGTTTGGCAGGGATCGCTTTTATCGACAGTTCGCGATACCAGAGGAATCTGCCTGGCGTCCTTTGGAAGGTTAATATTTCCGATACGCACGCGGGCTGGATGGGGACTGAATTGATTTCGAAGTAAGGGGCCTTGGTCGTAAACGTCCGGTTGAAGAAAATCGGAATCCTCAAAAAAGTCCGGGAGGCGCTTCCAATCCGACGAACTGACTCTGTCTAACCAGCACGGCACAACGACGGGAATACCGTCGTGCGCCGCGCCCAGGATGGCTTGAGTAAGCGCTTGATCCTGCGACGCGCGCCCAGGGAGGTCTTCGCCGGCTGGCTTACCTTTCGGAGCTTGAAACTTAAAGTCGAGAATGATGACTTCCGGCGGCGCGGTTCTAGCTTGATTGATGAGGGTCGCGAGGAAATTTCGGTCGGTAATACCCCCGATCTGACGGTCCTGATTGGTAATTTGTACGGTCCGCACCCACTTGGCGGTAAGCGGTCGCGGCATAGTCCAACAGAGAATGCGATGAAACTCCAGCTGGCCTTTCTCGATCAGCGGGAAGTACTTCCGCACCCAGTCGAACTCGACCAAGACGTTGAACCCGAGAACGAGTGCCAGCACCACGATTGTGGAAGGCCGCCAAACGTAGCGCTTGAACGACGCAATAACGGAAATCGGCATAACAAATCGCCGTTAAGAGGCGCGAATGCGTGCCCCCAAAGTAGGCTTTAAAAGTCTCCGGCGGTATTCCTATCATCCTGAGGAAGAACAAGCAAGAGAAAGCGAAATGCGTGGGAGTCTTTGTGCGTGCGCGCTGGCCTCGGCGGTTTCGTCTGCACCGCCTGCGGCGCGGCGCTCGTCACTCGCGTTTTACGAACCATCACAGGCAAGCGGCGCAAGTACGTCGCGGATTGCGCTAAATGCTTAGGCAAGCGCTGCACATACGTCGGGTTAATTCGTCACGACTTGAGGCGCAGCGGCGCTAAAGCCCTGCGGTTAGCGGGCGTACCTGAGTCGCTCGTGATGGCAACGGGCGGCTGGGAGACATTTTCAGTATTTAAGCGTTACGCCATTGAGTCCGAGACCGACCAGCTCATGGTTGTGGCGGCGATCGAAAAAGCGCAGGCTGAGCGCGGCACTGCTGCGGGCTCAGAAGTTCGCTCTCTGAAGCTCCAGTGAAAATTAAGGGGCAGTCTGGGGGCAATCATTGTAGTTTTTGGCATGGTTTCGCACCCCTTCGTAGACATGAACATTTGCGGCAGAGCGCGCTAATGCTCACAAACGCCAATGTTTACGGGGGTTGCGCTCCGCGCTGGCTCCTTTTACAATCCCCAGTTCCCTCTCAGGAGAAACCGCCGTGATCCCACGCTATACCCGGCCCGAAATGGCCCGCATCTGGAGCGACGAAAACCGCTTCCGCACCTGGCTGGCCGTCGAAGTCGCCGCCACTGAAACGCTCGCCGCGGCCGGCATTGTGCCGAAAGATGCCGCCAAGGCGATCCACGCGCGGGCTGCGTTCAACGTCGAACGCATCTTCGAAATCGAAGCCGAGGTCAAACACGACGTTATCGCTTTCACCACGGCGGTGGCCGAAATCGTCGGCCCGCACGCACGCTGGTTTCACTATGGCCTTACCTCCAACGATGTGGTCGATACGGCGCAGGCGCTGCTCATCCAACAAGCATCCGTCTTGATTGCAAACGACCTCGACCGTCTTGCCGAAGTGCTCGAACGCCGGGCGTTCGAGTTCAAGGATACGCCGATGATTGGACGCACTCACGGCATCCACGCGGAACCGATTACCTTCGGCTTCAAAATCGCCAACTGGTATTCGGAGACGCAGCGCAACATCGCGCGCTTCAAGGCTGCCGCGGAAGATCTTCGTGTGGGCAAGTTCTCGGGCGCAGTAGGAACGTTCGCCCACCTCACTCCGGAATTAGAAGAGAAAATATGCGCGCGCCTGGGATTGAAAGCCGCCGCCGTTTCGTCGCAGGTCATTCAGCGCGATCGCCATGCTTTCTATTTGGCGACGCTCGCTACCATAGCATCGACGCTCGACAAAATCGCTACAGAAATTCGCCACCTGCAGCGCACCGAAGTCCGCGAAGCCGAAGAATTCTTCAGTGAGCAGCAGAAAGGCTCGTCGGCCATGCCGCACAAGCGCAACCCCGTCACCAGCGAACAAATCACCGGACTGGCGCGCGTGGTGCGGTCCAACGCGCAAGCCGGATTCGAAAACGTCGCGCTCTGGCACGAGCGCGATATCTCTCACTCTTCGGCTGAGCGCGTCATCATCCCCGATTCGACCACTCTCGCCGACTATTTGCTCAACAAGACGACGAACCTGATTGAGACCATCTTCGTTTATCCCGAGCGCATGATGGCGAATCTCGAGAGTACGCGCGGCCTTGTCTTTAGCGGACAGTTATTGCTCGACCTGGTCGAGAGCGGCGTTTCGCGCGAGGAAGCCTACCGACTGGTGCAGAGTCACGCCATGCGCGCATGGAAAGAGGACCTCGACTTCCGCGACCTGATTCTAAACGATCCAGAAATCAGCGGACGCGTGCCGCGGGCGAAGATCGAACACGCCTTTGACCTGGGACGGCAGCTCCAGAACATCGACAAGATTTTCGCGCGTGTGTTTCCAAGGAAGGCTGCTATCAAGAAGAAAGCTGCTTCGTCAAAGACGAAAGGCGCAAAGCGCAAAAGATAACGCAGAAAGATTACTCCGCGCTCTCCGCGTCCCGGCGGCGAAAGCCCTTTCCACCTCGTACCAGTTCGAGCAGCTCAATCAACTGCTTCAACTTTTCCTGCCCGACATGGCGAAGCATCTCACGCCCGTGTTTTTCGATCGGCCCATCCATTTCGCGCAGAAGCTTCAGCCCAGCAGGAGTGATCTTTCCGTAGATGACGCGGCGATCGTGCTTGGCGCGTGTTCGCTCGACCAAGCCGCGACCTTCCAAGCGGTTGAGCAAACGCGTAATGTCCGGATCGCGGGTGATCATGCGCACTCCAATTTCACGACACGGCAATCCTTCCGGCCCCGCGCCGCGCAAGATGCGCAGCGCGTTGTACTGCGTGCCGGTGAGTCCAAACTCTTTCAGCCCGGCCTCGCTTTGAGTTTGGAGCGCGTCGGTAGTGCGCAGTAAAGAAAGATAAGCTTCTTGTTCCCGGCTGGTGAATGGAGCTTTTTGCTTGAGTTCCGCCTTTAAGTCATAGTGCATGCGCCGAGATTAGTCGTGATAACGAGCACTTGTCAAACGAGCCACGGATTCCCCCGGATTCGCCAGGATGCGCCGCGGTTCAACCTTGCCGGCCTTCCAGTTGTCCGATGCGTTGTTCGCAAACTGTGACAATCCTGGCAAGATCACCGATAAGGTCGGTGTGTCCCGCAGAATTCGGTCGCGCTCTTTCCCTGATTCTCTCCATTCTTTCGTCGACTCCGCCAGGCCCGGCACGTCCGCCGTGAACATTTCCAGACTCGCCGCCAAGGCAAATTTCCCGCGCTTTCCGCCAATGAGTCGTCATAACAACTACTTGCCAATCCCTTATAAACATTGTGTAAACTCGCCGCTTGTAATAGTTTGTAAAACCACCCCGCTCAACGCATCCCCTGCCTCCCGCGAAGCATCTATTTAACTAACCGGTTAATACCATGTTGACCGGAATTCCAGTGAGGATGGCGACCATGAGGAAACGCGGATTTGCATTCATTATGGGGTTGCTCGTCCTGCTGAGCCTTACTGCAATGGCCACAACTGGCCGATATGATGAGCAGATTCAGCAGGCGGTCAGCCAGAAAATTCACGGCACGAAACATTTGCAGAGCGTGAACTCGAGTGTCGAAGACGGCATCGTAACTCTGACCGGCTCGGTAAATCTTTATCAAGACAAACTCGACGCCGCCAACAAAATCAAGAAGTTCGATAACGTCACTGGCGTTCGCAACGACATCGTGGTCGCGGGAGCAACTGTGTCCGACGATCAATTACAGAAGAAACTGACAAAGCAGATTGCGTATGACCGGGTTGGATACTACGACAACACGTTCAACTATATCGCGATCAACGTGAAGGACGGCGTAGTCACGCTCGATGGCGATACGGTGTACGACGTGCCGAAGGATTCGGCGCTCGCCATCGTCGCGCGCACGGCCGGTGTCAAGGATGTCGTAAATGATGTAAGTGTGCTGCCGGTTTCGCGGTTTGACGATTCGATTCGCACGCTTACGGCAAGAGCGATTTATCGTGATTCCGTGCTCGGCCGCTATGCGAGCGATCCGGCGCACCCGATTCGCATCGTGGTCGATAACGGACATGTAACTCTCTACGGAACCGTCGAGAACACGATGGACAAGACCATCGCCGGAATACGCGCGAATTCCGTACCGGGCGCATTTAGCGTCGAGAACAAGCTGATCGTGGACTAACTGGAGATGACGAACTGAGCGAACGACCTGTTTCTCTCTCTTGGGGCGCGGCGCCAGCCGCGCCCTTTTTTGTCGCATGCCTCAGTGGGGTCCGTTTGAATCCCCGGCAATCGCCGAATCATCTCGACTTACGCATACGCAACCTGCCGCCGCCTTCCGAGACAAGCCGCGAACAATAATCCTGCAGCCAGACTCAGATACAAAGCGGGCGAACTCGAAGCGCGCGTCCCCCCAACGAAGTCGAGCCCCGGGATGTGATGCAGCGGCCCCACATACCACCACACCGTGTAAATCGCCTCGAAGAGCTTGCTGGAGCCACTCCACACTCCCAATGCCAGCGCAAGGCCTGGGATGAACAATGCGCCCGCCAGCCAGGACGCAAGCATTTGCCAGTTCGAACTGAGCAGCAATCGAATCCCCGCGCCCGCGCCGGTCGCGAGCGCCACCATAACTCCAGCAGTCCATAACGCTGCTAACTGTCGATAGACAACTCGCTCGCCCGAAAAAATCAGAGACTCCGTGGCATGACGCGATTCGCGGCATCCCATCTGTGACCATACCAGCACCGGCCAGATCCAAGCCGCGAGCAGGGCTCCTTGCCACACCTCCGTCTTCGGCGACACAAACTCCATCACCAGCAGACCGGCCGCCACCGCGTACCACCACCAACGCAATCCCTTTGTCATTAGAGTAAATTCGCCGGCCACGAGTCTCGGGAGGCGGCTGTGTCCACCCCCACTAAGAGGCGTCAACTTTGTATACGTGGGCTTTGGCAGTCCGAGTTCGACCGCAACCGCCGGATCCTCCACTGCCGCGTTTCCTTTTTCTTTTGCCTTATTTTCGGGGATGCGTTCTCGCGCCGGATCGAAGCGGTGGAAGAACACCGACGCCAGCACTGCGATTCCCAAACCTATCGCCACCCAGATGAATTGCACTGCCAGCATATGCGGCGTCCAATCGATACCATGCCATACGAATGTTTTGGACGCGCGCATGCCACCGACCTCAAAACTGAAGTTTGTACTCTTACCGTCACCAAGATTCATTCGCTCGAGGGCTCGGCGCATACTCAGCGTGAGAATGCTGATCCCCGTCGGATCCCACCCGGTCTCCGCCCCGCCGGCAATCCCGAAGGCCCAGACAAAGAAATAAATGACGTTGCCCACGCCGCCGCGCAGAACGGGCAGCGTTTCGAAAAGTAAAGCGAGACTGCCGGCAACAAACATGGCGGGCAGGGAAATCAGCAAGGACGGCGACCACAGTTCCCCCAAAGAAATCGGCCGCGATTCCGGACGCAACCATTGCATCGCCACGGCCGCGGCCATCAGCACCAGCACCATCGATCCGAGCACAGCCAGATTGCTCAGGGATTTTGCGACCGTATACAACACCTTCGACATGGGCGTGGCTGCCAGAATTCGGCCGACTCGCGTCGTCGAATCGCGCTCCACGGAGTTCTTCACCACATAAAATCCGCACAGCGACAGAAACGTCGAACAACTGAGCGCCATCAACGCCCCGATCCATGCCGAGTTATACACGCCGCGATAACCATCCCCCACAACAATGACGATCTTCTCGGCAATCACGCCGTAGGCCAGGTACAAAGTGGCTGCCAGGGTGATCAGAAAACTGTATCTCCGGACTCGCTCCAGAAAATCCGCTTTCACCATCTGATAAAGGACTCGCAGGGGATGGTTCACGCCGCCACCGTGGCGCGATGCTGCGAAAGGCAGAAAAGATAGGCATCTTCCAGCGTCGGAGCAACGGGGCCGGCTCCGGCCGGCGGTTGCGATGCGAGTAGACGAACATGTACGCCATCGCCGCGTCGGGTCGTATGGCTAATCAGATACTGTTGCCGCACCGCGTGCAGATCCGCGCTGCTCACCACCCACTCCCAAACTCTTCCCTCAACCGCGTGCAACAAATCTTCGGGAGCCGAGTGTGCAACCAGCGTGCCCTGTGAGATCAGCGCGATGTCGGTTGCGGTCGCTTCCACGTCGGAAACAATGTGGGTGGAGAGAATTACGATGCGATCACCGGAAAGATCTGAGAGCAAGTTGCGAAAGCGCACTCGCTCTTCCGGATCCAGTCCCGCCGTAGGTTCGTCTACGATCAACAACCTCGGATCGTTCAACAACGCTTGCGCTATGCCGATCCGCTGCCGCATTCCTCCCGAATAGCCGCCCAGCGGACGCTTGCGCACATCGGTAAGATTCACCAGGTTCAGCAGCTCGTCGATACGCCGCCGTGCTGTTGTGCCATCCAGACCCTTCACTGCCGCCAGATATTCCAGGAATTCGACCGCATTCAGATTGGGATAGACTCCGAAATCCTGAGGCAGGTATCCGAGAACGCTGCGAATCGCGTTGGGATCCGCCGCGAGATCGGTTCCGTTCCAGCGAATCGTACCGCTGGTTGGCTTCGTAATGGTGGCCAGAATACTCATCAGCGTGGTCTTGCCGGCGCCGTTCGGACCAAGAAGGCCGAGTACGCCGGAACCAAGTTCCAAGCTGAAATCTTGCAGGGCCAGCGTGTTCCTGCCGTACCGCTTGCTGACACCATCAATTGTGAGCTGCAAAGAACCTCCAGCCAAATCCGCAAGTAAAGATACGGACACAAGACTACTGGAGTTCCGTGATGTTTCGTCTGGAGTTCAGAATCGATCGGCGCCTATTTCAAGCTGACCGATTGCGTCAGTGGCAGACTCTGCGACGAACCGCCAACCATGAACTTGTAGTCTCCCGGAATCAACTGCCAGCCATTCCGGTCAACGTTAAAGATCGATAGATATAGGGGATCGACCTCTACGACCACGTCTTTGCTCTCCGCCGGATTCAGTTTGAACTTGTTCCAACCCACCAGACGCTTCGGCGGTTCGGCCGCAGCCGCGGGCAAGGCCGCATAAACTTCCGCAATCTCGCTTCCAGCTCGATTGCTGGTGTTGGTCACGGTGAAACTGAGTCGCACCTTGCTACCAGCCGTCTCTCCCGGCGTAACTCGGAGATTAGCGTAGGTATAAGTCGAGTAAGAAAGGCCATAGCCGAAGGGAAATAGGACTTGCTTATTTTCGGCGTCATACCACTTGTATCCTACCTTCAGGCCTTCATCGTAAGTGGTCTGAAACGCGGGCAAGCCGGCAGCAATCTTCTTCCAAGCATCAGGCTCGTCGTGCGTAGTGGACTCACGCGGCGGTTTGACGATGCTATGATGCGGCAAGTCCGTATCGCTTTTGGGGAAGGTGATTGCGAGCTTCGCGCTCGGATTCACATCGCCAAAAATGATGTTCGCAAGCGCTTCGGCGCCCTGCGAGCCTGCATACCAAGCCTCCACGATAGCGCTCACTTGGCCGGCCCAGGGCATGGTCACCGGGCTACCGGTTTCAAGAACAACGATCGTATGCGGATTCGCCGCCGCCACCGCAGCGATCAAGTCATCCTGATGCTTTGGGAGAGAGAGGCTGTCAAGATCCATCCCCTCACTTTCCCACTGCGAGGCGAACACAATAGCAACAGCAGCCGTCTTCGCCACCGCAGCTGCTGCCGAAGGATCCGTGCCCGGATCGAACTGTATCTGAGCTAGTGGAGCCTTGGCCCGAATCACCCTCAGGGGCGAAGTGGGAAACCATACCGGCTCACCCCATCTCGTCTGGCCCTTACCCGGCGGCAAGATTGCATTTCCACCAGGAGGATCAACCTGCGCCGAGCCGCCTCCCGAAAGCATTCCCACGTCGGCGTGTGCGCCAATCACCGCAATGCTAGTCACAGGCCGCGAGCCGCCGAGAGGAAGCTGGTTCTGCTCATTCTTCAGCAGCACGATGCTCTGCTCCGCGACCTTCCGGGCAATCTCAAGGTCGCCCAGAACATCGACCACACCCTTCTGCGACGGATCGTCGACCACGCCGCACGCGAACATGGATCGCAAAATCCTGCGGACATGCTCATCGAGCTCCGCCATCGGCACGCGGCCCGACTGCACAGCTTCTTTCATCGCGGGTCCAAAGAAGATTTCGCCCGGCTCCTCGTGATCCAACCCAGCCGCAGATGCTTTCGCCACGCTATGCGTTCCTTGCCAATCCGACAAAACGAAGCCTTTAAAGTTCCAGTCTTTCTTCAGGACGTCGGTCAGCAAATATTTGTTTTCGCAGGCGTAGTCTCCGTTCAACCGGTTGTAGGAGCACATCACTCCGCCCGGATTCGCCTCGTGCACACCAATTTCGAACGCCAGCAGATCGCTCTCCCGCATCGAGCGCTTATCGATGTTGACGTTAACGGCGTTGCGTCCGCTCTCTTGATCATTCAGAGCATAATGCTTGATGTCGCCAATGACATGTTGTGACTGTGTCCCTCGAATCAGCGATGCCACCATTCGCCCCGCGAGAATCGGATCTTCGCCCATGTACTCGAATGTCCGTCCATTCCGCGGCTCGCGCGCAAGATTCACGCCCCCGCCCAACGACATGTTGTAGCCCTGCTCTCGCAACTCTCGACCGATCAAAGCTCCATACGCAAAAGCCGCATCCGGATCCCAGCTCGCCGCCGCGCCCAGATTACTCGGCAACGCTGTAGAGTAGCGTCCATTCTCCCCGCTACTTCTTACTCCGTACGCGGCGTCCGACATCTGGATCGCCGGAATGCCCAGCCGCGGAATCCCCACCACGTAGCCCGCACCACCGTTCGAATATATGGCTAGCGGACTCATCGGGCTCAGACCCTTCATGCCGGTGCCATGCAGCAAGGCGATCTTCTCGTCGATCGTCATCTCCTTCACCACCAGGGCGGCCCGCTCGTCCGGCGAAAGGCTGGTATTCATCCATGGAGCTTTATCGTTCGCGCCCGGTTGAGCGGGGGCAGGTACCGACATGACACTACGGGTGAGAAAGCTGAACGCTAGTAGACTCATGACACGCAAAACGCGGTTGGACTTCATGGTCCTCCTCGGTGAAGACTATTTTGGTCAAAGCTCTTTCCTTGCGACTCTCGCGGGAAGTGCTCGCGGAAGTGCCGCCTCGAACTTCTCTCATTGATTAAGAAAATCGATTTTGTACGCGCTTCCAAAAAAATTCTATTCTCGATCGACCTTTTCCGCAAGGGAGAAACGATCATTGCCACGGTTGACGGCTCGGCTTGTCAATCGCCAGGAAGACCAACTATACTCCCCGAAAAGAGGTCAGAAGATGAAACGATATCTCGCCTCGTTTAGCTGCTTCTTACTGTTCTCTACCTTCGTCCTGTGCCAAATCTCAACTTCCCTTTCGAGCGATCCAAATGGCACGCACGGAACTATGACTTTTGGCGCGCCATTTTTCCACGGATCAGCCATCGCGGGCGCTCCTTACTCTGCAGAGGAGGTTGACGAGAGTGTCCAGACTCTCGCCGACGGGAC
>Ga0209221_1000621_pt1 | contig 12579 bp, 11 predicted proteins | sample BlaSpr_A8_Ref_O2_FD_187989 | JGI IMG/M metagenome (GOLD analysis project Ga0209221, IMG submission 187989) | Forest soil microbial communities from Thunder Bay, Ontario, Canada - Black Spruce, Ontario site 2_A8_Ref_O2 (SPAdes) (version 2) | ecosystem: Environmental > Terrestrial > Soil > Boreal...
GCAACCAGATCTCCCGCCGTAACGCCAGTTCCCGAGAGTGGAATACTCAGGTTGGGATTCTCGCCGTTGGAAGTGATATTCAGACTGCCACTGGCTGAGCCACTTGCGGTCGGAGAAAACAGTACTGTGAAGGATGTGCTCTGCCCTGCGGCTAGTATCAAACCAGGGGCAAGGCCGCTTAGACTGAATCCCGTGCCACTTGCTGCGGCAGCCGAAATTGTGAGGCTCGCTCCCCCGGAATTCGTCAGGGTTCCGGTCAGCGATTTGGAAGCGCCGATCTGGACACTCCCGAAGGTGAAGCTGGTGGGATTTGCTACCAATTGACCTTGAGCAACGCCCGTTCCGGAAAGTGGCACGGAGAGCGTTCCATTAACCGCATTGGAATTGATCGTCAGTGCGCCGCTGGCTGCGCCCGAGGCTGCTGGAGTGAAGACGACATTGAAGGACGTGCTCTGTCCAGCGGTAAGGGTGATCGGCAGAGCCTGACCCGTCATGCTGAACCCGCTGCCCGATGCTGCTGCCGTCGAGAGCGTCACAGCCGCCCCGCCTGTGTTTGTAATCACCACGGACGCGGTCGAGTTATTTCCGACCGTTACATTTCCAAAACTCACACTGGCCGGGGTTGCGGCGAGCGCGCCCGCCGCCAGGCCTGTGCCCGAGAGCGGAATGCTCAGCGGAGTGTTCGATGCGTTGGAGACGAGGTTCAGCGCGCCACTGACAGCGCCCGCACTCGTAGGAGCGTAGATCACGTTGAACGTGACGCTCTCATTGATGGCCAGGAGGAAGGGCAGAGTGAGGCCGCTGAAGGAAAAGCCTGATCCACTCGGGACCACTTGCGTGATGTTGACCGTGGAACCGCCGGTATTGGTCAGAGTTTCGGTCTTGCTGCTACTGCTGCCCACCTGGACACTTCCAAACGCCAGGCTCGACGGATTCGGCGACAACAGGCCAGGCGTAAGTCCTATGCCAGAAAAACTCAGCACTACGTTGCTGTTTTGTCCGAAGCACGTGGTAGCAAAGGAGACGTTACCGCTAAAGCTTCCGGCGCCGGGGGGCGCGAAGGTGATCGTAATCGAAGCTGACGCTCCGGCCTTCAGGGTGAACGGTGTGGCGAGGTTGCTCATTGCAAATCCAGCACCGCTCAGCGTCGCCTGCGTCACCGTGAGTTCGGTTCCACCGCTGTTGGTTAGCGTTACGGCTCTCGTTTGGTTGGATCCAACTTGAATATTTCCAAAGGCAATCTGCTCCGGACTGGGGGAGAGCTTCCCGAACGGGGCTCCGGCACCGGTGATGGGAAGGGAGCCGTAGGTCGCGCTCGGCCCTGCAAACGAGGCGGCGATGGTCGGGTCGCCGGGATCGGCCGGCTGAAACGTAACAGTGAAGGGAACACTCTGTCCCGCAGCCAACACTATCGGCAGAGTAACGCCGGTGATCTGGAATTCAGAGGTTAGACCTTGGATCGCACTGATCGTGACCGGGGACGTGGTGTGGTTCACCATCGTATCCGTCAACGTCTTGGTCGTGCCGAGGGGAACGGTTCCAAAGTTCAGGCTGCCGGTTGCAAAGGCAATCGGGCTCGAGCTGCTCGAACCCGCGAATAAGCCCTGGCAACCTGTGAGCAGCAACAGACCACTGGCGGTCACGAGAGACATGCCCAAACGACGAAGGAATCGATAGCCTTTCAATGCGACCTCTATTTGCCGTGTGCGCATACCCACGGCGGGGGATTTCGGGTCCACCGGAGCCTAAAAATTAGAGCTCTGGCAAGCTCAGTGTCGCTCTTGGTCGGCGGGAGCCATAGATTGCGAAAGGCCTAGCTGGGCGCGGCATCTGGCCAATCTGTTCCAGGCCAAATCTCGTTCGGGACGATGAACTGCGGTGCGCAGGGAAGAACAGGGCGCTATGAGTTATAAGCTTCTGTTAATGCATGAATTAGAATGGAATTTATACCCAACTAAAGTTCTTCGGGGTCACATTTCGGGCAGATTTTACCCGGCGAAGGATTCGTCCTAATGGGGGAGTCAATGTGCAGGATATTGCACACCGAGCTCAACCTCCGAATTATGACAGGGCATACAGCTCGCCGGGTCTTCTCCCTAACCCGTTAGCTTTCTTTGTCTATTCCCGAGTGCTTTCCCGCAAAAGGGGGTTTAACATAGCAAAGATTTGGGAGTGGTATGGTAATGAGCGTGCATCTAATTGTCGGTAGCTTGAAGTCCCGGAGTAAAGGATTGAGAATTCCCAAACTTAAGTTCCCGCTGGCGGTTGCGGTTGCCCTGTTGCTTTTCTGCGTGGTCGGCTCGGCCCAGCAAGCGAACCAATTCAGGGTCAAGAAATCGCCACCTGAAAAAGCTCCAAGAAAAATCGCGGTCAACAACAAGACGACAGGCCCGTCATCGGCTGCCGATGCAAACGCGAAAGACTTGCACAGTCTGGAGCGTTCGACTGCCAAGACTACTAACGCTGAATCGACTGGCAAGAAGACGGGAGGGGCGACCTTTAAGCCTGTAAAAGATAAGCCGAGTCCACCGATCAATTTTGGTGGAAGCAGTGCGAAGAGTGCCGGATTAACCAACCAAGGTTCGAACCCCTACCGGGGCAGGCTCCGGCAGAAACATACCCACCAATAACGAGCCTCGCGAAGGACGCAAACTCGGTATTCGCATTCCTGCATTTGCCTTATTAGGAATTTGGGAAAATACTCGCTTACGGAGAACATTTGGCTTGATCTTTTCCGCGTGCCGGATGGCTTGAGACCCGAGCACATCGTGCTTGCAAAAGATCGAAGAGCGGCATAAAAAGCTCTTTTTCTCCCCACCGAAGACCCACCTAGCACCATGAAATTTCAATTCGCATCATCGATCGACAGTGGACTGATGGCGCGAGGCCTATTTCCGCGTTACGGCGATCGCAGCGGTCCCATACGAGAAGGACTCGCTAATTCTCCAGGATCATCTCCGACGAATGCCGGCCACAGCTAGAGTGGGGGCTCGCGCAGTCGAATTGCGGACCACAAATTCGGGTGCAATCTCGATGACCTCTGCTCCATCTTCGTGGTGTTCGATTCGCTTCAACAGGGTGCGTGCGGCAATCTCCCCCATCTGTCGTAGTGGCTGGCGCACAGTGGTGAGACTAGGGTTGTTGTGTACAGCAATTCTTATGTCATCGAATCCCACCACCGAGACGTCCTCGGGAACTCTCAATCCCGCCTCCTGGAACGCGTGAATCGCACCGATTGCCGAAACATCGTTATAGGCAAACAGTGCGGTGAATGTCTGCCCTCGCGAAAGCAGCTGCACTGCGAATGGATGTCCTAACTGGGGTGTGGCATCCCGGCCTTTGAGTTGAACGATCAGCTCCGCTCGCATTGGAATGCCGAGTTCTCCGGCAACTTCGCGGATCGCTTTCCAGCGATCCGCTGAATCTGGACTTTCATCCGATCCTTTCATGAAAGCAATTTCTCTGTGACCCAACTCCATTAAGTGATCCAGTGCCAACCGTGCGGCCTTGCGATGATCCAACACAATATTCGTGACCCCTTCCACGTGGCGGCGCCCGGGAATCGCAATTGCTGGCAGGGGCAAGGGCCGATCGATCAAAGTGTCCACGGTAATGAGTCCTTCCACGCCGCGATCCAATAAAAGGTGCGAATAGGTTTCCAGCAGCTTGGGATTATCGCGGACAGCCACTGTAAGAAAGAAGTAGTTCTTCTGCCGAAGATATTGTTCAACGCCGCCGATGATAGGGGAGCCATAAAAGTCCCCGATCTCCTGAGTGACCACGCCGATCGTATAGGTGCGTTTCACTCCCAGATTGCGCGCATAGAAGCTGGGACGGTAATTTAATTCACGGGCGGCCTGGAGAATTCGCTCGTGCGTGTGTGGTGGCACCGACCGGGACGCCGGAGTTTTGTTCAACACCGCAGAACAGGTCCCCTTCGTGAGCCCCACGCGCTCGGCGACCATTTGCAAGGTCACGGGATGGCGCTTCTCAGCGGTTTTCTCCTTGTTTGCTCTCATCCGGCCGTCGCTCATAGCAGCTTTGAAAATGGCGTACAAAACGACGCCGACTGCTGGTCGATCCAAGCAACATTCTAGCTGATGGCTGCCGGCTGCATTCCGAAGCCACGACGATACGCGAAAGCTTTTTCCGGCAAAGGTACATCGGCTCTGTCCAGCCGATTGATCTATTGGTCGAAATATAGCAAAGAATACCGGTATTTTTGGCTTGACAACCCAATTCATGGTGGCGCTAAATGTGTGTGCGTGGAATGACGAAAGACACAAAATCCCCCCCACTGACTGGCGGTCGCGCTACTTCAATCCCGAGAATCTCGCCAACACTACGGAACGCGCGGGCAAACGCAAACAGATTTTGCCGGGAATGTCCGTTCCGGAGAGGGCACTGCGCTTCGTGCTCTCTCATCCTGCGAGCACTACCAGCGCGGTTGGGATGAGGAAATCGCAACCTATCCGCGAAAATACTGCGCTGAGCGACTTGGGCGCCCTCCCGAATCTGTTTCGTATGAGCTGATCAGTGGCGCCGATGATGAAAACATTCTTGTGACGCTGCAAATTTAGTAGACGAGCGACGCCGAGATGGGGTTAACTTCGGTCATATTCTTAACCTCATCAAGAAACCCGGGTGCTCTGCGCCAGCAGTAAGGAAGAGAATCGAGAGATCCGATGCTCACACGACGAAGGTTTCTTGCCACTGCAGCCTGCACCGTGGCTGCAGCACGTCTTCACGCGCAGGGCCCAAGCAAGGACCGGGTCGTCCTCACCATCCCCCGGGAAGCGACTGGTCCTCGTATGCCGATCGACTTTGTCGGTCTGTCTTATGAGGTCCAGCAACTCGCGGATCCAAGTTTCTTTTCGGCGCAGAATAGCGGCTTGATTCGGGCGTTCAAAGCACTCTCGTCAACCGGTGTTCTCCGCCTTGGCGGCAACACCAGCGAGTTCGCTTACTGGAAACCTAAGCCTGACTCCCCTGAACCAGAGCATCCTCGAGTCCGTGAGGTCACGGGCGAGCCGAAGGCTCAGTACTACGCAGTGACGGTCGAGGCCGTCAGAAACCTGGCAGAGTTCCTCCAAGCCACTGGTTGGACTTGCGTGTACGGCATCGGGATGGGCACGAACACAACGGCACGGGCGGCCGAGGAAGCGGTCTTCGCAGCTGCCACGCTGGGCGACCGGCTTCAGTATTTCCAGATCGGAAACGAGGCGGATCTCTTTGACCGGCACCTGCGCGATCCGAAAACATGGTCCGCCAAGACGTACCTGCAAGAATGGCTCTCGCTGTCGCGGGCGATCGCGGCTGCGGTGCCAGCAGCAAAGTTCGGCATGCCGGATGTTGCCGGCGCTGTTTCATGGCTGACCGAGATTGCTGATCAATGGCCTTCCATACAGACCCCGCCCCGCGTAACCACCCTGACTCATCATTATTACTTTGGCGGCCCGGCGACGAACCCCGAGATCAACATTCCGAACCTGCTGAAACCGGCGACGATGCAAAAGGTGCAGAACACAGCGAATATCGCGGCGGCCGCGGCCAGCAAGATGGGTGCGCGCGTACGCATGACCGAAGGCAACACTTGCTATCGCGGAGGCAAGCCGGGTGTCTCCGACGTGTTTGCCGCTGCGCTGTGGTCTGCCGACTATTCGCTGCTGTTGGCCAGTAATGACTATTCCGGCGTCAATCTGCACGGCGGTACTGGCAAATCTGTGGCCAATTCCGTGGGCGGATCTCTTCCCGGAGACGCGATCCTCGAAGCGAAGGGCGAGACTCCCGAACAGATTGCCGCGCATCCGCATCCTTTCTATACACCTGTTGCGACCTTTGGCTCGGACTATGTGTTAGAGCCGGTCGCGTATGGGCTCAAGTTTGCGGGCTCGTTCAGCGGCGGAACACTGTTGAAGACCGAGTTCTCGACGAAGCTGCAGGATACGAGAGTCAATGCGACGGCGTATGCCGCGAAACTGCCTGGCGGGCACACATCCGTGATCCTTCTGAACAAGGACGCGGCCGCGGACCTTGAGGTGGAACTCGACTTTGGCCGCGACGCAAGTGGAGTGGTGCAAACCGAGACATTACAAGCAGCGGCACTGGACAGCCGCGAAGCGCACATCACAACCTCAACGAAGAGCGATTCGCTCAAGCAGGGCAAGTGCTCCGTTACGGTCCCCCATGCGACGGGATTACGTGTGACAGCGATTTGAGTCGTTTCCACGGAGATTGATCCGAACTCTGTTCCGGCGTTCCGGCCAGGCGCATTCGCGAAGAAAGGCCATTTGCGTCGTTTGCCGTTGAACGGCATGGAGCCTTCCGGTCAAGCCGGGAGTCATACCGCCCTTCGCGGTTGACCTCATAACGTTGTCCTGGTTTCGAGATACTCCTGCCAGAGCCGACATTCGTTGACGGGATAGGAGGAGCGTTTTGAAACTGCCCTTATTACCGATGTGTTAAAAATTCCGGAGGTGTGGGGCACAATACTGGTGGAGGGTCCGCAATGATGGCTATTCTCTGCCTAAGATCGCTGAGAAGCTAACCGCCGAAGGCCGTAAGGCGCGTGCTGGAAAGATGTTGTACGAGAAACAGATTGCGCGAATTCGCAGCCAATCCAAAAGATGGGTTTTGTTACATACTCTCTAAGCTCTAATCTGTCAGCTGTGGACCTGCCGGGCGCTATCAGCAACGCCGTCAACCGCCTGTAATCCACGTCGCGCGCATCCTGGCCGTTCTTTTCGTAGTTGCGGTGTAGAACCTGAGATCCACAGGCAGCCGGTCTGTGTCAATCGAAGCAGTCCAAAAATTCGTTCCTGGAGAAAACGGCAATAAGGCTCTCCGCTCGCACGCTCGATCACCATCGCCAGTAACACATAGTTTGTGTTGGAATAGTCGAATGCTGTTCCTGGGGCAAAGTTTAATGGTTGCGAGATTACCGTCCGGATATTCTTCTCCGGTAGACGAGGTCCTTGCCTCACAGCTTTCGGAAAAGTCGAAATCAGGAATCCCAGAGGTCTGGGTCAGCAGATTACGCAGAGTGATCTGCGCCCAGGCTGCGGGCGCATCTTTATAGAACTGCCGGATAGAATCGCTTGTCTTGAGTTTTCCATCCTCTTGCAGCAGAAGGATGGCAGCGGCCGTGAACTGCTTGGATAACGACCCGATTGGAAAGCGGGTGTCCTGCGCGAAGGGCGATTGCTTCTCCACATTCGCATAGCCATAACTTTTCTCAAAGACGATCCGACCCTTCCTCGTGACCACAACTGTTCCCATAAATCCATCCCGATGACGATAGAACTCTGTAATGTGGTCGATGCGAGAAGACGTCTGTGCGTACATTCGAACTGCGGAGAGCGAGATTGCCAGCAACACCGTGAGCCAAGTCGTCTTGATCAGATTGGACATGCATCTCCCCCTCGTCGGCCCTGGACACCCCTGGAGGACATGTAATTCTTGCATTATTCGGAGCGAATGGTTCCCGACTCTCGGATGTGTGCCAGCCCAAGATAATGCAGCGGCACATCGAGTCCCGTCCGATTGCTCCCGAATCACGGTAGTGCTCACGGGCGACTCGAGACGCAACTGAGGCGCAAACTCAGTTCGACGGAGACAACAAAAATTTGACTGAATCAAGCTCTCCGGTCGGCAACTTTAGAACTCCGTCGCTGAGCGATGACAACTCCTGACAGCTTCCATTTCATTCGTGGACCGGTTTGAAGTCGAAATAAGCAAGATTCATATTTCCGTTCGTCAATATGCGAACGGTGAGAACATTCTTTCCTTTCCTCAGACGGACTTTGAAAAGCTGCGAAGCCAGATTCCAATGGTGCCATTGACGCCAGGCAAGCGGGTCAGCAGGATCATTTGTTGTCGCGATCTGCAGAGGTCCGGTCGCGTCCTGTCCATTCACATCCAGTGATATTGTGCCGCCGCGATTCGATGTGTAAAGGAAGTCGGCCGCGTATGTTCCCGACTTTGGCACATCGATCGTTACGTTGAACCACTCTCCGGGTTCGGTCCAGCCAACATAAAGCAGATCTGCAGGAGGCACGATTTTGTCGAAGGGGTTGTCGTCAATCGGATCTGGCTTCCGCTGAAACTTCGTGTATGAAGTATCCACTCCCTCATGGATGCGAAATTCATTGAGATACGTCCCATCAGCCGGATTTAACTCTCCGCTGCCGTGATTTGTTGGATCGGTGTCGTGATACGCGACGCCCTCGCCGCCCAGGTCATAGTAGGCGCACAAGACTTTTCCCGGTATTTTTTGTGGACCGCCGCTATGGCGGGTATCGTGATAAGGCAAGCCTTTATATTGGCTCAAGAATGATTGGGAAAACGCAATTGTCGATAAGATCAATGCGGCCAGCAAGCAAAAGGAAGACACTCGACGATTCATTCTTCATCTCTCCTCGGCACCGATCGGTACCATGAATAAAATTCGGACGCTCTCAGGCCGTGAAACCACGGCCGCACAAACGCGACCGGAAGTAGAAATAAAAAGACAATAAAAAGACAAAAGATTGACCGGCCCGCAAAAAGAAAACTATACTCGCACGGTCGATTAATTCGCGAGAAAATCGGTATTCTATCTCGGATGACCAGGAGCGATGGACATGAAAACGAATGACACACCGCGGGATGCCAGCAGCCAGAACCGCCGGGGTTTCCTTAAGACAGGGGCAGCATCAATAGCAGCTGGTCTGTCGGCAGCCGTCATCGCGCCTTCTGCGTCTGGCGAGGTGACGTCGACGGAAAACAGTCCAGCTGCGGCAAGGGCCGTCCAGGACATGATGCCGACGCGCAATCTGGGTAAGACCGGATTTCGGGTCGGGATTTTTGGCCTCGGCGGGCAGGGAGCGCTGGAGAAGGTTGATAACGAAAGCTTGGCCCTGCAGATGATCCAACGCGCGCTCGATTTGGGAGTGAATTATTTTGATACCTCAGCCATTTATGGCGGACCTGACAGGTGGAGTGAACGTTATCTTGGAAAGGGCCTTAAGGGCAGCCGGGACCACGTTTTTATTGCAAGCAAGACCAAAGAGCGAATTCGCGACGCTGCGCTGAAAAACCTCGACGTGTCTCTGAAGCTGCTCGATACCGATCACATTGACACCTGGCAACTGCATGATGTTGGAATTCAGGAAGACATTGACCAGATATTTGGCAAAGGCGGTGCGATAGAAGCCCTGGTTCAAGCGCGCGATCAAAAAATGGTGCGCCATTTGGGCGTCACTGGACGCTTCCGTCCCGAAGCACTCATGGAATGTATACGCCGCTTTCCCTTTGACACCGTCCTCATGGGCGTCAACGCAGCCGACAAATACTATTACAGTTTTGAAAAGGATCTCCTTCCGCTGGCCGTCGAGAAACAAATGGGGATTATCGGGATGAAGGTGATGGCACGCGGCCGCATTCTTTCCAGTTGGACACCGCCGCCTGTGGAACAACAAAAGCATTCATGGGAGGGCCGAGGCGCCATCACCACAGTTCCGGGTACGCTGACGAAACAGGAAACTTTCTTCTACACCCTCTCATTGCCCATCAGCACGGCAATTATCGGGTGTGACTCAGTCGAGCAGGTTGAGGAATGCGTCGAGCTCGCCCGCTCCTTCACCCCACTCAATCAGACTCAGATGGCTGCGCTCGAGGCAAAAGTAGAACCTGTTGCCAAGCAGTCCCTATTTTTTCGGCTCATGCCCCGCTGAGGAACCACGCCAATCGCATTCAGCCATGCTGAGGATCGCGTTTCATTTCAGCAAGACTTTCGGCACGCTTACCGATCTTTCTTCAGCTCCACTGCAAGTTGTTGCAGCTCTTCTGGAGACAGGTCCTGGAACGCACCTTCGATGAGTGCGGTGTGTGCCTACGAAAGAAAGAGGATATTCGCTACGCTTTTCTGGTTCCATTCCGCTGCCATCTCAATGTACTTTATTCTGCGGCACGAGGTTCCCATCCGGTTCTTGAGTCGGTGAAGCAAACAGAGCCGCGGCGTGTTTCGGTCGGGAACAGAAGGCCGGAGGACAAAATATGTACGGGAAAAGAACGCTGCTCGGCACATGCATAGCCGTGGCAGCTCTAGGCTCTAGTGCGGCCAGGCTGTGGACTCAGTCCACCCAACCTTCTACTGGTATTGATGCGACCAGTTCTCTAGCCCCCAAGGCCGCGGAGCAGGTTTACAAGAACATCCAGGTACTCCGAGGAGTTCCAGCCGACCAACTGATTCCAGCCATGCAATTCATCACGGCCTCCCTCGGAGTGCAATGCGATTTCTGTCATCGGGAAAATGCGTTCGAAAAAGACGACATTGAAAACAAGCAGACGGCGCGAAAGATGATGCGCATGATGTTTGCTATCGATCAACAGAACTTCGATGGCCATCGGGAGGTAACCTGCTACTCATGTCACCGGGGCGCGCACAAACCGGTGAACATACCGATGATCGGCGAGGGAGAGGATAAAGTCGTTGGTGAAGAACAGAAGCAACATGAAGAACCGAACACTACCAACCTGCCGAGCGCCGATCAGGTTCTTGGAAAGTATCTGCAGGCGGTTGGCGGCGCCGCGGACAGAATTTCAACTCGCATTCAGAAGGGGACGTTAACTGTCGGCTCGAAACAGTTTCCTGTAGAAGTCCTCGCCAAGGAGCCAGCAAAACGGGTGACCACAGTACATTTTCCTGGAGGCGACAGCGTTACAGGGACGAACGGGAAAGAAGGTTGGCTGAACACTCCCGGCCGTCCGGTACACGCTATGACTCCCCCCGAAGTGACTGCTGCGAGAATGGACGCAGAACTATTTTTCCCCGCCAGCCTCCGGCAAATTTTCAAGGAGTTGAAGGCGGAACAGCAAGGACAAATCGACGGCCGACCAGTTTACGTTTTGACCGGTATACCGGAAAATCTTCCGCCAGCGCACCTTTACTTTGATGAACAGTCAGGGCTGCTTGTACGCGTCTTGCGTTATACGGAAACGCCGCTAGGCCTCAATCCCACACAAATCGATTACGCGGATTATCGTGACGAAGGCGGTGGCAAGACCCCGTTCCGCTGGACCATCGCCCGTCCCGGCGGAGTTTTCACCATTCAGATCGACCAGATGCAACGGAACGTGCCTATCGAGGACAGCAACTTCGCCGTACCCGCGCCATAATCGACCTCGGTCTGCGGTGGTCCTAGCTTGCGGCCCGGCCTCTCTCTGCCCTTCGATCTCGGCCGCCGTTTCATCGACCTGTTCATAGCGGCGCGCCGAGGCAATTCCATCGGCTCCGGCAGCAGCGACGCCAAGGCTCAGGGAACGCCCGACCCCGGAGGTGCCTCCGATCACAACGGCGGTTGTGCCTTCAAGGCTGAGAATATGGGTCGTCATGATTTTTCCGCTCGGTGGTGAGCACGCCCGCTTCGCGCAGCCGGGTAAGAATCTGTTCGACGGCTTGCTCCGGACTTCCGGCGACGGAGATGGACCAGGCTTCCGAGGGAACCTCGAGCGTCGCCAACTGGCTGTCGAGAAGGTCGGGGTTCATGTAGGGATGATGTCGCGACTTGATGCGCTCTCTGATCAGAGCGGTGCGCCCATGCAGATAGACAAAGCGCATTTCGATTCTTGAGAAGCCGTCGGACAGCAAATCGCGATACCGCTGCTTCAGCGCCGAGCAGGCCAAAAGGATGCTCTCGTCCTTTTGGCGATATTGCACCATGCGCTCGTGCATAGCCTTGAGCCATGGTTCTCGGCGGCGTCGGTCAGTGGGATTCCGGCGGCCATTTTCCTCCGGTTTTCCCCGGGGTGATCATCGTCCGCATCTTCGAACTTCCATCCCGTGCGTGCGGCGAGCAACTTGCCGATGGTCGTTTTGCCGACACCGCTCACCCCCATCAAAACCACGATCATGCCTTGCGCCCCAGCAATTTACCGCGGTACGCCCATAGTCCAAGCCCGGGATGTGGAATAAAGAAGACATCTTCGCCGTCGACAAAGTTGTAGCCATAACGAAGCTTCTGCGGATCGTAGCGCGCCAGCACGGTTTTCAAATCGCCATACTCAAAGCCGACGCCTTCCACCTCTTTGCTGGTGAGATGCCGGGGGCACCATCGAATCGTGAAGCGACCTTCGGAGGAGCCGTGGATCAGATGAGCCGCCGCGCTCAGGTCGCTGCGGAGATCCGCATTGGCACTCACGGCTTCGAGCGTGGCAGGCGTTCCGCAGTAGCCATATTTGCGGATCAGTGCGTCGATATCTTTGTCTTCGCCAAATTCCTTTACACCCGGCGCGAGGATGATCAGCTCTGCACCGTCGGCGAGCGCCATGCGGGTACGGTAGATCGCCTTGTTGCCGAGCCAGGTGCTGTGAAACTCGTGCGGATCGAGATAAACGACAGCCTTGCGGATCGGTGCGTCCAGCGTCTCGAAGTTTACTTTCAGGCTCAGCGCAGCGGCGCGGTGAAAGCACTCAACATCGTCACCGATAAAAAGGCCGCGCACTGCCAGCCGGTCACCCTCCGTGCGTCCGATGACGGTGAGCACATAGACGATGGGCAGATGTCGCAGGAATCGATCGGACGCGTAATTGAGAATGTTA
>Ga0209221_1000624_pt1 | contig 12454 bp, 16 predicted proteins | sample BlaSpr_A8_Ref_O2_FD_187989 | JGI IMG/M metagenome (GOLD analysis project Ga0209221, IMG submission 187989) | Forest soil microbial communities from Thunder Bay, Ontario, Canada - Black Spruce, Ontario site 2_A8_Ref_O2 (SPAdes) (version 2) | ecosystem: Environmental > Terrestrial > Soil > Boreal...
GTTCACTACAATACGGTTTTCGGAAAACCAGCTCCGCGTGGTCAATAGCAGGATCCAGCGTCGAGGCAAGTTGTGGATCGAAATTGGCGCGGCACGGCACAAGTCAAGAAATCACTGGCAGAAGCCCACTGATAGGGCATTGGCGACTATATTCCTTAAGGAGGAATCGTGAGGAAATACCTGGGAGTTCTGGCCGGCGTGGCTGCGCTGTGTGTTATGTCGTGGGCACAAACTCCAGGGCAGGCTCCTGCAGCGCAGCAACAAGCTCCGGCCCAGGCTCCGCCTACCGAGGCAGTCCCGATTCCGACTCCGGCTGCTACCAACACTGCCGCACCGGTAATACCGTTTCCACGTCTCGAATTTTTTGCTGGCGGTACCTATGCTGAAGCCGGTCTTTTCAATGCTGGACACTGGGCGGGTCTATATGGCTGGGACTCTTCGCTTAGTTTGAACGCGACCCATTGGCTGGGGTTCGTAGTGGAAGGCGGCGAATATTTCGGAACGTCGAAGATTCCCACCGGGACGCCGGCGCCATTTCCGACTTGCACACAAGGTTTCTGCCCACAGACCACGCCCACGTTCGATGTCGCGACGCGCGAGTACAACTTTCTTTTCGGCGCACAATTTTCGCGGCGCAATAAGTGGGAACGCTGGTCGCCATTTGGCGAGATTCTGTACGGACATCAGGGCACTCGCGGCCAAGCGACCGCCGTCGGGACTCAGTTCACGGAAGTCGGAACCGGCTTGGCAGTCGTAGCTGGCGGTGGCTTTGATCGCAAAATCAATCCTCGTTACGCCCTTCGATTCAAGGCCGATTACTTCCTGACCGGTACCGCATTCCCGCTGCAGCCCAAGCAGAAGCAGGACAATTTCCGGTTCTCAGTGGGGGTTGTCATACGCAGTGTGCACAAAAAGAAGCGCACGCTGGAAGACGAGACCGAACCAGAATAGAACTAAGTCTTGCGTCGGCTGCCGTCGATCGAAGATCGGGCGGCGAAGGGCCACAAAGCTAACCTCGCAACAGCTGTGCGGCGAGGTTCGAACCCCGACGGTGCTTCCCGTTTGGCCTCGACCATAAATTCAATTACGAGCGGCGCAGCAGATCGCTCAGCGGTTTGGTTTTGGCGCGCAGATCGTCGGCAAGGGCCCCGCTTTTTTCGACCACTTCTTCGATGCGGTCTTTCGCCTCCTCGGTCCAGTCGGAGGCGGTTTCCAAGGCATCAGCATAGGAACGCCGCAGGTCCTTCCGGAATTGCCGTCCCGTCTTAGGAGCTAGCAACAGACCGACCGCCGCACCGACGCCGAGTCCAATCAACAAAAACGTGACTGCCGTTCCGGTCTTACCTTCTGAACTCTCATATTTTCCAATCCGCATAAATCCTCCACATATCCCTATTCTAGACCCATATAGCGGGCAAGTCCTCCGTACCTGCCTCCTGGGAGCGAGCGGGTAGGGAAGAAACGAAGCTGATTTTAGTTTCAGACCGGTCGTAATGGGTCCGCGGCTGCACCATCTGGGTCCCGATCGGCAGTGCGCGATGGAATCAGTGGCGTAATAACCCGTAATAACCAAGAACCATTCCCACAATCTTTGCTGCCTGTGTAAAATGAAATGTTGATTCCAAGTGCGGCGGACGTCTTGTCGACCTGCCCCGCTGCCCAGAATTCCTAGCAGAGTGAAGGAGATGTAAACCAGCAATGTCGATTCCAGCGACCCAACTCCGTCCCGGCATGATCATCAAGCACAACAATGACCTGCACTCCGTGTTCAGCGTCGAGCACCGCACGCCGGGCAATCTCCGCGCATTCATTCAGGCCAAACTTCGCAACTTGCGTACGGGCGCCATGTTTGAGCACCGTTTCCGGTCGCCCGACCCGATTGAGAAAGTCAATGTCGATGAGGAGAACATGGAGTTCCTCTACAGTGACGGTGACGACTACTACTTCATGAATACCGAAAACTACGAGCAGACCCACCTGACCCGCGACACGCTTGGCGACGCGGTGGATTACCTGACCCCGAATCTCCAGATCAAAGTGGAATTTTTCGACGGCAAGGCGGTCGGTATCGAGTTGCCCCAGACCGTCGTCTTAACCGTGATGGAGGTCGAGCCCGGCCTAAAGAGTGCGACCGCATCAAGCGTGACCAAGCCAGCGAAGACCGAAACTGGTCTCATTGTGCAGGTGCCTCCGTTCATCAATGAGGGCGAAAAAATCAAAGTAGACACGGCTGAAGGAACATATTTGTCGCGGGCGCAATAAAGGTCAAAGAGTTTAGATTGCAGAGGTAAGAACTTTCGGATTGGATTTTCAGCTCTGCAATCGGATCTTTGATCTCTTCAATCGAACGAACGATGGCTCTCACCGGCGATCAATCTCGCGTCCAAGCTCTTCGCTTTCTCGTGCGCGGACGTGTCCAGGGCGTCGGTTTTCGCTGGTTCGTGGAGCGCGAAGCACACATTCTCGGTATTGCCGGATGGGTGCGCAACAATCCCGATGGCAGCGTTGAAGTGCTAGCGATCGGAACGCCCGAGCAGCTGGCTGGGTTGCGATCGAGGTTGCAGGAGGGCCCGCGAGCGGCGCGGGTGGATCACGTAGAAGAGTCCGAGGCACAGCCGGTCACGGGTCTGCATTCATTTCAGGTTCGGGGAGCCTAACATTAAGACGCCAACCACTAAGACGCCAGCCAGCATATCGACCAAGCCAGCGGATTGCGACGGCTTGAAGAAGCTAATTCGAGAGGTGCCGGACTTCCCGAAAAAGGGCATCTTGTTTTACGACATCACCACGCTTCTCAAGGACAGAGTAGGTTTCGCGCGTTTGATCGATGCGCTCTCAGAAAACTACATCGGCAAAGAGATTGACCTGGTGCTCGGCATGGAGGCTCGTGGATTTATCTTTGGACCAGCGCTCGCCTACCGGTTGAATGCGGGATTCGTTCCCGTGCGCAAGCCGGGAAAACTACCTGCCGAAACCTTAAAGATCAGCTACGAGCTCGAATATGGCAGCAATGCGCTAGAGGTCCATAAAGATGCCATCAGAAAGGGCCAGCGCATTCTGATTGTGGACGACCTGCTGGCTACGGGTGGAACAGCTGTCGCCACGGCTGAGTTGGCTCGCGGGCTCGGGGCTGAAATTGCAGGACTAGCGTTTGTCGTAGAGCTTGACTTCCTGAAAGGCCGCGAGAGGCTCGCGAAGTATGAGGTTTTTTCGCTGCTGCACTATGATCGATAGCGGCGGTGATCAGCAACGGCCATCCTCAGTCACAGCGACCAGTCGCGGGACGATTCCTGGCGAACGACTGCTTTTGCTTGAAATTCATTCATAACGCTTAGCTTCCGGTGCCTTACTTCACCAGATGTCCAATGGCTCGGAATACACCTCGCCAGATTGCTAAGCTGACCGCCAGTGACGCGGTGTAGGAGAAGATGGCGATCCAGTTACAATGAACATAACAATCGCGTTCACGGATCCACATGGGGGAGGGCTCCTCGAGTCGTCTGATCTGGCAGCAATTATCTAACCCTTTTGTCATTTTCGGCAAGTATCTGAAAATATTACCCGGACATGGCGCATTGCTTGCCTGGGATCGGTAAGATTTCCATGCACTCGTGATATTTGCGCGCTTGGTAATCAATCCCGCGCCGAACAATTGGCAATATTGCTGCTCCGCCGTCTGCCCGCCCGGTCGAGGGGACACATAGCGATGGTGGTAATCTAGCGTTGACGGATGACGCATGCGGGTAGTCTTGAGTTCGGTCCAAACTTCGATTCGGAGTTCAATCCGAAGGTTGGTGCAAATTTCGATTAGATTTTTCTTCTTGCTATTAGTGGCAATAGTTGGCGTCGGTCGGTCGGGTGCTGATTCGGATGCGCTTCCACCTTCCATCACTACCGCGCCACTCTCCGCAGATCAAGTGGTCGACAATCTCATCCGCCGGGATGAAGAACGCACACAAGCGTTGCGGCACTCAGAATCCACGCGTGTCTACCGGCTTTCATATCGCGGATTCCCTAGCGATCGCGACGCCGAAATGACTGTGGATGCGACTTTTGACAGCCCTTCAAGCAAGAGCTTCAAAATCATTTCGCAATCCGGGTCAAAGCTGATCATTGACCGTGTGTTCAAACGATTACTGGACAGTGAGAAAGAAGCGATCGAGCCGGAGATGCACGCCCGCATGCTCCTGAACCGGGACAATTACAATATTGCGATGGTCGGCTTCGAGGCTCCGGGCACCAATGCTTCGGACAAGAGCGGGCAATATGTGCTCGCCGTTTATCCGAAAGAGAGAAGCAAGTATGTCTATCGCGGCAAGGTGTGGGTCGATGCCACCGATTTCGCAGTAACGCGGATTGACGCGGAGCCGGCGCTGAGCCCTTCGTTCTGGACCAAAAAAAACGAAATTCATCACGAGTATATGAAGGTGCAAAATTTCTGGCTTCCCCGGCGCAACGAATCGATCAGCTACATACGGCTCGGTGGCCGCGCTACCCTGACGATCGAGTACAACGACTACCACGTTGTCGACTCGAGGCTGTTGCCTAAAACCGCGAAAGCATCTTCCGGTGGTGGAACCCGATAGGTTTTGCTCACGGATGACGATGCAACCGACGGTAGTACAATCCCGCCATGGATGGACTAATCCAGCCCAACGCAAATCCGACGAATGAGCGGCAAGAGTCCAGCGTGCGGCCGATCGTGATCGGGGTCGTCGTCGTCGGTATAGTGGTTGGCGCGCTGGCTTTGATTTTCCACACCGAGGAGAAAAAAAACGAGGCTCCTCCAGCTTATGCCGCGAACCTGAAATTCTCGGACTTCAAGACAAGCGCCGCGCAGAATTTTGCTGGTGCCACGTTCAGCTATATCGATGGCGTCATCACCAACACTGGTGACAAGACGCTAGTCCACGCAGTGGCGCAAGTTACCTTTAAAGACGACATGGGACAGATGGCCCAGCGGGAGGAGATTCCCATCCGCGTTCTGCGTACAACCGGGCCGTACGATGAAGCCGTGGACCTCGCCATGTCACCGCTCGCTCCGGGTCAGAGTAAGCCATTCCGCCTGACCTTTGAAAACCTCTCTAACCGCTGGAATCATGCGAGTCCAGACTTGGAGATCAAGCAGGTCAGCACAAAGTAGTCGCAGAAGGCTGCCGTCTTTTCTCCTCCAGTACAATCTTGTCATGCCTGAGGTAAAACCAATCCGTCTCACGGAAACCGTAAAGGCCGGAGGTTGTGCGTCGAAACTGAGTCCGGCAATCCTCGACAAGGTACTTCGGAAATTGCCCCGACAACACGACCCGAGGGTGCTGGTTGGCTTCGATCATGCCGACGACGCCGGCGTGTATCTTCTCACGCCAGAGACCGCGCTTGTGCAGACAGTCGATTTTTTCACGCCTATTGTGGACGATCCCTACACTTTCGGCCAGATCGCTGCCACGAACGCTCTGAGCGACATCTATGCCATGGGCGGAAAGCCGCTGACATCGCTGGCGCTTGTGTGCTTTCCCGAAAAAAGCGATTTGGGAATATTGGAACGTATTCTGGCCGGGGGTTTGTCGAAGATGAAGGAGGCGGGATGCACAGTAATCGGCGGCCACAGCATCCGCGATGAGGAAACGAAATTCGGATACTCGGTCACTGGCGTAATTCATCCCAAGCACGTGCTGGCGAATCAGGGTGCGCAAGCGGGCGACAAGCTGCTCTTCACCAAAGCGCTCGGCACGGGTGTAATTTCGACGGCCGTAAAAAAAGGTGTAGCCGAGCTGGCGTGGATCGATGTTGCGGTGAAGTCGATGACGACTTTGAACAAGGCCGCGGCGGAAGTGATCACGGGGGACGTCGGCAAAGCCGTTCACGCCCTGACCGACGTCACGGGCTTCGGTCTGATTGGCCACGCGCGCGAAATGGCGCTCGCATCGAACGTCAGTTTCGTCTTTCACTCCACGAACATCCCGGTGCTCGAAGGCGCTCTTGCTTGCATCCGAGGCGGTCATATTCCGGGAGGGCTCAAAGCGAATCGGGATTTTGCCGAATGCGTGGTCGAATATGAAGACGGAATTTCCGAAGACTTGAAAACAATTCTCTTCGACCCGCAAACTGCTGGCGGATTATTAATCTCGGTTGCCGACAATGATTCCGTAGCTCTTACCCGAGCTCTGCAAACTGCCGGAGTTCCCGCCGTAGAAATTGGCGAAGTGGCGCCGCGCACGAAGCCCTTGATCCGAATCGCTTCGCGATAGTGCGATTCTGTTCACTTGCGTTCAGGGTCCTGGTTGAGGAGCGCCCAGATGTGAGCCAGGTGATGGTCATCGTGTTCTGCCACGAAGTACAAATGGTCGACCAGTCGCATGGGAGTTTGCAGCCGCGGATGGGCAATGGCGCGGGCAAACAATGCCGGATTGATCTTTTCCACCCGGTTCAGTAGTCCTAATCGCGCGCTTCGAAAGTCAGCCAGAATTTCGTTGAGTGAGCGCTGGTTGTGTTGTGCTTGGTGCGTTTTCTGATTGCTCAGGTCCGCCGCTGTGAGTCTTGAGGTATCCGTCAGATAGTCGTCAACTCTTGACAGCCATAGAGGTTCGAGGTCCACGAGGTGGCCGGCGTGTTCCTGCGCTGACCATTTTCCGGCCGGTTTGGCCAGCAGAAGGTCGCGAGCGGCGCCTTGCATGGTTTCCTCCAGCCGGGCCGGTGTGCCTCGCAAACGCGCGCATAGATTCGGATACACCTCCACCGGAAACGTGAAGTCAAACTTTCTTTCAAACCAGAGCGGGGCTCGATTCATATCGGTAGGTGCAGTAAATTAGGTCCCCGTGCAAGATGCCAAAGCGAGCCCTAGAGATGCAATTTGTGGGTACCGTTCCGGCACCGGAACCTTCCCTGCTGTTGTCGCATCTATTGAACTGGACCAGGGACCGTTTATCTCTGAATCTCTCAAATCCTCGCGCGTCTTTATTTGATTCCCGAAAGGAAGCGGCTGAATGAAAACTCGCACTCTTGGAAGTTCTGGTCTCAAAGTTTCTGCTCTCGGTCTTGGCTGCATGGGCATGTCGGAGTTTTACTCCGGACGCGATGATGCCGAATCGATCGCCACCATTCATCGCGCCCTCGAACTGGGTGTCAACTTTCTTGACACAGCCGATGTCTACGGTCCGTTCAAGAACGAAGAACTCGTCGGGCGAGCGATCAAAGGTAAGCGGGAACAGGTCGTGTTAGCCACTAAGTTCGGCATCGTTCGCGATCCCAGCAATCCCAATGTCCGTGGAGTTAACGGAAAAGCTGACTACGTGAAGAAGTCCTGTGAAGGAAGTTTGAAGCGCTTGGGTGTGGAGCGCATTGATCTCTATTATCAGCATCGTGTCGATCCGGATACGCCGATCGAGGAAACCGTTGGTGCCCTGGCGGAACTGGTCAAAGAGGGCAAGATCCGCTATATCGGCTTATCCGAAGCTGCGGCAGAGACACTTCGACGGGCTGTGAAAGTGCATCCGATCGCGGCTTTGCAGACGGAGTATTCGTTGTGGACGCGTGATCCGGAAGATGAAATCCTCCCGACGTGCCGCGAACTCGGCATCGGCTTCGTCGCCTATAGTCCCCTTGGGCGCGGCTTTCTTACTGGCCACTTCAAAACGTTCGAAGATCTTGCGGCCGATGATTACCGCCGTTTCTCGCCGCGCTTTCAGGGGGAAAACTTTCAGAAGAATCTGGATCTGGTGAAAGAAGTGGAAGAGATGGCGCGCGCAAAAAAATGCCAGCCATCGCAGTTGGCGCTCGCATGGGTGCTGGCACAGGGTGACGATATTGTGCCGATCCCAGGCACGAAGCGACGCAAATATCTCGAGGAAAATGCCGCCGCAGCCGATTTGAAACTGACTGCGGAGGACTTGCGTCGCCTGAGCGAGGTCTTCCCCTCCGGCGCTGCTTCGGGAATGCGCTACCCGGAACATATGATGAATCTGATTAACGGGTGAGCAAAAAGCCTTGACGCCACATTAGCCGCCGCGAGCTTTTTCGCGCATGCGTTCGATGAAACTGGGGACATGCACCATGGCGCGCCCCACGGTGCCGCGCCCGATTTCCTGCGTGCCGTCGTGGGCGAGGACGCGCATGATGTAAAAGCGACCGTCAAATGACTCGAGTTCCGCCTCGGCACGAATTTCCACTCCGACTCCGCTGGCAGCGCGGTGTTCGACGTGAACCGAGATTCCCACGCTGATTTCACCCTCATCGCAAAAAGGCTGCAGCGCGTGGAAACAAGCCGTTTCCATCAATCGAATCATGTCCGGAGTCGAGTAGACCGGCGGCAACTCCGGATGATGAGCGGCGAGTGTGTGCTTCAACTCAACGGTCTCAACCGCCTCACCGCGCACGCCGATGGGGATGGGTCTGGCCATTCTTGGTTTTTAAACGGGAGATCGCAAAAGCAAGCGTTCACTATACGGTCGGGAGCCGCATAGCACAAGTTGTCGGGCACACGGATTGTCGGACACACGATAAGCCCGCCGCGTTGCATCTACCGAGTCGTACTGATAAGTAAGTACTGATCGTGGATACGCTTCCGAGCCCAGTCTCGTAAAATCGATTCGCGCCAGAGTAGGAGCATTCGATGTTGTTCATGTCGACTTGTCGGGAACGGTCTGAGCCTCGGTTCTCCAGTCACAGCCGGTTTGTTGCAAGGTCGTCATTTCTGTTCTGGGCGATGCTGAATATTTGCCCAGCTCAGAACCACAGTGTCCTTTGCAAGGGTGGGGTTGGAAATTTTGATGCGGAATTTCGCACCGAGTAAGAGTGCATGTCGGAGCGGCACGAAGCGAAGGATTGGTGACATTGGCAACGCGCGCTTGCGCGGCAAAACTTAGCAGGAAAAATCAAGACGTGGTTGTGGCGGCAGGTGCTTCACAGCTTGATCTTGACGCCTTCGGAGTGGACATGGGCGATGGCGTGCCGGTGGCCGCTTTTCAGATCAAGAGCTCGGATGCCGTCTGCTGCATGGAATACAGGGTTTATTCCCTGGAGAAAATGCCGCGTCTATTGCGCACGATCGCGGGGGGAGATTTCTATAGCGCAGCCGACATCGGCCTTGATGGCAGCGTCGAAATCTGGACCCATGATGCCGCTGCTGTGAATGGCTTTGAGAATCTGGCGCTGAGTGAGCTGGACTTTCCTCCCGCCATCGCCTTGCGCTTTGCACACGGTCAATTAGCAGACGTGAGTGTCGAATTCCAATCGTATTTCGATGATCAAATTGCAACGATACGGGCCGGGATTCATTCGGAGGATCTGGAAGATTTCAAAGCGAGCGACGGCAGATTGGTAGCCCTTGCTACTCCGAGCTCCGCAGAGCGGCTGCACCGCTTGCGCATGGTGAAGATCAAGATACTGGAAATCGTGTGGGCTTATCTTTACAGCGGGCGGGACCAGAATGCCTGGCGTTTGCTCGCCGAAATGTGGCCCCCGGCTGACATCGAGCGCATTCGCGCCGCGCTCCTGAGTGCACGGGCGAGAGGCATTCGTAGTCAAGCCGACCATACCTCCGCCGGACCTGCTCCGGGGAAGAAGAAACACGCGCAGATTTTCGACGCAGTCAGCAAGTCAAGGTCAGGAGCAAGACTGGAGGTTACTCCGCCTGCAGCGATCCTGCTCGAGCGCCCTCCGATATCGGACGTTCGACGGTCAGACCCGGCCGATCGCGACGTGACCTTGGAGCTAGTGGTGGATGGGGCCGGAAAAGTAAGGTCGGCCGAGCCCGTTGGGAAGATGAAAGGGGCTGACCCGGAGCTCGTAAACGCAGCCTTGAGTTGGAAGTTTATTCCGGCATCCAAAGGCGGTCGCCCGGTAGCCAGTCGGCTGCGCTTGGAGGTATCGCTACAACAATAGCCGGCGCCAGTTTTGGGCGAATAAAAACGTTGCGACCTGCAGCTGCCCCGGACCGTCCAACCTTACATGGAATTCCGACAACTCGGGAAAAGTGGTTTGAAGGTTCCGGTGCTTTGCTTCGGCACTGCGACTTTTGGCGGCGGAAATGAGTTTTTCCGCGCTTGGGGTGCGACGGATGTGGCGGAGGCCACACGGCTCATCGATCTCTGTATGGAAGCCGGCGTCAGCTTTTTTGACACCGCGGATGTCTACTCGCAGGGGCTTTCCGAGGAGATTCTGGGCGAGGCAATCCAGCATCTGCCGCGTGCGAGCCTTATGATTTCGACCAAGGCGACCTTCCCCTTTGGCGAGGGGCCCAACAACGCTGGTTCGTCGCGGATCCATCTGACGCAACAAGTCGAAGGCAGCTTAAAGCGGCTGAAGACCGATTATATCGATGTCTATCATATGCACGGCTTCGACGCGCTCACTCCGATGGAAGAGACGCTGAACACGCTTGACCAGATTGTGCGTGAGGGTAAAGTGCGCTATATCGCGGCGTCGAATTTCTCGGGATGGCATCTCCAGAAATCAATCGACATCAGCGAACGTTATGGGTGGGCGCGCTACGTTGCGCATCAGGTCTACTACTCCCTTGTCGGGCGCGATTACGAATGGGAGCTGATGCCGCAAGCGTACGCGGAAGGGATAGGCGCTTTGGTATGGAGTCCACTGGGATGGGGGCGTCTTACCGGAAAGATCCGGCGTGGTCAGGCGATGCCGCAAGTGAGCCGGTTGCATAAGGCGGCAGAGGGTGGTCCGGTGGTCGCGGATGAATACCTCTACCAAGTGGTGGACGCACTCGACGCGGTTGCGGCGGAGACGGGCAAGACCGTGCCCCAGGTAGCGCTGAACTGGCTGCTGCGCAAGCCGACGGTTGCCAGCGTGATCATCGGGGCGCGCAACGAACAGCAGTTGCGCGACAATCTGGCCGCATCGAGCTTTACGCTAACGAGCGCACAGGTCGCAAAACTCGATGAGGCCAGCACACCACAGGTGGCCTATCCCTATTGGCACCAGCGGCAATTCCCGAACCTTAATCCGTTGCCACCGGCTTATCGATAATTGGGGGCCAATCGACACGCGCAACGTTTCAAGAGTTGCCGAGGGTGCTGCATTCGAGTAGCGGTTCACTCAATCGGCGCCGGCTCCGACCTTCACGTCCCCAGGTTACATCGGAGAAGGTTGCTACAATTGACATCGTGGTAGTTCCTACCAGGGCGGTCCTGAATAAGTGCACAATGCAGACTTTTGACGAACATTTCGAGGTGGTGGTGGTTGGGGCAGGTCATGCTGGGTGCGAAGCTGCGATAGCAGCCGCCCGCATGGGGTTGAAGACCGCTCTCTATACGTTGAACGTCGATCTGATTGCTCAGATGTCTTGCAACCCGGCGATCGGCGGCATCGCCAAGGGGCATCTGGTGCGTGAAGTGGATGCTCTGGGCGGCGTCATGGGCGAAATCACGGATGCGGTCGGAATCCAATTTCGTTTGCTCAACACCTCGCGCGGGCCGGCAGTCTGGTCGCCGCGGGCGCAATGCGACAAGCAGGCTTATCGCCTCAAGATGCGCGAAGTGCTCGAGGCGCAGGCGCATCTGAAGATCAAGCAGGCGGAAGTATCGGATGTGATTTTGGGACAGCCGCCAGCCGTCAGCCGTCAGACATCAGTTGCCCATCATACTGCTGAGAACCGGGAACCGAGAACTGAGAACTTTATTCGCGGCGTTCTGCTCCGCGATGGACGGCGGGTTTCGGCCGATGCCGTCATCATCACCACCGGCACTTTTCTTAACGGGCTGATCCACTGCGGCGAGCAACAGTATCCGGCGGGACGTTCCGGTGAACCCGCAGCGGTTCTGCTGGGCGAGGCGCTTAAGAAGCTTGGGCTGCGAGGATGTCGTCTGAAGACAGGGACGCCTCCGCGTCTCGACGGACGCTCGATTGACTGGTCGCGGTTTGAGCGGCAGCCGGGCGACCTGGATCCCACCCCATTCAGTTTTCGCACGCGGCGCGTTGCGCATCACGACTCGCAGGTGCCGTGTTATATCGCCTTTACCACCGACGAGACGCATCGCATTATTCGCGAGAACGTGCATCGTTCGCCGATGTATAGCGGGCAGATCCAGTCGACGGGACCGCGTTATTGTCCGTCGATTGAAGACAAGATCGTCAAGTTCCCCGACAAACTGACGCACCAGCTTTTTCTGGAGCCCGAAGGGCTGAACACGCATGAGATCTACGTCAACGGCATGAGTACTTCGCTGCCGATTGATGTGCAATTGGCGATTCTCAAGTCAATTCCGGGACTTGAAAGCGCGGAGATGATGCGGCCGGGTTACGCGATTGAGTATGACTCGATCGATCCCACCGAGCTGAACCGCACGCTCGAGACGAAAAAGATTGCCGGCCTGTTTCTCGCCGGGCAGATCAATGGCACGTCGGGATACGAAGAAGCGGCGTGCCAGGGAATTATGGCGGGAATCAATGCGGCTTTGAAGGTGAAGAACGAAGCTCCGCTAGTGCTCGATCGCACCGAAGC
>Ga0209221_1000629_pt1 | contig 12401 bp, 12 predicted proteins | sample BlaSpr_A8_Ref_O2_FD_187989 | JGI IMG/M metagenome (GOLD analysis project Ga0209221, IMG submission 187989) | Forest soil microbial communities from Thunder Bay, Ontario, Canada - Black Spruce, Ontario site 2_A8_Ref_O2 (SPAdes) (version 2) | ecosystem: Environmental > Terrestrial > Soil > Boreal...
ATGTTACAACAGTGCGGACGGATTTTTTCGACGGCATGTAGGTGGGCAGGAAATTGTCTATACTTGCAAGCACGGATGAGGTGTGAAATCACTCGCTCCCTAACTCCGCAATTTGCGTGCGAATGCTTACGGCCTTTTTCGCGATGTCCCGCAGCTCGCGACCTGCATCTGATTCTCCTGTTCACTCTATTCGTCTCCTGCTCCTGGTCTCAATCGCTTGTGATCAAACGAGTGACAGTGATTGACGCGACTGGCCGTGGCCCCGAGCCGAACATGACGGTAATCGCAGATGGCGATCGTATCGTTGCAATCGGTCCATGGAAAAAGACACGTATCCCAGGAAAAGCCGTAGTCGTCAACGGCACAGGCAAGTTTCTCATCCCTGGCTTGTGGGATATGCATGTCCACGGCGCCTCAGACGCCCGCGCTCCCTGGAGCCACCTTCTTTTTCTGGCTAACGGAGTTGTCGGCGTACGTGACATGTCAGGTCCGCCTGACGCCCATGCGTGGCGCGCTACCCATGCTTCCAGTGAAGATCCATCGCCGGCCATCTACCTCGGCAGTCCCATCATCGATGGTCCAAATCCTGTCTGGCCCGAATCCATCGTTGTCACCGATGAAGCTCAAGGGCACGAAGTAGTGGAACAACAGCGAGCGCGTGGCGCAGACTTCATCAAGGTCTATAGCAGGTTATCCCGCGACGCTTACTTCGCTATCGCCGACGAGGCCAACAAGTGTGGTATTCCATTCGAAGGGCATGTTCCAGAATCGGTAACCGCTGCAGAAGCGTCCGACGCTGGCCAGAAAAGCATCGAGCATCTGACACGCGTGGCGGACGGCTGCTCAAAAGAAGAAAAGTCGATTGTTTCTGAGATGCAGCGGCAAGAAGCGTTGTTCCGGGCGCCGGGCGCGACTCTGGCGCAAAAGATAGATTCAGGGAAAAGCATCATTCGCCTTAACATGCGCGTCGTTGAAACGTTTGACGAGGCCACCGCGCAGTCCTTGTTTGCGCTCTTCGTGAAAAATCGAACGTGGCAATGTCCCACCCTCACTTTGCTGCGCGCGCAGATCGACGATCCGTTGCTCGCGAATGACCCACGATTGAAATATTTGAGCAAAGAGGTGCGAGCGAAATGGGATGCCGGTTATTACCAGAACGTTCCTCCCGAGCCTCGGGCCGCAATTGCCAAATTGAATCGGCTTCAATTTGACGAATCCGTGAAGCTTGTGGGGCTCATGTACCGGGCGGGCGTTCCTATCCTCGCCGGCACCGACACCATGAATCCGCAATGCTTCCCCGGCTTCGGCATCCATGATGAGCTCGCTCTGCTGGTCGATGCCGGACTATCTCCGCTTGCCGCTCTCCAGGCCGCCACTCGAAATGCCGCTGAGTTTATGGGGCAACTTGACCGCCGCGGAACCATTGAGGTTGGCAAGACTGCCGATTTTGTTTTACTCGATAAGGACCCGCTCGCCGACATTCATAACACGCGCTCGATTCAGGCCGTTGTGCTCGGCGGTAAGCTCTATCCGCGCGCGGCGCTTGACGCGATGCTGGAGAAGGCGCACACGCTAACCAGCAGTCAGGATGCCGGCACCTCCGGGAAATGAACTGAATGCTGTCTTCCCAGAACAGAGGGTTGAACATGCGTTCGTGTCCTGGACAAGTCGGTTAGTCCAATGCAAAACACATCTAGTTGCCGGTTTCCGCGTGATCGCCAACGCACGCATTGATCCTTCATACAAGCTCAACACTGCCGCAATGCGCACGAGTCGCGGGTTAACCGGAAGTCAAACTGCCGATAACAGGCGCGGACCGCTATAACCCCTTTGCATTCAGGAAAATCGCGCACAGCTCGGAGGAGTGGCTTCGCATGTCACCTACTTGAGTTAAAAGCATCAAAAGGCGTATGAGTGATTGTCATTTGAATCCATCAGCTGAATCCATCAGCAGGAGACAGAAAATGAAAGCTAAACCCCCATTCGCCTCGATTTTTTTGGCGGTGTGCATCCCCGTTTTCTCGACTCCGCCCGCCTTTGCGCACCCCGCGAATCCATCTCAGGATCAGGGGACGGCCCAGACGCAATCCGGGCCGCAGGACAAGACGCAGCAGGACAAGACGCAGCAGGATAAGCAGAAAGCCGGCCCGGGCAAGGAGGTGGGCAACGGCGGTGAGGACGTCGGCAAAGGCACAGCCAAGGGCGCGGGAAGCCTGGGCAAGGGCACTGCCGGAGCAGCCGGTAATCTCGCTACTTTGCACCCTGGCAAGGCCGGCGAGGATCTCGGCAAAGGCGCTGCGGGAGCCGGCAAGGACGTCGGCGTCGGCGCCGGAAAAGGCGCGGGCAAAATCGGCAAAGGAAGCGGCAAGGGGATAGGAAAGGCGTTCGGGAAAATCTTCCACAGAGGCAACAAGAATAAGGAACCGGAGCCGGAGCAGCAGCAGCCCGGCAGGTAGGTCGGTGAATTTCGCTTGCCGAACCACCAGCCCGGAAGTCGCGAATGTTTGGGAAATCTCAACGATGTTGACAGGTTTCTTAGTCGTCGAGCAGACCACGCGAATAGAGCCCCTCGTAGGTAACTATGTCGTCGATACGATCAGGTGCTACGGTCCTAAAAATTTCGGCTGCAAACGCAAAAGGGGCAAGGCCGTTCGCGGTAATCACGTTGCCGTCCCTTACCGCGCGTAGTTTCTGGTAAAGCCCGTGGCCTCGATATTTGGGTACATGGTTAGAGATAAAGCCATTGCCATTGCTCGTATGACGATGGTCGTCGAGAAGCCCCGCGTGCGCCAAAGACAGCGTCGCCGCACAGATCGCGGCCACTGGCGTGTCCGCCTCCGTAACGGCTTTTACTAAGCCCGTAACCTCCTTCATTTCTCCTTGCATCCACGCGTCGCCCCCTGGGAGGATCAAGATACTTGTTAAATCTGGCTCAGCCTCGTCTATTGGAATATCCGGAAGAATCTTCAATCCGCCCATACTTTTTACGGGATTCCTTGTAAGACCAATCGTCTGAACGGAAAATCCGAACGTTCGGCGTAGCTCGGCCACTGCGGACGCGGGTTCCCAATCCGCAAAGCCGTCAAAGACGAACAAGTATGCCGTTTGGTTGTCCATAAATGATTGGGTCTCTCCCGAGAAACCCGCCGGCTTCATTGTCTCACTAGGTCGGACGGCCCGGATCCCGACAAACCGGAAGTCAACTGCTGATCGGCATCTATCACAACATTAGCCGCGAGTATTTGCATCGCTATCTTTGGCAGTTCGATTTTCTGTGGAACAATCGCCAAATGAACGATGGTTGGAATTTTTTTGCTCAAGTATCTGGAGAGTTGGTGGAAAAGGCGCAATTTGGATGGTCGCTACAGGTCGGTATCGGAGTTCAGCGGTATCAGTGGCGAGAGCGGGTGACACAACATATGGGAACGTTTCCAAAACCAACGCAACAGGGAGAGAAGGGACCGCCCTGCCCAAGGTGCGGATCGCCCACCGTTGCTCGCGTCTCAACCCAAACTAGTGAGTTGTATTTCGGCTGCACAAACTTCGCTGGCGGTTGCCGATTTAACGGTGATCGGAGCCACTAAAGCCAACGCTGCTTTTTGCATTTACTCAAATCAGCCTTGCGTAAAGCACATACTTCCGACAGGCGATTACACTCATTGAGCATCGGCAGCAGGGTCAATGAGTGTAATGGCGATGTTGCGCCAACTACGTGCCAAAGCCGTTTGATCCTGCCGAGCAAATGGCCGTTCGTTCCTCGTGAGGAAGCGAATCCTCGATCTAAAGAGAGATTTTATTGCGAGAAGAGAATCGCCGCCTCTTGCGTAAACGAAGGGGAGCAGATCAATTCTCCACGCACCACACGCCGATGCTAAGACCCTGACTGTTGTCACACGCGGCATTGTTGGCGAACTCTACTGGTTGTGCAAAATTTGTGGAGTTCTCATACTCAAAGGGCGGGAGCATGGCCCCCACTTCGCCGTTATCGGTCGTTGCATTACTTGTCCACAAATTGCAGTTAGTGGGATTTCCTGGACCATTCGTCACGGAGTTTGACGCCACTCCTGAGCGAACCCAGCCCCATGCGACCGCAGGTGGCCCTGCCCCATCATCGACTGCCGACCGACCAAGAGATTTGTTATAGGTAAGCACAGCGGGGTCTAAAAGTTCGGCATACGAAGCGAAATGATAGGCCGATGCACACGCGCTCAGTGTCTCGTTCCCGTTCACGGTTGCTTTCGTCAGATAGTAGTGCCGGGCGGGGGCAGTTGACGTGGTGGATGCCGCGCGGCTTAGGCTAAGTGCGAGCATAGAAAGTACAGCTAGGGCGACCAAAGAAAGCGCGGTGTTGCGGTTCATATTCAATCTCCTTGGGAAAGAAGTGATTTTCCCCCCATAGACTAATGAGTGATAACGCCTGATAACCACAGTTATTCTTGCAGCAGGCCAAACTTGTTATTTCCCACACCCTCCCTGTGACATCCGCACTTCCACCCCTGCGTAAACTATAAGCAGTATGTTCACCAGTCCACAAAGCCTCCAGCAATACCTCTCCACACTTACTCCCGCGGAACTTGCCGAAGCTAAGTCCTGCCTGGCCGATATTTTCCGCGCAAACCCTTCGCTATCAATAATTTACCCAGGCGGTCCCCAGATCCTCGCGCCTAACTCCAGCAATACCAATAATTTACAGCCTGAATCCGTCAATTTTACTGATCTTGATTCGAAAGGTACAAACTCCATGCCTCTCACCACAAATGTCCGTCTCTGCACCCACATCAAGGTCAACGGAGTTCCCTGCGGCTCGCCCGCCCTCCGCGGCGAAGTCTTCTGCTATTTTCATCAACGCATGTTCCGCGGCGTGCGCACTCCCGCCAACTCGCGCCTTCATCCTGTCGCCCTCATCGAAGATGAACTCGGTATCCAGGCAGCGCTCATGGAAGTGATCAATGCCCTCGTCCGCAACACCGTCGATTTCCCTCGCGCTCAACTCATCCTGCGCGCACTTCACATCGCCGTCAGAAATTCTCCGCGGGCCCATTTCGATGGGTACGAAAGCGAAATGGTCCGCGAAATTCCCAACTACCCCGCTCCACCAGAGAAGAAGCCCCCGTCGCCCGCCCTTATGCAAGCCGGCGCGCTCGCGCTCGTCGGACGGCGCAAACCCACGAACATCGCTTCACTTCCTGAAGTTGCAGGCGCTGCAGATACACTGGAGCATTCCTCGCTAAGGAGCCCAGCTTAACGGTTTTATTGAACCCGCCGCACGGTGCGGATCGCAGAAGACTCCTCATTGGCTTACGCCCTGGTTCGCAAGGCAAATATTAGGAACTACTCGCCCGCCCAGTTCTCGATAGATAGGCCGCGGATACGCTTAAACTCTGCCGTGTTATTCGTAATTAGAGTAAGTCCAAGGCTGCGCGCATGGGCGGCGATTAACAAATTATTGGCCCCAATCGTGGTTCCCTGCTTCTTCAAGTCAGCGCGGATTTTAGCGTAGTGCGTCGAGGCTTCATCCGGAAAGTCGAGAACCTCGATGTATGCGAGAAAAGCGGCGACGGCAGCTTCGTCCTGGCGGCGTTTTGGCGAGACTTCGACCCCGTACAACAGTTCGGACTTGCTGATGACAGAGATGCAAACCTCGTTAACCGGCGTTTTGGCGATACGCTCGATTACAGACTCGGGCGAGCGGCGCATGATGCAGGAACACGTATCGGTGTCCAGCAAGTAGCGCGGCATTAGCGCTTGCGCTCTTGAACCGGCAGGTCTTCCACGCTCTCCATGAACGACAAAGAGGAGGTCGGAGCCTCGGCGAGATAGGCAGACCAGTCTGTGGGACGAGGCGAGAGAACCACCTCGGCGCCCACTTTCCGTATGAACACTTCGTCCGTTTTGAATTCGAAATCTTTAGGCAGGCGAACCGCTTGACTGCGATTGTTAAGGAATCGCTTAGCTTTGCGTTCGAGGATTGGCATATACGATGGTATATGCCATGACGGTGGCGTGACTGGGAACTCCTTTAGTCGATCGACTGCAATTCCTTCCCAGGCTTGAATCGCACGGCTTTGCCGGGAGGAATCGAGACTTCGGCGCCGGTGCGGGGATTGCGTCCGATGCCGGTTTTGCGGGGGCGAACGTTGAACACGCCAAAACCGCGCAGTTCAATGCGGTTGCCGCGTGCCAGCGAGTTCTTCATGCTGTCAAAAACGGTTTCTACCGCCAATTCGGCTTTGGTTTTGGTAATACCGGTTCGGTTCACTACTTCGTTGATGATGTCGAGCTTAATCACAGAAGGCCCCCGAATGCGTTAAATATTAGGCTTCAAGTGATTGATGCTATGAGAGATAAGAAGGATTGTCAACGGGAGCATCTTCCCCGTAAACCCGCCAGCGGGAAAACTGAGGGGCGCAGAAGCAGATTCCTCGCGCCAAGAAACCAGGCGCTCGGAACGAAATAAGCCATCCATGCAGGCGATTGACTTTGCTTACCGTCCGCGCTCTTCTGCTTTGAACATGTATTTAATGGCTGGCTTATAGATCATCAAGTTCGGGCGGCCATCGTCGCGGTTTACCTTGATGCAGGTCTTGTCATACCACTCAATGATGCCGTGCACTTCTTCACCGTCCTGAAGCACAACCACCATGGGAGTTCGCGTTTGCATCTGCTTCTGGTAATAAAAATTCTCGGCATTGGTCTGGTCGGGAGGCGCCGTCTTCCTGCCTCCGCCCGCAGAGCGCTCGCTTCGCTCATGCCCGCGTTCCCCGCCCCGATCATTCCCGCGAAAATCGTGCCCCCGGTCAAGACCGCGCTCCGGCCGCTCATGCCGATCGCGCCGCTCCGCGATTTGCAGATGCGTGGAACTATGATTCACAGAAGCATGATTCACGGAACCATGATTCGAATTGTGATTACCGTTGCCGTGGCCGTTATTATGATCGACTCGCGGCAAGGCTGGCCGGATCAACTTGCGGTTGGCAAAATTATCCTGGTCGTCCTTCTCCGGCACAAGCTTGGCCGAAGACTGATCCAAAGTGTCTTTCATAGAGTGGCGCTGCTCCTGCACACGCATTCGCGTAGGGCACAAACTTTATCCGCGAGCTGAATTGTGTTTACGAAGGCGTGAAATTTCACCTACGGTAACATAGGAAAGTTGGGATGACAATGATACTGTCGTGCCAGTACCGCTCTATTCAATAAAGTAAGTGCCGGACAAGTTTGTCACGAAATGTATGCCGGAGTTTGCCTATTTTTGTCTCAATTTGTTCCAGTCATGTCGGCGCCGGTGCGTTCTCTTCCGCCGCCCGTAACAATAGCCACCAGAGTTGCGGTTAGAATCACGGTCCATGCCAGCACCGGAGGAAACATGCCGCGATAACGGGTTTCAGCCAACTTAGCCTGAATTACAACATTGCGCGAGGCCAGCAGGTTCCCCAATTGATAGGCGAATCCCGGGAAAGTGCCGCGCACTTTCGGCGGAGAAAGCTCGTTCAGGTGGGCCGGAATCACGCCCCATGCTCCCTGCACCATAAACTGCATCAGAAATCCCCCCAACGCCAACATCGGTACGGTATGTGAATAAGCCCATAAGGGAATGACTGGCAGCGCCAGCAGGGCGGCGATTACGATGGCCCGGCGGCGGCCAATTTTCTCCGACCAGGTTCCGAACAGAATTCCTCCAAACAATGCGCCGAGGTTCGCGACCACGGAAATCAGCATGACCGTGCCCGGCGCAAAGTGATTCCCCTTGGTAAGAAACGTGGGATAAAGATCCTGCGTGCCGTGGCTGAAGGAATTGAATGCGAACATCAGCACCACAAGAAGAAGAAACGTGCTGAAGTAGGAGAGAATATCCTTACCAAGATTCTTCTCCGCTTTCTTTACGACCTGCCCCTGCAACAACCACGCGGGAGACTCGTCTACTTTGGTGCGAATGTAGAGCACCAGAAATGCCGGCAGCGCCCCGATTACGAACATTCCCCGCCAGCCCACGAAGCGGAAGGCAGTTCCAAACAGCAGTGCGGCCATCAGATACCCGACCGCATAGCCCTCTTGCAACAATCCGGAGAAAAATCCCCGGCCTTCTGCCGGCAGCGTTTCAAACGCTAATGCCGCGCCTACACCCCATTCGCCTCCCATCGCAATTCCAAACAACGCCCTGGTGATAAGGAAGACTTTTAACGAAGGCGCAAATGCCGAAGCCAGTTCGAACGCGGAATAGGCCACAATGTCGGCCATCAACGTTTTGCGGCGCCCGAAGCGATCCGCCATCAGTCCAAATAACAATGCGCCGACCGGACGAAATGCCAGCGTTACAAAAATCGCCTCGGCCACGGCGGAAACTTTGGTTTGGAATTGGGTCGCGATGGCGGTAACACAGAAAGTAAGGATAAAGAAATCGAAGGCGTCCAGCGACCAGCCCAAAAAGCAAGCGGTGAAAGTATTTCGCTGCGCCGGAGTGAGCCTGCGAAAATGACCGATAAATTCCATGCTTAGTTAATTCCGTAGAATCAGGCGCGCATCCAAAAGCCTTGCGAATGCTAGCATAAGGTCGAACGCGGCGATTACGAATCTCACCGCAAGTGTGATCTATGGCCGAACTCGATTCCCCTCAACGCCAGGCAACCGACACCCAGATGCTCACCGGCTTCTGGTATCGCGCCCTGCCTGCGGACCGGGTTCAACGCAATCAACTGCATAAAGCAATGCTGCTGGAGATCCCACTGGTAATCGGGCGCGACCGAGCGGGTCGGCCCTTCGCAATGCGGGACGCTTGTCCGCACCGCGGAATGCCGCTCAACGGTGGCCACTTCGATGGAGAAAAAGTCGAGTGTCCTTACCATGGATGGCGATTTGACGCGCACAACGGGCAATGCCAGCTGATTCCCTCGCTCACCTCCGATCAGCATCTTAAAATCGATCGCATCTACGCCGGCAGCTATCCCTGCGAAGAAAAGGATGGATTTATTTGGGTCTATGTGCCGGACCCAGGCCCGCCCGGAGCGGGCTTCACCCAGCGGGAAGAAGCGCCCCAGGATGCCCCGGTGATTGAAAAATTTGGAGAAGGGGCCAGCGCAAAATACAAGATCGCCTACCTCACGGCCGATATGCCGGTCAGTATTGACCATGGAATCATTGGCCTGATGGATCCGGCGCACGGTCCGTTCGTTCATCAAGCCTGGTGGTGGCGCAGCCGACACAGCATTCACGAAAAACAGAAAAACTTCGAGCCCATACCCAACGGCTTCCGCATGAGCGCGCACACTCCCAGTTCAAACTCCGCGCCCTATAAGCTTTTGCGGCTGTATGCAGACGCGGATTCGATCACCACAACGATCGATTTCGAACTACCGAACTTGCGCAGAGAAATCATTCGTGCCGGAAAGTACTGGTTCTCTTCCCTTACGACGGTGACGCCGATCACCCGCAATCAATGCCGCATTGATGTGGTCGCCGCCTGGAATCTTTTCCGTTGGCTGCCATTTGGAGCCGAGATGCTGAAATTCGTTTTCTCAAAATTTGTCGAGCAGGATCGCCGCACCATGGAATTGCAAGCAGAGGGACTGAAGCACAGTCCTCATCTGATGTTAATCGACGATGCCGACCGTCCCGCAAAATGGTATTTCCAGTTGAAGGCCGCTTATCTGGAGGCTAAACGTACCAGCACTGAGGTGAAGCATCCCATGTCTGGGCCGGTTACGCTGAGGTGGAGAAGCTAGTTTACGCGGCGCAATCCTGCCGCACCGCAACCGCTGCATCCAGCCAGTGCAGATATGTCTGCATGGCATGGCAGCATCCCAAACTTTTCTTAGCCTGCCCTGCGGAAGAGAACGAAGACAGATTATTGACATGCTCGTAGTCCAGCACCACCGGAATGTGAGGTGGAAGCTTGGGGACGATATCTTCTGTGTTCACGATGCGCCAGGAAGTGATCGGCAGCTGATTGAACGTGCCCACGAATTCCATGTTGCCCACGCGCGGGGAGGCGAACGTACACAAGGTGCTGACGTCGAATTTATTTTTCGTAGAATTTTCCAAAACAAAAAGCGTTGTCAGCGCCGATCCCAGGCTATGTCCAGTCACCACGGTTGGCCTTGAGGGGCGACCGTGACCATTGCTCGACTCGAAAACTGCGCCCCGGGCAGCTTCGCGGCTCAGCGCGAGCTGTTCCAGTTGGTCGGCGAAAGATCCCGTGAAGGTCTCCGGTTGCGCCGCAGCCGCCGCGACTCCAACTTCAGAGGGCAATCGGCGCCGAATCACTTTCAGTGAACTGTAAATCCGATCGAAGCCGCAGGCCACTCGTCCTGCTGAAGGGACCTGGCGAAACGGGACCGGAACTGCATCTCCATCGTCCAACCATTCAATCGCTCCTTCCGTGCCACGAATCGCGATGACGCGCGTTTCCGGGTCATCGTTCGTGCCATGCGCCACAATCCCGTAGAATTTTGGCACCGCCGCGCCTATGCAGAAGTCCGACATATGAATCCACGCACCAAGTTCATATCCATCGGGAATTCCGGCAGGTTCGGGCCGAAGCGGATCCGGGCCCGGATTATCAAACATGGTGTATGCGGCCAGAACAAACTTGCCGTAGAAGGCTGCTTTCGCTGCATCCAGTGGTTGCGCCATGAGATGGCTCCTGTGCGAAGAGTAAGAAGCTGATTCCCAGGGGTCTTCAACAAAGGCTCTTTAACAAAACTCGAACTTGCGATTGGATTTCTGCTCGGCGGGGCCCACGTACTGACTACGGCTACTCACTATACAGCGGCTTGCTTCAACTGTCTCTCTTCGACTTTCTATTCGTCCTTTACCAGCCAGTCCATGGCTTCTTCGCGCGTAGGAAAGCTTGGGAGCTCGCGCTGCGAGAAGGTTTTGAAATGTTCGAAGTAGATGTGCGGGAATGTCTCGGCTCCGACCCACGCCGACCGTTTTACGTAAGGCCGATCGAGCACAAGAACTTCCTTGATCCTCGTGGCGACGTGCTTGTCGATCTCCGCGCCCGTGACGTCCACCAGCGTAAGCACCGATCCCGGCGCGTGGCGCGCAATATCGGCGCGGATCATCTCCAGCAGCACCAATAACTCTTTCGCCGCGCAGTGTGACACGTCGATCAGGTAAATAGCGTGACCTTTGTGCTTGACGAATCGCAGCCGTTCTTCCGCCGATTTTTCAATCTCGCTCATGTCAGCATCGTCTCCACCACGCCATAAACGCTGTCCAGCGCGCTATCGAGCGCAGCCGCATCTTTTCCGCCAGCCTCGGCCAGATCGGGACGACCTCCACCCTTGCCGCCAACTTTCTCCGCCAACGGCCCAATCACTTTTCCCGCTTGAACCTTGCCTGTGAGATCTTTGGTCACGCCAACAATCAGCGATACGCTTCCATTCGAAGCCGAACCCAACACCACCACGCCGGAACCTATCTTATCCCTCAGTTGATCGATCAGCGTGCGCATCTGCCCGCGCTCAAGATTATCTACCCGATGCGCCAGCACCTTCACGCCTTTTACATCTTTAATCTGGTCGCCGATGTTCGCAGCGCTCGATGACGCCGACTTCATCCGCACCTGGTCGAGTTCCCGCACCAGCCGCTTGATCTCGGCATCCTTCTTTTCGATTTCAGCCTTCAACGCCTCGGCGGGCGAAGCCTGCACCACCTGATCAATGGGTGCCCCATCCTTGCGCGGTTTTTGCGCAAGAGCCTGCCCTGAGCGTGCCGAAGGGGTGGGACTGGTAAATGTTGACACCACTTTCTCCAGTTCGTGATCCTTTCGAAAATGCGCCAGCGACCCTTCGCCCGTGACCGCCTCCACCCGCCGCACTCCCGATGACACGCTACCCTCTTTCAAAATCTTGATCAGACCAATCTCGCCCGTCGCGCCCGTGTGCGTGCCGCCGCAAAGTTCGGTCGAGAAATCGCCAATCCGCACCACGCGCACCTTGTCGCCATACTTCTCTCCAAACAGCGCCATCGCGTGATACTGGCTGATCGCCTCGTCAATTGGGACGTCCGTAATGGTCTCGACAATTTGGTTGCGCAGGACTTCCTTGTTAATGATGTCTTCAATGTCCTGCAACTCTTCATCTTCCACCGCGGTGAAGTGCGAAAAATCAAAGCGCAGATGATCCGGCGCCACCAGCGACCCCGCCTGCTTCACATGCTTCCCCAAAACTTCGCGCAGCCCCGCATGGAGCAGATGCGTGGCCGTGTGATTGCGCATAGTGGCGCGACGAACGTCAGCATTCACCACCGCATCGACTTTGTCGCCGACGCGGATCGGTTGTTTTGCCACAACCTGATGCGCCCGCACGCCTTGGATAGGCGAATAGCATCCCGTCACGTCGGCCACGATGGTGTTGTGATCGTCAGAATAAAACCATCCCTTGTCGCCGACCTGCCCACCG
>Ga0209221_1000635_pt1 | contig 12195 bp, 9 predicted proteins | sample BlaSpr_A8_Ref_O2_FD_187989 | JGI IMG/M metagenome (GOLD analysis project Ga0209221, IMG submission 187989) | Forest soil microbial communities from Thunder Bay, Ontario, Canada - Black Spruce, Ontario site 2_A8_Ref_O2 (SPAdes) (version 2) | ecosystem: Environmental > Terrestrial > Soil > Boreal...
CTTTGAAGGTTCGAGCACAGCCGTCCAAACTGGCGTAATTCCGACTCTGCCGTGGGCTCAAATGATCACTAACGCCGACCAGGGCACCGTGCTGACCTGGGAAGCAGATACACCAGCATATTGTGCGTCGGGAACTTATGGATTCAGCGCCTGTAATACACAGGTGGCGGCGGCTTCAACCTACGGTTTTGCAACGACCGTGGATACGAACGTCGCGTATTCAGGTAGCACCCTGACGCCCATCTACCCCGCGCTGCAGGCTCAGGACGGTTCGTTTTACGGCACGGACAACAACGGCAATATGATCAGCTTTAGTCAGTCTGGGAACGTGATCTGGAGTATACCCAACGACTACCCGCAGATTGCGACCGCCGATGGAGGAGTGATCGGAGCCTCGGTAAAAGCGGGAGTGATCGCCAAGGAAGATTCATGCCGATTCGGATTCCACAATTTACGGCATTCACTGGCATCGTTTCTGGTCCGCAGCAAGACCGACCCGAAGACGGTGCAAGCATTGCTGCGGCATTCGGACGTGAAGACTACGCTGCAACTGTACGCACACAGCGTAAGCGCGGACCGGATGACGGCCCAAGGGGAAGTACTTCAGGCGATTCTTGGCGGCGCTACTCCCGCCAACAGCGGACTGAATGCGGACTGAAGCCGTTTTGCTGATTGGACGTAACTGCTTTGGAATGTGGTGGCCAGGGACGGAGTTGAACCGCCGACGCCAGCCTTTTCAGGGCTGCGCTCTACCACCTGAGCTACCTGGCCACTTCCTTACGCACGACGCTCTCCGCAAAACAACGGGCGGCCGATTTGGCCGCGTACTGTGCGCTTTCACTGGGCGGGATGCCGCTAAGCAAAACAGCCGATGCGCTGGGACCGTGCGGAACCTCCGAATTATAACAAGGCGTGTCGTTCCCTCAAAATGGTGCGGACATTTTTTAACCGTCTTTTCTCACAAAATGTTTGAAGATTCTCTCCTCACGTTGTTCTTTCAGGAAAAGAGATGACCGCTCGACACACCATTCATAATCGTCGCCACGCAGCGATTGGTGCCAAACCAGTAGGGGATCTCGCGATAGTCACTCACATTGAAAACAGCCAAGTCTGCGTCTTTACCGGTTTCCACACTGCCTTTGCCATTGGCCAGTCGGAGCGCCCACGCTCCGTTGATGGTTGCCGCTGTGATCGCCTCCGCCGGTGACATCTTCATGTGCGTGCAGGCTAGCGACATCGCCATCGGCATGCTGAGCGTTGGCGATGAGCCTGGGTTGTAGTCGGTCGCCAACGCGATTGCAACGCCAGATTCGATGAGCCGGCGTGCGTCGGGATATTTCGACAACCCGAGGAAATAGTTTGCTCCCGGAACAAAGGTTGCCACCGTGTCACTGTCGGCGAGGGCGGGCAGATCGTTATCGTGTACGTGATCCATGTGGTCGAAAGATGCAGGCCGATAGCGCAGCAACGGTCCCAGTCGCGTTTCGCTCAGTTGCCCCAAATGGGCGCGGACTGCCAGACCGTATTTTTCTGCGACCGCGAAAATATGAGCGGTTTCCGTGGCACTGAAAGCTCCACGATCGCAAAACACGTCCACGAACTGGGCCAGCTTGCGCTTCACGATCGCTGGAATCATTTCGTTGCAGACCAGATCAACATATTGTTGCGAACGCCCTTGATATTCCGGAGGGACCACATGCGAGCCCAGAAAAGTTCGAACCACAGTTCCCGGCCACCCGCGCGCGGCCGCGCGAATGGCTTCGAGCGATTTCAGTTCGGTTTCGAGACTGAGGCCGTAGCCCGACTTGGCCTCGACAGTTGTAGTTCCGTGGCGAGCCATCTCTGCCAGTGCAGCGAAAACTTTCTCAGCCAACTCGGTTCTGCTGGCTTTCCGCACGCCATCAATACTGGCGCGAATTCCTCCGCCAGCATTGCTAATCTCTTCGTAGCTGGCGCCTGAGATCCGCTTCTCAAAATCCACCAGCCGTGGATGAGTGAATACCGGATGAGTGTGCGAATCGACGAAGCCGGGCAAAACTACGCGGCCGCGGCAATCGATCTCGGTTATTTTCTTGCGATTCTTCTTAAGCCACGGATCGCGAAGCGCATCTTTGGTGCTGCCAGCCGAGACGATCTTTCCGCCAACACAGAATACAGCGGCATCGCGGATGATTCCAAGTTCGGATAGGGAAGCGCCGCGGCGCGGGCCACTGCGTGAATCGGGAGATCGCAGAGTTAGCAATTGGTCGATGTGAAACAAAAGATGAGCCGAATCCGGTCGACGCTCCGATTTTGCAGTTGTGTTCACGCGATGGAAAGTTTATCAGCTCAGTTTGAGGTGAGCGACGAGAACGCGATTGTGACGCTCCCGGGGGAAGTTCATAAAGGTTCTAGTTGGGCGCGTATTTTAGTGCATGATCTTCAGCCGGCACTAAGAGCCTACCCTCTTGCAGAATCATCGCGACTCCGTCGGGTCGAAGCCGGATGTCCCGCGGATCATGCGGAAATTTGATCTTCACGTTTGCCTAATGGGACCGGCGATTCGCCCGCACAGGCCAGATAGCGTCCTTCGTAAGCCACCGATGGGTGAACAACCGGTTCGTATCTTCGACGCCTATTCGACTGTCGGTCTGGGTCGACCCAGCAACCTAGCCACCAACCCTGACCAAGCCCAGAGGTTACCGACGCCTCAATCCACACACAGTCTTGTCTGCTCGCACGATTACAGGGCGACGAGCGAGATAAGCCCTCAGCCCAAAGGAAGAGGGCGATTCGATGGCTACGACAAGAACTTAAGAGGCGTTTTACCTTCATGATTAAGTCCAAAGCCCCAATGCAGCGAAGGAAATGGCGACTAGGGTAGTCCCATCGGCACCTTCACCCCCGTCTTTTCCGCAAACTCTTTCGCTTCGTCATAGCCTGCGTCCACGTGTCGAATCACGCCCATTCCTGGATCGGTCGTCAGCACGCGCTCGATGCGTTTGGCCATCAGGTCGCTGCCATCGGCTACGGTGACTTGTCCAGCGTGCAGCGAGTAGCCAATGCCAACGCCTCCTCCGTTGTGGATGGAAACCCAACTTGCACCTGCTGCCGTGTTCACCAGGGCATTCAACAAGGGCCAATCGGCCACGGCGTCGGAACCATCTTTCATGCTTTCGGTTTCGCGGAACGGGGAAGCTACCGAGCCGCAATCGAGATGATCGCGTCCGATCACAATCGGAGCTTTGATCGTACCCTTCTTCACGAGATCGTTAATCGCTAACCCGAAGCGCGCTCGCTCACCGTATCCCAGCCAGCAGATGCGCGCCGGCAATCCCTGAAACTTGATGCGTTTGCGGGCGAGTTCAATCCAGCGGCGCAAGCTGCGATTCCCTGGAAAAAGTTCCAGTACCAGATCGTCGGTGACCGCGATGTCCGAAGCTTCGCCCGAAAGCGCTACCCAGCGAAACGGTCCACGGCCTTCGCAGAACAGTGGACGAATGTAAGCTGGAACAAATCCAGGAAAGTCATAAGCATTTTTCACGCCGCGCTGAAATGCGAAGGTACGAATATTGTTGCCGTAATCGAAGGTGACCGAGCCCATCTTCTGAAGGCGCAACATGCCTTCGACGTGCTTCGCCATGGCATCGAGCGACCGCTCCTGATACGTCTTCGGATCGTTTTTTCTCAACTCAAGTGCCGTTTCGAATGTCATGCCATTCGGCACATATCCGTTCAGCGGATCGTGCGCCGACGTCTGATCAGTGAGAACATCCGGCACAACTCCGCGTTCCGCTAGCTCCGGAATGATGTCCGCACAATTGCCTACCAGTCCAACCGAAACATTGTCTTTTTTGCGGACAGCGTTCTTAAGAATGCGCAACGCTTCGTCCAGCGTGTTCACTAGGAAATCGCAATAGCCGGTCTTGAGGCGCTTCTTGATGCGCTCGGGATCGACATCGATGCCGAGAAACGCAGCGCCGGTCATGGTCGCCGCGAGTGGCTGCGCTCCGCCCATGCCGCCCATGCCGCCGGAGACGATCAGCTTTCCGCTCAGGTCTCCGCCAAAGTGCTTGTCGCCAGCGGCGTTGAAGGTTTCGTATGTGCCTTGCACGATGCCCTGCGAGCCGATGTAGATCCATGAACCAGCGGTCATCTGTCCGTACATCATCAGGCCGGCGCGTTCGAGTTCGTTGAATTTTTCCCAGTTGGAAAAGTGGCCGACCAGATTCGAATTCGCGATGAGCACGCGCGGCGCGTACTCGTGCGTCTTGAACACACCTACTGGCTTGCCCGACTGCACCAGCAAGGTCTCGTCATTCTCGAGATCCCGCAGCGAGCGGATGATGGCGTGATAGCAATCCCAATTGCGCGCTGCCTTGCCCGTGCCGCCGTAGACGACAAGGTCCTGAGGGCGCTCCGCTACATCCTCATCGAGATTGTTCATCAACATGCGCATCGCGGCTTCCTGCTGCCAACCCTTGCAGGAGAGCGAGGTGCCGCGGGGGGCGCGAATGCGCGTATAAGAAGATACGGGAGACTCGGTGTCAACGGGCATGTGCGTATGGTAGTTGGTCCGACAGCGAATCATCAATAAGAGGGGCAGCTCTCAGTTCCCGACCCTCAGTTCTCGGAACTGGCGTACTCGGGCGCGGGCACAGATTCCAGCTTTGAAACCTGTTCACCGGTTGATGAATGGTACTTCGATAGTCTATGAGAATCATAAGGTTGGGGCAATTTTCTGACTCGGCCTTGGAAAGTAAGGACTCAAATCTAAAGTATTTTGGAGCAGGGAATCAGGACATAATGGCGCGATATGCGGGTCCCACTTTGGGAACAGCGGCATTGACTCTTTCTTCGCTATTTTGCTTTTCAAAGAGCAGATCGGAGGGTTCTTTCGGAAGCGTTTGTGCCGCCCCGGTTGGCCTCGGATTTAACCCCCTCATTACCGGCGCGCGGACAGAGAGAGTCTCCAGATCCAAACTCCCTCACGCAGGGCTGAAGCCTTGCACTATCCAAGATATCCAAGATCTACTCCCACTCAATCGTGCCAGGAGGCTTCGAGGTAATGTCATACACCACTCGATTCACTCCACGCACCTCATTCACAATCCGATTGGAAATTGTCTTCAGGATTTCGTAGGGCAGCGGAACCCAGTCGGCGGTCATGCCGTCTTCGGACTGCACGGCGCGGACGGCGCAGGTGTAGGCGTAGGTGCGCTGGTCTCCCATAACACCTACAGACATCACGGGCAAGAGGACGGCGAAGGACTGCCAGATTTTTTGATAGAGACCAGCCTTTTTGATTTCGCTGACAACAATCTCATCGCAATCCCGGAGCAGGTCGGCACGCTCTTTGGTAACTTCGCCGAGAATGCGGACGGCCAGTCCTGGGCCCGGGAACGGCTGACGCTGGAGAATATCTTCGGGCATTCCGAGGTCGCGGCCGATCCGTCTTACCTCATCTTTGAACAGGTCCTTCAGCGGCTCGATAAGCTGCAGTTTCATCTTCTCGGGCAGTCCGCCTACGTTGTGATGCGACTTGATGATTTGCGAGGGGCCGCGCACGGAGCGCGATTCGATCACGTCGGGATAGAGCGTCCCTTGGACCAGCCACTCCACTTCACCAGCTGCTTCGTCTCCACCCGAATCCTGCAAGATGCGCTTGGCTTCGTCGTCGAAGACTTCGATGAATTCGTTGCCGATAATTTTGCGCTTCGCCTCGGGGTCGGTCACTCCCGCCAACTTCTTCATGAAGCGATCGGTGGCATCGACCGCAACTAAATGCAGTCCAAGATTGTCGCGCAGATTCTGTTGAACTTTTTCGAACTCGTTCTTGCGCAGCACTCCGTTGTTGACGAAGACACAGGTTAGCCGCGATTTGCCGGGGTTATCGCGCAGGGCTCGATCGACCAGCACGGCCGCGACGGAGGAATCCACACCGCCGGAGAGGGCGCAGATGGCTCGACCACTGCCAACTTGCTGCCGCACCTGGGCGATGGTTGCGTCGATAAAATGCTGCGGTGTCCAGGATGGCTTCGCGCCGCAGATGTTTACGGCAAAGTTGCGCAGAATGTCGGAGCCCATGGGAGTGTGGTGCACTTCGGGATGAAACTGCACCGCCCACATTTGTCGCTCGGCATTTTCGATCGCTGCGACCGCATTGGGAGTCTCTGCCGTCAGCCGGAATCCGGCCGGCAGTTCCTCGGCTTCGTCGCCATGCGACATCCAGACGGCGAGCAACTGGGGAAGCCCTTGAAAAAGCTGAGAGTCGGGTTGCTGGATCACCACCTGGGCGTGTCCATATTCGCGCTTCGCGGCGGAGCGCACTTTGCCGCCTAGCCCGTACACCATGAATTGCAAGCCATAGCAGATGCCAAGCATGGGAATGCCGAGATCGAAGACGCTCTTGTCGGCCAGGGGAGCGTCGTTGTCATAGACGGAGGACGGTCCGCCCGAAAGAATGATTCCTACCGGGGAGTAACTTCGAATTTCTTCGAGGCTGGCGTTAAACGGTAGGACGACGGAAAAAATCTTCAGTTCGCGGATACGGCGCGCGATTAATTGCGAATATTGCGCTCCAAAGTCGAGGACAACGATGGCCTGGTTCAGCTGCGATTGGGCTTCCACGGATGAGTGTCTCAAATCGGTCGCTTGCTGTAAAGGAGCAATGGTGGCGTTCTCATCTTCTCTGGCCGTCCCGGTTTGGCGATTACTTGGGTTGGAAGCTGCGCGGGTCAATGGACTCGTTGTTCATAATGTCCAGGGCTTTGACCTCCCACTCCACCAGTTTTGTGAAGCCGCTCGATAATTCTATGGTGAATCGAAGGTCGTAGTGAGTCGGCAGAGTAAGACCGTCTTTCGATTGAAAGTCCGAGAAGCGCTCTTCGATCCGATAGCGTGTTTGCTGTTTTCCCGCCTGAGAGGTCTCGCCTCCAGCGAGCCCAGTTGAGACGCTTAGTTCATAGATGCTCAGGACGTGCCGATAGGTTTGCGGATCAAAGTAGAGAAAAATATCAAGATCGGTGCGGTTTCTGGGCAGATAGCGGAGAGAGATCAGCTCCAGACCATTCACCTTCTTTATTCCCTCGTAGTGAAGCTTGGCGCCGCGGCCCTCGACGTCGAGCAGCGGCCATCCCGAAGACCAAACACCTCCCAGCAAATTCTCGCGCAGCACAACATCTTGTGTGAGTACGAATGTGCCGAATTCGGAACGACGCTTGTCCGCATAAGTGCCGGCGACACTGGTTTTGTGGCCATCCGAAATAAATTGCTCGCCGAGGTATCCGCCGGCATGTACTTTGAATAAGAAGTTGGATTTTGGACCTTCCGAGGCAAATACAAACTTGCCGTCGATGGCGCCTGAGCCGCCCACTAGAATCCGGTAGGTCGCTCCGCCTTGCACTACGCGCGACTTCAAGCTGCTACGCGCTGGTGCGGAGCCGATGGCATCCAGATGCTTGACAACGATGTCCCCGAGCTTGAGGTCCGCCGCACACAGGGGCAGGGAAGCCCTGATCAGCACAGAAACAAAGATTGCGGCTACTCGCCAGCGCGACAACAGTAAATGCATAGTTGCTTACCTGTTTCTGATCGGAGTGACTTAATTTGTCAGCTAATTGTGTACGACCACGTTCACCAATTTGTTCGGCACTACGATAACTTTTACCACCTGCTTGCCCGCGAGTGCGGACTTAACTTTTTCGTCGGCGAGCGCAGTTTGCTTCACCTGATCGTCAGTTGCGTTTGCCGGCACCACGACGAGTCCGCGCAACTTTCCGTTCACTTGCACGGGAATTTCGATCTCGTCCTCAGCGGCCAGCGCCGGATCGTACTTTGGCCATGAAGCTTTGAGCAGATTGCTGGTTTCGCCCGTCATCTCCCACAATTCGTGGGCTAGATATGGAGCCATCGGGGCCAAGAGTAGAGCGATGTTGCGCTGCACGTCAGCGATCAGCGAATCAGGAATCCCGCCGGCAGCGCGCGCATCCTCAGCGCTATAGATTTCGTTCACCAGCTCCATGATGGCCGCGATGCACGTGTTAAAGTGCCAGCGGCCTTGGAAGTCGTTACTCACTCGTCGGATGGTCTGGTGCAGCTTCCGCTGTACGGCGCGCGCCTGAGGAGACAGCGTCGCCAACGGTTCAGCGCGTTCCGAAGCATTCGACTTCTCTACGGGATGGCGAAGGTAGAATCTGTATACACGCCCCAGGAATCGCTGAATGCCTTCGATTCCCGATTCCTGCCAGTCCAAATCACGCTCGGGAGGCGCCGCAAACAAGCTGTACATGCGGGTTGCATCCGCGCCGTAGCGCTCCACCATCTCGTCGGGAGACACGACGTTGCCCAAGCTCTTCGACATCTTGGCGCCGTCTTTGATTACCATGCCCTGGGTAAATAAGCGCGCTACCGGCTCGTCGTTTTTCACCAGACCCATGTCGCGCATGAACTTGGTCCAGAAACGCGAGTAGATGAGGTGGAGAATGGCATGCTCAACTCCGCCGATGTACTGATCGATGGGAAACCAGTAAGCGACCTTGGCGGGGTCAAATGGAGCCGCGCCGTTGTGCGCGTCCGTATAACGATAGAAATACCAGGACGAATCGACGAACGTATCCATGGTGTCGGTCTCTCGTCGTGCCGGGCCGCCACACTTGGGACACGTCGCATTCAAAAACGATGGCACACTGGCCAAGGGTGATCCACCGGCCAAGGTAATCGGAACGTTGTCCGGCAAAATCACCGGCAAATCTTTTTCTTCCAGCGGAACTATGCCGTCTTTATCGCAATACACCATCGGAATCGGAGTGCCCCAATAACGCTGCCGCGAGATGCCCCAGTCTTTTAATCGGAAGGTGACAGTCGCTTTGCCAAAGCCTTTTTCCGCGGCGCGAGCTGACATCGCAGTAATCGCTTCTGCGCAGGCCAGCCCGCTGAACTCGCCCGAGTTCACCAAAATCCCTTCCATGGTGGTGAAGGGCAGCTCCGGCTCCGCCATGGTTTCTTCCGGATCGCTCGATGCCGGTAGAATCACGAGCCTGATCTCCAGCCCGTATTTCTGCGCGAATTCATAATCGCGTTCATCATGGGCGGGCACGCTCATAATCGCGCCGGTGCCGTAATCCATCAAAATGTAGTTAGCCACCCACACCGGGATGGCTTCTCCGTTGTAGGGATTCTTCGCGTAGCGCCCGGTAAATACGCCGTGCTTCTCGATGTTGCCGATATCGCCGGCTTCTCTGGCTCGCCTCTGCTCAGCGATCAACTCTTCGACTTGGACACGCAAAGCCGCATCACGGGCAATCATGTCGCAGACGATCGGATGCTCTGGCGCCAACTGCACCGAGGTCGCGCCGTAGATCGTATCGACGCGAGTGGTGAATACCGTGATCGTCGATCCTGCAGCGCCCACAGTTCCCCCGAGATCGAAATCCACCAATGTGCCTGCGCTCCGTCCGATCCAGTTCTGCTGCATGATGCGGACTTTTTCTGGCCAGCCCTCGAGCTTCTCCAGATCGCGGAGTAACTCATTCGCATATTTGGTGATGCGCAAGAACCATTGCTCCAACTCCCGCTGCTCAACCGGTTGGTCTTCATGCCGCCAACACATTCCCCCTACAACCTGCTCATTCGCCAGCACGGTGGCGCACTGCGGACACCAGTTCACCTTGCTCTTCTTGCGATAAGCCAGTCCGGCTGCGTAGAGCTTCAGAAAAAACCACTGATTCCAGCGGTAGTAATCCGGCAGACAAGTCGTAACTTCGCGCGACCAGTCGTAAGCGAAGCCGAGGCGCGTCATCTGCACCTTCATGGCGGCAATGTTAGAGAGCGTCCACTCCTTCGGCGGAGTGTTGTTCTTGATCGCGGCATTCTCCGCGGGCAGACCGAACGAATCCCAGCCCATGGGATGAAGCACGTTATAGCCATTCATCCACATGTAGCGAGCCAGCGCATCGCCGATGGAATAATTGCGCACATGTCCCATGTGGAGTGCGCCGGAAGGGTAGGGAAGCATCTCCAACACGTAGAATTTTGGTTTGGTCGGATGAGCTTCAGCAGCGTACAGCGAAGAATCGCTCAGCCAGCGTGTCGCCCATTTCTGTTCAATACGCTGCGCGGCGTAACGCTCGTCGCGGGCAGTCGTAGCAGGTTTGTCTTCCTGTGCCATAAATGTAGATATAGATAAGGATAGAGCGGTAATGGGTAATCCTTTATTTTACCTCGGAAGGACTCCCACCATGCCCAGGCCGTGCACGAGAACCATCTGGATGACGATCGCCCAGAGGAGAAACCAAAGGCCCACGCGGTTCCAGTCGCGAACGATTCTGCGGCCGGCAATCGCGTATGCAATCAGGAACGGAGTAACAATTCCGACGGCGGCGAATCCGAAAGCTTCCAGTGTCACGGTGTGGTCGGACCAGTGCATCGCAGCTACCCAGGAGTGAGCGACGGCTAGACCGAACGCGATCGCTCCTACTGTTTTTACTGGCTTTCCAGGCGCGGAAGCTCGTTGTGTTGTCGCGTCCATCGGAGGGAAGAAATCATAGCATTCATGGTGAGTTCAGGCGTGGCCAAAAATGCTACTGCTGAACAGGAGCCCAAGTGTTTATTACTAAGCGATCCCATTCTTTCTGACTAGTCCCTTCAGCGCATCCACATTCCGAAAATCGTCCCCTGGATCAGCAACCGGGGTCTCTGCAATAAAGGCGGCGTGTTGCAAACGGCGATCGTTCAGCAGAGCCCGAAATACCTCCAAGCCTAGTTTTCCGCGGCCGATATTTTCATGGCGGTCCAGCCGCGAACCGCGTTCTGCCTTGGCGTCGTTGCAATGCCAGACTCGGACATTGTTCAATCCCACGGTTTGCTCGAGATGTCGCAGCGTGAGCTCTCGCCCTTCTTCGCTGATGATGTCGTATCCCGCAACGTGGGTATGACAAGTGTCAATGCAGGCGCCCACCGGCATGGTTTGTCGCAGTAGCACCAACAATTCCGCGATCTGCTCGAAAGTGCCACCAAGCGAATACTCAGCGCCCGCGGTGTTTTCAATCAGGACGGTCAAGCCGCCCCTTGCCAAGTCCAACCCCTTGCTCGCTTCCGCGATTGACAGGGCTGTCCGCCTGAGTCCTTGCTCGCGGCTGACTCCGCGAAACGATCCTGGATGCAGAACCAGATACTCTGCCGACAGTGCGAGCCCGCGTTCCAGTTCACCGCGAAAGGCTGCGATAGATTTCTTCAGAAATGACGCGTTCGTTCCGGCCAGGTTGATGAGGTAATTGGAATGAATCACCAGCGGCTTCAAGTCGTAATTCTGGCGAAGGCGATTCATCGCATCGCACTGGCTCTGGGCCAGGGCATACGGTTGCCATTGCCGTGGACTCGAAGAGAAGATCTGAAACGTATTGCAACCCAGACGGTGAGCTCGCGCGGCGGCGTTCTCTACTCCGCCAGCAATCGAAGTGTGAATGCCGATTCGCCGCGAGGTCATCAACGGCGGGTTCTTGGGCACTGGCCATTTCAGCGGATCTTTTTCGTCTGGGTGAAACTCGAACGCGCGGAACTCGGCCATATTGAAATTCTAGAGCAGTCTGTGGACGTCGCTCCACAGATCCGGCAGATCCGGGGGCAGATCCGGGGAAGCGTCTGTACACCCATGGACCTCGGAGCTATAATCCACGGCATAGGAGGGTTTTTATGTGCATCCCTCGCCTTCTTCTGCTGTCGCTGCTGCTGTCAGTATGCGTCGCGCCCGTTGTCGCACAGTCTTCGCCAGACAATCGTTCGTCCGACAAGAACGCTTCTTCGCAGTCTCAACTGGACGGTCTGACTGCTCCGCCAGAATTTCGCTCGCACGTTCCAGCTCTATCTCAGAGAGCGTTGGATGGAATTAGCGGCAATCCCTCCTCGTCTCGTGTTCATTTCGATCAATTCAAGGTGCTTCCTCTGGTAAAGCCGGGACAAGCCGACGCCTCTTGTTTCTATATGCGGACCTACCGCGTTACTCGCGACGATCCCCAGTCCGACACGACCAGACTGGCGGGCTATTCCACCTGCCAACTTGCTGGCCGTTACCAGACGAAAAATGCTGTGAAAGTTCTGGAGATAGCGCCTCGTTAAGTGGCGATTACTTCGTAGGGGCGCATCATTTCGTTGTCCTCGTGTTCGAGGATGTGGCAGTGCCAGACATAGCGTCCGGTAAAGCCTTCGAAGGGCACGATT
>Ga0209221_1000639_pt1 | contig 12150 bp, 9 predicted proteins | sample BlaSpr_A8_Ref_O2_FD_187989 | JGI IMG/M metagenome (GOLD analysis project Ga0209221, IMG submission 187989) | Forest soil microbial communities from Thunder Bay, Ontario, Canada - Black Spruce, Ontario site 2_A8_Ref_O2 (SPAdes) (version 2) | ecosystem: Environmental > Terrestrial > Soil > Boreal...
CAATTGACAATTCGTATTCAATGACCCTAGCTTTGAAGGTCGGCTCTGCCGGCGACCGAACTCCGCGTTGTCTATATTAATTAGTGCGAAGGGCAAAGGAAGCTATGCGAGTTGGTGTGTTCACTCCGCTGCTGTCGCAAATGCCGCTGGCTGCGGTTCTCAAGAAGCTGAAAACTCTGCACATCGATACGGTAGAACTTGGTACTGGCAACTATCCCGGAGACGCGCACTGCAAGTTGTCCATGCTCGAAGATCCCGTGGCGCTGGCGGAGTTTCAGAAGATACTGTCTGACCACGGCGCGACGATTAGCGCGCTCAGTTCTCATGGCAATCCTCTCCATCCAGATAAGGCCCGCGCTCACCACGACCGCGAGGTGAGCCGCAAAACCATCCTGCTGGCCGAAAAGCTTCGAGTGCCCGTGGTTGTGGATTTCTCGGGGTGCCCCGGCGATTCACCAAATGCTTCGGCGCCCAACTGGGTGACATGCCCGTGGCCGCCGGAATATTTAAAGGTTCTCGATTGGCAGTGGAACGAGGTGGTGGCTCCGTACTGGATCGAGCATGCGAAATTTGCAGCGGATCACGGAGTGAAAATCGCTATAGAAATGCATCCCGGCTTCGTCGTCTATAGTCCGGAGACGATGCTTAGACTGCGTTCCATCGCGGGGCCCAGCGTAGGGTGCAATTTCGATCCAAGCCATCTGTTTTGGCAAAACATCGATCCCATCGCCGCCGTACGCGTTCTTAATGACGCTATTTTTCACGTGCACGCGAAAGATACGCAGATGTATCCAGTCAACCTTCCGCGCAGCGGCGTTCTCGACACCAAGCAATACACGCAAGAGCGCGATCGCGCATGGATTTTCCGCACTTGCGGTTACGGTCACGGGGCTGAGTGGTGGAAGGAATTTATCTCAACCTTGAGGATGTTCGGTTACGATAATGTGCTCTCGATTGAGCATGAAGATAGTTTGCTTTCGCCGGAAGAAGGACTGACCAAGGCTTCCGATTTCTTGAACGGCATCGTAATTCGCGAGCAACCTGCAACCGCTTGGTGGGTTTGAAACCCGGTGAGTGTAGATTAACAACGACAAAACTTCGATGAAGACAATCAAAACGGCGATTTTCGACAGAGGCGCGAGTGAGAGAAATGCGAGTGAGAGGAATGCACATTGATCTTTGCCGCCATAATCGCCATCTTCATCTATGGGATGATCGCCGCGATGTTGGGCACCATCCTGCCGGAGTTGTCGAATCGCTTTAACCTGTCGCCCAGCCAAAACGGTACTATCGCATTCGCTCAGGCGCTAGGCCTTATCATCGCGTCGGTTTCGGTTGGCCCGTTGCTTGATGATGAAGGGAAGAAGATCGGAATTGTTCTCGGCCTCGCTCTGATTGCCATAGCGCTAGCCGTTCTGCCGCGGGCCTCCGGTTTCAAAAGCATTCTGGCTCTCCTGTTCACGCTCGGAATAGGGGGAGGGGTTTTGGTTACCGGCGCCAATTCCTTGGCTAGCGACGCGGGCGAACTTCATCGCGCCGGCGCAATAACCCTGGCTAATCTTTTTTTCGGCCTTGGCGCTCTCGCCACGCCACTCATCGCTGCGAATCTGTTCGGCAAAAATTGGATTCGCCTCTGCTACACCATCACTTCGCTGACCGTCGTCACGCTGATGATTGAAATCCTAACTAAGATGCCAGGGCCTACCGGCGGCGGACGATTTGTCCTCGGAGATGTGGCTCCCGTGCTGGGGCGGCCGCTTCTTTTTATGATTGGACTTTTTCTTTTTCTTTACATCACTTGCGAGGTGGGAGTCTGGAACTGGCTGCCCCGCCACTTGATCGCGCAAGGCATCCCTGAATCGCGCGCTCTGAATATTCTTTCCCTCGGTTTTGCACTGGGTATTCTGATCGGCCGCGTCGCCATTCTTCCAGTTCTTGTTCACGTCCCACCCATTACTGTCACGCTGGTTGGGTCGGGAGCAATGGCAATTACTACTTTCCTGATGCTGCGGACGAAAACGGCCGGCGCCGCCGGAGTTTTTGTTTTTCTCGCGGGCCTCTCCATGGCGCCGGTTTTTCCAACCACCTTAGCGATTGTGGGTGATGCTTTCCCGCGCATGACCAGCACCGCGATCGGGTTTGTCATCACTTGCGGTTGGACTGGCCTGGCTGTGAGCTCGCGCATCATTGGTATGATCGCGGGCGGAGAGCCAAAACGGCTGAAGACAGCTTTGCTGGTAATCCCCGGCTCGGCCGTTTTAATGCTTGGCCTGGATCTCGCGATTAAGAGCGCGCTGCGATAAACGCTACACCGTCAGAGCGCGCATGTAGTCAGCATCGACTTTCAAAGCTTCCATTGGCGGTAGATCAAATTGCTCTTGCTCCACAAAAGCATGTTTGATGCTCGCCTTTTTGGCCGCTTCGAAGATGGGGCGGTAGTCGATCGTGCCGCGTCCCATCTCGGTTGAAGGCGGCGGATCTGCTGCCGTCGTAGTGCCCGTCAGCTTGAATTCCTTCACATGCAGCATGCAGATACGTGTCGGATAACGGGTCAGCAGCTCAACCGGATTCGCTCCGGCCACGACCGCCCATCCGCAATCCAATTCCATGCTGACCTTTGCCGGATCGGTCAGGCGCATGACTTCGTCGTAAAACACAACGCCGTTCTCCGATCGAAATTCCGGCGTGTGATTATGGTAGGCAAACTTCATTCCCCCAGCATGTACCCGTTCGCCGATGTGATTAAACTGCTCGGCATTCCAGCGCCAGTCCTCAAGCGTCATGGATTCTCTGGCGGCTCGCGAGTTGGCATCCTTTACGCGGGACGGATCCTTCAGCATCGGCGCCGCGCAAACGATGTACTCAAGGCCCAAATCTTTTCCATACTGAATCGTGTCGTCCAACTTCGGCAACAGATCCTTCAGCGGATAGTGCGCGCTCACGCAACGCAGGCCGGCCTGATCCATCGCTTGCCTCACCTGAGCTGGAGTGCGCCCAAAGAATCCTGCAGCCTCCACTTCGCGGTAGCCCAGCGCACCAAGTTGCCGCAGCGTTCCTTCATAATCTTTAGGCAGAATGTCTCGCACCGAGTACAACTGCAAGCCGAGCGGAAGGCCCAGAGGGTTGGCCATTAAGCGCGGAACTTTATTCCATAGTGCCGCACTCGCCGCAGAAATAGAGGCAGTCTTCAAGAAGGTTCTTCGTGAAATCTGGTTCATAAAGAAGTTTCCCAATTCTTATCGATTCTTTTATCTCCGCAAAAAATAGAAACAATTGTTATCCGCGAATCGTTCTCGACTGGCCATCCCAAATCGCAATTGTATTCTTAAAGTAAGCGTAGTTCGCGAGATGGCAGCCGAGGGCAGCATGATTCCCGAACTCCTCATTTTCCACCGTTGGCTTGCGGCTGCGAACCGCGTTGAAAAAATTCGCCTGATGCGCCGAAATGTCGCTATAGCCTTGCGGCGCGGTAAAGGTTTCCGCTTCCACGGCCTGGTAATCAAGCGGTCCGGGCTTAGGATGCTCGGCGGCCCACTGCGCCAAGTACTGATTACGCAGCCGTGCCGGCCAGCCCTTTGTGGAATATTCTTCAGGCTTGGGAGTTACATCTTGAGGAACAAAGGTGAGCGTTTGACCATTGATCTCCATTGTTCCTTTGGTGCCGTGAAATTTGATGGGCTCCCCACCGGCGTTGTTTAGATTGCAGCGGAGAACCACGCGGAATTTCGGGTAATCGTATAGCGTTTCGATTAGATCAGGGAAATCACGTCCGTCTTTCCACCGGAACAGTCCACCGCTTGACTGCGCGCGCTGCGGAGCTTGATCGGTTCCCGAGATGAAGTGAATCCCGGAGAGCAGATGTACGAACAGATCACCCGCCAGACCCTCGCCATAATCGGAAAAGCAGCGCCAGCGGAAAAATCGTGCGGCATCGAACGGACGCTGGGGAGCTCCTACAAGAAATTCATTCCAGTCAATCGTCTGCTCGCTGGCATCCGGAGGGATGGGGTACACCCAGGCGCCGCTGGGCGAGTTGCGATCCGACGACCCTTCGATAAAAAATACCTCGCCGAGCGCGCCGGAGGAATAGAGTTCGTGCGCCTTCTCATAAACAATGGAACTCACACGCTGGCTGCCTACCTGCATAATACGATTTCCCTTGCGCACCGCTTCTACCATGGCGAAGCCGTCTTCCACATTGTGCGACATGGGTTTTTCGCAGTAAACGTCCTTGCCCGCGGCGCAGGCGTCTACCACGATGCGGCGGTGCTGGTGGTCGGGCACGGCGACAATTACAGCATCGATATCTTTGCGGTCGAGAATTTCCTTGTAATGGCGAGTGGCCGGAACCTGCTTCTGCACCGCTTCCTGGCCCGCTTCATGCCGGCTATCGTAGAGATCGCAAATCGCGACACACTCAATACCCGGCACGGCGAGCGAAGCCTGCAAGAGTTCGCATCCCCGGGTGCCTGTGCCAATCGAAGCAAACCGCACCTGATCGCTCGGCGCGACAATACGGTCGGCTCCCCAAAGCGCGGCTGGTTGCAGTAGCGTTAGCTTTGCAGCAGCCCCGGCCGCTACAGAGCCAGTTCCAATCTTCATAAAATGGCGTCGAGTAAAGTTACGCATGGCCTCGCTGGTTTCCTGAGTGAAGGTTGTGACGACCGCAGTAGTCTACGCCTATTGATTCGCGAGATGCGAATCGGTAAATCTCAATTTTCGGATGCTCATGATCGTGCGTGCAACAGTCGTTTCTATGTGGACTCTGATCATGCTAAACTCCGCCGTAATTCCTATATGGAAGCAAGTTGCGACCCCGGAAAGTAATGGCGTGTAATCGGAGTCTAGTCAGATGATGATTGCGGCAAAGTCGGCGGTATTATGGTGTATCTTCGGTTGCATTTTCTGCTTTGCAGCATTAGCCCAGACCAGCATGAGATCGAACTCTCCGCAGAACCCCAAGTGGTGGCAGCACGCCGTCTTCTACGAGATTTATCCTCGCAGCTTTGCAGACAGCAATAATGACGGCGTGGGCGACCTGAGGGGCATCGCATCAAAACTCGATTACCTCAAAGACCTCGGCATCGATGCAATCTGGATTTCGCCGTGCTTTCCATCGCCCCAGGTCGATTTCGGCTATGACGTCTCCGACTATGAAAATATCGATCCGATGTATGGCACGCTTGCGGATTTCGATTATCTGGCCAGCGAAGCCAAGAAACGTAATATCCATATCATTCTCGATTTTGTAGTCAATCACACTTCCGATCAGCACAAATGGTTCCTCGATTCGAAGTCGTCCCGCAATTCAGCCCATCGCGATTGGTACATCTGGCGTGACGGAAAAGGGCCTGGCCAGCCTCCAAACAATTGGGTTTCAACATTCGGAGGTTCCGCGTGGAAGTTCGATCCCACTACGAATCAGTGGTACTACCATTTTTTCTATCCCGAGCAGCCAGATCTGAACTGGCGCAATCCCGCCGTGCAGGATGCGATGTTCGATGTAACGCGCTGGTGGTATAAGCGCGGCGTCTCCGGATTCCGGCTGGATGCGGTCGATACGCTGTTTGAAGAGCCAAATCTGAAGGACAATCCGATTCTTCATCCCGGCACGAACGCTTTTGGTGATCCCTTCCTGCAAAACAAATACAACACCAAGTTGCCGGAAGTTCACGACGTCCTGCGCGGTTTGCGCAAGATTGCCAATGAATACGATGCAGTGCTGATCGGGGAAACCTGGACCGCGGATGTCGCCGAGTTGAATGCGTACTACGGGAAAGGCAATGACGAACTTCAGTTGCCCATGGATTTTCTTTTCACCATGGTCAACAAATTATCGCCCGCGGAATTCCGCAAACAGATTGCCGAAGTGAACGCGGCCTCCGGATGGCCGACCTTCGTGATCAGCAATCACGATATCGCCCGCTCTTATGACCGTTATGGAGACGGCATCCATAACGACCAGATTGCCAAGTTGATGGCGGCTTTGTATCTGACGTTGCGCGGAACTCCGATTGTTTACTACGGGGAAGAGATCGGCATGAAGACGACTCCGCCCACGCGCCTGGAGGACGTGAAAGATCCTATTGGCCGCAAAGGCTGGCCCAAGGAAAAAGGGCGAGATGGGGAGCGCACTCCCATGCAATGGAACGATAGCGTGAATGCAGGATTCTCCACCGCAAAACCCTGGCTTCCGGTTCCTCCTACCTATAAAACCCACAATGTGGCGGAGGAGTCGAAAGACCCTGAGTCTGTGCTCGAGTTCTACAAAAACTTGCTGAAGCTGCGGCACACAAATCCCGCGTTGCTCAATGGCAGCTACGAGGCCATTAACGAAGATGATGCAAATGTGCTCGCCTACCTGCGGGTAGGCAACGATAAAGCTGTCGTTGTCGCTTTGAACATGTCAGGCGTTACTCGAAAAATGAACCTGCCGCTGAAGAATACTGGCTATGCCTCCTCCAAAAAACTCTTGGCTACTGAAAAATCGTTCGCGCAAGATAGCGTCGTGTCTCTGTCGCCCTACGGAGTTTTTATCGGAGAGCTCTCAAAGTAAGCGCCAGTCGGCCTTCTTCATTGGCTTAATTCAGAAGACCCCACTGCTTCAATGCAACTTGGGCTCGCAAAACCTCATCAAAGGCTGCGTCGTCTCGGGGGTTGCGCGCCATGAACTCGAGGTATTCAGTGTGGATTTTTTCTGCATTCGCCTCATTGCTGTTGTTTGTTGGTCAGAAATTGGAAACTCTTGGAAAAGTGATTGTATGTGAGATGGAACGGTCGTATGCCGGAGCGGCGGCGCGTACCGTATGGCTCGAGAGGAAGCGCAACAAATCACCAGGGCGGCAATGAGTGCCTTTACGGCTGCAGGCCTATGAATCCGTGACAACCCTTATGCAGCGCAAGGTCATCCAAGCGTGGTCCGATTGGAGCATCGCGCCATGCGTTCTGGGTATCGGTTCCGTCTGCTGGTTTCGCTGTTAGCCTTGACGATCAGTACCCTCGTGCTGACCGGTTGCCAGGGGCTTGCCCCGCAGCCAAAAACGCCTCCGGCGACTACATATCAGTTGACCGTGACCGCGCCTCCCTCCGGCGCCGGGACGGTCGCCAGCGCTCCGGCGGGAATCAGTTGTCCCGGTACTTGCACTGCAACCTTTGCCAGCGGGACAAAAGTCACCCTTACAGCGACCGCCAGCGGAAGCTATACCTTCGCCGGTTGGAGCGGGGCTTGTTCCGGCACCAGCACTTGCAATGTAACCATGACTGCAAACGAGAGCGTGACTCCGACATTCAAAGCAGGCTATGGAGTCGCCGTAACAATAAATGGAAATGGAAGCGGCACGGTAACCAGCACGCCCGCTGGAATTTCCTGTCCGACAACTTGCTCTGCCACGTTTCCGCAGAACACGGCTATTACTCTCACAGCAACGCCTCAGACAGGAGATTATTTCGGAGGCTGGAGCGGCGGGGGCTGTTCCGGTACCGGCACATGTAGTTTGACCTTATCGGCCTCAGCGAATGTAACCGCCAGCTTCACCACGAGTGATGCATTGACCGTCACCATGGCTGGCAGCGGCGTCGGAAACGTCACCAGCAGTCCAACCGGAATTAATTGCACGTCTGGTTCGACCACTGGATGCTCGGCTAATTTCGCGCCCAATACTCCGGTCACCCTGACCGAAACGGCAACCGCGCCAAATACGTTTTCAGGCTGGTCCGGAGCATGTACCGGTACCGGGGCATGCGTGGTAACCCTTACCGCCGCAACTTCAGTGACGGCATCCTTCGCGCCCGGCGGCACGCTGCAAAGCCTGAACCACATCATCTTCTTTGCCCAGGAAAATCGTTCCTTCGATCACTACTTTGGATACATGCGGCAGTATTGGGCGAATCAGGGCATTCCGGATCAATCGTTCGATGGCTTGCCACAGTTCAATCCCACGACTGGGCAAGCCCCATTACAAGGGCCTATTCCCACAGTCCCCGGTTGCGATCCTGCGTACCCGTTTATCCCCGGGGATCCGGCGAATAACGTTCCGGCGCAGAACACGGCCTGCATCATTGACACCAACAGCCCGGCGATTCCCTCGTTCCACAGTCAATCCGTCTGCACCGAGGAAATCAGTCCTTTCTGGAATGAAGCGCGAGACGACTGGAACGTCAATTTCCTGTATCCGTCGACGATCAACCCGTTGATGAACGGTTTCGTGAAAGCAGCCGGGGATGACGCCCGCCAATATTCCTGGAGTTACAACGACGATTCCTATGTGAACGATACCAATGGCTACCGCGGCATGGAGTACTTCACGGATCAGGACTTGAACTTTTACTATTACATGGCGAGCACGTTCGCTACTTCAGACCGCTGGTTTGCGCCCATTTTAAGCCGCACCCAGTTGAACCGCGCTTACATCATCGCGGGCACGTCGCAAGGCTACGCCTACCCTCCCGGCAGCAACAGCAACGATGACGCGGCTTTCTCCGCTCAGACGATTTTTGAAGAGCTGCAAAACAGCGGCAAGGGAATCACGTGGAGAGTCTATGTAGACCCCAACTCAACTGACCCGACCGACGGCACGAATTGTGCCGCCGTCACCGGAGCCGCTCAAAATAAGTGCCTGGCGGACGTCTCCTACCTCAACGAGTTCACCTACGAGCAAACGATTCAGGCAGATCCGTCTCTCTATCAAAATTTCGTCCCGACTACTCAATTCGCCAGCGACCTCCAGAATGACAGCACTTTTCCTCAGGTGGTGATGATCGAGCCACCCTCGGATGCCGGCCTCGACGAACATCCCTCGGACAAGGACGCATACCCGGAGAATATTCAACAGGGCGCGCAGTTTGTCGAAGGCCTGGTCAAGTCCTTCATGTATAGCCCGACATGGAAAGACTCGGCGATGATTTTCACTTATGACGAAGGCGGCGGCTTCTACGATCACGTTGCTGCTCAGCCTGCGCCCGCACCGGACCAGTACACCTATCCGATTGACCTGGAAGCGACCGACAAGTGCGACGGCGCGGATCAATCGACCGGCATCTGTAGCTTTGCCATGACTGGCTACCGCATTCCGCTGATTGTGATTTCGCCATTCGCCAAGGCCAACTTCGTCTCCCACACCGTGAGGGACACTACCGCATGGCTTAATCTGGTGGAAGAACGCTTCAGCGTCCCTGCGCTCACCGCTCGCGATGCTTATTGGAGCACGACCACCCCGGTGGCGACGATGGACGAGTTCTTCGACTTCGTGAACGTGCCTTTTGCCACGCCCCCGGCAGAAAGCTCGATTCCGACCCAGTCCACGAACGGAACTTGTAGCATGGCTGCGCCGACCCCCTAGCGCGGCCATGATCGCGAATCGCCCGTTGTGAGCCTCGGATTTGTTTACCCGAGGCTCGCGCTATTTCCGAATAAGTCAGCCAATGGGATAATGCTTTGTGATAATTTTGCGCTTCTTGGCGTTCTGTCTTATCTTGCTTTCGGTCTCCACCTGCCTTGCCGCAACCCGGCATTACTACATCGCCGCCGAAGATGTCACCTGGAACTATGCGCCGAGCGGCATTAACCTGCTTACTGCCGTGCCCCTTCCTCAGCAGACGCGGCTTAATCTGAAATGGCCGAAGACCCGCTTTATCGAATACACCGACGACACCTTTACCACCAAGAAGCCGCAGCCGGACTGGCTGGGAATCCTTGGTCCAGTCATCCGGGCAGAGGTCGGCGACGAAGTTGTCGTTGAATTTCTGAATCGCGGCCACGTCGCCCACGACATGCATCCTCACGGCCTGCGCTACGACAAGAACAGTGAAGGCTCTTTCTACATTCCCTATGGCAGAGGCGACCGTGTCGCTCCCGGACGAAGGTTCACTTACCATTGGTTCGCCACCGAGGCCAGCGGCCCCGGCCCGGCGCAGCCCAGTTCGATTGTGTGGTGGTATCACGGTCATGTTGAGCCGGGAATGGAAATCAACGCGGGTCTGATTGGACCAATCATCGTTACTGCAAAAGGCAAAGCCAGGCCCGACGGATCGCCCAAAGATGTTGATCAGGAATTTGTCACCTCTTTCCAGATCTTCGATCAGATGGGCGGCAAGCCGGCCGGACTGTTCTACTCCATCAACGGATACATCTTCGGCAATCTTCCTGGCTTGTACATGAAGCGTGGCGACCGGGTCCGCTGGTATTTGCTGGCCATGGGGAATGAGATCGACCTGCACACTCCGCACTGGCACGGCGAAACCGTCACCGAAGGCGGCCGGCACACCGATGTTGTGGAACTTCTTCCCGGCAGCATGAAAACGGTGGATATGATTGCCGACAATCCCGGCGCGTGGATGTTCCACTGCCACGTTGACGATCACATGGAGGGCGGAATGATGGCCGTGTACACCATCTACGAAGCGGCGAAGCGGGCTTGCCCGATCAAGTTTCACAGCGGGGATTTCTGGCACGATCCCGCAAAAGCCACACTCGAAGTAAAGAACACAAGCAGTAAGGCCATTGCGAATCTCAGCATCGATTCGGAAATGTTCATGGCGCCGCAGGATTTGCGGCAGACCCACAACGGACCCTGGACCTCAAGCCAGCCCATTGCGCCGGGCGAGCAAGGAACCCTCGAACGCCCATGGGTTCAATCTCCCGGAACCCAATCCGTAATCGGCTGGGTCTTTTTTCCCGGTCTGATCACCTATCAGGATGGCAGCACGTGGCGTCCGCAAAGCGAAGGCGAGTGCTTCAGCGTCATCTGGCGCGACCCGCAGCATCCCGATGTGCCCGCTTTGCCACCGCGGCAAATTGAGATCAATGCGGACTAGATGCTTCTGCCTTAGTATTGGATTTTCGTTTTCCTTGCACGCAGCCGATGATACGATTACGGCCTGCCCAGCCTTGAAGCAGGCGCAATCTCATGACGAGAGCCTCTCGAAGCGTTCGATCTCCGCACGTTGTATGCATCGAAGACTTCCGGCCCATGGCACAACAGCGGCTTCCGAAGTCCGTCTTCGACTATCTGGATGGAGGAGCCGAGGGTGAAGTCACCCTGCGTGAAAATTGCAGGGTTTTCGAAGACGTTACGTTTCGCCCGCGCCATGCTGTTGCACTCGCCGATTGTAGCCTGTGCACCAGCGTGCTGGGTTTCCATCTCTCGCTTCCATTCCTGCTCGCTCCCGTCGGATATAGCCGGTTGATGCATCCGAGCGGGGAAGTGGCGGCTGCGCGCGCCGCAGGCAAAGCTGGCACAGCCTATATTCTGTCTACGATTTCTGGGCACAAACTGGAGGATGTAAGACGCGCGTCGTCTGGTCCGGTTTTCTACCAGCTCTATCTGATGGGCGGCCGCGGTGCCGCCGAGGCATCCATTGAAAGGGCGCGGCTTGCTGGATTCAACGCACTGGTCGTCACCATCGATACTCCCGTGGCCGGCATTCGCGAGCGCGACTATCGCAATGGCATGAGAGAACTGGTAAGCGGCGGCGTCCTCGAAAAAATCCCCTACCTTCCGCAGTTGTTAGCGCGTCCCGGCTGGCTTGCAAGCTATCTGCTTGATGGCGGATTGCCTGGGCTTCCCAACGTCATAATCCCGGGTAAAGGTCCCATGCCATTAATCGATGTCAGCGCCGCGTTGGCGGAATCCGCGGTGACCTGGGCCGATCTACGCTGGATCAAAGAAGCATGGAGGGGTCCCATCGTGATTAAAGGGGTATTGACCGCGGAAGACGCCCTCCGCTCGATCGACGAAGGCGCTGCCGCGATCTCTGTTTCAAATCATGGCGGCCGCCAGCTCGATGGCGTTCCCGCTTCCTTGCGCGCATTGCCTGAAGTAGTTGAGGCCGTCAAGGACCAGATTGAAGTATGGATGGACGGTGGGATTCGCCGCGGCGCCGATGTTGCCAAGGCAATCTGCATGGGTGCGCGGGCCGTTCTCTGTGGCCGCGCTTACGCTTACGGCTTGGCGGCAGCGGGCGAGGCCGGTGTTGATCGCGCGATAGAAATCCTACGCACGGACCTGGAACGAACGCTGAGATTACTCGGCTGCCCGTCAGTCGCGGCTTTGGACCGATCGTATGTGAATGTTCCGAAGAGCTGGGACTAAGAACTGGGACCGACAACAAGCACTGAAGCAATATCCTATCCTCGGTTTACTGGGAGGACGC
>Ga0209221_1000640_pt1 | contig 12105 bp, 12 predicted proteins | sample BlaSpr_A8_Ref_O2_FD_187989 | JGI IMG/M metagenome (GOLD analysis project Ga0209221, IMG submission 187989) | Forest soil microbial communities from Thunder Bay, Ontario, Canada - Black Spruce, Ontario site 2_A8_Ref_O2 (SPAdes) (version 2) | ecosystem: Environmental > Terrestrial > Soil > Boreal...
CGAGCGCGAAGTGCTCACCAGCCGCCAGATTGATCGACCGGTTCGTCCCATGTTTGCCGAGGGCTTTAAGTGCGAGACCCAGGTCATCGCCTTCGTGCTCTCCGCCGATGCCAGCAACGATCCCGATGTTCTCGGAATCAACGGCGCATCCGCCGCACTCACTTTGTCCGACATTCCGTTCCTCGGTCCCATCGGCGCCGTGCGCGTCGGCCAGATCGGCGGGGCTTTTATTATTAACCCCACCTACGATGAGATGCGTGAGAGCCTGGTGAACATTATGGTCGTCGGTACCTCCGACGGCATTGTGATGATCGAATCCGGCGCGAAAGAAGTCAGCGAAGAAGTTGTCGTTGACGCCATTGAATTCGGCCATACCGAAATCAAAAAGATTTGTGCCGCCATTAACGATCTGCGCTCCAAGGCGGGCAAGAAGAAGAGGGAAGTCACACCGCCGGAGTTCGATCAGAAGTATTACGACCAGCTCAAAAAGAAAGTCGGCGCCGAGCTTTCCGACGCGCTCGATACCAAAAAGCATCCCAAGGCGGAAAGCTACACGCTGGTCAAAGACATCAAGAAAAAGCTGCAAGCTGAAATTCCCGAGGACGACGAAAAAGCTCTCGCGAAATTGAAGCAGTATTACGAAACCCTGCGCGAGCGCATCTTCCGCGAGGAAGTGATCGAGAAGAAACGCCGTCCCGATGCGCGTGCCTTCGATGAAGTGCGCGACATCTGGATCGAAGCCGGCGTTCTGCCCCGCACTCACGGCAGCGCCATCTTCACCCGCGGCGAAACGCAGGCCCTGGTTACCACCACACTCGGCACCAGTGACGACATGCAGCGCCTGGAAGGCTTTGAAGGCGAAGCCAAGAAGCGCTTCATGCTGCACTATAACTTCCCGCCATTCTCGGTGGGAGAAGTCGCGTTCATGCGCGGCGCGGGACGGAGAGAGATTGGACACGGAGCGCTGGCGGAGCGGGCGATTTCAGGCGTGCTTCCCTCGGAAGAGTCGTGGCCGTATGCCATGCGCGTCGTCTCCGACATTCTGGAGTCGAACGGATCGTCGTCGATGGCGACGGTTTGCGGCGCTTCGCTTTCGCTGATGGATGCGGGTGTTCCACTCAAGGCTCCGGTAGCCGGAGTCGCCATGGGATTGGTGAAAGAAGGCGACCAGTACGCCATCCTCACCGACATTGCCGGCGCCGAAGATCACTACGGCGATATGGATTTCAAAGTTGCCGGCACAAAAGACGGCATTACCGCGCTGCAAATGGATATTAAAGTTGCCGGCATCACCTCACAGATTATGCGCGAGGCTATGGCGCAGGCCAAGCGCGGCCGCTTGCACATCCTCGGCAAGATGGAAGAAGTCATCACCGCGGGACGCGAGAAAATATCCGACTTCGCTCCGCGCTTCTACACGGTGCAGATTCCGGTCGACAAGATTCGCGACCTGATCGGGCCCGGCGGCAAGATGATTCGCTCGATCGTCGAGCAGACCGGAGTCAAGATCGACGTCGAAGATTCCGGATTGGTCAAAGTTGCGTCCAGCGATCAGGCGTCGGCTGCGAAGGCGTTACAGATCATCGGCGACCTCACGGCGACGGCGGAAGTAGGGAAGACGTATCTAGGAAAGGTGACGCGCCTTGCCGATTTCGGCGCGTTCGTCGAAATCATCCCCGGCACCGACGGATTGCTGCACATCAGCGAAGTTGCCGAGCATCGCATTGCCGATGTTCGCGACGAGTTGAAAGAAGGCGATCAGGTTCTGGTGAAAGTGCTGGCGGTTGAGGGCAACCGCATCCGGCTCTCGCGCAAAGCAATCCTTAAAGAGCAGCGCGCAAAAATGGGTGGCGGCGATGGCTCGGCTCCGGCCGACGGCGCAGGCGCAGGTGGGGAGATGGATTCCGTCCCCGCTCCGGCGCTCACCGGATCGATGGTGATCGAAGGCGGCGGCGATTTCCCCGACGATGAACCAAACTTCAACCGCGAAGGCGGCGCTCCCGTGAGCACCGGTGACCGTCCGCACAGCGACCGCCCGCATGGCGGAGATCGTGGCGGACGCGGTGGCCGTCCCGGTGGCGGCGGACGTGGACGCGGACGCGGTGGAAGGCCCGGCGGCGGTGGTGGTGGACGGGATCGCGGCGGACGCGGCGGTTCGGGCGGGGGAAGGCACTAAGTCTTCGCTTCGGATCCATAAGACAAGCGCAAAGGCCACGACGAAAGTCGTGGCCTTTTGACTTCAGACAGCACAACTGAAAACCGATTTGTATCAGGGCACGCATTTCATGCGTGCCAACAGCGCCTCTTCGATCAGCACTCATGTAGGGTCGGCCGCCCTCGGCTGTCCGGCGGCCCAGGTGCATCGGGCCGCTGCCTGACTCCGCAGAGGGCTATATGAGAATGGTCAATGTCAGGCAACGATCCACACCCTCCCTGTGACATCTGACCTTGCCCTCGCTTCGCAATTCATTCATCATTGTCCCGGCAAAGGCAGTATGAGTAGTCCAAACAACATGATCCACAATCATCCTTAACCATCTGGTATTAAAGAACTTGACACCTAAGTTATTTGCGGCCAGCACCTTGCCAAGGATTTTCCGATAACTTGGTGATTCCAGCTATTTTCCAAAAAGGGGGGAGGGGGCTGTTACCCCGAATTTACGCAGCGCAGAAGCGAAAGTCCGACATTCAGAGAGAGCCGCCCCTAACTTTATTTCAACGCGAATTCCACAACGGAAAGTCAGAAACCCGAATCACAGTCGAAGGCATCTCCACCCACGCCTTCAGGCATAATGGCTCCACATGAAATCCACAGATGATCGGCTGCTGCGGCTGATTGCCGTCTTTAAATTCATTAAGGCGGCATTGCTCGTCGCGCTGGGCGTGGGCCTGTTTAACCTCATGCACCGAAATATTGGGAGCGTGCTCGAGTACTGGATCGAGGCGTTGCGGCTTGACTCGGGAAGTCACTACGTCAATTTGGCGGTGGAGAAGGCGATGAATCTGAGTCCGGCACAAGTCCGGCAACTGGGATTAGGGAGCTTTCTCTACGCCGCACTGTTCCTGACCGAAGGTACGGGATTGTGGCTGCGCAAGCGCTGGGGTGAGTGGGTCACCGTAATCATTACGAGCTCGTTGGTTCCGCTTGAGGTTTATGAGATCCACCGCCATCCCAGCTATCCAAAAGTAGGGGTGCTGGTGATCAATCTTGCGATCGTCGTTTACTTGATCTGGCATATGCGGCAGCGTCGGTCGAGCTGAGGAATTTATCTTGTAGGACCCAGCGCCGTTTCCACTTCTCGCAAAAGACGCGAGAACTGGGGCATCCCCGATCTCCTTGGCGTGCGGGCAGGGCTCTCGTCCAGCAAAAGTCAGCGGCTGTGACATGAACCGCAATCCGCGTCGGCTATAATGTTCTGTAACGCTGGTTGGCTCTCACGACTCGCTCTTCGCGACGCCCCCGGAAGGATTCAGCCCTCGTTACCAAGGTTCGCTGAAGGAGTCTCGGAATGGCTATCCAGAAGACGGCAAATATCTGGCACAACGGCAAGCTCATCCCCTGGGATGAAGCGACGATTCATGTGATGTCCCACGTGGTGCACTACGGTTCCTCGGTGTTTGAGGGGATCCGCTGCTACGCGCCGCCTTCCGGCCCGGCGATTTTCCGCGCCCAGGAACACATTCAGCGGTTGCTCGATTCCGCCAAGGTTTACCGCATCGATGTCGATTACACCCGCGACCAGTTGGTGAAGGCCATGCTCGAAACCGTGGGCAGCAACGGCGAATGGCCATGCTACGTCCGGCCGATTATTTTGCGTGGCTATGGCGAGGCCGGGGTCAATCCTTTCAACTCGCCGACCGAGGTCTACATCATCAATTATCCGTGGGGAAAATATTTGGGCGGAGAGAATGACAGCTGCGACGTCTGCGTTTCCTCCTGGACGCGGCTTGCGCCGAACACCCTGCCGGCCATGGCCAAGGCGGGCGCGAACTACATGAACTCGCAGCTCATCAAAATGGAGGCCATCGTCAACGGCTACGCCGAAGGCATTGCGCTGGATGTGAGCGGATTCGTCAGTGAAGGCTCAGGCGAAAACGTATTTCTGGTACATCGCGACAAGCTGATTACCGCGCCGCTCGGCAACTCCGTGCTGCCCGGAATCACTCGGGATTCGGTTCTCCAGATCGCGCGTGATTTGAATATCTCGATTGTCGAGCAGATGATTCCGCGCGAGATGCTCTACATTGCCGACGAAGTCTTTTTCACCGGTACCGCGGCTGAGGTCACTCCCATCCGCTCCGTGGATAAGATCAAGATCGGCAAGGGCGGAGTGGGGCCGATTACCAAGCAGATTCAGAAGGAGTTCTACGCTCTAGTGCATGGCGAAAAAAATGATCGCCACGGCTGGCTCACTCCGGTGCCGGTGCGCAGCAAGCAACCTGTGGGCGTTTAAAACGGAACCCACGACCAGCATTGCCTACAGCTAACTAAAAGTCATAAGCCGCCCTGCATGGGCGGCTTTTTTCTTGCTTCCGATCACTGCAGAACGCGCGCGCGTCTCTTTTACTCGTGGCTCATTGCTTCTTACTTTCCGCACCACACAATCTCGACCGGATACTTCTTGAAAATCCGATCCGAGGTCAAGATCACCATGTTCTCCAGAATCGCCTGCGCGATGATCAACCGGTCGAAAGGATCGTAGTGATGCAACGCTAGATCGTAAACCTTCAGAGTGTGATCCTGGGTAATCGATAGCGAACGGATTGCCTGCGCCGCCAGCCTGCTCATGACATAGGGACGCAAGGCTTGAGGAAGTTTGTATTTTCCCAGCTTTGCCTTGATGCCGATCTCCCATGAACTCGCGGCTGAAAGATAAACGTCCTCGCCGCCACGCTCAAGAATCTCCAAGCCGCGGCGGCCGATGTTCTCGGTTGGACCCAGGCTCCATAGCCATACCATGGTATCCAGCAGATATTTCATCTACTCTTCCTTGGTTTCGGCGCAGGTTTTGGGATTTCTCCGCCATAGAAGGCCTTTAGAAGGTCGTCAGGCAAAGGAGCGTCGAAGTCGTCGGCAATCCAAATCTTGCCGCGGTCCATGCCGAGGGGACGAGTTTTTTTCGCTTTCGGCTCGATTGCCACCAGCCGCGCCACCGGCGTGCCGGAGCGGGCGATGGTCACTTCTTCGCCCGCTGCCACGCGCTGTAACAATCGCGACAGATGAGTCTTGGCCTCATGGATATTCACTTCCATAGGTTTTAAGGCTAGACTAAGTCTGTGGACTAAGTCAACGCTGATCCACTCGCCGACCTGGGTTACTCCCGGCTGCCAGGAACCGCGGCGGCCGCGGCCTCGAAGCCCACTTTGGTGTGAGTTCCGTCGCAGAATGGTTTGTTGACGGACGCGCCACAACGGCAGAGCGCAATCTTTTCTCCAGCTTCGATCTTATTGCCGCTGGCATCCAGCAGGTTGATCTTCCCGGTAACCAAATATGGGCCCTTCGGCAGAACCTGAATCGTTGGATCGGACATTCTTTTTCTCCTTTTTTGTTGATGATTGAATGCGATTGTAACTGTCACTACAGACTACTTGCCGCGCGAATCCAGACTCCATGGTCCGGAGCCGAACTGGGTGATAATCAGCGCTCCGCCCAGCATGGATAGATTCTTCATAAACATGATCATCTGCATTTGCGCCATCATGGGATCGGACACTCCCCAAAAACGATGCATTATGGGCGTGATACCGAGTAAGAAAAGAACAACGAACCACGCGCCGAACCTGGCACGGAACCCCAGCAAAATGCTGAGCCCGCCAAGCAGCGCGAGCAATCCCGAAAAGGGTACAGCGATAGAAGCTAGCGGAACGCCCTGCGCGGCCGCGTAGGCAATGGTTGAACTCATGAAGTGCCGCGGTCCTGACATGACGAAAATCAATGCGAACAGAAGGCGGCCGAGGAAAACAATCGGACCCGCCGCGGCTGGCACAGAAGCTGCCTGAGATCGGACTGGATAGGCGGAACTGGCTGACATTTTTATTCTCCTTGCATTTAACAGAAATTAAATGATGACCCTTCGGCCATTCGGCGTTTCATAAAACTTAGATTAAATGTCTGACCGCAAGTTACAATAAATAACTGTTATCCTTTACACAAGCAGGTACGTAAGAGTAACCTAGTAATCAAATGAGTCCCAAACGAGTCACTCGCGTGCCGTCTCCTTGTGCCATCGGTGGGCTGCTGGAACTGCTCACACGGCCCTGGACGCTGCATATTTTGTGGGCGCTTAGCAATAACGGTCCCATGAGGTTCGGAGTGCTGCGGCGGCACGTGGAGGGAATCTCCGCGCGTGTGCTCACGGAACGACTGCGCATGCTGGAAGAAGCGCGTTTCGTGTATCGCCATTACGAGCCCACCATCCCTCCCGCGGTCACCTACGGGATTACCGATCGCATGCAGGATATCGAAAAAGTCCTCGAGCAACTTGAAGCGCTATCGAGGAAGTGGCAGGGCGAGGGAGCAGCCGTAAGTACCGGTCGAGGGAATGTCGCGCGGGCTGAAGCATAGAATAACGTCGGGTGGATCTGAGGGACCAATAAAATTCTGCCCTAACCCTTGCTGTTTGTGAGCCGCTCGTCGGATGGGGAATGTTGTCCGCCGCGCGCAATCCGATTGTCCTGTTCGGGGCACTGCATTTTTTTCCCATCCTTCCGCACAGCGTGATGCTCTACGCGTTCTTGCGCAAGACGCACACGTTTCTCGCCTATCTCCTATTTCTCGCTCATTTCAGAGCCATTCTGTTTCACACGCTGATTGTGCGAGACGGGATGCTCAGCCGCATGTTGCCGGGGCGGGCCGCAGCACGGTAATTTCATTGCGGACTGCTCGCCCAAGCGGGAGTTGGCCCAGTGGAGTAGGTTTCTCTTGCGAGCAACTGGCGGATCGCCGGAAAGCTGGAGTTTATCCTATGGTCGTTGGGAATCGCAGCTACAGTTATCCACCGGATAACGCGTGTGAACGCTAACGCAATCATCGACGGTTCAATGATGCCAACGGCCGTTCTTGGCAGTTGACGCGCTTGCTTATCGAGGTCGTCGGGTGCATCGTCCTTTTTCCGGACAACGAAAAGTTGAATAAAAATTCCCGAAACCAGCACGCAAAGCGAGGATATCCACAACCACAGCACACCCCCGCACCATTGATCTCACGGAGGTGGCTGTGAATCCGTAACTGCTCAAGCATGACGGGTCCGCAGGCTTATGGCGTCAATTCAAACATCGTGCCCGAGTTATTGGTTCCCCCGCTCGCGGTCACTCCATAGAGAGTTCCCGAGCTAGTCAGAATTGGTAGCGAGGGCTGTGCGCCATCCGTTCCATTGAAGCTCCACAGAAGTTTGTATTTATAGGTATCGCCATCCGCCGCCAGTTCGAAGAGCGTTCCACAACCGCCCGGACAGTCCGTGTTACCGCCAATTGCTGTGCCGTAAATGTTGCCGGAGGAGTCGAGCGTAACCCCCGTTTCGGGATATTCGCCGCCCTTCTCCGTGGTAAAGGTGTGAAGGATTTTTTTTGTGTAGGTCCCAGCTTTTTCCCCGGTGGTCACCGGGGTCAGCTTCCAAACTGTTCCCAGGTTCTTGCTGCCGCCGGTGTAGGTCGCTCCATAAAGGTTGCCCGAGCCGTCAACCGTAACGCCAGTTGGGAAACCCTGGGAGCCGCTGAAGGTGTGGATGTTTGTCCGAAGGTAGCCCTGGGAAGGCACAATCTTGAAAACGTTCGCGCGCCCAAGGTTGGAATCTAGATCTGTGCCGTAAAGGTTGCCTCCGGAATCCATGGCCAAACCAATTTGAATGAAGTCATCCGCGTAAATCAACTCTTCATCGTATCCGCCCTGTTGGTCAGGGGAGAGCTCGAACACGCCAGCGACTCCGTTACCTCCTTCTCCGACCACTACACCGTAGAGATCCCCCGCCGAGTCCTCGACGAGATTCCCACCCGGATGAAGCCCGTCCGAGCAGGGCTGCCCAAGGTTGTAAGAGCAGAAGCTATAGAGTAACTTCTCGCAAAAGCCGCCGCTCGTATTGCTGCCGCTTGGGCAACCGGACAGAATGGGTTTCGAGAAGATCTCGAATACGGTGCCTGAATTGGTGCTGCCCCCATAGTAGGTGGTGCCGTAAAAGTTCCCCGGTCGGTTCAATTTCGCGCCGAAGTAGGACACATTGCCGGTAGGCTGGCTTCCGTCAATGCATTCCGCGTAAGAGCAAAAGTTGTAGAGGACGAATTCGCACCAGCCGTTACCCGTATTGGTTCCGGTTTCACACCCGCCCGACGGCGCGGGGGAAAGTCCGAAGACTGTTCCGCATGGGCCATTGGAGCAACCTCCCCCGCCACTCCCTGTGGCGCCATAGAAAGTTCCACCAACGTCCACCAGCGGGCCGATGGGGCCTTGGCCGTCATTGCAAAAATCTATTCCACAAAAGTTGTAAAGAACCTTCTCCTTCTCTGCTTGTGCCGTCTGAGCCTGCACCGTCTGGAACAAAAGCAGCGACAGGACTGAGAGCACACCGATTAGGGCCGCTGAGCGCAACAGCGATGTAAGTTTCACAACATCCTCCTGTTTTCGTTTTTCGAGGCAATAGCGAGGGCCTCTAATTATGAAATCGCAAATGGATGGCGAAACACGACACGACCCTTGAACTTTTTTTGGTCCATTCGAGGCGGAGTGCAAGAAAGATGTGGTAGGCGTAATTTCGAGCAGGTAGATGACCTAACTCCATCAGTGAATCAGTGAACAAAGACTTGCGAGATACGCTCCAGCCAGTTGGCGTGCCTTCCCGGTTTTCACCTCCTGGGAACCTTAGGGATTGCCCACTTGCCAAGCCCCGCCGTTACCTAGGTCATCTTGGGGAAGGTGACGATTCGGTCCATGATAGGGAGAACTTGCGAGGCACGGCGCCTCTTGCCGTTTAACCAGGGAACCCTTCGATGAATATTGACGATCTGCTGCGGATAGCAACGGAGCGCAAAGCCTCCGACTTGCACTTGAAGGTGGGGAACTACCCACACCTGCGCATTGATGGCGAACTGGTGCCGCTGACCGAGCAGCCGCGGGTGAGCGCCGAAGACATGCTAACCATGGCGTTCAGCATGATGTCGGCGCGGCAAAAACAGAAATTCAAAGAGACCACGGAAATCGATATGGCCTATGGCGTGGCTGGCCTGGGACGATTCCGCGTGAACATCTTCCAGCAGCGCGGGAACGTAGGGCTGGTGCTGCGCGTCATTCCGACGAAGATTCGCGCGCTCGACGAGCTGTTCCTGCCGAAAGTAGTGGAGCAGATTTGCGAGATGCCGCGCGGCCTAGTGCTGGTGACGGGCGTGACCGGATCGGGTAAGTCGACCACGCTGGCGGCGATGGTGGATCGCGTGAACTCCAGCCGCGCCGAGCACATTATTACCATTGAAGATCCGATCGAATTTCTGCATCGCGACAAAAAAGGCTACGTGAACCAGCGCGAGATCGGTGTGGATACGCCGACCTTCAGCGCGGCCTTGCGCGCTTCTCTGCGTCAGGATCCGGACGTGATTCTGGTCGGCGAAATGCGAGATTTGGAAACCATTTCGACCGCGCTGCACGCGGCGGAAACCGGTCACATGGTTTTCTCTACGTTGCATACTTTGGACGCGGTAGAAACCGTGAACCGCATTATTTCGATTTTTCCTCCGCCGGAGCAGAAACAGATTCGTTTGCAGTTGGCGGCCGTTCTTCGCGCGATTGTGAGCCAGCGCCTGGTGCGGCGCTGCGACGCCGAGGGACGCGTGCCTGCGGTTGAAGTAATGATCAACACGGCATTCATTCGCGAATGCGTGCTGGTGCCGGAGAAGACGCGGTCGATTCGCGACGCTATCGCGGCCGGAACTTCGCAATACGGAATGCAGACTTTCGACCAGTCGCTATGGGATCTGTTCCAAGCAGGGCTGGTGAACTACGACACCGCGCTCGAAAACGCTTCCAACGCCGACGACTTCAAGCTGCGCATGCAGGGCATTGCATCGACTGCGGACATTTCGCGCCAGTCCATGCAGTCAGCTGGTTTCGGTGGACGGTAACAAATAGCTCTCAGGTTTCAGGCAACAGGTGTTCGGCAAAAACCCAACACCCAAGACCTCTGCATCATTCGCGCTCTCGGCCCTTCACCGATATTTATCCCGCCTACTTGCAATTGGGTTTATCGTTAGCGCATGCCGTTCTCGCGACCCAAGAAGCGGTCGTACTCCGAAGATGAGTTGTATGAATATGCCGTCGCCGCGCTGTCGCGGCGTATGCGAACCGTTGCCGAATTGAAGAGGTTGTTTCGCGCGCGAGTGGAAGACGCGGATTCGGAGTATGGGCGGACCCTGATCGAGTTGGTAATCCGCCGGCTTAAGGATCGCGGCTATGTGAACGATTCGCAATACGCTGCATATTTCTCGTCGCTGCGACGGGACAATCAGAAATTCGGGCGCATGCGCGTAGTCACCGATCTGAAGATAAAAGGTGTGCACGGGGACGTGATCGAAAAAGCTGTGGACGCGGCTTTCGACGGCCTCAGCGAAGAAAAGCAAGCGCGCGAATATTTGCGGAAGAAACGCATGGTGAAGCCCGCGAAAGGCGATCGGAAGGCGGCGGCGCGCGTTTTTCGGCAACTGGCGAGGGCGGGGTTTGGCAGCAAGACGATTTTTACTATCCTGAAGAAGTGGGATGTGGATGAGGAGACGTTGAGCCTGCTGGAGGATTGACACTGCGGGAGTCGAATTTCCATTTGGCAAGAAGCCTCTCGATCAGGCATACTCGAATCCATTCCTGAAAAACCCTCTGAGGAGAACATTACTATGAAGATCAGTTTGAAGGTAATTCTCGCAACAGCGCTGCTCGGCGCGGTGCCGTTCGCACTTGCGCAGGATGCCAGTTCCGATGTAAAGAAGGCAGCAGACGACACTGGCAGTGATACCAAAAAGGTTGCCGACAAGACCGGACACGATACCAAGGTGGCTGCCAAGGACACGGCCAAAGGCACAGAGAAGGCCGCGGACAAGACTGGCCACGCGACCAAGGTCGCGGCCAAAGACACGGCGAAAGGCACCGAAAAAGTTGCCAAGAAAACCGGCAGCGGCGTAAAGAAAGCTGCCGACGATACTGGGCACGAAGTGAAAAAGGCAGCAGACGATATGAAGTAGGGTTTTCTGCTTCGGCGTTTTAAAAATTCACCACAGTGGGCACAGAAGTACACAGAGAATTGCGTGCCTGAATTTCTCTGCGTTCCTTGCGCTCTCTGTGGTTCTGTTTTTTGGATGGTAAAATTGGTTTTCTCTATATAAAAATGCCGACTGGCTCCGAAATTCGCCGCAAGTTTCTCGACTTCTTCGTGCAGAAGGGGCACAAGGAAGTGCATTCGTCGTCCTTGGTGCCGGCGAATGATCCCACGCTCTTGTTTACCAATGCGGGGATGAACCAGTTCAAAGACGTTTTTCTCGGTCTCGAGAAGCGAGACTACTCGCGCGCCACTACGTCGCAGAAATGCGTGCGCGCCGGCGGTAAGCACAACGATTTAGAGAATGTCGGATTTACCAACCGCCATCACACATTTTTCGAGATGCTGGGAAATTTTTCCTTCGGCGATTATTTCAAAAAAGACGCAATCGCCTACGCCTGGGAGCTGATCACTTCACCAGAATGGTTCGGCATTGATAAAGAAAAACTTTACGCCACCGTTTTTAACGGCGAAGGCGGCGTTCCACGCGATGTGGAGGCATACGACCTGTGGGCCGCGCAAGGTGTGCCAAAAGAGCGCATCTTCGAGATGGGGCTAAAAGATAATTTCTGGCAGATGGGCGATACCGGCCCTTGCGGGCCGTGCAGCGAGATTCACTACGACGTGGGCCCGGCTGCATCCGAGCAAGGGCATGTGGACTGCCGTTTTCCATGCGATTGCGGGCGGTATGTCGAGATCTGGAATTTGGTGTTCATGCAGTTCGACCGCGATGCCAGCGGGAAGTTGAATCCGCTGCCCAAGCCCTCGATTGATACGGGGATGGGGTTGGAGCGGGTAACGGCGGTGCTGCAGGGAGTGA
>Ga0209221_1000642_pt1 | contig 12095 bp, 12 predicted proteins | sample BlaSpr_A8_Ref_O2_FD_187989 | JGI IMG/M metagenome (GOLD analysis project Ga0209221, IMG submission 187989) | Forest soil microbial communities from Thunder Bay, Ontario, Canada - Black Spruce, Ontario site 2_A8_Ref_O2 (SPAdes) (version 2) | ecosystem: Environmental > Terrestrial > Soil > Boreal...
GGCGATCCCTTGCAGCGCGTTCTGCACGTCAAAACCGCCGAAGCGCTTTCCGCCGTCGCGTTTGTCGACTGCCTCGCGAGTCCCGCGCGAGGCGCCGGCAGGCGCGATGCCTCGGCCCACCGCGCCGTCGCTCAGCGTGATTTCCGCTTCGACCGTCGGGCGTCCGCGCGAGTCCCAGATGCGCCGCGCGACAAGCGATTGGATGACAGGTTCGCTCATTGGGAATGTCCCCTCGTCCTGAGGAACCCGCGCAGCGGACGTCTCGAAGGACGCTCCAGTATGTGCGAACAGACACGTCTCCCTGGAGCATCCTTCGAGACGCGATGCCATAGGGCGTTCGAGAGAACGCCTGTCTCTCGCCAGGCTATCGCATCGCTCCTCGGGATGAGGGGGTGGTCTTCGACCTCTCGGGAGTTGCCGCTCATCGCGCGCGTTCCCAAGCCTCGGCGACATCCTTCAGGCGACACGGCGGATCGGCGATCAGCGGTTCGGCGCAGCGGCGCACGGAAGCGCGCTCGCTCTCGCGGGTGAGGTATTCGACGGGCGACTTGCCGTCGACCCTGGCGAGAAACAAAGCGGGCAGCAAAGCAGCCGCGCGGGCTTCGAGGCTATCGGCCCGCTCCCAGTCGACGCCGGCGAGATAGGCGCTTGCCAGCGCCGAAAACGCGGCGATGTAACGCGTGCGGTCGGCGCCCTCGCGCGCGCCTTTCAGCAGGAGATGGTTGAGACAGAAGGCGAGATCGAAGGCGGGATCGCCGAACCAGGCGCATTCGGCATCGAGGAACACCGGTCCGGCCGGCCCCTGAAGGATGTTCTTTGGGCTGACGTCGCCGTGCACAAGCGCGCGCTTCGTCGTCAGCGTCGTATGCGCGAGCTCATCGAAGCGCGCTGCGAGCTCAGGGTGCGCGCGGCCGGTCGCGCGCAAATAAGGCTCGATGCGGATCGCCTCGAACGTATCCTCGTTCGCGAACGCAGCGGGCATATTCGGGTCAGCCGCGCTCCGCGCATGAATGGTGGCGAGATCGCGCCCGACCTCGGCGGCGAAATCCGGCTCGACGATCCCGGCGAGAAGCTGGGCCTTCCACAGCGGATGATCCTCGGGCGCAAGATAGTCCATCGCGAACCAGCCTGCTTCCGCGTCCTCGCCGAGCACGCGCGGAACGCCGCGCGGCAGCCAGCGCGCGACCGCGCGCATGTAGGCCGCCTCGGCCGCATTGCGCTCGACCGGCGCCTCCCACAATGCGGCGACCTTGAGCCTCGGCAGGGCGCGCTTGACACAGAAGCGTCGGCCGCCTGCTTCGACAAGCGAGATGTCCGAAGACACTCCGCCGGTCAGAGGCGTGAGACGGACAGATTCCTGCGCCTTCACAAGGCCCATGCGGCGCAGGGGCTCAATCAGATCGCCGGTCTCGATGGACGCAGATTCGTGCACGCGCGCCCACTCCGTTCACTGCCTTAGTAGGTCGCGCGGCCGCCCGAGAGATCGAACACCGCGCCGGTCGTGAACGAGCACTCGCGGCTTGCCAGCCAGCAGACGATCGCCGTCGCCTCTTCGACGGTGCCAAAGCGATCCATCGGAATTTTCGAGCGCATATAGGCGATATGCGCGTCCGACACTTGCGAGAGAATGGGCGTGTCGATCGTCGCCGGCGTGATGGTATTCACGCACACGCCGTCCTTCGCGAGTTCCTTGCCGAGCGACTTGGTGAGGCCAATGACCGCGGCCTTTGACGCGCTGTAAGCCGAGGCCGTCGGATTGCCTTCCTTGCCTGCGATCGAGGCGATGTTGACGATGCGCCCGTAGCCTCGATGCTTCATGAGCTTCGCGACAAAACGGTTGCAGTAAAAGAGACCGTGCACGTTGATGTCGAAGACGCGCTTCCATTCGTCGATCGGGTACTCGATCACGTGAGCGTTCTTGCCCGCCACGCCTGCCGAGCAGACGAGGATGTCGATATGGCCCATCTCTCCGGCAGCAGTGAGAGTCGCCTTCTCCACCGCGTTCGGGTCTGCAACGTTGACCGCATCCGCTCGGGCGGCGGTGGCGCCGACCTCGGCGACGGCCGCCTTCAGACGCGCGGGATCCTGATCCCAGATCGTGACCCGCCCGCCCTCGGCGGCAATGCGCTTGGCGACCCCGAGCCCGATGCCGGACGCCCCGCCCGTCACCACCGCCGTCATACCTTCAAACCGTCTGGCGTCCGACACTTTCAACACTCCTGTTCTTGGCTCTTAGCCGTTCGTCAGCCCGGAAACAGCGTTTCGCCCCCGTCCACCCGAAGAACCTGGCCGCTGATATATTTGCTCCTGGGCCCCGCGAGGAAGGCGACCGCGTCAGCCATCTCGTCCGGCTCCCCATAGCGGATAAGCGACTTGATCGACGAATCCATCTTTTGCGGATCGACGACCCGCGTCGCCTCAAAGCGCGCGGTCTTGGTCGCGCCCGGGCTCACCGCGTTGATCCGAACGCCCTCGGTCCGGACCGACGCCGCGAGGCAGCGCGTATAGTGGATGACGGCGGCTTTGAGCGCTGCGTAGATGACGCCATTCGTCACCCCGAATTGCGCCGCCGCCGAGCCGATGTTGATGACCGAACCGCTTCCCGCCTTCACCATCGGCGGCACGAAGGCCTGACAGACGAGGATCGTGCCGTAGAGGTTGTTCTCGGTCAGCGCCCTGATGTCCTCGAGCGGAATGCCGAGCGCGTCGTTGGGGTCAGGCTTGCCACCGGCAGCGCCGATGTCGCCGCCGGCGCAATTGACGAGGATGTCGACACGCCCGAGCTTCGCCTCGATCTCATCCTTCATTTTTGCGACGGCCGCCTTGTCGCCGATGTTGCCGCTCACTGCCGCAACTCTTCCGCCATGCCTGGCAAGCACCTTGGCGACGGCGTCGAGATCGGCGGCTTCGCCGTACTTGGCCGGCGCGGTCCAGGAAATGTCGTGGATGGCGACGTCCGCGCCAAGCTCGGCCAACCGCTCCGCCATCACGCGCCCAAGCCCACGGCCTGAGCCGGTGACAAACGCGATCTTGCCGGCGAGCTCTTTGGTCATGCCTTCAGTCTCCAGTCTTAAACGCCAAGGCCGATCGCGCGCATGTTGCTGGCGCTGCGACGGATCATGGCCAATTCGTAGTCCGCGATTCCCGCATCGTGGCCGTGCTCCCAGGGCGTGCGGAAGTCCGCGTCGTCAGCGAGACGATTGACCCTCGCGGCGGCAAGGCAGGCGGCGAGCGCCGCCGCTGTCTTCGGTGCGTAGAAGCTCCACCACTCCGGTCGAAAAAATCGCACATGGCGCGCTTCGAGCGCCCCGGGCTCGAGCACCGCATTCAGCTTCCGGCCCTGCCCCGCCAAGATGTCGAGCATGGCGGCGATGGGGACAGCGCCGTCGCCGATGGCGCAACGCACCAGGCGATAGCCCTCGTCGGTGAACTGCACCCGGTAGTCCTTCAGATGCACGTGCCGCACATGCTCGGCGACGCGGCGGACGAAGTCGAGGGGCGCCTCGGCGACCGGAAACGCGTTGCCCATGTCGAGACAAATGCCGAGGCCACGGGTCGTCTCGCAGAATTCAGCGAGTTCGTCACTGCCGAAGTCCTGGTGATTCTCGATCGCCAGGACGCGGCCTTCGTCGGCCGCGCGGGGTCCGCGATCGGCGAGCGCGGCGCGGACCTCGGCGACGAGCTCTTTCCACTTGTCGCCAAGCGCGTGACGATCGCCGCACAAAACCGTGGTCAGGCCGTGGCGGATGACCTTGGCGTCGAGAATACGTGCCGAACGCAGGGCGCTCTCGAACGGACCCATCGTCAAGCCGGAGCTGACGATGGGAATCATGCCGAGGCCGGCTAGCCGATCCCGGAGTGCACGGAGTTCGTCGTCGCTCAGCGCTCGGAGCCATGGGTCGTAGATCTCCAGAACCTTCGCGCCAAGCCCGGTCGCGATGCCGATGAAGCCTTCGAGGCCTGTTCCCTTAGGGTTTGCGCGCGGGCCGCCCGCGCCTTGCAGGCCCAGATGATAAGTGAGGCCATAGGGGTTGAGGCCGAAGGCGAAGGTTTGTCCGCGCGCCTCCGGCTGGAGCGCTTTCACATTTTCGTTCATCGAAGCCCCGCGTCGACAATGATCGACTGCTTGGTGACCATGCGGCTGTCGTCGGCGCCAAGAAACAACGCCATCCGTGCGATGTCCTCGCCGAGCAGCGTCGTCCTGATGGATTGACGCTGGACGATCGCGTCGATGGATTCCGGCGTCTTGTACCACAGCCGCCGCTGCCGGTCGGTCATCACAGCGCCGGGCTCGATCGCGTTCACGCGAATGTTATCCGAGCCAAAGGCGCGCGCCAACGAATGGGTCAGGCCGATGATGCCGGCCTTGGCCGCAGCGTAAGCCGGCATCTCCGCCGCGCCGCGCCAGGCGATCGACGAAAGATTGATGATCGAGCCGTGCCCAAGTTCGCGCATCTGCGGGTGTACGGCTTGCGCGGCGAAAAAATGATGCCGCAGATTGACGTTCTGGGCGTGGTCCCAATAGTCGGCGGTGACGTCCGCCACGGCGTGGCGCTCATCGTTGGCGGCGTTGTTCACCAGGACCGCGATCGGGCCGAGCTTCTCCCGCGTTTCCGCGATTCGCGCCTGCAGCGCAGCGATGTCGGTCACGTCGCACTTAAGAAAAAGCGCCGTTCCGGCCTCGCCCTTCACCGCCGCGGCCATCGCTTCGCCCTCTAGGCGCTGAACGTCGACGAAAGCGACATGGGCGCGGTTGCGCACGAAGGCGCGCACGAGGTCGGCGCCGATGCCGGTCGCGCCGCCGCTGATGAACACATTGCGCCCGGCAAGGCTCGGATAGATGGCGAAGGTCAAACAGCGACCTGCGGGATAAGCGCCTGAGTTTCAGGATCGAACAGACACGCATGGCCCATGTCGATGCCGAGGGCCATGAGTTCGCCGAGACGAGGCGCGCCGTCAGGGTCGAATCGGCCCACGATCTCCTGCTCGCCGATCTTCAAGACAGCATGGGTTTCGGCGCCGGTCGGCTCGACCACTTCGACGGGCGCGGTCACCATCGCGAGCCCGGCCTTCTGCGCCTTCAAGTTCGGATCGTAGCGAAACATATGCTCCGGCCGGACGCCCAGCATCACCTTCCCGTTCGCGGGTCGGCTCGTGAGCGCTTGTGGAAGCGGCAGCGTTGCGATTTCGCCTTGCCCAAGCGCAATCGCGACGGCTGGGCGATTGCCCATTGTCACCAGGTTGCCGGGAATGAAATTCATCGAGGGCGATCCCATGAATCCGGCGACGAACATGTTGGCGGGCCGGTCGTAAACGGCCTGCGGTTCATCGAATTGCTGGATCGCGCCCTGATGCATGACCGCGATGCGCGAGGCAAGCGTCATCGCCTCGATCTGATCATGGGTGACGTAGATCGTGGTCTTGCCGACCCTCAAGTGCAGCTTCTTGATCTCGGTGCGCATATCGACGCGCAGCTTGGCGTCGAGATTGGATAGAGGTTCGTCGAACAGAAAGAGCTTTGGATCTCGCACCAAAGCGCGTCCCATCGCGACGCGTTGGCGCTGGCCGCCGGACAATTGGCCGGGCTTGCGGTTGAGAAGCGGTTCGATCTGCAACAGCGACGCGACGCGCTTGATCGCGGCGTTCTGCTCAGCCTTCGGCACGCCCCGGCTCTCCATGCCGAATGTCATGTTCTGGCGCGCCGTCATCGTCGGGTAGAGGGCGTAGGATTGGAACACCATGGCGATGTCGCGGTCCTTCGGCGCGACCGAATTGACGATTCTTCCGTCGATGCGAATCTCACCCTCGCTGGCGCTTTCCAGTCCCGCGATTATCGCCAATAAAGTCGACTTGCCGCAGCCTGACGGGCCGACGAGGGCGACGAACTCGCCCGTCTGCGCCTCGAGATCGATTCCCTTGAGGACCTCGACCGAGCCGAAGCGCTTATAAAGCCTCGAGACGGTCAGCGTCGCCATGATCGCTCCGTCACTTGATGGCGCCTTGCGTCAGCCCGCGAACGAAATACTTGCCGCCGAACAGATAGATCAGGAGCGGCGGTATCGCGCCGATCATTACCGCCGCGCTCGCGACGTCATAAGCGTGCGCGCTCTGCTGACTCGTCGCCAGTGCGACCAGCGCCACCGTGATGGGCTGCTGGGTCCCGCCGGTGAAGACGACCCCGAACAGGAATTCGTTCCAGATGCCGGTGAACTGCCAGATCACGGTGACGATGAGGATCGGCGGCGACAGGGGAAGGATGATCTTGAAGAAGATCCGCCAGAAGCCGGCGCCGTCGATGCGCGCCGCCTTGATGAGGTCGTCGGGAATGTTGACGTAATAGTTGCGGCAAAACAAGGTCGTGAAGGACAGCCCCTGGATCACGTGAACGAGAACGAGGCCGTAAACGGAGTTCGAGAGATGCAATGCGCCGAGTATATAGGCCCAAGGCAGAAGCGCGATCTGGCCCGGCATGAAGACGCCGAGAACGATGCAGATGAACAGCGTCTGCGATCCCGGGAAACGCCATTTCGAGAGGACATAGCCGTTCATCGCGCCGAGCAGCGTCGAGAGGATCGTCGCGGGGATGGTCATATAGAGCGAGTTGAAGAAGTTGCGTTTGACGCCTTCGCAAGTGCCGGCGACGCAATAATGCGCCCAAGCCTGCGGCCACGCCTTCAACGAGAAGCTCTGCGGTAGCGCGATCAGTCCGTTCTGCGCGATCTCCGGCAATTCGCGAAACGAATTGGCGACGACCACGAACAGCGGCAACAGATAAATCACCGCGAATAGGCCAAGGAATGCGTAGATCGCGGCGCGACCCAGCGAATAACGCAGGCTCGCGTTGCGCGCCTGCGAGTCGAGCGCCAGGTCCAAAGTCGCGTCAACCATGGGCAGCCTCGCGGCGCGAGCGCCAGACCGTCCACAACGCGTAGGGAACGAGCACGACCGCCAGCGCCGCGAGCATCATGATTGCGGCGGCTGCGCCAACGGCGATCTCGCCGCGCTGGAACATGAGATCGTAGACGTAGTTCGCCGGAAAGGTGGTCGATATACCCGGTCCCCCACGGGTCAGCGCGACGACAAGATCGAAAGTTTTGATCGCGAACTGCAGCAGCACGACGATCACCGCGATAAAGATCGGCGCGATCGACGGCAAAATGACTTTCCGATAGATGCGCGCCGGACCTGCGCCGTCGATCTGCGCCGCCTTGACGAGGTCGGGATCGACCGACCTGAGGCCTGCGAGAATGAGAGCCATCGCGAAGCCCGAAGATTGCCAGACGCCCGTGGCGATGATCGCATAAATCGCAGTGTCGCGGTTCGTCGTCAGGCGGAAAGTGAAATCGTGCCAGCCGAGGCTGCGCACAAAAAACTCGATGCCTGCGTCAGGGCTATAGAGCCAGCTCCACACGGCGCCCGTCACCACGAATGAAACCGCGAGTGGATAAAGAAAAATCGTCCGCCATACCGCCTCGCCTTTCACGCGCTGATCGATCGCGATGGCGAGAGCGAGACCAACCGCAAGCGAAAGGAGAACATAGAACGCGCTGAAATAGAAAAGATTGCCGTAAGCGATCTTCCAGCGCTGATTGGACCAAAGATCGAAATAGGGCTTCAAGCCGACGAATTTGTAGGTCGGCAGCATCGTGCTGTTGGACATGGAAATGTAGAGCGTCCACAGCGTGAAGCCGAACACGTAGACAAGGCTCGCGATCACTCCGGGCGCGATCGCCAGCCTCGGCGTCCAGGCTCCGAGTGTTTCACGGAAGCTGGCTTTCGCCTGAATGGACTCGTTCGCACTGAGGGCGTTCGACATGGGCTGCGTTCAATCGCGCGAAACTGGTCGCCCGACACGAAGCGCCGCGCGACGGGATTGCGTTGCCTACTTCTGCGCGTCGACGGCGTCCGCCATCGCGCTCGCGGCTTCCTCCGGGGTCATTTTCGGGTTGTTCACGAAGGATGTCACGGTGTCGAGGATCGCGCCGCGATACTTCTGCAAGATGGTCATGTTGTGGGCCATCGAGCGCACCAGCATCCCGTCGGCGATCGAGGCCTGCAAGTCCTTCTGCGACTGCTGCTGGCAGGGGTTGAAATCCTTAAGATCGATGTCCAGACGCGCGGGGATCGAGCCCTTGGCCTGGTTGAACACGGTCTGGAATTTCGGCGACATGATGAGATGGGCGAGCAGCTTCTGCCCCGCCACGTAGTCCGGGTCTGTCTGCGTGAAGAAGGCGACGGAATCCGAATTGAGGATGAAGCCGGGCTTGCCCCAATCCGTGGGCGCCTGGCCGCATTGGTAGTCCGTCCCTTGCTTCAGTCCTGCGGCGGTGAAAATGCCGACCTGCCAGTCGCCCATGATCATGAACACGGCCTGACCCTTGGCGATCATGGCTGTAGCGCTGTCGTAGTCGCGGCCCGCGATTCCCGGATCCATGTATTTCGAGACCATCAGCCGATACTGCTCGAACGCCTTGATCATTTCAGGCGAGCGCATCGCCGCGGTGTCGCCCTCGACAAAAGCTTTCTTGAAGAGGCTCTGGTCCATTCCGTAGACGATGACCTCGAACGTCGTGGCGTCGGTCCAGTCCTGGCTGAAATGGGAGATGCAAATGAGATGCGCCGCGACCGCCTTGTCGCAGTCCGCGTTGAATTCCGCCCAGGTCTTCGGCAGGGACTTGATTCCCGCCTGCTCCATCGCCTTGGTCGAGCCCCAGATCCAGTTGATGCGGTGAATATTCATTGGCGCGGCGACCCAGTGGCCGGTCGGCTTCATCACCGGCAGGAGCTCGGGCGCGACGACTTTGTCCCAACCCTCCTTGTTGGCGAGGTCGTCGAGATTGGCGGTCTTGCCCGTTTCGTTCCACTCGGCGATCTCGGGACCCTTGAGCTGCACCGCGGGCGGCGCATTGCCGGCGACGACGTCGGCGCGCAGTTTCGCCAGCGTGTTCGCGGTATGACCGGCGATCGAAGTCTGTTCCCACTTGCCGCCGGCGGCGGTGAACATCTCGCCAAGCTTGGCGATTGCCGCGGCATCGGAGCCTTCAGACCATTGGCTGAGCAGGTTCGTCTTGGGTTCGGCCAGCGCCGCGGTCGTCGCGGCGGTGAAGGCAAGGACTCCAGTCAGCGCCGCCTTGATCGTGAGCATCGTTTCTCTCCCACCTGCGAGCCGACGCGCTTGGCGCCAGCCCTAGCGATTTCAGTTCGAATTTCTGCTATTTGCGCGCGCTCGCCGCGCGGCGTCGTTCGATAAGGAGATAGAGCGATTGATTCGAGGCGTCAAACATTGAAGGGAATGCCCATCGAAGTTGCGAGACCGAGCCGCCAGGCGCACAACGACACGACGGCAATGCGGATTGAACGCGGCGGCAGTTCACGCAGCCGTGAAGGCGACCCACTGGGGAGTTAGGCATATGTTGCGAAGGGGTGCGGCATTGGCGGTGCTGCTGACGATCGGCGCGAGCGGCGTCTCGCTTGCCAGGGAGGCGCCCTATCTAGGCAATTGGGCGCGCACTGATGGCAAGACCAGGATCCACGTCGCATCCTGCGGCGCCGAGATTTGCGCGCGCAACACATGGGTGAGACACGGCGTCTCCGGAGAACACGTGGGCGATCGCCTTATTCTCAAGGTCAAGCCGGCTAGCGCTGGACATTGGTCGGGGACCGCCTTCGATCCGCAGCGCAAGCAAGACTACGCGATCAATGTTCATGCCACCGATAAGCACATGACCACGCGGGGTTGCGCGATGGGCGGCCTTGTGTGTCAGAGCATGGGCTGGACACGCGCGAACCGATCGTAGTGAAATCGGAGCCCGCGGCGAAGGGAACTCGGCGCCCACGATCTTGTGCGCCTACGCTCGCCGCAGACGCGATATGCGACGGACCGCGGTAGCGAGCGGAACGCGCGCAGCAATCACCCTCGCCAATTCACGAACAACAGCACCACCGCGGCGACGAGCGTCGCCATGGCGATGAGATAGGCCGTCTGAAGGGTTATGTTCTTCCAGAACAGAACGCGCGCCAGCAGCGCACATCGGACCGGCAGCTCCTCAACGTCCAGCACGGGATCGGCGATGAACTCGAAATCTTCCGGGTTTGAATCGCGCCAGATCGGGAACCGTCTGTGTCCCGCGCGCGGAAAGCGTGGATAGACCGAGGCCAGCAGATTGAAGAAGATGACGATGAACGGCGCGAGCAGCACCGGAACGTTCAAATAATGGGGGTAGTGGGCGCGAAACTGCAGGACCGTCCCCATCATGATGGCGACGAACAGCACCGCGATGTTCGCCTTGGCGTCGCTGAGTCGGATCGAATCGCCGTAGCCGGCGATCAGATTGCGCAACTGAGCTTCGTGATCCTTGGATATCACCGGCATTTCGGCACACACCATGCGGCGCGCAAAGTTGCGACAATGGCGGCGATGTTGCTGCGCGAAATCGGATGACCGGTCATCGAGCGCGCTCGCCTAAACGTACCAAATGTAAATGAGCAAAAAGATGCTGGCGACGATGGTCGCCATCGCGATAAAGAAACTGACTCGAATGTAGAAGGTCTTCCACCACAGCAGTTCGGACAGGACCGAGCAGCGGAGTTTCAACTGCTCAAGCTCGTCTTCGACTTCGACCACGTTGGCGAAATCGTCAATCGTGGCTGTGGGCGAGACGATGAAATGCTTGCCGCCGCGCTTGGGATAACGAGGAATGAGCACCGCCAGCAGGCATATGTACACGATGAGGAATGGCAGCATCACGAAGGGAATCGGCAGATAGTGAGGAAATCGAGTATAATTTCCGAGCACCGGGCCCATCATGAAGGCGACCATCAGGATCGCGATATTGGCCTTGAAATCGCTTTGGCGGATCGCATCGGTATAGCCCGCGATCAGGCCGCGATAAGGCTGAGCGGAATCGGCGGCGATCTTGTTCATTCCTAAGCCGGACGGTCCTTAAGGCGGCCCGGCGGACGCGCCCTCTTGCTCTTGCGCTGGTCCTGGGCCTGGGCCCGCCGAGGTCCTTCGAATTGGCGTGAACTGCGAGGCCCTGTCAAGATCGGTTGAATCCGGCATTTTTGGGCGGGAACCCAGTCCAAAAAGAGCGGCGACGAGAGCATGGCGCCCGGCCTCTCGTCCCTGGACTTCGCCATCCAAGCGGCGGCTAGGCGGCGGTGTCGGAATTTCGAATCGCGAAGGCGGCCAGAAGCAACACCGCATTCGCCGCCATCACATAATACGTCGACGCCAGCGGGTCCCCGGTGACGCCGACGAGCCACGTGACGACATAGGTCGCCGTGCCGCCAAAGATCGCAACACCAAGCGCGTAAGTGAGCGCGAGCCCGGTCGAGCGGATTTCCGGCGGAAAGATCAACGGGATCAGCGCAACCGCGATGGCGGCGCTCGCGGCCTGCAGCGAGCTCAGGATCGCAATCGCCAGGACAAGCGTCGTGGCGCTTGGATCGGCGATCAGAAATTTCATCACCGGAAACAAGACGATCATCAGCACAATCCGTGGAGCGATCACGACCGGGCGGAGGCCCCACCGATCGGCGAGGGCTCCGCCGGCAAGCGCTCCGAGGCAACCCGTGATCCCAAGCGTGATCGTGCCGAGCATCGCTGATGACGGAGGCAAATGAAGCGTGCGGATCGCATAGGGCGTCATGGTGATCAGGAAATATTGGGTGATCGTGCCCCCACTGATGAGAGCAAGACCGAGCAGCAGGCCTCGCCAGTTGGATCGGATGACACCGGAGAGAATCGCGGTCGCGCCACGCGCGCGTTCTTGCGGCGGCTTCTCGAGCGTCTCCACCAGTTGGCTACGAATATAAATGCCGACCGGAGCAATCAAGACGCCAAACGCGAAGGGAACCCGCCAACCCCAGTTGCTCAAGCTCGATTGCGACAGCGCCAACGCCAGCATGAGGCCAATTGACCCGCCCAACAGGCTACTGAGGTTCTGGCTCGCGAGCTGCCAACTCGCAAACAGCATGCGCCGATCTCTCGGCGCGGCCTCGAGCAAAAACATGGTCGCAGGGCCCACTTCGCCGCCGACCGCAAATCCCTGAAAGAGGCGCGCGATGATGAGGAGGATCGGCGCCAGGACCCC
>Ga0209221_1000645_pt1 | contig 12021 bp, 9 predicted proteins | sample BlaSpr_A8_Ref_O2_FD_187989 | JGI IMG/M metagenome (GOLD analysis project Ga0209221, IMG submission 187989) | Forest soil microbial communities from Thunder Bay, Ontario, Canada - Black Spruce, Ontario site 2_A8_Ref_O2 (SPAdes) (version 2) | ecosystem: Environmental > Terrestrial > Soil > Boreal...
AATATGCAGGCTGCAGATGGATTGGTTTGGGGTAATGCACGGCGGTATCAATGCCGCGCGCGGCTAGCTGGGCAATGACGGAGTTGCGATTGTTCACGTAAATTACGAATTGGTGATAGACACTTTCGTCGCGCGGGTCGTCTTGCGGCATCTCCACGCGCGCACTTTCAAGGAGGCGCCGATATTCCTTGGCGATTTCGCGGCGCTTTTGCGTCCAGGCATGCAGGCGGCGCAGCTTGATGCGCAGCACGGCGCCTTGAAAGCCGTGCATGCGGTAATTGTAGCCTGGGAATTCGTGGTCGTAGCGCGCGGTCTGTCCGTGGGAACGCGCGGCGCGGGCGAATTTCGCGATGGCGTCGTCGTTGGTGGTTAGCGCGCCGCCTTCGCCATAAGCGCCGAGATTTTTTGTGGGATAAAAACTGAACGCGGCGGCGAGGCCGAGCGATCCGACGCGCTGGGCACGATAGCGCGCGGCATGGGCTTGCGCGGCGTCTTCCAAAATGCGCAGGTGGCGACGCGCGGCAATTTCGCGGATGGGATCCATATCCGCGGGGCGGCCGTAGAGATGCACGGGAAGAATCGCGCGAGTGCGCGGCGTGATGGCGCGTTCGATCAGGCGGGGATCCAGATTCGCGGTGGCAGGATTGATATCCACGAACACCGGGCGCGCGCCGCAATAGGTGACGGCTTCGGCTGTGGCGAGAAAAGAGTTGGGCGTGGTGATGACGTCGTCGCCAGGCTGTACGCCGAGCGCCAGGAGGCCCAGATGCAGCGCGGCAGTGCCGCTGCTGAGTGCGACGCAGTGCTTTATGCCGCAGAAATCGGCGAACTCGCGCTCGAAGGCTTCGACTTCCGGGCCCTGCACGAACGTTGCGGTCTTGCAGACGCGGTCAAGCGCCGGTAGAATTTCGTCGCGCAACTCCGCGTATTCGGATTGCAGATCCAGCAACGGAACTTTTATCACGGTGGCGTTCTCGCCCATGGAAAAACTGTACTGCACCCGGAGGCGCGCCACAAGTCCGACTGAAACGATTCGGGACTTGGGTTTCCCGGATGTATTGATTCGCGCGCGAGAGCTCTCTATCGCCGGCGATGGGCCGGGATGCTCGATCGCTGTAAATTTGCACTTCTGTGAAAATTTTTGCGCAACGGCAGGGACGGCACGGATTCGGTACTGATTGCGAACGGGTTATAATACTAGTAAACGGAAGGCCAATTGCCCCATAATGGTGCAGGGCCGAGTGGGTTCGGTCTCACGGGCTAGTGAAAAGGGGTGGAATCATGGAACGAGTGCTACGATGTGCCGCGGTACTTGCGTTATTCGCCTGCGTCGCGGTGGGGACGGCGAAAGCCGACAGCCAGGAGCTGTCTTACTCACTCACAGGTCCTGATGGGCTGACGGCGACGTTTATATTGCCGGTGAATCCGGTGATCGCACCGGGGAACTTCACCTTGGGCGCCTCTTTTCAGGTGACTCCGATTGATTTGGTTGTGAACACATTTGCCGATCCTGGCGGCGTTATTACTTTCTACAGTTTCGATCCCGTGCTGGGCGGGGGCGGGTTCACCGTTGACGAAGGCGACCTGATTGACCTGATGAACACGCCGGACTTTACCCAGGCGCTGTACTCCGGGCCGGAATCCTCGCCGACGATGTCCGACATCAGCGGAAGCATTCCCCTGGAAGATTTCACATCGGAAACCCCCGGATACACGCTGACAATCACGCCGGTTTCGACGGTGCCGGAACCTGCATCGTTGTTGCTGGTGGGCGCAGGGATGGTTGGGCTGTTCGTGAAGCGCCGGCTCAGCGTTTCGCAGTCATAGTTCGCTTACGCAAGGCGGCGCTCGCCGCCTTGTTCCAATTAAAACTTGTGTAGCGTTCGGCTTCGTCGCCGCGCAATTTTTCTGGAGCCACGCGGAAGCTTGCGGTAGTTCAGATGTGCGTCAGCGTGCCGGTAACTTTGGTGCGGCGCAGCGCCCAGCCAAAAATCAGGAACGACAACGGGATCAGCATGGCGGCGAAAATCAACAGGGCCGCGATCGAGGGCCACAGCTCGCGCCATCCCGCGCCGCCCAGCAGCGCGGCGCGCATTCCTTCCAGCGAGTAAGTGACCGGGATCAAGCGCGCCAGAAATCGCAGTGGACCCGGCAGCACGCTGACGGGGTACATCATCCCGCCGACCATGCCGGAAATTCCCAGGACCAGCCACTTCGCGGGATTTCCGCGTTTGAAAAGAATCGCATAGCTCGCTGAGATAATTCCCAAGCCAGCAAACGCGAGAATGGACGCCAGAAGAATTGCGAAGGCTCCCGGCCAATTCGCTGCGCGCGGCGTGAAATCGAAAAGCAGCGCGCCCCATGCTAGATAGACGCAGGTCCGCAGCGCGAGCGCGGTGAAGGGATACACCGCCGAGCCTGCCAGGATCACAGGCAGGGACGTCTGCGTCACCAGCAAGGCTTCCAGCGTGCGATTCTGCCGCGCTTCCTCAATGCTGGAATCGAAAGCGGTGAGCGAGACGCTGAGATAGTCGAAAAACGCGAAGCCGACGAGCGCAAATGCAAAATAATTGCTGCCGTTGGGCAGCGCGCTGGCGAGCTCGGGGCTGGCGACGAAACGCGACAGATAATAAAAAGTGGCGACGCCGAACAGCGCCTCAATCGTTTCCAGCAGCAGCGCGCCGCGATAGCCGCGGGCGATGGCGAAATCGCGCGCGAAGAACGCGGCAATTTTTCGCAGAGTGCGCGCGAAGTTCATGGCCGGGCCTCGACGGGCGCGGGGTGGTGTGCGAGGCGCGTGATGGCGTCTTCCAGGTTTGTAGCGCCAGTCGCTGCGCACAGGCCGCGGGGGGAATCGAAAGCCGTGACGCGTCCTGCTTCGAGCAAGAGCACGCGGTCGGCGACTTCGGCGACTTCGCTCAAGGTGTGTGACGCGAAAAGCAGCGTGGTGCCGTGCTGGCGCACCAGATCGTCTTTCAATAGGCGCCGAAAATCCGCAGCCGCCAGCGGATCCAGGCTGCGAGTCGGCTCATCGAGCAGCAGCACCGCGGGTTGATGGAGCAGCGCACGCGCCAGGCCCACGCGATGAGTCATGCCCGTGGAAAGAGTGCGCACCTGGCGATCGAGTTCCGCGGCAATGCCCATACGTTCGGCGGTGAGCGAAATGCGCGCGCGAGCTTCGGCGCGGGACATGTTATTCATGGCCGCGAAGAAGCTCAGATTCTCCCGGGCGCTCAAGCGAGTGTAGAAACCCTCGTCGCCGCCGGTGTGGTAGCCAAGCTGGCGCCGCGCGCGGGAGGGCTGGCGCTCGACGTCGCAATCGGAAATCGCTGCGCGGCCGCGAGTGGGAAGAATCAGCGTGGCGAGAATGCGTAATAGAGTGGACTTGCCCGCGCCATTCGGCCCCACGATTGCAACAGCCTCACCAGGCTGGACCAAAAAGGAAATCCCCGCGAGGGCCCGTTCGCTGGGGCGCGCGATGGGTTGCAGCAGCGCGCGCCAGCCGGAATGTGCAGGTGGAAAATATTTTTCGAGCGCTTCCACGCAAATAGCAGGCGAAGGCATTACGGCGTTATAACCGATATCGCTACGGCGAATCCAGTTCCGTCATTGCTGTTCGGGGCGAGTGCCAGTAGAATAGGGGCGGTCGAGTCGATATCCGCAGGGCGTGTGGATCGAACCGGTCTTCAGCCGCCGAGCTTGCCGGCGGAAGAATTGCCCCAGCCCAATACCACGGGAGCGGCCGCAATGGACGCACCTCTCTCCTTAGATACGATTGTTGTCGCTGCATCCGAACAGGTTTCGTGTCCGCTTGGTGAGGAATCAGCCATTTTGAATCTGAAGAACAGCGTGTACTACGGTATGAATCCAGTAGGCGCGCGTGTTTGGAATCTGCTGAAGCAGCCGACCCGCATCACGGAGCTGCGCAATGTCCTACTGGACGAATATGAAGTGGATGCCACGCGCTGCGGCGACGATTTGCTGGCGCTGCTGGAAACGATGCGCAGCGAAGGATTGATCGAAGTGCGGGGCGTGGCAGCCGGTGCGTGACGAGCGCGACTTTGTTCCCGGAGCCGGGTTGACAGCGACACAGCATGCTTCGCAAATCACGCGGAGTCTAAGGCGATCATGATGCAACGGTGGCACAGGTTTTGGCGGCTCAGTGGCTATGAACGCGGCGTCGCGCTGGAAGCCGCCGGCGGACTGTTGGTCACCTGGGTTGGATTGCGGGTCGCGGGCTTTCGCCGTTGGAAGAATGTGCTGGCAGTGCTGGCTCCTTCGCCAAATACCACCGCGCGGCAGGCGGACGCAGCACAACCAGAAGCTGCGCGGACGATCGCGCGCATGGCTGCGGCAGCGGCGCGGAATTTTTTCTTTGCTACGAATTGCCTGGAGCAGTCGCTGGTGCTGTGGTGGCTGCTGCGGCGGCGCGGAATTGCAGCGGAGTTGCGCATCGGTGCGCGCAAGGAATTCGAGCGCTTCGAAGCGCACGCTTGGGTCGAAGCGGACTCCGCGGTGTTGAACGATGCGACCGCCGAGCATCGGCATTTTGTTCCATTCGACGGCCCGATTACGCCCCTGGAGGCGCGCATCGATTGAGCGGCATCGTGGGCATTTACGAGCGCAGTGGCGCGCCGGTGGAGCGCGGGCTGCTGCAGGCGCTCGCGCATTTCCTTTCCTATCGCGGGCCGGACGGGCGCGAGACCTGGTCGCAGGGCGCGATTGGCCTGGGCCATACCATGCTGCGCTCGACGCGCGAATCGCAGATTGAGCAACAGCCGGCCAGCCTCGACGGCAAGCTGTGGATCACCGCGGATGCGCGCATTGACTGCCGCGAGGAATTGGAAAAGAAAATCGCACTGCAGGGCTACGGTAGTGCTGGCCGCGCCGTCACAGACTCCGGCCTGATTCTGCGAGCGTATGCGGCGTGGGGCGCGGAGTGCGTGCAACATTTGCGCGGAGATTTTGCTTTCGCGATCTGGGATGCGCGCAAAAAATTGCTGTTCTGCGCGCGCGATCATTTTGGCGTGAAACCGTTCTACTACTCCGAGCTGGGCGAGCTATTTCTTTTCAGCAATACGTTGGACTGCCTGCGCCAGCATCCTGGAGTTTCCGAGGAATTGAACGACGCGGCGATCGGCGACTTTTTATTGTTTGGATTGAACTGCGACGCCGCCACCACCACTTTCCGCGACATCCGGCGCCTGCCCGCGGCACACGCCATGACCGTCAGCTCCGACGGGCTGCGCATCCAGCGTTACTGGTCCGCGCCCACCGCAGGACGCATCCGCTACCAGCGCGCGGAAGACTACGTGGAACACTTTCAAATCCTGCTGCAAGCGGCCGTGACGGATCGCATGCGTGTGGATCGCGCGGGAATTTTGCTCAGCGGAGGCTTGGATTCGGCGACCGTCGCCACCACCGTGCGCGAGCTGGCCGCCGGCCCCGGCGGAACAACGGATTTGCGCGCCTACACGGTGGTCTATGAGTCCTTGATTCCGGACCAGGATGGCCGCTACGCGCGCGAAGTGGCGGACTTCTTGAATATCCCGCACCAAACGATTCCGATAGACAGACTGCTGCCGTTCGAGCGATGGGACGAGCCGGGAATCGGGTCGCCGGAACCTGTTGACGATCCTTTTTTTGCGGGCCTGTTCGACCAGTTCCGCACGATCGCGGCCGATTGCCGGGTGGTGTTCTCAGGTGAGGGCGCTGACAACCTGATGCACTTTGAGATGTGGCCGTTTGCGCGCGCCCTGATGCGCGAGGGGCAGTGGGCCAGCCTATTACGGGAAAGTTCCCGTTATTTGTCGCTAAGGGCTTCGATCGTTCCCGGGCTAAGGCGTCGCGCACTTGGACTTTTCGGGAAAGACCCTACTGCACCGGTGTATCCGGGCTGGCTGGAACCTGACTTTGCTCGCCGTCTGAACCTGCAGGACCGGTCCAGGGAATGGAGCGAGCTTCCAGCCGAGCGCCCTCACCCGATTCTTCCCAAGGCACACGCATCACTCTCTTTACCGCATTGGTCTTCCATGTTCGAGCTGGAAAATGCAGGAGTGACACGTTGCGCGGTCGAGGTACGGCATCCCTTTTTGGATTTGCGGATCGTGAATTTCATGCTGGCGCTTCCGCCCTTTCCATTATTTTTCCAAAAGCAGCTTTTGCGCGAGGCAGTGGCGGGGCGATTGCCTGAATCCGTGCGTATGCGACGGAAGGCGCCTCTTGCGGGCAGTCCTTTGGTGGAACACTTGCGCAAATCGCGAATGGAGTGGACGGAGCATTTAGACTGGGACGCGGAAATGGACGCGTACGTCAACAAGTCGGCATTGGCGGTGTTTCAAAATGAAACGCACGCGGAGAAAGCTCACTCCGCCCTTCGCCCGCTTTGTCTCAACTTTTGGTTGCAGTCAGCGCGTAAGGTCCGGTATAACTTGCGTGCGGAGGTTCGCAATGCTTAAGCCCGTTAAACGGGACAATAAGAAACCGTATTCATCTCCAATCATAACGGTCTATGGCACAGTCCAGGAACTGACGCAGAAGGTCTCGCTGCGGAGCAATAACGACGGAGGACACTTTCCGCGCGTGAAGACGCACGCTTAGCGGCGCCGTAACCTAAACAAGAGTCAGAAGGAATTCTCAGGCTAGATCCGGCAGCCTTCCCGGCCGATTGGTGTTGGCGGCGAGCGGGGAGAAACTCGAAAGTTCGTTTGACGACTTCTTCTGCGTGCCCGTGGATTTTGGTCTTTGACCGCATTGAATTTCATTTACGCTGTTTTCGGCTTGTCGCTCCATTGCAATCTGCCCATTCCTAACCTGACGACGGTAAATCCCGAGGATGAATCTCCGCCCCTCGCATCGTCGAACGATCATTCTGTGGCAATTCACTTTAACGCTTCACCGCATGGCAACGTCGCCGTTCCGCCCGGACCGGAAGAGCTCAGTTACGACAGCCCCTATAAAGATGAAGCGGGTAACCCGGCGCTGAGAATATGGAAGCTGGCAGGCTCGTCGTATTTGCGGCTTGCCTACTTCGACGGCACGCAATTTTGGCTGGATCGCGAAGGCGCGGAAGTGTGGGCGACCTGGCCCAGTAATTTGACCATCGAGGACACGGCGACCTATCTGCTGGGGCCCGTGCTAGGGATATTGTTGCGGCTGCGGGGCGTCACTTGCCTGCATGCCAGTGCGGTAGCTTTTGGCGATACAGCGGTAGCGTTTGTGGGATCCGAGGGCGCTGGAAAGTCAACGACAGCGGCGGCGCTGGCGCGGCACGGCCACGCGATCTTGTCCGATGACGTGGTCGCGCTGGCCGAGCATAACGGCTCATTCTTTGTTCATCCCGCGTATCCGTATTTGTGCCTGTGGCCGGAGTCCGTGGAATCGCTCTATGGTTCGCCGGATGCGCTGCCGCGGTTCAGCGCCAATTACGAAAAGCGCTTCCTTTCGCTGGGAAAACAGGAATTGCGATTTGCGGAACGAGCCTTGCCGCTGGCTGCGATTTATATTCTGGGCGATCGGCGCGGCGATCCCGCGCCGCTGGTGGAGGAACTAGCGCCGCAGAAAGCGTTCCTCGCGCTGGTGGCCAATACTTTCGCGACAAATACGCTGGATAGCGGGATGCGCGCGAAAGAGTTTGAAATTCTGGCGCGCCTGGCGCCGAGTGTTCCCATCCAGGCACTTTGCGCGCATCAGGACGCCAGCCGGCTGTCGGACCTTTGCAATTTGCTCGATGAGGAAGCGCGAAAGCTAGGCACGCGGTAGTCCGCGGGCGTGTGGAAGGAGTGCCATTGAGCCGCGCGACGTAACGCCGCGGGATAGTAGCTCTTTGAATACCTGTAGTGGAATATCCGGCCATCCTGCGGTTTCTCGCCCTGGAGAGCTGTGCTACCATCCACCTTCAAATGGCGTGTCCGTCCCCCACGATCCGGCGCCTTCGCCATAAACCGTGGGTAATCGCTTGTTCGCAAATTGAGGATTTCCTAAACTGCATCCACTCGACCGCCGCCAGAGCTCCTTTTAGCTCACCAAGATTAATTTCAGAAAACACAAACTGAGGAGAAACTCTATGCAGACGAAATCCCGGCTCGTGAAAATCGCAGTCATGGCTGGCATGCCCTTGGCCGTGCTCGCTTTAGTTTTATTGGCCCACATGCAGCGCCGAGCGCATTCATCGCAAACGAATGCGAGCAATCACATGGCAGCGTCGATGCAACCCGCGACGGCGCTTTCCGCCGCGCAAAAGCAAGATCTGACGCGCGCGTACGGCGCACTGCCGCTCGCGTTCGAAGCCAATCAAGGGCAGACGGCCCCCGCAGTTCGCTATCTGGCGCACGGCCAGGGTTACCAATTGTTCTTGACGAACCAGGAAGCGGTACTTACTTTGCGCGAGCCAACCGACGCCGGCACGAAATCGGCGAAGGGAGCAGCGCTTCTGGCAGCGCGCACGCACCGCAAGCCTCACGTCGCGGGGAGAGCCTCCGCGCTGCGCGTGCGTTTCGATGGAGCCAACTCGGCGGCGGAAATCACCGGAACGAAACAGCTGCCTGGAAAAACGAACTACTTCATCGGCGGCGATCGCACCAAGTGGCACACGGACATTCCTTCTTACGCTGCGGTACGCTACCAGGGAATTTATCCCGGCGTGGACGTGCTCTTCTACGGACGCGAGCAGCGCCTGGAATATGACTTCGTTGTGGCGCCGGGAGCAGATCCCAAGGCCATCGCGCTGGGCATTAGCGGAGCGCGCAAACTGCACATCGATTCGCGGGGCGACCTGGTGATGAGCGTGCCGGGCGGCAATGTCATGCTGCAAAAGCCGCTGATCTATCAGGAAGTAAACGGCGAGCGCCGGGAAATCGCGGGCAATTATGTGATCGGCAGCGATCGCCGGATCCGTTTCGCGGTGGCGGGATACGATCACACGCAGCCGTTGACGATTGATCCGATTCTGGACTACTCGACCTTCATCGGCGGCACCGGTACATTCGGCGACCTGGCCACTGGTGTGGCGCTGGATGCCGCGGGGAACGCCTACCTGGTTGGAGCAACGACCTCGACGGACTTTCCGCAGATGAACCCGGAGCCGGCCACGCCACCAGCTGACATCGCAGCGGACGGCACCGCGTTTGTTGCCGAACTGAATCCGACGGGCACCGCGCTGCTTTATTCGACTTACCTGGGAGGATCGGGAAACGGCAGCGGCGGAGGGGAATTTGGAGAAGGGATTGCGGTGGATACCGCGACCCCTGCCAACGTTTATGTTACGGGCGACACGTTTTCGCCGGACTTTCCGGTGAGCAGCAATGCCTTTATCGGGCAGCCCGGGACAGCAGGAACCGCCAACGGTGGATCGGCCTTCGTGACAAAACTGAATCCGTCGCTCACCGGCGCAGCTCAGCTGATTTATTCCACCTATTTGGGCGGCGACACATTTGATGATGGACACGGCATCGCCGTGGACACAACCGGCAACGTTTACGTGGTCGGAGTGACCGAATCCACGAATTTTCCACCCATGCACCCGCTCGGATTTGCAGCCAATCCGGCCGGAACAGGTTTTCTGACGGAGATTAATCCCAGCGCAACCACCGGACCACTTTCACTGGTGTTCTCTACCTATCTGGGAGGCACCGGGGCGGGGACTTCTACATTGTTCGGCGACAGCGGCGCCGGTGTGGTTGTGGGTGCAAGCAACGAGGTTTACCTCACGGGCACGACCACTTCCACGGATTACCCAGTGCACGGCACGCAGGTGAGCGCCTGCCGCACCACGGGGGTCGCTTTTCTTACGGAAATTAACGTAGCTACACCGGCAGTGACCTATTCCACCTGTCTGGGCGGCACAACGGAAGATGTGGGCAACGCGATTGCACTCGGCTCGGGCAATCTTGTGTATCTGACCGGCCAGGCATTCTCGGCTAACTTCCCCACATTTCCTGTTGGCAATACGATTCCGGCTCCGAGCGGCTTCCCCAACGTGAATGAAAGCGTGGCTTTCGTTTCCGTGATCAACAGCTCGACCGGCGCATTAACGTACTCAACGTTTGTCGGCGGGGGCAACGGCGACGTTGGAAACGCGATCACGGTGGATTCGTCGGGCAATGCCTACGTGACCGGCTTCACCAGTTCCTCGAACTTCCCCATAACTCAGGGCGCATTCCAGACCACGAACGCCAATAGTAACGGCACGATTTTTATTACCGAAGTGAATCCTGCTGGAGCTAATGCGACCGCGCAGCTGGTCTACTCCACGTTTTTGGGTGGCAGCAAGGGCACCGGCAACGCGGCATTCACGGCAGATCAGGGATTGGGCATCGCGCTACAGGGAGGCAACGTCTATGTGGATGGCGAGGCGGGAACCGCCGACTTTCCAACTACCAGCGGTGCCTTCCAAACCACATTCAACGCGATTGCCGGCGAAACCAATGCTTTCGCAGCAGAACTGACGCTGACTCCGACGATCAGCGTGTCACCCACAAGCCTCAACTTTATGACGCAACTCGTTGGCGTTCCTTCCATCGAGCAGTTCGTTACGGTCACGAATAACACCGCAGCGCCCATCGCCTTGACGCTTCCGCCCACGACAACGGGGACGAACGCCGCGGCCTTTGCGGGAATAGCAGATGGCACGTTGCCCTGCACAGCATCACTCGCCGGCGGCGCGTCTTGCACCATCGGAGTGACCTTCACGCCATCAGCCGCGGCAGCCGAAACCGCGACCCTGAACATCTTTGACGGTTCGGACGGCACCGGCCATCCTATGGTCGTGGCGCTCTCCGGCACCGGCTCTGCCACCGCGTCTAACATCACTGTTACGCCAACCAGCCTTACCTTGCCGGGTGCGTTGCTGACGACAACCAGTAACGGCACCGTCTCGATCGGCAACAATGGTAACTTACCGCTCAGCATTTCGTCGATCGCCGCCGCGCCGGGAGTATTTACCTCCAGCACCACGGCTTGCAATGGCGGCGCATTCCCAATTGTTATTGCGCCGGGTGGAGCTGCGTGCGTGGTCACCGTCACGTTCAGCCCCGTTGCGGCTACGCCACCGGGCCCGGTCGCCGGCACACTCACGATCTCGCAAACCGGCGGCAACGTCACCACCGTTCAGCTGTCGGCGCAGGCGTGGGACTTCTCGGTCTCCGCGGCAAATATCACCGTCGCCAAAGGCGCTACCGGATCGTTTCCGGTTCTCGTCACCGGATTGGGCGGATTTACCGGAGCAGTCGCGTTCACTTGCACGCCGGCCATGCTGATTACATCGTGCTCGGTGGCAACCACCAACGCTGCGCCGGCTCCGGGCGCTTCCGCGGCCGGATCCATCACCGCCGCTTCCTTCATCGTGCCGCCGCAATCCTTGAAGGCTCCGCCGTCCGCGTTGCTGCAGCAGGTGCTCTTCATCATGCTGGCGATTGGTCTGCTGTTCATGCTTCCCGAAGCCCGGCGATTCCGCACGCGCCTAGGAATGTTGGGAGCCATGATGGTGTTCGTGCTCGTGGCAGGTTGCAGCGGCGGAGGTGGAGGAGGATCGAAGTCGTCAACCCTGTCGATTACGCCGTCCTCAGGAGGCGTCACTAAGCCAGCGATCACGGTGAACGTAACCATCACACAATAAAAGCCAACTCAATCGCAGTTCAGGCCGCGCGCCCCATCATACAAGGCGCGCGGCCTTTTTTTTGCGCAACGCCTTGGTGCCGGAGGCGCGACTCGCTCCGTGCTGCCGCTTGAGTTCCGACCAATCATTCCTTCCGACGGGATTTTTAAGAGAGTAGGCCGAGAGCGGTTTCAATGCAGGCGCGCGGGTAGAGGTTGAACGTCACCGACCATCCGGGAGTGGAAGCCCGAGCCAAGGGGACCGCGTTCGCGAAATCGCCCTATTCGAGGGCTTTAAAGTTTGCAGTCGGACTAAAACGCCAAAGGTAGTGACCTGACCGGCTTGATTTAGTCCAGCGGGAGTGAGAGAAAATCACTCTAAAGGAGAGCTGGACATGCCGATGAAGAAACACAAGCCGGAGCAAATCG
>Ga0209221_1000648_pt1 | contig 11958 bp, 10 predicted proteins | sample BlaSpr_A8_Ref_O2_FD_187989 | JGI IMG/M metagenome (GOLD analysis project Ga0209221, IMG submission 187989) | Forest soil microbial communities from Thunder Bay, Ontario, Canada - Black Spruce, Ontario site 2_A8_Ref_O2 (SPAdes) (version 2) | ecosystem: Environmental > Terrestrial > Soil > Boreal...
ATGTGGGCAAAGTCTCGCAGCCTACGATGACGGTCTATTCGCCGCAGGGAAAGAACACCGGGGTAGCCATGGTCGTGTTTCCTGGAGGTGGCTACTGGGTTGTATATATGGATCTTGAAGGCACCGAGGTCTGCGATTGGCTCACCTCCAGGGGAATTACATGTGTGCTCTTAAAGTATCGCGTTCCTGGCGAGAATCTGTTTCCACGATCAGGTGCATACCCCAGGTCACCCGCTGCATTAGAGGATGCCCAGCGCACGGTAGGACTGGTGCGCTTCCACGCTGCCCAGTGGGGAATCGATCCCCACAAGATTGGCGTGCTCGGGTTTTCCGCGGGCGGTCATCTCGTCGCGGCAGTGAGCACGCACTTCAAGCGGCGTTTATACCGCGCTGTCGATGCCGCCGATAAAGAAAGCTGCCGTCCGGATTTCGGCGTGGCTCTTTATCCCGGACACATGCTGGAGAATACCCCGCAGAAGGATGACTGGAAAGAGTTCGCCCTGAATCCCTATGTCCCGGTCACGCCTGAAACCCCGCCGATGTTTTTGCTCCAGGCCGAGGATGACCCGATCGACACCGTGAAGAACTCACTGGTTTACTATGCTGCGCTAAGGGAAGCTAAGGTTCCCGTCGAAATGCATTTGTACGCTCACGGCGGCCACGGTTTCGGACTGCGGCGCACGGAATTTCCAATAACAGCGTGGCCCCCACTGGTGGAAACCTGGCTTCACACCATCCATATGATTCCCGAGTGAAGTCGTGGGCACAACCGCAACATCAGGCTGCCTCACCCTTCGCCTTCGAAGGGTGGTATGTGTGCTGCCTAAGTTCACCTTGTTGCAAAGCTGGCGGGAGGCGAGGATAACGACTTCATCTTCATCGCGATTTATTTCAATCAGAAATCAGCAGCGGGATTTAGCGCGCGCAGGCTGCCTTTAGTCGCCGGAACTGGCGAGCAGGTGGGAGTATTGCTCGGTCAGGAATTTGATTCTGGCTTTGAATTCTTCCCGGTCTTCTTTCATCACCGCTCGCAAGAGCCCCATCAATTCTTCTGTTTTCTCGGGATTAGTTTCGCGGGAAAGGTCGCGGCAGATCGCGCGAATAAAATTGACGTCGTACAAAAGACCCCCAGAATGCAAAACCATTTTCTTACAAGCAACCGCAGGATCAAATACAGGGTTTCCTGTATGTGCCTTAACGCACGCAGTATCTCCACGAACGCACTTTTGTCATTTCGGCACCCCAAGCGTAGCGAGGCAGGAGAGCCTGCCTGAGAGAAGCCAAAGGAATCTGCCTTCATTTGCGTGCTAAGCGGCAATACGTTAACGTGGTACGTCTTTGCTGGCAAGCGCGTTCCACCTGCCTATGAATGGTCGCATCTTCTTTTGGTCGCTCACCTCCGCGCTCGCCGGATTTCTCTTCGGTTTCGACACGGTAGTTATTTCCGGCGCGGAAAAGACTATCCAAACACTGTGGGCGCTGAGTCCCAGCCTGCATGGCATTGCCATGGCCTCGGCGCTTTACGGCACCGTGGTGGGCGCTCTGCTCGGAGGATGGCCCGCCGATCGCTTCGGACGCAAAGCCACCCTGCTTTGGATTGGCATTCTTTATCTTGTGGGAGCGGGGGGCTCGGCCGTGGCGCCGAACGTCACCGTTTTCATCCTGGCGCGCATCATCGGCGGGTTGGGCATCGGAATCTCAACCGTCGTAGCGCCCATGTACATTTCGGAGATCGCCCCGCCCAAGCATCGCGGGCTGCTTGCGGGCATGTTTCAATTCAACATTGTTTTTGGCATCCTGATCGCTTACGTATCGAATGCTCTTTTGGCGGGCATCGGCGCGGATGCGTGGCGCTGGATGCTGGGCGTGGCCGCGTTTCCCTCACTGATTTACACCCTCTTATGCTTCAGCCTTCCTGAAAGCCCGCGATGGCTGCTGAGTCATAAGGGCAACCGCAACGCCGCCCTCGATGTGCTGCAACGCATCGAACCCAAGGCTCAAAAGGCACAAATCGTGGCCGTGGCCGATGAAATTACCGCCGCAGCCGCAGCGGAGCAGAACTCATCCTCCGGACATTTCTGGACGAAGCGTCTTCGCAAACCAATCCTGCTCGCCATCCTGATTGCCTTCTTTAATCAGATGTCCGGCATCAATGCGATTTTGTATTTCGCGCCCCGGATATTCGAAATGACGGGCCTGGCCGCGAAAGCCGCACTGCTGCAATCGATCGGCATCGGCATCACCAATCTGATTTTCACTTTTGTCGGGCTCTGGCTCATCGACCGTCTCGGCCGCCGCACTCTTCTTTATATAGGCTCCGTCGGCTACATCACTTCCCTGGGCCTCACCGCCTGGGCTTTCTTTACCGGCCACTATCTGATCGTTCCGGCGTGCATCTTCGCCTTCATCGCCGCCCACGCAGTCGGCCAGGGCGCGGTGATCTGGGTTTTCATCTCCGAAATATTTCCCAACCGCCATCGTGCGGAAGGTCAGAGCCTCGGTTCCGGCACACATTGGATCTTTGCCGCTCTCCTCACCACTTTCTTCCCGAAGATGGTCTCCGCCTTCCCGGTCGGCTACGTGTTCGCGTTTTTCGCCGGCATGATGGCGCTCCAGCTTCTTTGGGTAATGACCATGGTGCCGGAGACCAAAGGCGCGTCGCTCGAGCAAATTCAGAGACAACTCGCGATTGAATAATTATGATCGACGAATAATGATCGAGTAATAGTAATAAATGAGCGGCCCAGAGCAATCGACAAATCGTCCCTCAGTCTGCAATCGTGTATTTTCAGCACTTTATGTGTGCCTCAGTCTGCCAGAGTTGCCTCATTCTGCCGTAATTTCGGCTCGCCAGGATGCAACTTCGGATACAAACATGAATCGAAAAAGCACTGGATAGCTCAATGGCAAAAGACATCATTCGAACGCCTAACGCCCCGACTGCGCCACCAACATACAGCCAAGCGGTACGGGCAGCGGGCCTTGTCTTCGTCTCAGGCACGGGGCCGCACGACCCTGTGACCGGGAAGATTGCCGGGGAAACGATTCAAGAGCAGACCAGACAATGCTTGAAGAATGTGTCTGCCATTCTCGAAGCGGCAGGAACTTCCCTCGAACGTGTGGTGAGTGCCACTGTCATCGTTCTCGAAGAATCAGATTTCGCCGGGATGAATGAAGAGTGGGTCAAATGGTTCTCAGCAAACCCACCCGCACGGCAAGGTGCGAAACTTCCGGTTAGAATTCCCGGCATGAAAGTGTCTATTGCTGTCATTGCCGAGGCGTAGCCTTACCGCAGGATCGAAAGCACTATCCTCACCGCCCAGTCCAATCACGGCGACGACGAAGATTCGCCCGAGCCAAAACAGCCGAAAGCCGCATTGCGATATGCCCTCTCGCTCAAACCCTTGAACGCATTCCAATGTCAGGGATTGCTTTCGGACAACCACACCGGTGCGCCGATTTATAATCTTCCGATGTGCGGACGCTACCGATTGTCCCGGCGAAAGCGGATCGTCGAGGAATACTTCGAGACGGCATCTGATGAAGCCGAGTGGAATCCCCGCTACAACATCGCACCCACCCAGCCCGTCCCCGTCATCCGGCAGCACCCAAAGGAACCCCGGCGGGAGTTGTCATTGATGCGTTGGGGGCTCATCCCTTCGTGGGCAAAGGATATGTCGGGTGCGGCGATGATGATTAACGCCAGATCGGAGACAGCGGCGACCAAGCCAGCATTCCGTGATCCCTTGGCGAACCGTCGATGCCTCATCCCGGCGGACGGATTTTACGAGTGGCAGCGTGCGGGCAAAGCGAAACAGCCGTACTGCTTTGAGGTCAATGACGGGGCATTGTTCGCATTCGCAGGGCTATGGGATCGCTGGAAAGACCCGAATGAGCAGTGGATCAAGTCGTGCTCGATCCTGACCACGACTCCGAATGCTGTGACCTCGTCCGTCCATGATCGAATGCCTGTCATCCTCGATCCAGACTGTTATGATCTGTGGCTCGATCCGGGAATGCACGACATGAGAGCAGTGTCCGACATGCTCAAGCCATATGACGCCCGGATGATGCGGTGCTATCCCGTCAGCAGTCGGGTCAATTCCGTTGCGAATGATGACGCAGAGTGTTCGACGCCCACGCAGGTCACTCCAGCCCAGACACAGACAACTCTTTTCTGACCATACGAGAAGGCGACGGTGTGAGAGCCGTCGCTCGGGAATGCAACCGAACTGCAGACGCAACAGGTCGAACAAAGCATGCCACTCAGCAGAAACAGATGGAACAGCGCCAGGCGCCGCGCCAGACTGCACCAAAGCCGGAGAGCCCTCCTGCGGAAAAGCCGCGTTGATTGCGACGCTAGCCGCGGGCAGGCCGCATAGCGGCAGTCTTCGTGAAATCAAGTAACCAAACAGGGTTGGCAGAGTGTGTCGCATCGCTGCCAACCCGTTTTTGTTTCGAAGAAAACAGCGTTGATTGCCGCTGCCTCCCATCGATTTGTCCGCATCCTGAACCGATCCCGATGCGCAGCGTCAAAAGAAAGATTTCCGGTTGACACCCCTCCCCGTTGTTTTATAATAATTCTCATCCGATAATCATGCGTCTCTCCCATGAACAGTTCCGCGAACTGGCCTCGAAGCACGGTTTGGCGGTTACACACCAGCGTCAAGTCGTCTATGAGGCGGTCGTCGCTTCCCACGGACACTATTCTCCGGAGGACATTTACGCCGCGGTGCGGCGCAGCATTCCATCTATTTCTCTCGCCACGGTCTATAACAATCTGCGGCTTTTCATCGAGTGCGGGTTGCTGCGCGAGGTTTCACCCCACGCTTCCACCTTGCGGGTGGATGGCAATCTTGAACCGCATCACCACCTGGTCTGCTCGCGCTGCAAAAAAGTGCAGGATGTGGAGGCTGACCTTGTTGATTTCAAAAAGTTGTCTCCGAAAGTTCTTGATGGATTTGACCTGACGCATCCCGTGGTCGAGGTTTTCGGCCTCTGCCGCCGGTGCAGCGCCAAAAAATAGTTCTTCATGCAATATCCAGTCATCATTCGAAGGGGAAAAACATATGGAAAATACACTCGCGACTTCCTCCGGAAGCGTCTCTCCCGAAACTAAAAACAAAAGCACATTACCTGAATCCAAGTGCCCGTTTAATCACGGTGCTTCCGCACCCACGAACCGCGATTGGTGGCCGAGCCAGGTGAGCTTGAAAGCCTTGCACCAGCACTCCCCGCTGTCCGATCCCATGGGTGAGAAATTCGATTACGCGGAAGAGTTCAAGACGCTTGACCTGAATGCTGTAATTAAAGATCTGCATGCCTTAATGACGGATTCGCAGGAGTGGTGGCCAGCCGACTTTGGCCACTACGGTCCTCTCTTCATTCGCATGGCATGGCACAGCGCCGGCACCTACCGCATCGGCGACGGCCGCGGCGGAGCTGGAGCCGGGCAGCAGCGCTTCGCGCCGCTCAACAGCTGGCCCGACAACGTGAACCTCGACAAGGCACGCCGGCTTCTCTGGCCGATCAAGCAGAAGTATGGCCGGAAAATTTCCTGGGCCGACCTCATGATTCTCACCGGCAACGTTGCCCTCGAATCGATGGGCTTCAAGACATTCGGTTTTGCCGGCGGCCGCGCCGATGTGTGGGAGCCCGAAGAAGTGAACTGGGGCCCTGAGGGTACATGGCTCGCCGACGAGCGTTACAGCGGCGATCGCGATCTTCAAGGTCCTCTCGGCGCTGTACAGATGGGCCTGATCTACGTGAATCCCGAAGGCCCCAACGGCAAGCCGGACCCAATCGCCTCGGCCCGCGATATCCGGGAAACTTTTGCCCGCATGGCCATGAATGACGAGGAAACAGTCGCGCTCATTGCCGGCGGACATACCTTCGGCAAGACACACGGCGCCGGCGTTCCCGCTCAATATGTCGGGAACGAGCCGGAAGGCGCCAACATCGAGGATCAAGGCTTCGGATGGAAGAATAAACTTGGCAAAGGTCACGGTGCTGACACCATCGGCAGTGGCCTGGAAGTCATTTGGACCGCGACGCCGACCAAGTGGAGCAACAACTTTTTCGACAATCTCTTCAAATACGATTGGGAGCTAACCAAGAGTCCCGCTGGCGCGCATCAGTGGACGCCGAAAAATGGTTCCGGCAACGGCACCGTACCCGATGCCCACGATCCTGCAAAGCGCCACGCGCCATCCATGCTGACGACGGACCTCGCCTTGCGCTTCGATCCCGCTTACGAAAAAATCTCGCGGCGCTTCTTCGAGCATCCCGATCAGTTTGCCGACGCCTTTGCGCGGGCCTGGTTCAAGCTGACACACCGCGATATGGGCCCGATCCAACGTTATCTCGGCCCGCTCGTTCCCAAAGAAACTCTGCCCTGGCAAGATCCTATCCCCGCGGTGAATCATGCCCTGATCGGCGAGCAGGATGCTGCCGCTTTGAAGGCGAAGATCCTTGCCTCGGGTCTTTCGGTTTCGCAGCTGGTTTCCACGGCCTGGGCGTCTGCATCCACCTTCCGCGGCTCCGACAAGCGCGGCGGAGCCAACGGCGCGCGGGTTCGCCTCGCGCCGCAAAAGGACTGGGAAGTCAACCAACCAGCCGAACTGGCCAAGGTGCTGCAAAAACTCGAAGCCATTCAAAAAGAGTTCAACAGCGCCCAGACCAACGGCAGCAAGGGAAAGAAGATCTCGCTAGCAGACCTGATCGTTCTCGCCGGCGATGCGGCCATCGAGAAAGCCGCGAAAGCTGCCGGGCACGAGGTGAAAATTCCCTTCACCCCGGGGCGCATGGACGCAGCGCAGGAGCATACCGACGTCGATTCCTTCGCGCCACTCGAACCGAGAGCCGATGGCTTCCGCAACTATCACCGTGGCAAGCAGCGCCTCTCGGCGGAGGAGCTGCTGGTCGATCGCGCGCAATTGTTGAACCTGACCGCTCCTGAGTTGACGGTCTTGGTTGGCGGCCTGCGTGTGCTCGGTGCAAATTCCGCGAAGTCGACTCACGGCGTCTTCACCAAACAGCCTGAAACGCTGACCAACGATTTCTTCGTCAACCTGCTCGACATGCACACCCAATGGCAGCCTTCCACTTCAGTCGAAGGCGTTTACGAAGGCCGCGACCGCAAGACCAACCAGGTCAAGTGGACCGCAACCCGCGTCGACCTGATCTTCGGTTCGCATTCGCAGCTGCGTGCTCTGGCGGAAGTCTATGCCAGCGCCGACGCCAGGGAGAAGTTTGTGAAAGACTTCGCCGCGGCGTGGACCAAGGTCATGAACCTTGATCGCTACGACGTTGCCTAAAATCAGTGAAAGATAAACTCATGGGGCGCAGTATGCGCCCCATGAATTAGCTCGCTCTTTAAAAGTTCGCGTGACCCAGGTGTTCTGCAACAATTCCAAGGTCTTCTGCCTTCGCGCAGCATGGCTGGAATGCATGGTGCGGAAGCTCAGAAAATGCTTTTATCGTCGATTGAGCAATGTGCGGACCTCGGCGAAAGGTGCTGGCCAACATTCGCCGCGGGCAAATTGATTGTCGGATGCGTAGGTACGACGTCTGCCACCGTCTTGCCCTGGTCTTCGTCTACCGGCGTTGCCAGAAAGGCGTGGACGATATTTCCCGCGTAGGGCCCGGCCATCTCCACCGCCATACCGGCGATTTGCCCGCTGTCATTGATGTTGCTAGCCGAGATTACGAAGAGGTGGGCACTTGCCGGAAATAGAGTGTTAAGGTCGGTCGTCTTGCCGTTCTGCCAAATGAGGCCGCGGGACCAGCTGACGCTGGAGCTGGAGTTGGGCGCGAAGGAGCTTCCCACCGCCTGGCCCCGGTTGTTGATACTGGTGGCAAAAGAGGAAACATCTCCCGGCAGAAGGGGACCGAGGCTTGTGACTATATTGTTCTGCCAAATAACGGCCAAGGCTACCCCGTCAGAGTTGACGGCTTGCCCAACAATCTGGTTGTGGTCGTTAATGGCGAAGGCTATGGCGCCCGGATTGTCGAAGTCCGGAAGCGGGTTGGCAGTGTTGTTTTCCCACAGTACGGGGGAATTCGCTGTGGTGCAGGTTCCCGAGTAACCTACGGCCTGGCCTCGATTGTTGATGCCGTATGCGACCCCGTCTGGATCGCTACCGATGGTAGGAAGGGCTTGGGCTTCGTATTTGTCTTTGCCTTTGTCTTTGGACCACAACACCGGCAGGTCAACTCGATTATTAGTCGTGCCAGCCGGGCAGGTGGAGTCCACGGCACCATTTTCCGCATATCCTACGACTTGTCCGCTGTTGTTGATGGCGCTGGCCTGCCCGTTATTCCCGCCCACCGTTGGCAGACCGCGCATGACGCCGTTTTGCCAAAGAAAGGGAAGACACGTAAGGTGTGTGCGGAAACCGCAAATGTCTTCGCCATTCGGATCTAAAACAGATGTTTCGGACATACCGACAGCTTCCCCGGGGTCGTTGATTCCGTTCCAATTGATCGAGCTGTTCTTTCCTCCCAGCGTGCCGAGTGGGATGTTGAGGTCGCCGATGCTGATCCGGTCTGTGCCCGATACGAGGTTGGCGGAAAGGGAGGCGCTGAAGGGATCCAGGAGCTGCTCCATATTCAGCGTCCAGCCGTAATTATTGAGGCCCATGGCCATGCCGAGGTTGTCAGGGTGCTGAACGCCCAAATCCTGAACCTTGTAGCTCGCCTGCGCGACCGCATTGCTGAAGCAAGCCAGAACAATCGTCATAACCGCCGGTATCCATAAATTCCGCAAATGTTTAAGCGTGTTCATATCTCGTCTTTTCCTCCCGTAAGTCGTGGTGCCGTGATGGCTGGCGATTTATGTCAGACACAATTCGGCGCTCGGGCAGTGAGTACGCAATTGAGAGCGGAATCGGCTCACAACCCGCAAGCTCCTGCTGAGTCAGAACTGAGGGAGCATGTGGTGTTCCACGTTTACAACGATTACGTGGGACTACAGGCCCAACATTTCAAAGTTCGAAAACAAGTGGCGGACTAACAAACCGCCGGGACGATCCCAAACGACCTGGAGTTACCATTCCTCCGGCTTTTCATACAAACTGGCGGGAGGGGTACAGAAATCGAGAGGCCGCTCAATTGTGATGGATTTCCAGTTGACTAACATCCATACTGGTTGGTATGTTACACAATCATTGATGGAGGCTAGCCTAACAATCGCCGCGGGGGTAATACTGCGAGTTATGATTCGCCGGGTTCCGCCTACGCAATTAAATACAGCGGCGATGGATTTTTATATTGTTGAGCGCATCATAGAACTCTACTTGATGCTCTGATAGTTACCATATACTGGTTGGTATGTTGGCAGCACGCAAGAATCCGAGACGTAGAACCGCCAGACTGCGCGATCCTGAGCGCACACGGGAACGCTTGCTGCAAGCGGCTTTCCGCCAGGTTTACAGATACGGCTTCCAGAGTGCCGGGATCGATACAATTCTGGCCGCTACTAACGTCACCAAAGGAGCGCTCTACCACCATTTTGACAGCAAGGAAGCTCTGGGCCTTGCCATTATCGAAGAGATCGTCGCCACATTCCCCCGTGACAGGTGGCTACTTCCTCTGCAACGGAGCAAGGACAAGGATCCTGTCGATGCTTTGATCGGCATTGTACGGGCGATCCCGGCTCGGCCAAAAGATTTAAGGGGCGGCTGTCCTCTGGTCAATTTGGCGCAGGAGATGTCTCAGCTCGACGAACAATTCCGCAAGCGATTGGAGAGAATCTTCCATGCCTGGCAAGAGGGCATCGCCACGGCTTTGCGGAGGGGGCAGCATGAGGGAACAGTCCGCCGCGACTTGGTTCCGGAGGAGACTGCGAGCTTTCTGATCGCGATGGTCGAAGGCTACGAAGTGTTAACAAAGAACGCTCAAGATGCGCGGGTGTGGAATATGGGAATCAGAAATATCGTTGATTGGCTACAATCCCTGCGACCGCCGGGCAACCGCAAGCGAGCCTGATGGCATCAGTTGCAACAACCGGCCCAATACCGGTACATACCAACCGGTTCGTATGCTCTGAGTCAGCATTTGCGATCGGACGAAGCAGCTTTCAAACTACGTCATGAAAAGGAGAACGCACTATGACACTAACACTGACAAAGATCGCTGCGTCGCGCCGGAATCTCCTCGCAGCCGGAGCCTGCGCGCTGATTGGCGCCGTGACTCTGCCGCGACCGACAAGTGCCACCGCCTTCGGGGAGCAAAACTTATTGAACGAGGAGATTATCCGTAAGTGGTACGCGACGTGGGAAAGGAAGGACCTGGGCACCTTCGATGCCCTGCTCGCCGACGACTTCACCTTCACGAGCGCGGCCGGCGACGACCACATCAGCAAGAGTGCGTTCAAAACGCAATGCTGGGACACGCAGGTTGAGTTCATTCAACATTTTGACCTGGAGCGGATCACCACCGGCACGGACGATGCTTTTGTGAAATATCTTTGCCACACCAGGAATGGTAAATCGTTCCGGAACGTGGAGTATCTCCGACTCAAAAACGGAAGGTTGCGATCCATTGAGTGTTATTTCGGCGCGCAGTCCAGCTTTCCTTCAGCCGTGAGCACTGGGCAGAAGTAGGACCATTTCATCTGGAAGCAGCACACTCGTCATTCTCACTTCGGGTAGCAGGAAGTCGAAACCAGAGAGCCAGGGATTCCATCATGAGCGCCCACGAAATGCAGGATCAGAAGCCCGTTGCACGTGAGATGTTGGTTCAACAAGCTGCTTACACTAACGCGGACGCTTCGGCTACGCGACCTAGGGGATCTGGGATTTGCTCCACCGAGAGCAGACGGGGTTACACTCTTGCATCGACAGCGGACGAGTTCTGCGAAGCTGCCGATACATCGTTGCTTCCGGTAATGGGAGTTGATGCTGAAGACTTCATGCGAGTCTGGCGGCAGTTGGAGGTTATAGCAAAACGACGGGCGCCACGAATCGCTTTCAAGGCAAAGGGCAGCATCCTTATTTTGGATTTGGCTGACATACTGGCGGTGCAGGCCGAAGGTAATTACGTTTCGTTACGACACCGGACCAATCTTTATTTGGTGCACGAGTCCCTCTCGTCCATGGCAGAGAAGCTCAAACCCTACGGTTTTATTCGCATCCACCGCTCAGTCATCGTGAATATCTCGGCCGTGGAGGAGATTCAGTCCTTAGCGACGGGGGAGTACAGCCTGCGCGTAAACGGTGGAAAGAAATACTTGGTAACGCGTACCTATAAACACAACCTTAGAGATGTAGCGCAACTGTGGGTAGGCTCAGAGCGGCTTTGCGGCTAACCGGGGTCTGGGTGCATCAGGTCGAGGGGAGGGGGGTCCTATTTTCCCCACGCCAATGAGCTTTCGGGACGGTTGCCAGCCGCGCCGGTCCAAAATTTATTTTGGGTGTGAATTCCACAACCGCGAGACGAGGCTCACCGAGCGTTCCGCCGGCAATGGCTATTGCGTTTCGCGCTTGCGCAGGTAGTCGATGAACATCTGCTCGACCGGCTTGTCGTAGGTCTTGAGCACGTGGCGGACGGTGTGCCCGCTCACCAGATGGCAGACTTCTTCGGAGAGATTTTTGGCGTGGTCGCCGGCGCGCTCCAGCGATTGGGTCATGAAGATAATCTGGAGGCTGGCCTGGCGCGCGATATTTTCCGGGTTCTCGATGTGGCGCAGGAAGATGAGATTGCGCAGGCGGTCGATCTCGGAATCGGAGCGCAGAACGTCCACGGCTTTGCCCACATCGCGAGTGGAGAACGCATCGCCCACATCGGCAAGCATTTTCTCGAGAATCGTCGCCATGTGCGTGAGGTCGCGAGTATCTTCGGAGTCGATTCGTCCCGCCGCGGCTTGCGCGCTGTTGGCGAAGCTGAGCAGCAGGTCGCCAATGCGCTCCAGGCTGATCATGAACTTCATGCAGGCCAGCAGTTCGCGCGCCTCGGCAG
>Ga0209221_1000650_pt1 | contig 11830 bp, 9 predicted proteins | sample BlaSpr_A8_Ref_O2_FD_187989 | JGI IMG/M metagenome (GOLD analysis project Ga0209221, IMG submission 187989) | Forest soil microbial communities from Thunder Bay, Ontario, Canada - Black Spruce, Ontario site 2_A8_Ref_O2 (SPAdes) (version 2) | ecosystem: Environmental > Terrestrial > Soil > Boreal...
GGCCCGAAAAATTCCTGCTTGTAGGCGGGATTGTCGGAGGTGATGTTCGTCAAAATCGTGGGTTCGAGGAAGGCTCCCACGTTCCCGGAGCGGTGGCCACCAAGCGCAATTTGCGCTCCGTGGCTTGTGGCCTCTTGAATCTGTCGCAGGATGAGTTGCAGAGCTGCATCGGAAGAGAGTGGCCCCAAGGTTACCGTTTCATCGAGCGGGTCTCCGAGCTTCAGCTTCTTGGCTGCAGCGATGAATCGGGGCAGGAATTTGTCCCACGTCGATTTGACTACGATGAATCTCTTCGCGCCGATGCACGTCTGCCCGTTGTTGCCAAATCGGCCCAGTATCGCCATTTCTACGGTATGGTCCAGATCAGCATCGTCTAACACAACGAACGCATCACTGCCGCCGAGTTCCATTGTCGATTTCTTCAGGTTTTTCCCTGCTCGCGATGCCAGGGCCTCGCCCGCGCGCTCGGATCCGGTGAGAGCGATACCCTTCACCCGCGGGTCATCGATCAGCGCTCCAGCTTGATCATTGGTCAGGAAGAGATTGGTGTAGACGCCTTCCGGCACGCCAGCCTGCCGAAGAACCTGTTCAAAGGCGAGTGCGCATTGCGGAATGCCAGGCGCGTGCTTGAGAAGCATCACATTGCCGGACATCAGATGGGGACCGACAAAGCGGGCCAGCTGATAATACGGATAGTTCCAGGGCTGAATGCTGAGCAGGACGCCGAAGGGTGAATATTCCAGGCGAGCGTCACCGCTGCTAGAGTCGAGCGCCTTTGGTGCGAGGAACCCCTCGGCCTTGTCCGCGAAGTACTGGATGATGGAAGCGCTCAGTTCCACTTCACCCCGGCTCTCCGCGATTCTCTTTCCCATTTCCAATGTGGCGAGGCGCGCGAGTTCTTCTTTCTTTTCCAGAAGAAGCTGAGCGGACTTGCCAATGATCTTCGAGCGCTCTTTGAACGGACGCGCGGACCAGGCTCGAAATGCTTTGTCCGCGGTCGCCAACGCACTCCACATCTGCTCATCGGTGTGCTCAGGAAAGGTTTTGAGTACTTCTCCGGTTGCCGGGTTGACGCTTCGGTAAGGCACGGTTGGCTCCTTGTGTATCTCTGCCACAACGAATGTGCAAGCATCGTGCCAAGTAGTGATCTGCCAACAAGATTGGTAAATGACTGAGATTGAGGGGAAAGAAAATAACCGGGGACGAACGGTTCTATCATCCACCGATGAAAGTCCCGTCAGTGTCATTAACGCGTCAATATTATTGAGCACAAAATTGACAAGGCCTTCGGCATCCGGCTAAGTCACAAGCGCACAAGCGAAGGAGCGGGCCTTCCTGCCAGCACTGCATCGATGTTGTCCAGCGCCAGCATGCCTATCGCCGTTCGCGTCTCGATTGTGGCGGCACCGATGTGGGGCATTAGGAATGCGTTTTTCAGCGATAGATATTCCCGATTCGGCTTCGGTTCTCCCTCGTACGTATCCAGGCCGACCGCTGCGACTTGGCCACTCTTGAGGGCAGCAATCAAATCCTCATCGACCACCATGCCACCTCTGGCGGCGTTGACAACGACTGCGCCGCGCGGCAAGCACGCAATTGCTTTCGCGTCGAGGAAGTGATGAGTTTGTTTGGTTTCGGGTGCGTTTAAGCTCAGAAATGGGCTGACTTTGAGTAAATCGTAGGGGTTATCGTGGAATATCGCGTCTCCTGCAAGTTCTGTTGGCAAGCGATGCGGATCATGGCAGTGGATCTTCATCCCAAAACTGCGAGCGCATTGTGCAACTGCCTGTCCGATGCGCCCCATGCCGTAAATTCCAAGAATCTTTCCTGTAAGTTGCCAGCCCAAGAGCAACGTCAGGTCCAATGGATTCCAGTTTCCACTGTGGATCACGTGCAGGGCCTCATACGCTCGTCGCGATGCGCCTAACAACAACAGCAGAGTGAGGTCTGCTACCGCATCTGTAGATATCGCGGGGATATTGGTAATCGCAATTTTTCGTGCCACGGCAGCGCTCAAGTCGATGTGATCATAGCCAGCAGAGTGAGTGGCGATGACTTTGACGGAGAAAGCGACGCGTGCAAAGAAATCGGTGTCCAGTCTGTCTACCGGAGTGACCAACATCGCATCCGCCCCGTCGGCGGCCGAGAGCAGTTCCCCCGGGCGTGAAGCGAGCACCGTCTTGCTTGCGGCGCAGCTCGAACTCCTGCTTAAGTCGCGCTTCCACCGCATCGACGAAATAGGCGGTTACCGCCAGAACGGGTTTGTGCATGGAACTACTTCCTCTTTCCGCTGGTCGCGCATCGGCACCGATTGCATCAGCAAGGTGCTTGACCGCACGGTGAGTTGAAGATCCACTTCGGCGAACTGCGAGGAGAACGTGCAAGATTCGTGCCATTCATTCTTTCCGCTGAGGGGATCGATAAAGTTATTCCCATCGTCTTGGTAACGGGATTTCAGAGGGCTTCGGGCGACCGGTTCACAGTCGAAGCTTTGGCGCGTCAGTAACGCGTCAAAAGCCTTATTGGCCACAGGAAACTGAACTGCCCAAGACCCAAATTGTCCCCACGACCGAAAAATCGCCTTGCAGATTACTGAATATGGTTTGCAATGCGCGTTGACGCCGGCTTTCATGACACGATCTACCTTTGGCCGGTGACGTGCATTCTGTTTGTCATGCGACGCGAATCGACTTGTGAAGTGGAAACCCGAACCGGCACCAGTGATCGCTGCCTGAGTGTGTCCGATCACCAGAGTGCAGTTCTCGAGATGAAAGAAGTTCTGTCACGCCGCTTGCCATCTTTTTATTGGTGTGCTTTGCGACTTTTAGGCAACGCGGCTGACGCGGAGGACGCAGTGCAGGAAGCTCTGTTGGCCGCTTACCAACATATCGACCAATTCAAGGGACAATCGCAGATGACTACCTGGCTGACCACGATTGTCCGCAACTGTGCACTCATGCAATTGCGGAAGCGGCAATCCCAGATTCATCTGCATTTGGATGAGCATATCGGCGGGGAAAAAAATTACTTCGTCTGGGAAAAACTTGCGGATGGACGGCCCAGTCCGGAAGATGAGTTTCGGCGCGCCGAGCTGACCGCACGATTGCGCAGATACACGGCACTGCTGTCGCCGACGTTGCGAAAAACATTTGAGCTGCGTGTGATGCGCGGTCTCTCGGTTTGTGAAACAGCCCAACTCTTGGGAGTGCCACACGGAACGGTCAAGGCTAGGCTGGCACGAGCACGAAAAAATATAGCGCGGCACATCGGCTCCGGGCCCGTCCTGAGATCGCGTTGGCTCGAGCGGTCACACCAATTCAGCATGGAATAAAACGCGCTTTTCCAAACAACGCCGGACGCACGTCTTGGCAAGATGCGGGTTGCTCTCCAGATTGACATCGTCTGGGAGACTTGGAAATGATATTGCCAAGTGTAAGATTGTCTTACCTTGCAGGCCAAGGTAATCGATCCCGAAATTCACCGAGCTTGGCTAGCGGTGAAGGCGCGGTGAATAACGAACGCTCACAACCATCTTGGCTCCCTGGTACTCCAAAACAAAGTGAATGCTCCCATTTTCCCGCGATGCAGTGGAATTCTTCTTCATGTCACCTCGTTGCCTGGAGGGTTTGGCATTGGGGATCTTGGCAGACCGGCTTACGAGTTTGTCGATTTTCTGGCGGAGGCCAGGCACAAGATCTGGCAGATGCTTCCGTTGGGGCCAACGGGATATGGAGACTCTCCCTACCAGTTGTTTTCTGCGTTCGCGGGCAACCCCTTGCTCATTGACGTAGAGGCGCTTCGGGAGCAGGGATTATTGTCTGCTGAAGAACTGTCTGAGGTTGCGCGGCTACCGGAAAATTATGTTGATTACGGGCGTGTGATTGATGTTAAGCAGCGTTTATTAGGAAAAGCGGCTACGGCATTTCTTGCCGATTGTGGTTCGGCGCAACGCCAATCTTTCGAAAACTTTTGCCAGGACCATACCGACTGGCTGGATGACTATGCGTTGTTCATGGCTTGCAAATCGGAATACAAGAATGTGGTGTGGTCCGAGTGGGACAGCGGAATTCGCAAGAGGGAAGTAGGTGCGCTCGAAGAATGGCGCCGCAAGCTTGCATTACCGATTGCAGTTTGTAAGTTTGCACAGTTCGAATTTTTCCGTCAGTGGCAGGCACTGAAAGCGCATGCTCATAACCTTGGAATCCGAATCATGGGTGATGTTCCGATTTATGTAGCCCATGACAGCGCCGACGTGTGGTCGCATCCCGAATTGTTTCGACTGGATGAGAACTCCAAGCCAACCGCGGTAGCCGGCGTTCCTCCGGATTATTTCAGCGCCACCGGCCAGCTTTGGGGAAATCCGCTTTACCGATGGGATGTATCGGTGGCGTCCGGCTATCGATGGTGGATTGAGCGGTTTCGCGCGTCGCTCGCGATGTTTGACATGGTTCGACTCGATCACTTCCGCGGTTTCGAAGCTTTCTGGGAAGTTCCCGCGGACGCATTAACGGCAGAAGGCGGGAAGTGGGTGAAAGGCCCGGGGGAGGAGTTGTTTCTGGCGACGCAGAGAGAACTGAAGGAATTGCCCTTTGTCGCCGAAAACCTGGGAGTGATTACGCCTGAGGTCGAGGCGCTGCGAAAAAAGTTCGGCTTCCCCGGCATGAGTTTGCTGCAGTTTGCCTTCGGAAACGATCCGCAGGGACCGAGCTTCAGGCCGCACAACTATTCGCGTGAACTTGTAGCCTATACCGGCGGACACGACAACGACACGACCGTCGGATGGTGGACAAGCTCAGGAGTTGGGGAGAGCACTCGATCCGCCGACGACATTCGCAAAGAGCGCGAGTTTACACGCGCATATTTAGGATTTAAAGACGAACCGGTGAATTGGGTATTCATCCGCGCTGTACTCGCCTCGGTTGCGGACATTGCCATTATTCCGCTGCAGGATGTACTGGGACTTGGGAGCGGAGCGCGAATGAATCTGCCCGGTACGGTCAGCGGGAATTGGAAATGGCGATTCCGCGGCGACGCGCTGACGAAAGACATTGCTGCTAGATTGCAGCAGTTGAACTCTCTTTACGATCGCTAATATGAAGATCGCGACGAAGATCGGCAATCCTCAGCAATCCCCGTCATGCTTATCTTAGAGCGGCGAGAGTTCGTCCTCGTTCTCTTCTTTTCCGGTGCGGAGGAATCTTCGCTCCAGGAATGCTTGCGCCAGATCTCTCCCGCCAAGACCGAAGGCAATTGCGAGCCCCAGCATCAGGGCTCCGAACACGATACCGAAAGCTACCAGCATCGTCTGTTGTGCCAGGCCTAATTCCTCAAAAACAATCGAGAGCACAAAAACGATGATGATGGTTCGCACGGCATGGCTCAGGAACCGGGGCGATGGCACATTCGCGTTAACTGACGCCAAAAGTACGGCACGCGAAAAAAAACCGGCTGCAAGCAGTCCAAAAAAGAAGATGAACATCGCCACACCCAGTCGCGGTAGAAAAATAAAGAACCTGGCAACTTGCTCCTGCAGTCCCAGAATTCCAAGCACGCTTACGCCCAGCAAAACGAACCCAATCCAAACTACCCAGAAAACAAAACGGCTCAACACTTCCGTGGCTGAGGGGAGAGCGGCCTTGTCGAGCAGTTGAGCCGCGCCGGCATTTTCCGACAGCCGATCAAATTTGAGCAATCGAAGAATGCTGCGTAATATCGACTTCACAACGTAAGCGATCAACCATCCTGCCAACGCGAGGATGAGCATCACAATCAGGCGAGGCAGGTAGTGGGCGAACCCGCGCGCCATCTGCTCGATCACCTGACTTAGTTCCTGGATGATTAATTCCCGCATAACGACCTCACTGTCCCGATTTCCACATCTGTATGAGATATGGTTTCAATCGTTCAAACTCCAGACATAAGCCCTCTACATTATTTTCAACGTCATTTGCGGAGCCATTGCGGTTCTCCGCGATAAAGGTGCAGGCTCTTCCGCGGAAAAGCGGCGCCAGAGCTTGAATAATGTGATCCCTGCTGATCACCGCCTTTTGATAAGAAGCGGCAAATTCATAAACGGTTTTCACCCATAACTCAGCCGGATACTCGAAGGTCACGTCGCTTTGACCTGCGATTCGTTGGAGTTCCGCCAGAGTGGAAGGCGTGAGAATTGTCTGAAACACGGAGGACAATTCCGCAACTCCGGTTGAAAACATCTCTCGCAGCCGTTTACGGTTGACGCGCACCGGTTCCAAGAGTTCAGGGGTTTCGGGGCCAGTGGTGGGTACCGGTTGAGAACCGGTAACAGTACTCCAGAGCGCGAAGTCGGATTCGAGTGAGGAGAACAGCGGACCCACAGTTTGCCTGAGTGCGGGCACCATCTCGGCAGCTCGCCGTTCGATATGCTCCTTACTACCCAGAAAAGCCTGCCTGATACGGCACTGTTGCCGGATGGCGGCCAAGGTAAAGCGCAGCTCGCCGCCTGGCTGATTGGCCCCGTCCTCCCAGTGGTTTTGAGCAAGAAACTGGCTGCCGAGATTACCGGAGAATCCGAACTCGCTGGGGTAGGGCTCCCGGATCCTCAATCCGTAAAGCGCTCTCGTCATGGGATAAAGCAGATTCGTAACCAACAGGCCGTCGAATCTGTGACGAAGATAGGTTGGGGCAACGAGGTCGTAGCCATCCTTGTAAACGGGCTGCACCAGCCTCGACAACCATTCCGGCTGAATATTTTCTGAATCCGGAGAGAGCACCACGCAAGCCTTGGCACGCAGTAGTTCGGCAGCGGCAAAAATGCTATGCAATGCGGTTCCGCTCTCCGGAGTGCTCGCATACTTTGTACTGACGGAATGAAGGGTGCGGAGCGCGTGCAGCGAGGCGGCGGGGCGAACGTCGTCGATGGAAACGCCGGTGACCAGTTCGGGTGTGCCGTCGCGCGATCCGCCATCGGCGTTGATGATTACGGCGCGTTCGCGGGGAAACCAGCGCAGGATGCCGCTTTGCACAGACTGGACAACCAATCCTATGGTTTTGGCATTGTTGTAAGTCGGCAGGCCGACGAGAATATCAACCTCGCCGACGTTGATGAGTTGGCGCAAAAAATCATCGGTGAGCAGGTTTTCTTTCTCTTGCGCCAATTTATTCTCCCTGCGAATTACTCTTGTATGTCCACTTGCCGTTTCGTCTTGTGCGGTTGTTTCCACAATTGTTTCCGAGCCAGAACGCGACCGTTGTTATCCGCGGCGCTACACTTTCCGCAGCTTAAACCAAAAGAACTGGTAGGGGCCCAGAGTTAACAAATAGGGCTGTTCGGTGACTCGCGGAAATATATTTTTGCCGAACATTTCAATCAAAATGTTTCCCTTGTATCGCCGCAGATCCAGTTCTACCGCCTGAGCTGCGCCGGAAAGATTGCTGACCGCCAGAATTACGTCGTTGGCAAGTTTCCTCACATAAGCCAGAATGCGATGATTCACCGGATGAAGGAACTCGATGGACCCTCGTCCGAATACCGGGCTGGATCTGCGTACCATTATGATGCGCTGCATCCAGTGAAGGAGCGAATGTTCGCTTCCGAGTTGCGACAGCACGTTCACCGCGGGATAACCGTAAACTGGATTCTGGATTAGGGGCGCATAGAGACGGTCCGGTTCGGCGGTCGAGAAACCGGCGTTCCATCCGCCGCTCCATTGCATGGGGGTGCGGACGCCGTTTCGGTCGCCGAGATTAATATTGTCGCCCATGCCGATTTCGTCGCCGTAATAGACGATGGGAGTGCCGGGCAGCGACATAAGTAGTCCGTTCATCAACTCGATACGTCTACGGTCGTTCTGCAGCAATGGTGCCAAGCGCCGGCGAATGCCGAGATTGATACGCATGGTCTTGTCTTCCGCGTACATGTCATACATGTAATCGCGTTCCATGTCGGTGACCATCTCGAGCGTGAGTTCGTCGTGATTGCGCAGGAATAGCGACCATTGGCAGGTCGCTGGAATTTCAGGGGTTTGCTGCAGGATTTCGGTAATCGGTTTCCGGTCTTCCAGCTTTACACCCATGAACATTCTGGGCATCAGGGGAAAGTGAAAGGCCATGTTGAATTCATCTCCGTCTCCAAAATACGGACGAAGATCGGCCGGCCACTGATTGGCTTCCGCCAGCAGCATCCGGCCGGGATATTGTTCATCAAGTTTTCGCCGTAGCTCTTTGATAATCGCGTGAGTTTCCGGAAGGTTTTCGCAATTTGTGCCTTCCCGTTCCACCAGGTAAGGAACGGCGTCCAACCGGAACCCATCCACTCCCATGTCCAGCCAGAAGCGCATCAACTCCCACATTTTTTCGCGTACGGCTGGATTGTCATAGTTGAGATCGGGCTGGTGACTGAAGAAGCGGTGCCAATAGTAAGCCTTCGAGATCGGATCCCAGGCCCAGTTGGATTTTTCCGTATCCAGAAAAATGATGCGCGTTCCTTTGTAACGTTCGTCGGTATCGCTCCATACATACCAATCGCGCCTGGGATTGTCCCTTGAACTGCGGGATTCCTGAAACCAAGGGTGCTGATCGGAGGTGTGATTCAACACCATCTCGATAATCACGCGGATGCCGCGGTTGTGGGCGGACTCCAGCAGCTTTCGAAAATCATCGAGCGTTCCGTAACTGGAGTGGACGGCGCAATAATCGGATATGTCATAGCCGTCGTCGCGCAGGGGTGAGGGGAAAAATGGCATCAGCCAGATTGCGGTAATGCCCAGTTCTTGCAAGTACCCCAATTTTTGCTCGAGTCCCTGGAAATCGCCGATTCCATCGCCATTGCTGTCCTGAAAAGTGCGGACGTGCACCTGGTAGATGATCGCGTCTTTATACCAAAGCACATCCTGAGTGAGCGGCAAACAGGTTTCTCCTACGGGTATTGTACTTTTCTAGCAGAAAGGGAAGAGATCTGAATATGAAGTAAAAAGGGTATGGCGTAGAAGGTACGCCTCGGAATCGATCAATGTATCGAACGCGGGGTACCGGGAACTGCATGAAGTGGTATCGATCTCCAGCTTCGAGTGTGGCCTCGTTCCTGTGTTAGCATGTTTGTCAGTCGAATCTCCGCCAACTCCATCCACTCCGTCCAGCCTGTTCCCGCGTTTGCCCGAATTCGCGTCGCGCGAACATTCGGGATCTCCGCGCTCAAATTATCGGACTGGAGACCGACGCTCTGCAGGACGACATTAGCGCCGCCCATCTCGCCAATATGGGCAAGAACGGTAAGGCCAAGAAGCAGAACGGCATCACTAAAAGCATCACCAAGGTTATGGATGGGGTTCGAACGGCCATTAGCGTCAACCCCCGTCTCGATGCCGCAATCCGTCGCGAGCAGGCGGCGCGCCCGCGTGAAGAACTGGCTCAACTCGAGAGTCTGGACCAACCCTCCGCTAATGTTTCCCCGCCCGCGCCTTAAGATCGTTCCCATAGGACGACCTGTACGCGAGTGACGGCTTAAAGTCTGGCGCACTCGCACAAGTGCCCCACGGAGCGAGGTTGATTTCCTGACGAGAAGCCTACTTATCAGGAGTAATCTCCCCGGAGCCCGTTTACGCCCGACTTCCGGAATGCAGACCCACTCGGGAGGTCATCATCTTCCAAAGACTCTCTTGGTAACAACTGCGGCGAGTGGTTTAAACGCGTTTCGCTGTCGCGGCGGCCATGTATGACTGGCAAAGGAGCACGAGTTGCTCTCGTGCTTTCCGGACCGTGGCGGGCGATGCTCCAGACTCAAGCAGAGAACGCATTGCGCCCCCCATCGCTGAAAGCATGATTTCTATGGCGAACTTGTCTGGCGGAGACTTGATGTCCGGGGCTGTCTCAAGCATTGTCTCAGCAGCTTTGCGAGTCCGCTGGCTGAACTGTTTGACCAACGCGGGCCCACCCACGTCGGCCGCAACGCGGTAGAGCGCCACGGAGATATCTGCGCGTTGCATTTTCGCGTCGACGAACGCCTCTACCATCTCTCTAATCATCTCAGACAGGGCCTTGTGGCAGGCACTCTCACAGGCTGCCTCAACCCTCGATGCCACCTTATTGAAATGATTTTCCAGCACTGCAAAGAGTAATGACTGCTTATTGGGGTAGTACTGATACAGGGTCCCCACCGAAACTCCCGCCCGATCGGCAACCCGTGTGGTGGTCAATCGCTCCGCACCATGGGTTAGCAAAACCTGAATAGCCGCCTCGGAAATCGCGTCCACGGTGACTGTGGACCTGGCTTGAATGGGCGTTTTTCTTGGCTCAAATGCGGTTATCGTGTGGATCGACATAATGCGAAGTCCAAACCTGAAGAATCCTTCATCCAATGATCTTAGATGCACGAGAAGACCAGGAGGAACCGAATGCTTCAACAAACTGAGCTTGCCGGCAGCTTCACACTCCCCGGGGCAGTTATGAATCTGAACCGAATGGGATATGGCGCCATGCAACTTGCGGGCCGAGATGGAGACAAGTTGGTCTGGGGGCCTCCCCGAAATGTCGAGGAAGCGATCGCCGTGCTGCAAGAGGCCGTTGCGAGCGGGGTGAACCACATCGACACCGCTGATTTTTACGGTCCCCATGTCACGAACCAAATCATACGAAAAGCCCTGTCTCCGTATCCCGACGATCTGGTCATTGTCACCAAAGTCAGCGCTCGCCGCGGCGAGGATGGGTCATGGATCCCGGCTTTTTCCCGCGAAGAGCTGACTGCGCAAGTTCATGACAATCTTCGCAATCTGGGTCTGGATGTGCTGGATGTAGTTAACCTGCGCAGCATGTTCAGCATTCACGAACCAGCGGAGGGTTCGATGGAGGCGCCGCTCACCGTCCTGGCCGAGCTTCAGCAAAAAGGCTTGATACGTCACATTGGGCTGAGCAACGTCACGCCCGCTCAGGTTGCGGAAGCGCGGCGGATTGTCCCGATTGTGTGCGTACAGAATCACTACAACCTGGTGCATCGAGCCGATGACGCGCTCATCGACGAGCTCGCTCGCGACGGGATTGCGTACGTGCCGTTCTTTCCGCTCGGCGGGTTCACGCCACTGCAGTCAGCAGAGTTGTCTGATATCGCCACGAGTCTCGGCGCGACGCCGATGCAGATTGCTCTGGCGTGGCTTCTGCAACGCTCGCCCAACATTCTGCTGATTCCGGGAACATCTTCCCGTAAGCATCTTCGGGAGAATCTCCAGGCTGCGGCGTTGCAGATTCCTTCTGAAGTACTTGCCAACCTTAACGCAATCGGTAAACCAGAAAAGGAGTTTTAATATGCGTATTTTCGTTACAGGTGCGACAGGTTTTATAGGCACTCCGACTGTGAAAGAACTGATCTCTGCCGGACATAAAGTCCTGGGCATGGCTCGGTCGGATGCGGGAGCAAAATCCTTAGCCTCTCTCGGTGCGGATGTTCATCGCGGTTCTCTGGAAGACCTCGATAGCTTGCGTAAGGGCGCGACCACTTCAGATGCCGTCATTCATCTGGGCTTCCTTCACGACTTTTCAAAATTCAAAGAGAACTGTGAGATCGACAAACAGGCTATCGAAGCTCTGGGGTCTGTGCTTGCCGGTTCTGATCGGCCCCTCATCGTCACATCGGGGACAGCTGGATTGGCCACGCCAGGTCAGGTTGCGACCGAGGAAACTATCGTACCGGCGGATTTCCCATTCCCGCGTGTTTCGGAACAGACAGCTCTTGCTCTGGTAGCCAAGGGCGTCAACGCTTCGGTCATGCGTCTTCCCCAGGTTCACAACACCATTAGGCAAGGGCTTGTCACTTATCTCATCGCTGTGGCGCGGGAAAAAGGAGTGTCCGCGTATGTAGAGGAAG